>Ga0308173_10002334_pt1 | contig 10045 bp, 5 predicted proteins | sample PhyPR1_FD_203716 | JGI IMG/M metagenome (GOLD analysis project Ga0308173, IMG submission 203716) | Soil microbial communities from UC Gill Tract Community Farm, Albany, California, United States - DLSLS.P.R1 | ecosystem: Environmental > Terrestrial > Soil > Agricultural land | place: USA... | reverse complement strand
GGAGGGGGCGCGCCCGGCACGCTGGGACTGGTCCAGCGCTCGGAGCGGACGATTCCACGCCCTTCCTGAATGACGACCAGCTGGCCGGCTCGCACTCGGCGGATTTCCTCTCTGTTACCATTTGGCCAGAGAATTTCCAGATCGGCAGACTCGGCCGTCCCCAGGCCGAAGTGCAGCCGGCGATCGTTAACTGACAAATAGGATGATTGCGCCAGTACCGGCAATACCTGCTTCCGCTCGCCGTAGGTTCCGGTCACCTGCGCCCCGATAGCGCTCCGATTGGAGCTAACGCCCTCCAGCAGCACCTTCACCCAATTTGCCCGCGGCGACTGGTCGTTGCGAAGAAGAGACGGCGGCTCATTCAGATTCACGATCAGGATGTCCACGTCTCCGTCGTTATCGAAATCGCCGAATGCCACGCCACGGCTGCTGTGCCGTTCCGTCATCGCCCGTCCCGCCTGTTCGGCCAATTCCTCGAAGCGGCCGGCGCCCAGATTGCGGAACAGAACGGGCGGCGTTTTCCAGGCATATTCAGGAAAGCGGCTCTCGATTTCCGGATAGACCATGCCGGTGGCGAACATCAGATCAGGCAGGCCGTCGTTGTCGAGATCGGCCATGCCCGTACCCCAGCCGACGTAGCGAGTTTCAACGCCGAGCCCGGCGGGGATCGTAACGTCCCGGAAGAATCCTCTTCCGTTCCCGGCATAGAGAACGGGCGTGTCGTCGGCGAAATGAGTCTTCAGAAGATCGAGACAACCGTCCCCGTTGAAATCTCCCACGGCGACGCCCATCCCTGCCTGTTCGACACCGTCTTCGTTGAGCGCAGCTCCGCTTTCAATACCGATTTCCCGAAATGTTCCGTCATGATTGTTTCGGAACAGCAGACTGGGCGAAGTGTCGCAAGCGACGTAGATATCGGGCCAGCCGTCGCCGTCGAAATCGGTCGCAATCGCGGTGAGTGCATGACCGGGTTTAACGGCTGAAATGCCGGATGCTGCGCTGACGTCGGTGAAAGTTCCATCTCCGTTGTTGCGATAGAGAAGGCAGGGCTCCTCGCCCAGACCAGTGGGACCGCAATAGACAGGCACGCCCTTCCAACCGCATGAGGGATCTTTTCCAGCAGGTGGTGTCTTGGCGGTATCGAGGACGGCGTAGTGGCTGACGAAGAGATCGAGTTTGCCGTCGCGATTGTAATCGACCCAGGTACAGCCGGTAGCAAAGCGCGGACTCGGGTGGGTGAGGCCGGCCTTCGCGGTCACGTCCGAGAATGTGCCGTCACCATTATTGTGGAACAGGAGATTCTGGCCCCAGCAGGTAATGAAGAGATCGTCAAAGCCGTCGTTGTCGTAATCGCCCACCGTAATGCCGCAGGCCCAAACGCTGCGTCCCAAACCTGAGCGCTCCGTTACGTCTTCAAAGGCGCCGTCCCGCTTATTGCGATATAGGCGAATCACGGCTTCTTCAGGCGTGTTTTGAAAGCGCCGGCCCGTAAGAACTACAACATCCAGCCAGCCATCGTTGTCGTAGTCGACAAAGGCCGCACCGCATCCGATGCTTTCGACAATATAAGAGTTCCTGCCCGGCTCACCATAGACCACCGGCGCGCGCAAGCCCGCTTCCTGCGCGATATTGGTGAACCGGGCGGCGAAGGGAAGGCCGGACGGCTTGCCGCGCGGCGCTGGCTTCATCCCGCGCGAGGCCATCCCGCGAGTCTGCGGTTGGAGCAGGCGGGGCAGGCCAAGAGCAACGGTAGCGTTTGCAAGGAATTTCCGGCGGGTCATGGTCTCAGTTCCGCCAGTCTTTCGAGGCCGGGGAAGCCAGCGATTCCTCCGCGGACTTCAGTCGATAATGCACCACAGAGATTTGCGATTTCAAGACACTCGCGCGGCGAACGGCCCGACAACCAGGCATAGAGGAAACCTGCGTCAAAGCAGTCACCCGCGCCAGTGACGTCGATCGTATGGACCCGCGGCGGCGCGCTTCGGAAAATCTGCCCATCGCATAACAACGCCGCGCCGCGCGGTCCCATTTTCATCCCGACCCGCGCAGCGCCTAACGCGTCGAAGCGCTCCAGCGCCTGATCGGCATCGCACGCGCCCGTTATGCGAAGGGCCTCGGACTCGTTGGGAAAGAACAAATCCACACGGCCCAAGAGATCCGCCACGCGTGGATCCTCCAGCCATTCGGGATGCCAGCCCACGTCGAGCGATATAGTGCATTGATTCCCGCGAATGGAATCAAGCAGACCAGCAGCCGAATCCAGGTCGGGCGCGAACGCCAGATGTACATGGCGTGCACAGGCGAGTTCTCCCTTCTCCGCGGCCCGGCGCAGCTCCTCGGGCAGCGCTTTGTTGGCCCCTTGGTAGGTCAGAAAGGCGCGATCGTGCGCGCTGCTGGCCACGACCGAGATCGCCGTCGGCTCGGAATCGTGGAGTCGAATCGCGCTGGTATCCACGCCCGATTGGCGGAGCCGTTCGAACAGCCAGGCGCTATCTGCAGCGCCGGCGAACCCGAATACCCGCGTTCGTATGCCGAGCTTCGCAAGCCCGCACGCCGTGATCGCCGCGCCGCCACCCACCTCTCTCGCGAACTCGCGTGCGAACGACTCGGCCCCCGGCTCTGGCCAGCGATCGAAGCCGCTGAGAATCAGATCAACGAACAGATCGCCCGCCACCAGCACGTCAACGGATTTCATCATGCAGCTTCGACTATTTCAAACGGCCATTCGTGCACGCGGCGTGCGCGCCACAAATAGGCAAGGATTCCAAAAACGAGTAAGGCAAGGCCTGTCAGGATGTAAGGCAATCCGCTCGCGACAAGGATATAGAGCCATCCAAGGAATGCGACCGCGCTGGTGAACGGATAAAGAGGCATTCGAAAAGGGCGTTCGATATCGGGCCGATTCCTCCGGATCAGCGTAACCGCGACGATCTGCGCCATGAATTGGACTAAAACCTGAATCACAATCAGCGCGTTGATGAGCGCGTCGAGCGAGAGCAGGCACGCGGCCATGGAAACGAGGCCTATGAACAAAACCGAGAATGCCGGAAAATGTTTGGCCGGGTGCAACCGCGCGAAGGCGCTGAAAAAACGGCCGTCCCGCGCGGCCGCGAACGGGACACGGGAGTACCCCAGCAGCACCGCGAATAACGAGGCGAACGTCGTCCACAGAATGAGAACGGTAACGACCCGCGCAGCCCGCGTCCCGTAGATCCGCTGGACGAAGTCGGATGCGATCGCCGTCGATTTGACCGCTTCCCTCCACGGTACGACGCCGATGATGGAGATATTCATCGTCAAGTAAAGAACGGCGACAGCGATTACCGAGATCAGAATCGAGCGCGGCACGACACGTTCGGGATTCCGCACTTCGCCGGCGAAGAAGCAGACGTTGTTGTAGCCGCCATAGTCGTACATAGCGATCAACGTGGCGCCGCCCAGGCCGAAGAAGAACGATTTCGTAGGACGGAAAGCATCGGGCGAAAAATCCAGCACAAGCGCTGTCCGGAAATGGGTGAGCCCCGCAAACGTAATCCATGCGACCGTCAGGATCACGACGATCCACATCGCAATGGATAATCTGCCGATCGACCGGGTATCGCGATAGAGCAGAAGCGTGATGAGCCCACAGACCGCCATGGCGATCAGCTTCTCCTGCCCCCAGGTGATGTTTTTGGCGAGAAAACGGGCGTATTGGGCAAACCCGACTGCTCCCGAGCCGATGGAAAGCGGCGCGAGGAAAATCGTTTGCCAGATAAACAGGAAGCTCATCAAACGTCCGAGGCCGCGCGGCCCGTAGGCTTCGGAAAGATACCGGTACGGTCCGCCCGTACCGGGCATCGCGGCGCCCAGTTCCGCCCACACCATTCCGTCGCAGAGAGCCACGATCGCACCCAGAATCCAGCCGAGGATCGCCTGCGGTCCGTTCATCTTCGCGATCAAAACAGGGATGGTGATAAACGGGCCGACCCCGATCATCTCCAGCATGTTGGCCGAGGTCGCGCTCAGCAGGCCCATGCCGCGAACCAGTTGGCCGGGGGCGGCCGTCTTTGTCTTCATCGAGACCGCCATGAATTACGATACGATCATACGATCGTATACGGGCGCACTCTGATTTTTTTCTGCGGGGCCTTGTCTCTCGGGGCCCAATCGCCCCTCGAACAGGCCGTGATATTGGCGAGGCAACGTCATTACGCCGAAGCCGCCCGGCTGCTCCAGGGCGTAGCAGAACCCGCGCCGCTGCCGCAACGAATCGCTTTTCATCGACTCAAAGCCGCTATTGCTTCCGGACTGGGAGATGCTGCGGAAGCGGCCGATGAGATCGAATCCGCGCTTGCCGCGGCTCCTGCCGACGAGTCTTTAAAGGCAGCGGCGGCGGTTGCGGAGCTAAGCGCAGGCCGGCTTGATAAAGCTTTGGCGCACGCGCGCCAACTCACCACTAGTGCGGCGGCAGAGGCGCTAACCGGCGACATTCAGGAAAAACGCGGTGATTATGTGGAAGCCGCCAATGCGTACGAAAAGGCGGTTGCACTGGCCCCGGACCGCGAGGAATATCGCATTCATCTGGCGCTCGAGTTGATCCAGCACTACACTTTTGAACCTGCCGTAACAGTGCTGGAACAGGCCGCTCCGTTGTTCCCCCGGTCAGCCAGGATTCGCATGCTGCTGGGCGTTGCCGAGTATGCGGTACGCCGGCCTGAAGAAGCGACCGCGGCCCTGACGGACGCGGTGCAGATCGATCCCTCGCTTGATCCGGCATGGAAGTATCTTGCGATCGTGGCGCTCGATTCGGGCGCGCCGCCGCGAAGGACCGCTGACGCTCTGTGCCGATGGAACCAGGTCATCTGCGGAGCCGTTGAGCTTCGCATCGCGCGCGAGCAAAACGATGCGGCGCTGCGGGCACAGGCGATCCGGAAGTTACACCAGGCGCCCGCGGGAGATGCCATTGCGCGATGCGCGCTCGGCCGCGACTATGAATCGTCCGGCGATTGGCCGGATGCCCGGCGCGAGATGGAAGCCTGTGTCGGCCTTGACCCTTCCCCGCAGAATCATTACCGCCTCGGGTTGATTTACAGCGCGCTCCAGTTGCCCGATCTCGCACGGGCACAGATGAAGCTCCGTGAGCAAGCGGCAGCGAAAATGGCGGATGAGAATACGCGCCGCGGCGAGGCAGTCCAGGCGTTTCAGTACGTATTGAAATGACGTGCTACGACAAATAGCCGAGATGCGTGGCGTCCTGACGGATCAGATCAGCCAGCACATCGCAGGCCAGATCCCATTGGCCGACGATCGGATATTCCAGCAGCGCAAGCTCCGCCAGACGAGCGGATTTCGCAAGAGCCGCGCGGATCACCGTACGCTCGTAAGCCTTAACTGCCACAACAAGGCCACGCACCGATTCCGCCAGCGCACCCATCTGATGCGGGACTACAGCGCCGCCTCCGACCTCGCACGGGACCTCCACCACGTCATCGGATTCAAGATCCGCGATGGCGCCGTCGTTACGAACATTCACGACGAGCGTACGCGGCTGGTCCGAAAGGAGCGCGCTGATAACATCGAGCGCGATGCGGTGATAACCGGTAGCGGCTTCGAAAGGGTCGGCTTCCTGCTTACCGGTATCGAACGCCGAGCCTGCCTGCGCCTCCAGCTTCATGTAGGATGCATTGCGGCGTTGCAGGTAATCGCGGTACGTAATCAGCGCCTGTGTGGGCGAGTCCGCCGCTAGGCGACGAAATAGCTCGACGTTCATTCGCTCCAACTCTTCACCGCGGCTGGTACCGGCGCGCGTCTGGTTGGCAAGCGCAGTTCGCTGCCGGTAATAGAAGAACAGATATTCGGTGGGGAGCAGCCCCAGAGTTCGTATCAGAGCGGGATCGAAGAGATTGTCGTGATAAATCCGCCGCAGCTTGTCATCGTCGCCGAGCAGGTGTTTCGTGACCTCTTCCCCGCGCAAACGGACACCACGCACCCACCCGAGGTGATTGAGTCCCGCGTATTCGAATTCCATCTCGGCGGGACTCGCCTCGAACACGGTGGCGATTCGATGGAACAATTCGATCGGCGTATCGCAAATTCCGACCACGCGCAGGCCCGTGTGGTTCATGAGCGCCTGTGTGACGAGGCCCGCCGGGTTAGTGAAGTTGATGAACCATGCGTTGGGCGCGGCGCGCTCAATGACTCGAGCATGCGACAGGGTAACGGGAACGGTGCGAAGCGCCATGGCTGCCCCGGCGGGTCCGGTTGTCTCCTGCCCGGCCAACCCGTGTTCGATCGCAATACGCTCATCGCGCGCGCGGCCGGACATGCCGCCGACCCGAATACTGCTCAGGATGAAATCGGCGCCTTCGATAGCACGTTCCAGATCGGTCGAGACGGTGATCGGCAGGTCAACCCCGGCCTGCCGGGCGATTTCCCGGCCGAGGCGCGCAATGATTTCCGCTCGTTCGGCATCGATGTCGAACAAATGCAGTTCGGTCACGCCAATCTGAGCTTGTGCGTGAACCAGTCCGTGTATCACGAGCGGTGTGCGAACACCACCGCCGCCCACCATGGCTATTTTGCGATTGATCATTCGAGAGCGTGATCAGCGCTGCGGATTCTTCGCCAGGCTGATCATGTTCGCAAAAATGCGGTACGCGCCCGGGACGCCCTCCGGCAATTCCCGATAAAAAGCATACGCATTATAAATGTAGATGCCCTTTCCGTATTTCGCGTAAAGCAGCCCGCCTTTCTGCGGCGGTTGCCCTTCGTCATGGGTCTCGAGCAGCGCATGATACTGCGGATCCCAGGACTGCATCCATTTCGAGCCGCGTTCCTCCACCCACCCGGAGAAATCTTTTTCGGTGATCTTGTTCGGCCAGTTAAAGATCGGGTTGGACGGCTCGAGAATCGAAACCCGCGATGCCTCATCCGTCACTTCCTCGGGGTTCGACGTCATCGTGAACGGGTAAGGACCGAAATTATGATCGAATTCCGGCGTGTTGTATTGCACGATGAGCACTCCGCCATTCTTTACATATTCCAGAATGCGGTTGTTATATGTCTTCAGATCCTCGCGCGCCGCGTACGTCCGAACCCCCAGCAGGATGACGTCGTACCTGCTGAGATCGCCTGTCGCGATATCAGCAGGCGCTAAAAAACTCACCTTGACGCCGAGGTGTTCGAGTGATGAGGGAACGTCGTCGCCACTCCCCATCACGTAACCCACTCTGAGGCCTGAGACCACCTTTACGTCGACGCCCGAGGTCCGGTAAGTGGCGGGTTTGTAGAGATAGTAAGGCCGAAGGGTCGGATATCCGGTCACTTCGTAACCTTCCGTGTACTGATGTCCGGCGTATTCTGCTACCGCGGTGATCTGGTACGGCTTTTCCTCGAGATGTACGGGCGTCACCTGAAACGTAGCCGATTGATCTTCGCCATCGGCTGCGGTCGCGAATGCGGCGGAGGCCGGGTCCGATTTCCAGCCCGCCGGCAACTCCAGCCGGACAACGCCTTTCGCCGGACCCTTTACGTTACTGTGAACTACGGCCGTAACCGGGAATGTCTTGGCATCCAGCGGAACAATCCCCGCCCGCGGCGCAATCGCGACACCTATGGCCGGCGCTACCGCCAATGGCTCATACACCGTTCCCTGGCCCGTGATTCGCTTTACTGTTTCGACGTAGCGCCCGATGCGCACTGGCACGCCATCGAACGCGAAGTCCGCCCAGGCCACGAGCGGATAGGGCGAAAGCGGCAGGTTCAGGAAACGCGCATCGGAAACGTCGTAATACGATTGCTCGATGTTGGGACGCGAAAACCACGGGCGCGTAAAGTCCGGATTTTCGGGAACCCGAATACTGAAGCGCGCCTCCTCCGGATTCCCATTCGCAATCTCTTTCGCCGCCACGGGTTTCACCGGCGTCACCGCCCAGGGCTGCTTCTGCATGTAAGATTCGACCGACACTTTCTGAAGCGTGACCGGCGTCTGGCTTTGATTCACCGCCCGTACTTTCACCGCGAAGCTCTGGCCGGGGATCGCCAGTTGCATCGTTTCGGAATCCCCCAGGAACATCGCCGCCATCGCACTCGGTTCCTGTTCAGGCGCCACGGTCGCCGCGAGTGACAAGCCCAGTGCTTCACTCAGCGCGTTGTTGAACTGCACGCGCTTGATCTCGAGCTCGTGGCGCACATCATATTTTTCGATGTCCGGCAATTTGCTCTGATCCAGTTCGGCGAGAAGCGACGACGTTGCGCGCAGTCCTGCGGCGAGCGCCGGCGCCGTGCGGGCAGGCTGCGCGGCCGAGTATTTCGCTATGGCGTCCTCGACAGCCGCGTTGATCGTCGCAAGGCCGGCCTTCAGGAACGTTGAATCGCCCGTGGGAGCGAGCGCCGCAATCCCCGCAAGCGACGTGTCGATGCCATCGAAGAATGTTTGTTCCGTGTCCGGAACCTGCACTGCCGCCCCAAACCGATGATATGCGCTCATCACCTGTCCAGCCGGGGGGATTGAGCTGCCGCCATTCTGAGATTTCTGATAGCCAAGTCCCTCACGTGATATCTGTACGTAGGAAGCACCCAGCACCGGATCGTATGTGCCTTCGGGAATCTGGACGTTTACCGCCAAAGTCCCGCCGCCGCGACGCCCCATAGGCGCGCGCGCGTAATCTTTGAGCGGCTTCCACGGCTTCAGCCCAGCGGCGATCTGATCGGGAAAAACGCTCGGATCGCCCGCGGCCTTGAACACCTCCTGCGCCATAGCGCCGGCAGTCTGGTGATTGCCATGTCCATCGCTGGGGCCGCCCACGAATACCGACGTGATCACCAGCGGGCGCACCATCCGCACCACGCGCACTACGTCGTAAAGCACGCGGTCGTGTGTCCATTTACTGATGGATTCAGCTTTCGTTTTCGAAAACCCGTAATCCACCACGCGCGTCCAGTACTGATCAACCCCGTAGTAGCGGTCAGCCGCCAGCAATTCCATCGTGCGCACGAGGCCCAGCGCATCGAAATAGTCGGGCGACATGACGTTGGCGCCCCCTTCGCCGCGGTTCAGCGTCAAAAGCGTGACGCGCGCCCCGGCGCCGCGCGATTCGTAGGCCAGCATGCCGCCGTCTTCATCGTCCGGATGCGCGGTGATCATGATCAGGCTGGCGCGGGTGTGCAGTTTCTTCAGACTTTGCCAGAGCGCCGCCGCCCCGCGATTGGCCGCGTTCTCATTCGGCAGATCCGCGGGCTGAATCGATGTGGCGTACGGGATCTGGGCCGCCGCGCAGGCGCAGACGACCAAGCCGGCGATGTAGCTTTTCATAATTGGCTCTCGCTAAAAATATAGCTTCAGAGCAAATTGTATTTCTCTCGGGTCCGTCACTGTATTGAAGATTCGTCCGAAAGATCCCAGCGACGCCGGAGCCACGCTGGCGCTCGGATTCGTGAAGTTGGCGTGATTCAGGACGTTGAAAAACTCCGTACGAAATTCCGCGCGCCATCGTTCCGTAATGAGGAACTGCTTGAACACGCTGGCATCCAGATTCTCAATCCCGGGCCCGTGAAACGCTCTCGGCGCGCAGTTTCCAAATGTCCCCAGCGCCGGAACCGCGAATGCCCCCGGATTCAGATAAAACCCGGTCGCACCAACTCCAACCAGTTGCGACGGGTCCGTCGTCGCCCCCGTATAGGGATTGCCGATGCAGTTGGCCCGGCTCTGATGGTTGCCGCCCGTCTGACTTTGATCCGGGGCCGTCACCGTGAAGGGAGTGCCCGTTTCCAGCGTCAGAATCGTATTCAACTGCCATCCTCCGATCAACCGGCTGGCCGCGCCCCCGCTATTCAGGATTTTTCCGCCCTTGCCAATCGGCAAATTCCACAGAGCGTTTCCGACAAATCGGTGTCGCACGTCGAAGGGCGAATTGCTGCGTTCCGGACTATAGTTGTATGCGTTCGCAGGAGTCGATCCGCCGGTCAGATTGTCCACATAATCGGAAAAGTTATGGCTCCACGTATAGCTCAGGCCATAAGCCAGACCCTGTGCAAAACGGCGGCGCAGCGATACCAGCAGACC
>Ga0308173_10002333_pt1 | contig 10045 bp, 8 predicted proteins | sample PhyPR1_FD_203716 | JGI IMG/M metagenome (GOLD analysis project Ga0308173, IMG submission 203716) | Soil microbial communities from UC Gill Tract Community Farm, Albany, California, United States - DLSLS.P.R1 | ecosystem: Environmental > Terrestrial > Soil > Agricultural land | place: USA... | reverse complement strand
GCGTCCTTCGCCGCCGACACGTTGCGATAGCCGTAAATGCGCGCCGGCGCGAAATCGCCGCTGCGCGGCGCCCGGAACGGCTCGAACACCGGATGCGCGTACTCCACCGAGCCGACCCGCGCCGCATCGCCGCGCGACCGATCGACCGGATTCCCGAGCGACGCCGGCAACAGATCGACTTCGGCCGGCCAGGTTGCCCGCGGACCGGCGGCGATCAGCAGGCCGCCGCCCTGTTCGACGAATCGCGCCAGCCGCCGCGCGAACGGCGTCGTCACTGGCACGTCGTTCAACAGGACGACCGCGATCTTCTTCAGGTCTTCGTCCGAGAGCGTTTCGGGCTGACGCTGCACCGTCTCAAACCGCGGCTGGTCGCCGATCGACAGCGCGCGCGTCAGGTAGATGTTGCCGGCACTGCCGCGATCGACCACCGCCACGCGCAGCGGCTCCGATGGCGAGACGACGAAGTTGAAGGTGTTGTCCGCGTTGAGGGCGTCGTCCGCGATCTTCACCGTGGCTCGCATGTTCCGGGCGTTGATGGTGAACGGATCGAAGCTCACCGTCGCCGACGCGCCCGGTTCCAGCGTCGCCGGTTTGCTGCCGACCGGGATGCCGTTCACCGACAGCGTCACCACCTGGTTGTCCAGCTTCCGCTCCGACCGGTTGGACAGGCCGGCTGTGACCGCCACACGCTCCTGGTTCGAGAACGTCGAGCGATTGAGCGATACGCCCGTCACGGTGACATTCGGACGATCCGCGGTGCCGGTGATCGGCACCGGCGTCAGCAGTGATCCTTCCGGCAACCGTGCGCCCTCGACGCCGCGCCAGCCGTTGCGCTGAAAGTCGCTGATGAGGACCACCTCCCGCCGCGGCAGCTGCGATTCCGAGAGGATGCTGCCCGCCACTTTCAACGCCGGTGCGTACCGGGTCGGGCCGGATCCCGGCTTCGCCGCCGCCACCGCCGCGGTCAGCTTTTCCCGTTCGGGGCTGGAACGGGCGACGATGTCGGCGCCCGACGAGAACAGCACCACGGTGCCGCGATCCGACGGGGTCAGCTTCGCAATCTCCGCATGCGCGGCAGCCCGCGCCTTTTCCCAGTGATCCCCGTACGCCATGCTGTAGCTGTTGTCGAGCAACAGCACCACTTCGCGGGCACCGCTGCCGATCGGCATCGCCGCGTCGGTGAGCTGCAGCCACGGCCGCGCAAAGGCGAGGATCACCAGGGCGAGCGCCGCCATCCGCACCGCCAGCAACAGCCAGTTCTGAATCTTCCGGCGGCGCACGGACTTGTAGGGGATCCGCCGCACGAACATGAGCGACGGGAAGAAGACGACCTGCTTTTTCTCGCGCTGCGTGAGATGCAGCAGCACGGGAATCGCCAGCCCGGCGAGCGCGATGAAGAATAAAGGGGCGAGAAAAGCCATCTAACGACCTTTCATCGCCTTCTGCCGGCCGGCCAGGTACCGGTACAACGCGTGGTCGAGCGGCTTCGAGGTGTCGAGCATCGCGTAATCGACACGAACGCCGGCGAAACTGCGCGACAGCGCATCGATGTGCGCCGTGACGAGTTGCCGATACTCCGCGCGGAACGCCTCCGGCACGACTGGCATCTGCTCACCGGACTCCAGGTCTTCAAACGGTGACGCGTCGTCGAACCCGAACTCCAGTTCCGACTGATCGAGGACGTGGAACACGATCAGATCGTTGCCACGGAAGCGAAGTGGTGAAACCGCGTCGAGCACGGCCTCAGGCTCCGCGTAGAAATCCGAAATGACCACCAGCACGCTGCGGCGGCCGAAGTGTTCCGCCAGCTTGTGCAGCGGTGCCTTGAGGTCACCGGGCCTGCCGGCTTTTGTCCGCTCAAGCGTGTGCAGCACGACTTCCATGTGTTTGGCGGACGGCGGGACATGGTCGACGATGTCGCTGTCAAACGTCACCAGGCCGACCCGATCGCGCTGGTGGTGGACCAGATTGGTCAGACAGGCGGTCAGCATCTTCGCGTAATCCAGCTTGGTGACACCGCGGCTGCCGTAATCCATCGACTTCGACACGTCGAGCAGCACCGAGAAGTTCATGTTCGTCTCGGCCTCGTACTCCTTGATGTAGTAGCGATCGGTGCGCGCCCACAGCCGCCAGTCCATGCGGCGGACGTCGTCGCCAGGCACATAGCCGCGATGCTCGGCAAAGTCCACCGAGGCCCCGAAGAACGGCGCTTTGTGCAGGCCATTGATGAAGCCTTCGACCACCGCCCGCGCGACCAGCTCGAGGTTCCCGATCCGAGCGAGCACGGCGGGATCGAGAAATCGGGTGCCCGGTATCGCCTGGGTCTGCGCCATCTCTACATTCCCGATCGTGGCAGCGGCACCTGCTGCAGAAGCTTGTCGACGATCAAATCAGTGGTGACGCCCTCCGACTGCGCGTGGAAATTGGTGATGATCCGGTGACGGAGCACGGGGTGGGTCAGCGATCGCACGTCCTCGAAGCTCACGTGGTAGCGGCCGCTCGTCAAGGCACGCGCCTTGGCACCAAGGATTAGATACTGCGCGGCGCGAACGCTGGCGCCGAACGCGACCCATTTCTTGATGTCATCCTTACTCGTGTCGTCCTTGGGACGGCTGGCGCGGACGATGTCAAGAGCGTGGCGCATCACCGGCTCCGCAACCGGCACCTTGCGCACGAGCCGCTGGAACGCGATCAGATCGTCGCCGGTAATCGGGCGGTTGATCTGCGGGTTTTGAATCGACGTGGTCGTCTTGAGGACGTCGATTTCCTCGTCGTAGGGCGGGTGCTCGATGACGATGTGAAACATGAAGCGATCAAGCTGGGCTTCGGGCAGCGGATAGGTGCCTTCGAGCTCGATCGGGTTCTGCGTCGCGAACACGTAGAACGGTTCGGCGAGCTGATAGGTCTTGCCCTGGACCGTGACGCGGTGCTCCTGCATCGCTTCGAGGAGCGCTGACTGCGTTTTCGGCGGCGTACGGTTGATTTCGTCGGCGAGCACGATGTTTGCGAAGATCGGCCCGGGCGCGAACACCATCTGGCGGCGACCGGTCGTGGCATCTTCCTGCACCAGGTCCGTGCCGGTGATGTCCGACGGCATCAGGTCCGGGGTGAACTGGATGCGCGAGAACCGCAGGTCCAGCACCCGCGCCATCGTGTGGATCAGCAGCGTCTTGGCCAAGCCCGGGGCGCCGACGATCAGGCTGTTGCCGCCGACGAACAGTGTCATCATCACCTGCTCGATGACCTCCTGCTGCCCGATGATGATCTTCCGGAGCTCGCTGAGAATCTGCTGCCGGCCGGCATTCATCCGGTCGGCTAGCGCGATGTCATCGGGCGAATCCAGATCCACGACGTCACTGACCACTGGGTTCATGAAAGCCCTCTATGAATTGACAGCATGACGAACGTTCACTTGCCTTCGGCCTGGCGGATTTCGCGGGTCTTCAACGCCACGGCCGTCACCAGCTTCTCGAGCTCGGCGGAGTACTTGGCCGGCTCCATCTGTTCCTTCAGCAGCCGCAGGTTCTCCACCTGCCGCTCCAGTTCCTTGCGTTCCACGTAGAGCGCTCGCAGCTTCGGATCGGAGGGCAGGTCCGACGCATCCGTCGACCCGAGCGAGACGATCGCGGCGACCTTGCCGTCCTTGTCCTTCGCTCCGCCCGGATTCTGGCTTCCCTCCTTGTCTCCGTTGTCGTCGAGCAGGGCGTGCTCCGTTGACAGGTGCCCTTCCTTCTCGTACGCGCGAGCCACTTCCGCCTTGGCGTAGTTGAAGGCCTCGAGCACCGTAATCCGCTTGTTCTTGTCCGCGTCGGCCGCCTCGGAGGTCAGCGCGTCCACGAAATAGCCGCCGAACAACGTGGCGTATTGTTCCGCACCGTTGCGCGTCGCCGTCACGATCGTCCGGCCCGGACCCGACAGCTGCTCGACGAACGGCCCGCTGGCGCTCGCGGTGTTGACGAAGACAATCTGCTTGGTGGGCAGCTTCTTGAGTTGGGCGTCGAAATCCGCCGGCATCATATCGGGGCCCGGCAGATTGAATTTCGCGTCACCCCCCTGATACGTGCCAAAGCCGATCAACGTGACGAACACCATGTCCTCCGGCTTCGCCTGCGTCGCGATCCTGTCGAATGCCTTGACGATCTCTTCTTTCGTCGATTTCCCGGTGACCAGCTTGTCGCCTTCCATCGGGGCGTCGACCAGATACGTCAGCCGCTCCGGTGGCACGCCCAGACGCGCCGACGATTCCGCGAGCGACGTGCCCCACGCATGAAATGTCTTACCGTGCTCGGGGTCGCCCGCCAGGCCGACGACGATGAGGAGGAAGACCTTGAGCATTACGCGAGACCCACCAGGCGCCGGTAACCCCATTCCGCGCAGACCAGTCCCATCAACGTGACGAGGATGATCGGCATGTTCCAGAGCTCGCGTTCTTCAATCGACGTGACGCCGCGGCCGGCGTAGCGCACATCTTCAGCCAGCCCGGTGATGTTGTCGGTGCGATAAAACCGCCCGCCGGTCTCTTCCGCGATCCGCTGCAGGGGTGGCGCATGCATCGTCGGATCGAAGAACTCCACGTCGGCCGGTGCCGCGCGCACGTAGGTGCGGCCGCTGCCGACGCTTTCCGCGTTGCGGGTCGCGTCCACCGTGATTTCGTAGGCGCCCTGCTCGCTGGTCACGAACGTGCCGCGGTACTGACCATCGCGCTCGCCGGTCCACTGGAGCGGAACGGTGAACGTGGCGCCATTGGGACGCGCGACCTGTGCCACCACCGTCGCGCCGTTCATCTCGACATACTGCTTGTCCCGGACGTTCGCCTCGATCGTCACCGCTTCCCCGGGGTCCACCCGTTCGGTGGTCGTCTTGACGTCCACCGGATCGGGCACGCTTTCGACGACCCAGCGAAGCATCTGCCGCCAGAAGCGCTCGTGCGTCTGATCCTCGACCGGAATCGACGCGTGCATCTGCCATTCCCACGAGTCCTGGATTGGAAACGCGATCGCCTTGCCGCGACCGAATTGATGTGACGCGAGAACCGGCACGGTTCGGCCGTGGTCGTCAGTCCCCACCATGAGCATCGTCGCGCCCGGCTTGAGCGGGAGCGGCGCGTTGACGCTCGAAACCTGCGGCAGTTGCGGCCAGCGAGCCACCGAGGCTGCCTCCGTGTCCGCAATCTGGGTGACGGCATGCTGCTGGCCTGGTCGCGTCGGCGCAACGGTCATCCGCTCGATCCCTTTCGGCTCCGACGCGCGGGTCTTCGGATCGATGGCGAGAGGCAGGGCGTCCGCCACCGGGGTGCCGCCATAGCCGCCTTCCCCGAACGACCGCGCGCCCCCGAGCATCAGCAGGCCGCCGCCGCGGCGATCCACGAAGTCGGCAATCATTTGCAGTTGATCCGCGGAGAACGCCGCTGCCTCGACGCTGCCGAGAATCAGGCCGCGATACTTGAACAACTCTTCGCGCGTCTTCGGGAAGCCGCCCACCACTTCGTCCGGATCGCCGTCGAGGCGCATGAACTTGTTGTCAGCCGTGCGCTGCAGCGAGACCACGAGCAGGTTCTTGTCGTCGGCGACGGCGCGGCGCAGGAACTTCATCTCGAAGCGGGGCTCGCCTTCGTAGTAGAGAAGCCTGGCCCGCTCATCGCGCACGTTGATCAGCGACTCGCGGACGTTGTTCTGCGTAACGATCTCACCATCCTGCGGTGCCACCTTGAACCTGAACAACCGGGGGCCGGATTCGGACGCGGTCGCGCGGACTCTCACCGCCGCCGGACTGCCATCCGCCGGCAGTTGCACCTTCTGCGACCCGATGATCCGCCCCTCATCTTCGACGTCTACCGTGACCGTCCGGCCGGCATAGCCGGTGTTCGTCACGACGACATCGAGCAGCAGCGACGCGTCCTTCAGGACCGTCCGGGGGGTCGAAACACGATCGATCTGGACGTCGTTGGGCAGCTTGTCGCTGCCAACACCAACCGTAAACACCGGCAGCTTGCTGGCCTTCATGCCGAGGAGAGCGGTCGACAGTGAGCCTTCGCTCGTATCCGCGCCGTCGGTCACCAGCACGACGCCCGATACGGGCAGGCCGGCGAGTTCCTCACGGGCGCCATCGAGTGCCGCCCCGAGCCGTGTCTGCGCCCCATCGAACTTCAGATCCTTGACGCCCGCCACGCGACCGGTTGACGAGGAGAAACGGAAGACGCGGACGATGAAGCGGTCCGACAGGGACTTGAGTAACGGGCTATCGGGCGCACCGAACTGCTGGCGGATGAAATCCGCGCGTGGCTTGCCGGACCAGTCGGCGATCTGCATGCTGCGCGAGTCGTCCAGCAACACGGCGACCACGTTCTGCTGATTGACGGCGGCGCGGACGATCAGGGTCGGACGGAACAAACAGAAGAGCACGAGCGCCAGGGCGGCCACGCGGAGCGAGGTCAGGACCACCCGGTCGCGCAAGCGCCCCTCGTTCACCCGGATGCGGCGATACGTCACGATCGCGACGATCGCCACCGCCGCGACCAGCGCCGCCGCCACGAAGGAACCGGTGGTCACGTCGAAACGGAATTCGCCTTGCTGGAAAACGACCGGCCGATACGTGAACAGCGCCTGGAACAGCTTCTCCAACAAGCCGCACTCTCCCCCTACAGCTGAGGCTCAGGAATCGGGAATCCCGCCCGAGTTGGTGGATTGTATCGGATCGCCCCGCGGTCCGTTGGTGAAGATCCGGCGGCTAGAGCAGCCGGTAAATCAACGCCACCCAGGCCGCACCCATCGTTGCCCGCGCCAGTGGCGGGTGGGCGTGCTTGCACCAGTTCCAGAACGAGGCAAGCCCCGCCATCGCCGCCACGAGCAGCGCCACGACCGTGACCATCCGGGTTGGGCCGAGTGTCTGTCCGTAGCGCTGCACCAGCCCCAGATTCCAGATCGAGCCGTAAACGATGCACAGGTGCACGAAATAGATGAGGAGCGTCTCCTGGGCGAGGGCCGCGAACAGGTGGGGCAGGTGCGCGATGTGTGCGCTGGCATGCGCCATCAGGCCCATGACCAGCAGGCAGGCTCCCGTGCGGATCAGGAATTGCGGCGGGATGAAGCTCCATTCGCCGTAGCCGAAGACGTGAAGGGTGTCCAGCAGCAGGCCCATCGCCGTCAGCCCCAGTCCAGGGCCGAGCAGCGCAACGTTGGCATACCGGCGCAGGTCTGCGGCGCCCCAGCGCGCATAGATCTGCCCCAGTCCGGCGCCCACCAGCACATAGGCAGCCCACGGCAGGACCGGAAACAGCGATCCGCGGGAGGGCGTGACGTAGCCGGCGACCCACGACGGCATCCAGTTCCAGTCAAGCGACCACGTCAGCGGTGTCAGCGCCACGAGCAGCACCGCCGCCGCGAAGGACGCAACCATGAACACGCGGCGCGAGCGCGTCACCATCACGAGCAGCTGCACGCCGAAGAACGTCACGCCGATCAACTGGAGCACATCGACGGCGAGAAACGTCTCCCACCGATCCGCGGGAATGTTCGAGAGGTCCGCAAACGTACTCGCCGGAAAGTGCAGCGCGTACCCGAGCGCGATGAACAACGCAAAACGCCGTGCGCGTTTGACGATGGACGGCGAGAACGCCACGTGCTGGGCCCAGTGGCGCGCCGTGGCGATGCTGAAGGCGAACCCGGACAGCAGCAGGAACAGGCAGGAGGTCAGGCCGCGCTGGAATGTCCAGACGTCGAACCACACGCCGGTGCGATATTGCGGATCGAGCAGGCCATCGATCGCGTGTCCATAGAGCATGAATACGACCGCGAGCGCACGCGCCAGATCGATGAAGACGACGCGTCGCTTCAACGGGACATCGCGGGGAAGAGCACGGGGCGCGGGGCGGCCACGACTGGTCTGCGATTGAGAAGCCGGGCCGCCCGCATGCCGCTATTTCATCGGGGAATAACTCGTCGGGTCAAGATAGACGGTGGTCATGCCGGCGATCAGCCGGCCATTCGCCTCGCTCTCGGCCGACACCTTGCGCCACTCCGGATCGGCGAGAAATTCAGCCCAGTTCTTCTTCGAGGCCTCGCGGTCCTTGTGGGCGATGAGATACACCAGCGTGTTCGCCTTCGCGGGGTCATCCTGGGGGATGAAGTAGCCAAGGCTCTCCATGTCGTGCTTCTTGAACAGTGCGACGGTGTGATCGCGGAACCGATCGCTCAAGGCCTGCAGCTTGCCGTCGGCGGCCGTGTACGTCCGCAGCTCGAACACCCGTGTCGACTGAGCCTGCGCCACCGTCTCGATCGGCAGCAGCCCGTGCGCGGCAAAACCGGCCGCGAACGCGACGGTCAGCGCGGCCCCCGTGAACACCTTCTTCATCGCTTCTCCTTATTTTCAAATTCTGCCTTCGACCACCCAGAGCGGTGCCTCGGTCGGCACCACCCGCATCTGCGAAAACCCGGCACGCTCGAACAGCGACTCGAATTCGGCCGCGGTCCGTTCGCGCCCACCCGGCATCAGCATCATCTCGATGTCCACGAGCTTGCCGAAATGCGGGGAATTATCCGGCGGAATCACCGATTCGACGAGGATGACGCGCCCGCGCGGACTGCGCTCGAGCTGTGTCCGGATGTTGCGGAGGATCGTCAGCGCCTCGGGATCGTTCCAGTCGTGGATGATGTGCTTCATGATGTACGCATCGCCGGCGGGGACGGCCTTGAAGAAGTCGCCCGACTCGGTGCGCACGCGATCGGCGACGCCGGACGCCTGCAGCAGCGAACCGGCGCCCGCGACGACGTGCGCCAGGTCGAACAGCACCCCGCGCATGTCCGGATATTTGCGGAGAATCGAGGTGAGCACCTGCCCGTGCCCGCCGGCGACGTCCACGAGCGTCCCGATACCGGTGAAATCGTAGGCCGCGAGGACTGCGGGAATCACGGCGGCGCTGAATGCGGTCATCGCGTTGTTGAACAGCTCGGAATAATCAGGGTTGGCCGCAAAGTACCCGAATACGGGCATCCCCGTGACCTTCTCCACCGCCGGCTGCCCGGTCGTCACCGAGTGCATCAGTTCAGCGTAGATGCGGAAATGCGTGGGCGAGGTGATGAACAGCCCCATGTCGCGCATCGATCCAGGCCCTTTGCAGAGCATTCGTGCGGGCAGGTTGAGCGCAAAGACGCGTGACGCGACACCCTTTGACGCGGGCTGCTCCTCGAAGATGCCAACGCTGGCCAGCGCCCGCACCACTCGATACAGCCCGTCGTCAGAAACGCCCGTCTCGCGCGCCAGGTCCGCGACGGAACGCGGCCCGCCGGTCAATCGGTCGGCGATCTCGAGTTTGAGGGCGGCCTGCAGCGCGGCCGACAGCATGTAGCCCGTCGCGACCTGGTTCAGGAGCAGCGCGGCAGCGGCTTCAGGTGGCATCGTGGGCGTAACGGCGGACATGGGAACCTCCGAAGACAGAAATCAGGTATCAGGAATCAGCTAGGCGTCGGGGTCAACGTTCGCGGAATTGGGACGAACCACCGTCAGAGTGTGGGCGGTAATGCAACCTGTGCGTCGGCGCCGACCACGGTCGTCCACTCCCGGATGCGCCAGTTGGTGACCAGGCCGTTCAGGACATAGGGGTCCGCCTGGGCAAACGCCTCGACGAGTGCGGGAGAATCACTCTTGAAGAGAAGGACCGCGCCATCGGTGGGGTTGGCGAGGGCCCCGCCGAGCACGAGGTCGCCGCGATCGACGGCGCCGCGCGCGTGAGCCAGGTGCGCGGCGCGGTGCGGACCGCGACGGTCGACGATATCCGGAACGTAGTCGTACAGCAGCAGGAAGTGCATCCGGAAGCTACTCTAATACAAAGTGCGAAGTGCGAAGTGCGAAGTTGGAAGTAGGGTAAAAGGAAGAAGCCGCAACCAGGAAGCAGGAAGTAGAAAGCAGTCCGTGGAGCGATGATGCGACAGACACTCGTGGTGCTCGGAATCGGGGCGGCGGCGCTTGTGGGCGCCTGCTCGAAGTCAGCGGAGCAGCCGGTCAGCGCGCCGGCGGCCGTGCCGGCGGCCGCCAGCGATCGCAAGTACCT
>Ga0308173_10002332_pt1 | contig 10047 bp, 10 predicted proteins | sample PhyPR1_FD_203716 | JGI IMG/M metagenome (GOLD analysis project Ga0308173, IMG submission 203716) | Soil microbial communities from UC Gill Tract Community Farm, Albany, California, United States - DLSLS.P.R1 | ecosystem: Environmental > Terrestrial > Soil > Agricultural land | place: USA... | reverse complement strand
CCCCAACAGTGCCAGGAACAAAAGCGACGCTGCGGCAACCATCCATGTGAGAGCGGTGGCGGGCGCAAAGGCAACCACGATCAACGGCAAGGCGGCACCACTGGCAAAACTCGCGGCCGAGGTCAACGCTGCCTGCAACGGGCGCGCACGCAAGACGCTCGAAATGCCAAGATGGTCGCGAGCATGCGCGCCGAGCGGATCGCGCGCCATCAATTGCCGCGCCACTTCCCGGGCCAGCGCCGGATCGAGCCCCCGCCGGATGTAGATCGAGGCCAGCTCGCGTGTCCCGCCCTTTTCGTCATCGGCGATTTCCGCGCGTTCCGCTTCGATTGCAGCACGTTCGGTATCCGCCTGCGAATGAACCGAGACGTACTCGCCCGCAGCCATCGACATCGCCCCTGCTACCAGACCTGCAGCCCCGGCAACAAGGATGCTGTGATGCGGCGTGTCCGCCGCAGCGACGCCGAGGACCAGGCTCGCCGTGGAAACGATGCCGTCGTTGGCGCCGAGTACCGCCGCCCTCATCCAGCCGACGCTGCGCAGCCCATGCTTCTCTTTCTGCTGTGCAGGCATGCGCTTCTCGGAAGCGTTCCATCGACCCCTTACGACCCCTGCGCGGCCAGCGCCCGGTCGATTTTTTCCATCATCCCCTTCCGGTTCTTGTGCTTTTCCTCGTACCGCCGGATGTTCTTCAGGTCTTTGCCGGAAAGCTTATCGAGGTCCTTGGCGATCTGTGGGATCGTCTTGTTCTGGTAGTTCTTGACGGGTAAATCCCGGTCGGGCGACTTGCCCTCCCTGTCCTTTTGCTTCTCAGACTTGGTTTCGCCGTACTTGGATCGCTGCTTGTTGACGATGCGCGCGGCGACCTCTTCCTCGCGCCCCTTGTAACGACCGCTCTTGTTGAATTTCGACTTGAGCTCTTCATACTCGCGCTCGCGCTTTGCATTTGCTCCGGCAGGCATGGCGCCCTCCTGTCCAATGAACCAGGTCCACAGAGAAGCAGGTAGCGCGCCAGCCCGATCAGGCCGTTGATCCGCGGCGAATTGCGCCGAGATACTGTTCGGCAAGCGACACGCGCACAAGGGCAGCGCACGAATACAGCGGCGGCTGCATCCGACACTCGTTCACTGCAGCGATTGCAGATAGCTGACCAGTGCGCGCAGCTCCTCTCCGTCGAACGCAGTGATGTCCGGCATCTGCGCTCCGGGTTTCAGCGACTGTGCATGGGTGATCCACGCTGCCAGGTTCGCAGTGGTATTCCGTAACATGCCGCCCGCGATGGTTTGCCTGCTGCCCACATGCGTGAGATCGGGACCCACCTGGCCCTGTGCCTGCGTACCGGCAATGCGGTGACAGAGCACGCAGGCAGCCGACATGAATACATCTCGCCCGTGACGTGCGGCTTCGTTTGCGGGATCCTTGGCCGGCGCCCGCTGCGCGGCCAGCCAGGCGCCGAACTCTTCATCCTTCTGCGCGACCACCAGGAGGCGCATGTGCGCGTGCTGCTGCCCGCAGAACTCCGCGCATTCGCCATCGTAAACGCCCGGCGCGCCCGCCTGGATTTCGATTTCGTTCGTCTGGCCCGGAACGAGATCGACTTTGCCGTGCAGCTTCGGAATCCAGAACGAATGAATCACGTCGCGGGTCACGAGCTCGAGCACTACGGGCTTGCCGACTGGCACGTGAATTTCGGTTGCGTTCTGGACGTTCAGATCCTCGCGATCGAACAGGTACTGCACGTCGAACCACCACTGATGGCCGACGATGCGGATTGCGGCTGGCGGGCAGGTCGTCGGGTCCGCTCGGCAGATGAAGCCGTGCGGCGCCGTTTCCATCGGATACGCACGCAGTGTCACCAGCATCACCGAGTACAGGCCGACGAGCACGACCAGCGGCCAGAGGAAGCCGCCGTAGAGGATCCACTTCTGGCCCGAGTTCGCGTCGACGGGCGCGTGCTCGGCCAGCGTTCCGCGAGGCCGCAGCGAGATCCACCCGAGCAACAGCCACATGATGACTGTCGCCGCACCCGCGGCGAGCAGCGAGGTCCACCCGAGGTGTGCAAGCCCTGCCGCAGCCGGCCCGCCGGCATGCATGTAATCCTGCGGCGAGCTGCAGCCGACCAACAGCAAGGCCGTGCTCACGCCCGGAAGGCATCGCGCGCGCGTCATGGGAAGTCCTGCGGCTTGTCGGGCTCCTGGTCGGTTCGCAGGGTCTTGATGTAGGCAACCACTCGCCAGATCTGATCCGACGGAAGCTTCGTACCCCATGCCGGCATGCCGTGTGCGCGGCCTTGCGCGATCGAGTCAAAGATCTGATCGTCACGATTGCCGTAGATCCAGTCGACGTCGCGAAGGCTTGGACCCATGCCGCCGCCTGCGCGTCCACCATGGCAGCCCGAACAGTTCATCTGCACAAAGAGGCGGCGCCCTTCCTGCACGGCGATTGCATCTCCGCTATAGGGATTGCTCCGCACCTTACGTACATCCCCGGGGCCCGGCACCGGACCGACGGCTGCCGCCGAAGCAGGAGGTGCACTCGTGCTCGCGTTGCTGGTCGAACCCCACTGATTGCAGGCAGCGACCGCCAGGGCAACGGCGATCAGCGATGCTGGGAGCCATGGTCGCATGACTAACCTCCTGCTCGTGCACTCGCCACTTCATGGCGCTCGAGCACCGGGACACGGAAGTCTGCGAGTACGTGACCGATATCCTTGCGCCGCGCGGCCAAGGCTTGCTCGAGCTCGCGGCGCAGCTCGTGATCGCCATGGCGAACACCGACGGCGATGTCGTACGCCATCGGAAGCTGGGGCATGTCGGGCAGCATCGCGATCGGCGAGGTGACGAGAGGCACGGCTTCACGGCTGGCGAAGTAACCCGCCAACGGGCCCCAGGCGACAGCAACATCGACCGTGCGGTCGGCAACGGCATCGATCACCGCTCGCGGCGGATTGGGCTTCGAATAGTCGCCATAGATGCTGAAGCCGCGAACGTTGGTCGCCATTCCGCGTGCCGCGAGCGCCTGCACTGGAGGCAGGTTGGCATAGTCGTCGCCGATGACGGTCACGCCGATCTTCAGGGCGCGCAGCCGCTCGTCGTCGATCGACGTGAGCGGTGGTCGCTGGTCCCTGCGCATCACGAACACGTAAGTCGATCGATAGTAGGGGGGCGTGTTCTCGGTAAGCTCGTAGTTCGCCGGAACGCCGATCACCACATCGCACAGTCCCTGCTTCAAGGTCTTGCGAATGAAGCCGCGACGCTGCGGCCACCATGTGTATTCGACCTTCCGGTGAAGCTCGCGTCCGAGAATGCGGGCAATTCGATTCTCGAAGCCCTGTTCCTTCCGATTCGAGAATGGGAGGTTGTTCGGATCGGAGCACACGCGCAACACGCCGGGCGGCACCGCGACATGCGCCGGTGGCGGTGGATCGAGGAGCGCCGACATCGGCGGTCCAGCCAGGCTGGATGACGCCAGGCCTGCCGCCATCGCCGCCGCAAGCGCGGCGCAGCAGTTAGAGGCCGAAGACATAGACGGTGTCTCCCGGTCCCGTGAACTTCTTGATGTCTTTCATGGCGCCGACGGTGCCGAGCGCTGCCGTCGGATCGTCGGTGGACACCGTTGGTAATGCCGTCGCGCCCATCCAGCCACCGACACCCGCGTAGATGGCTACATATTGCTTCCCATCCGGTCCCATGTAGGTCATCGGATTGCCGACGATTCCGGAGCCGCAGTGAAACTTCCATAACTCCTTCCCGCTCCGCGCATCAAGCGCGTGGAACCAACCGTCCATGGTGCCGTAGAAGACGACGTCGCCCGCGGTTGCGAGCACGCCGCTGTACACCGGCAGATTCGGGTCCTTGACGCCCCACACCGCTTTCGCCTGGACCGGATCCCACGCGACGAGCTCGCCCTGGTACTGACCCGGACCACGGTACATCTTCACATCCGCACCGAGGTAGGGTGTGCCGGCGATGTAATTCGCCTGGATCGCCTCGTAATCCATGCACGTGTTGTGCGCCGGAATGTAGACGAGCCCGGTGCGCGGCGAGAACGCGGAGGGCGGGACGTCCTTCGCCCCGGTCGAGGACGGGCATATTTCCTTGACCACGGTACCGAACTTGGTGCGCTTGGCCGGGTTCTCGATCGCTTTGCCGGTCTTGAGGTTGTACGAGTCCGCCCAGTTCGTGGGCTCGAATTTCTCGGCTGACAGCAGCTCCCCGGTGGTGCGATCGAACACGTAGACAAAGCCGGTGCGGCCCGGATGGATCAGCAGCTTGCGCATGGTGCCGTGGTAGTTCATGTCGACGAGGATGTTCTCCATGATCTCGTCGTAGTCCCAGGCATCGTGCTCGGTGCCCTGGAACGCCCAGCGCGCCATGCCGGTGTCCGCATCGCGTGCGATGACCGCGGTGGACCATTTGTTCGCACCCGGACGCATGTCGGGGTTCCACGGTCCCGGATTCCCGGTGCCATAGAAGATGAGGTTCGTCTCGGGGTCGTACGAGATCCAGCCCCAGACGGTCGCACCGCCGATCTTCCATTGGTCGTTCGTCCAAGTCTTGCTGCCGAGGTCGGTGCCCTGGTCCTTCGCGTAGAAAGGCTTGAAGCTGGCATCGATCAGCTCATCCTTGTCGGGGCCGGTGTTGTACGCGCGCCAGACCTGCTTGCCGGTGTTCAGGTCGAGCGCGAGGATCCACCCTCGCACCCCCAGCTCTCCACCCGAATTGCCAACGATCACCTTGTCCTTCACCACGAGCGGCGCCATGGTGACCGTCTCGCCGACGTCGATGTTGCCGACCTTCGTTCGCCACAATTCCTTGCCGGTCTTCGCGTCCACAGCCACGGTCTGTGCGTCGAGCGTGTTGTAGACGATCTTGCCGTTGGCGTAGGAGGCTCCCCGGTTGACCACATCGCAGCAGGCGATGCCGACTGCACGAGGTTCGGGGTGCGGCTGATACATCCACTTGAGCGCGCCACCCGGCTTGGTGAGGTCGATCGCCATCAGGTTGTTCGGGAACGGCGTGACGATGTACATCGTGTTGTCGACGACCAGCGGATTGCCCTCGTGGCCGTGCGGGATGCCGGTTGAAACCGTCGTGTAGACCTTCAGCTTGGCGACATTCTCGGTCGTGATCTGCGACAGTGTGCTGTAGCGTGTATTGGCGACGTCGCCGGCTGGCAGCGTCCATTCGTTGCCCGGCGGTGGGACGATGAGCCTGCTGCCCTGGGCCACCGCTGGCGCGGAGCCGGGTGCCGGCGATGCAGCGTGCGCGGGCGCTGTTTCGTTGCTGCAGCCGCCCAGCGTCATCCAGCAGACGGATGCGCAGGCGCTGACAAAGAGCGGAAGAATTCTCATGGCATCAGGTGAGCGTGTAAAGATAGGCGGCGATGTCGCGTGCGTCCTGTTCGGACAAGCCGAGCGAGGGCATCGCCGTCCTGGGTTCCACGGACGGCGGATCTCGCAGCCAGCGGATGAGATTCTCCGGCGTGTTCGGCAACTCGCCCGCGATGAAGCTACGGCGCGAGAAGAAGTTGAGCGGTGGCGCGACCACGCCGTCGGCTTCGCGGATTCCAGGAACCGTGTGGCAACTTCCGCAACCGACCGCGCGGATAATTGCCGCGCCGCGCTGGGGGCGCCCGCCGGTCGCAACATCGTAGGCCGCTGCGCGCCGTCCACCCTCGCAGGCGGCGAGGGCAAATGCAACAGCGACAACCATCAGGGCAATCCGCAAGCTCATCGCATGCTCTGGCAGACATTCAGCATCGCGGTCGCGTATCCGGTGAGCACGATGGCAACAAGAAAGGACACGCTCACGAACATGGCCGCCGCGGCCATGAAATCGGGTCGCGAACGTGAATGGATCGATGCGACTCCGGCATCCCGTGAGTCGCGCCATCGCCGGACGGCAAGCAGCAGCGCAGCCACGGCGATCACACCGGCAACGATGCAGATCATGACCTCCGTCGCACGCACACCCGCGGGGACCACGGTGGTCGAGGCAGGCGTCGAATTGCCGCAGAAGTGGCTCTCGACCAGCCACGCCGCCAGACCCTGAATGGCCCAGGCTGCTGGAGCTGCGAGGATGCCAAACCAGATCGCGCGCGGCGGCGGTGGTGCAGTACTGACGAGCGTGGCAGCCATGATGACATCACCCCAATCGCAGGCGTGGCAGCAGATAAAGGCAGAAGACGATGAGCACCCACACCGCATCGACGAAGTGCCAGTACAAGGACGCATTGTGAAACGGGTGATAAGGCAGCCGTGTACGGGGCTCGAGCCGCGGCAACGCAAGCACGAACAAGAGCATCAGCAGGCCCAGGACGACGTGGAGCCCGTGGATGGTGGTGATGGTGTAGAAAATAGACCCGTACGCATCCGAGGTCGGTCGCAGCGAGCGCAGGTGGTCACGATATTCGAGGACCTGTACACCCAGGAAAACGATCCCCAGGAGAATCGTCCCTGCAACCCACCACCGTGCGGCGGTTTCCGCATGGCGCCGGAGATGCCATTTCGCCTTCTCGAGAGTGGCACTGCTCGACAGCAGGATCACCAGCATCAAGAGCGCGAGGGGCAACTTGGGCGGTGCGTCGGGAGGCCAGGTCGCCGCGTTCCGCGCAAGGTAGAAATAGCTGAAGAACATCGCGACGAACAACATCGCTTCGGTGAGGATGAACCAGCCGATTGCCTGGGATCCGCGGCGCACGTCCCAAGGCAGTTGGTCCAGGCGAAGGCTGGCGGCGTCGCTCATGACGCCACCTTCTCGATCTTGGGCCACAGCCAGCCGGCGACGCACAGTGCAATCACGCCCGCAAGTCCCGCAACCAGCCATAGGGCCTTGAGCAAAACCGCGGTGAAGAATGCGGTCAGCGCGAGTGTCAGCGCCAGGGGCATGACAGTATCCTCGGCCATGCGGGCAACGGCGACCGGCACGGCATCGAGCGCCGTCGTCGCAAGCGTGAGGCGGCCGCGCTCGAGCACCCGCTCATCGTTGGGGTCGTGCTCCTCGTCGTGCTCGTCCCACAGTGGGTGGCGGCTGGCGACCGTCGGAATGTGCACGGATCCGTAGACCGGCGGTGGCGAGGACACATCCCATTCGAGGGTGTCTGCATTCCACGGATTGGATCCTGCCGGTTCGCCGGACTTTCTCGACACGATGAAATTCACGATGCTCACGAGCAGTCCAATGGCGAGGAGCACTGCTCCGACCGTCACTGCGAGATTCATGTCGCCCCATTGCATCGCGCTGGGATACGTGTAGATGCGTCGCGGCATTCCCGCGAGTCCCAGGAAATGCATGGGAAAGAAGCCGACGTTGAAGCCGATGAACATCAGCCAGAAGCTCCATCGACCCATGGCCTCGTTCATCATGCGGCCGGTCATCTTCGGCATCCAGTAGTAGAACGCGGCCATCACCGGGAACAGGTTCGCGCCGATCAGCACGTAGTGGATGTGCGCCACGATGAAATACGTATCGGTCAGCTGCCAGTCGAACGGGATCAGCGCCGTCACCACGCCACTCAGCCCTCCGATCACGATGAGCCCGATGAAGCCAAGGGCGAAGCGCAGGGAAGTGGTCATGACAGGCCGCCCCGTCCACAAGGTGGCGACCCAGGCGAACACCTGAATGGTCGTGAATAGTGAGATGGTGATGCTGGCGGCGCTGAACACGCTCATCGATACCTGGCTCATGCCGACGGCAAACATGTGGTGAACCCATACGCCCAGGCCGACAACCCCGGTCAGCACGGTCGCCACGGCAACGTAGGCGTAGCCGACGATGGGACGGCGCGCGAACACCGGCAGGAGCATGGAGATCATCCCAGTGGCCGGGAGAAAGATGATGTACACCCACGGGTGACCGAAGAACCAGAACAGGTGCTGCCAGAGCAGCGGTTCGCCGCCGCCCGCGGAATCGAAAAAATGCGTACCGTAGTTGCGGTCGAGCTCGAGACAGAGGCAGGCCAAGGTGAGCGATGGCAGCGCTAGCACCGAGAGGACCGACATCGTGCTCGTGCTGTAAAGCAGAAGCGGCATCCGATTGACGGACATGCCGGGCGCCCGCATGCGGAAGATCGTCACCAGGAAGTTGATCGACCCCACGGTCTGCGAAATCGTCAGGAAAATGAGCGCGAGCGCATAGAAGTCCATGTTGAGCCCGGGCGAAAAGCGCTTGAGGGTGTAGGGCGTGTAGGCAAACCAGCCGGCGTGCGGCGCTTGGCCGATGAGCAGGCTCGCGTAAAGAAACAATCCGGAGAACAGGAACACCCAGTAGCTGAAGGCGTTCGCGCGCGGCAGCGCGGTGTCGCGAGCGCCGATCAGCAGCGGCACCAGGTAGTTCGAGAAACCGGAGAGGATCGGCGCCGCATACCAGAAAATCATCGTCACGCCGTGCATCGTGAATATCTGGTTGTAGACCTCGGGACCCAGGAGGCGCGCCTCGGGAGAGGTGAGCTGTGCGCGCAGGACCAGCGCCTCGATACCGCCCAAGAGCAGGAAGATCATGGCGGTGACGAGATAGCGCTTGCCGACCGTCTTATGGTCGACGGTCGTCAGCGATCCCCATAGCGTGTGGGGAGCCTCCCATATCCGGGTGAGGCGCGCTGCGGTTGCCGCACTTGTCACCGAACCCTCTCACCTCGGTTGGTCCGACGCGTAGCGTGCGCGGGACGTACGGGCGCACGCTACGGCGATGCCGCTCGGGAACATCCGAGCGTCTGCACCGGCGTTAGCAAGTTCCGTACTCATACCGGGGGCTCGAGTTCGCCGCGGCACGACGCCTGTTCTCGGGTTTCTCCAAGATGCTCCCGGAGCACCTCCGTGCTGGTAGGCCGCACAATTTACGCGCATGACCCGCAACGCTTACCGCAATCCACGGATTGCTATTGCCCAATGGCGATGTACTATTGGGGCATATGGATTCTGCGTCTCAGATCGGCTAATCGGAAAGAGGCTTCATCCCGGCTTTGGGGTCGCGCAGCCGCGCCAGCTCCAGAACTGCCTGCAGATCGCGCTCCAGGCTGGCCAGTGCTCGCTGGGGCATGCGGGCCAGCGCGTCGGGGATGACGCCTTCGACGGGTTTCGGTGCACGATCGAGAACACGTGTGCCACGCGGCGTCAGATGCAAGCGGACCGAACGCAGGTCGGCCGCGTTTCTCCTGCGTTGCAGCAAACCCTCGCGCTCCAGCCGCACCGCAAGATTGCTTGCGGTCGAAACATGGACGGACAGCGCTTCAGCAAGCTCGGAGACAGTCTGACCAGGCCGCTTGTCGAGCTCCGATAAGGTCCACAACTGCGAGCCGCTCACGCCGCACTTCGACTCGACGCGCTGAAAGTGTTGCTGGGACACGCGGAACAGTTCTCGGAACTGCTTCAGCACCATCGACGCCTTCCTGTCGGCGTCCCTTGCTCCGGCGTTGCCATGTCGATCGACCTCCGCCGCCGCCGTGCGCTTCCGGGCGGCTTTTCCGTTGTTGCCAGCGTTCGCGCGTGGGACTGTTCTCGGCATGAGGTGTGCAATTCGCGGAGGAGCTTGCCGCATTGTACTTTGCGTGTTTCCGCACTACGCATCAACCATACCTTGGCAATGCGTCACACGAGGCTCGAGCGCGTCGGTGGCAAGCTGTCGTCGAGAAGGGCGATCACAGCGCCCTCTCACAGCCCACAGCCGCATTGACTCCGGTTCGGCATGGACCGTGCTACCAGGAATCGTGTGACACGTCGGCGTACCGCGACGGTCGCTCGCATCCTGTCGCCGCGGTCGCGCAGCCCGCTTCCGCCGGGCTCGATCTTGCCGAGCGTCGTCCGCCGTTCAATCCAGCACCGGGAGCACGTCATGGCAACAAACCGCACTGTCTACCACGTGGTGCCCAATGCCAGCGCAGAGCGCTGGGTTGTCTCGATCGAGAACAACGATTCTTTCCGAGAGGAATACGACACCAAGCATGACGCGGTGGAAGCAGCCAAGCGCCGCGCACGAGCCGAAGAGCCCGCGCAGGTGAAGGTTCACAGGCACGACGGGAACATGGAATACGAGAGCACCTACGGCGCTG
>Ga0308173_10002329_pt1 | contig 10048 bp, 8 predicted proteins | sample PhyPR1_FD_203716 | JGI IMG/M metagenome (GOLD analysis project Ga0308173, IMG submission 203716) | Soil microbial communities from UC Gill Tract Community Farm, Albany, California, United States - DLSLS.P.R1 | ecosystem: Environmental > Terrestrial > Soil > Agricultural land | place: USA... | reverse complement strand
TGGACGCGCCGAGCTACTTCGGCCGACTGGCGTCGCTCGGACTCTTCGCCCGCGCCGCGTCCGACGAGGCGACGGCGAGCTCGCCGGTGGCCCAGAGCCGATACGCCGTCGTGCGTCAGGAGACCGGCATCCTGCTCTCGCTCGTCAACGGTGCGCTGACGACGACGTTCACGCTGCCGACGCCCGCGCCCCGACCGACGACAACGACTCCGTGAAGCCGCCCCAGGCGATCTCGCCGTCGGCATCGTCCGCGTGGGGCCGACCGAACCAGGCGGCATAGAGCGCCACCTCGGTGAGGTCCCACCGCAGCGCCTGAGCGCGGAGGTCCTCGGTCGTGACGGTGCGACCGGTCAGCGCGGCGTAGTCGGCGAGCACCTCGTCGGCGAGGGCGCCCTCCTCGCCCGCGACGTGCCAGAGGTCGCGGGCCGCGGGCGCGAGCAGGGCGGTGTCCCAGTCCACGACGTGGAGACCGTCGGCGTCGGAGAGGACGTTGCGCCAGTGCGGCTCTCCGTGGGTGATGACCCACGAGTCGCGCTCGGCGTGGTCCCGGACGGCCCGCTCGTCCCAGACGACGAGGGCCCGCCGCACCGCCTCCGCGTGCTCGGAGAGGGCGTCCCGGGCGCGGGCTCCGTAGGGGCCGGCGCCGGGCGGTAGGTCGGCCGCGAGAGCCCGGTCGAGGAGTGCTCGCTCAGGCAGCTTCAGGTCGTCGGTACCGGCGACGCCGACGGCACGAGGAGTGGCCGCGTGCAGCCGCGCGAGCACCTCGGTCACGGCGTGCCGGTCGGTCGACGTCTGCTCGGTGGGCGACGGCAGCCGCGGCGCGTCGAGCCACGGGGTCATCGACATCCACCGGTGCCGGGTGAGCTCGAACGGGACCGCCCCGTCGCGCGCCGGGACGGGAGCGACGACGAAGTCCAGCCCGGCGTCGGCGAGGGCCCTGGCGGTCCGGAACGCCGAGCTGAGGGCGGCGCCGCGCTCGACGTCGGCGCCGCCGCCGGAGTAGTCGTCGAGCGTCACGAACCAGGGGCCGTCGTCAAGCGCGTCGACGCGCCAGTGATGGCTGCCGAAACCGACTGGCGCATACGTGATCTCACGGACATCGATGGCCCACATCTCGCGCAGGGCCGCGGCGAGCAGGTCGGTCGAGAAGTCTGCGGGCGGCGTCATCACGGCGTCATCACGGGCTCGACGCTAGTGGGGCGGTCGCGGCTCCGCATGGATCCGGCGGCTCAGCCTCGAGTGGGACCGCGGTGCCGGCACCCGCGACCACACGGCTTTCTGGAGCGCGAGGGTGAGCCAGCCGGCGAGCGCCATCCCGACGATGTTGACGACGAGCTGGAGGCCGCTGCCCCGGACCTCGCCCCACGCGCCGAAGGCGAGCCCGAGCGCGACGTTGCCGGCAGCCGGGATCGTCGTCACCGAGATGAACACGCCACTGAGCCCACCGAGCTTGGCCGACGTCAGCGACAGCACGCCGGCCGCAGCCGCGAGGACCGCGACGATGAACGACCACTTGTCGGGCGAGTAGATGAAGTCGGTGGCCGGTCGGTCGCCCGAGATGTCGTCGAGGGTGATCCACCCGAGGGCCCGGCCGGCGAGACCGGCGAGGCACGTGATGGCGATGGCCACGACGAAGCCGACGACGAGCGCGCGGGCCGCGACCGCGAGCAGGAGCGGGCGTCGTCGCACGAGCGCGACGCCGAGGGCGGCGATCGCGCCGAACTCGGGACCGAGCACCATCGCCCCGATGACGAGGATCTGCGAGTCGAGGACGATCGCGATGCCGGCGATGAGGGTGGCGAGCGACATGAAGGACAGGAAGGTCCAGTTCAGCTCGCTGTCGTCGTAGGAGCGCTGGGCGACCTGGGCCCAGACGACGGCGTCGGCACTGCTCCCGGGCGTCTCCTCGTCGGCCTCGAAGCCGGCGCGCGAGATCCACGTCGTGACCGGCTCGATCTGCAGGGTCCCACCCTCGTGGACCCCGAGGTCCCGGAGCCGGTCGACGAGGACGTTGGCCCCCTCCCGGGCGACGTCGGCGTGCACGACGTCGCCCACCGGGCGCACCGCCGCGCCGCGCAGGACGGAAAGCGTGCTCACGGCGCTCGAGTCGGCGAGCACGGCGGTGACCTGCTCGGTCAGCTCGCTCGGGACGGTGACCGTCAGTCTCAACATGTCGGACAGTCTGCCGCCAGGTTGACGTCGGAGGGCAGGTGGCACGACAGTGACATCTGATCATCCATTCAGATGAGAGGGGCGACCATGAGCACCGTGACGGGACTCGACGGCTGCGCCGCTCCGTGCGTGCACCCTGAGAAGGTCGCGCTGGCCACCGACAACGCCCCGGGCGTCGAGGAGCTCGCGCGCGTCACGAGCGTCTTCAAGCTGCTCGGCGACCCGACCCGGGCCCGGATGCTCTACGCCCTCCTCGAGGCCGGCGAGCTCTGCGTCTGCGACCTCGCGGCCGCGACCGGCACCGCCGAGACCACGGTCTCGCAGGCCCTCCGGCTGCTCCGCGCCTCGGCCGTCGTCACCGGTCGGCGCGAGGGCCGCAACATCTACTACCGCCTCTCCGACGCCCACGTCCGCCTGCTCCTCGACGTCACGCGCGAGCACGCCCTCCACGACCGTGAGCGCCACCGGTGAGCCACGGGCACGGGCACGGGCCGGCCCAGGGCGCGGCTGCGGTCCACGCCGGGGGCCGCCACCGGTGGCGGCTCGCGGTCGCCTTCGGCCTCGTCGCGGCCTTCTTCTGCGTCGAGCTCGCGGCCGGCCTCGCGTCCAGCTCCCTCGCCCTCCTCTCCGACGCCGGCCACATGGCCGCCGACGTCGTGACCCTGGGCGCCGCGCTCGTCGCCACGCGCATCGCGACGCGCGCCGACACGACCGGGCGACGCACGTTCGGCTCCTACCGTGCCGAGGTGTTCGCGTCCGGGCTCGCCGTGCTGCTCATGCTCGGCGTCTCCGTCTACATCACCGTCGAGGCGGTCGGGCGCATCGGTTCGAGCCCCGAGATCGCCTCGGGCACCATGCTCGCCGTCGGTGCCCTCGGTCTGCTCGTCAACGTCGTCGCCCTCCTCCTGCTGCGCGGGGGCGCCGGGGAGAGCCTCAACGTCCGGGGCGCCTACCTCGAGGTGGTCGCCGACACCGTCGGCTCGGTCGGCGTCATCGCGGCTGCGATCCTCGTCGGGACGACCGGGAGCGCGTGGTGGGACACCGTCGTCGCGCTCGCCATCGCCGTCTTCGTGGCGGTGCGTGCCGTCGGGCTGGGCCGTGAGGTCGTGGCCGTGCTCGGCCAGCACGCCCCGACGGGCCTCGAGCCGACCGACCTGCTGGCCGCGCTCGGCGAGGTGCCGGGCGTCACCGAGGTCCACGACCTGCACGTCTGGACGTTGACCTCCGGCATGGATGTCGCGACCGCGCACCTCGTGACAACCGGTGCCGATGCGGCCCCCGAGGTGCTCGAGGCCGCGAGCGCCATGCTGCGCGACCGCTTCCACGTCGCCCACGCGACGCTCCAGGTCGAGACGACCGACCGGTCCGAGTGCCGAGGGGCCGACTGGTGAGCACCCCGCCCAGGCCCGTCTTCTCGCTCCTGCCGCCGTCACGGCGGACCGCGCTCGTGCGCCGGGCCCGGCTGCTGGCCGCGGCCTCGGTCGCCTACAACGTCGCCGAGGCGGTCGTCGCCATCAGCTCCGGGCGCGTGGCCGACTCGACCGCCCTCGTCGGCTTCGGGCTCGACTCGACGGTCGAGGTGATGAGCGGGCTCGTCATCCTCTGGCAGTTCGGACACGCCGTGCCGGAGGAGCGCGAGCACCTGGCCCGCCGCCTCATCGCCGTCTCCTTCTTCGCCCTGGCCGCCTACGTCACCGTCGAGTCGGTGCGCGCCGTCGTGGCTCGCGACCAGCCCGACACCTCGGTCGTCGGCATCACGCTCGCCGCCCTGTCGCTCGCGGTCATGCCGCTGCTCTCGCGGTGGCAGCGGCACACGGGCCGAGAGCTCGGGTCCGGAGCGGTCGTCGCCGACGGCGCCCAGACATTGCTCTGCACGTATCTCTCGGCCGTGCTCCTCGTCGGCCTGCTCGCCAACGCCCTCCTCGGCTGGTGGTGGCTCGACCCCGTCGCGGCACTCGTCATCGCAGCCGTGGCGGTCCGCGAGGGACGCTCGAACTGGCGCGGCGACGCCTGCTGCTGACTCGACGGGCCACGGCCTGAGTCTTGACGGCGGGTCTGACGACCGACAGTGTGACCCACCGTGACACTTCGGGCCGAGTCCTCCTCCCTGCTGCGGGCACGTCTCGCCGCCGGCACCGCCTTCTTCGTCCAGGGCCTGCTCTTCATCTCGCTCACGACGCGCCTGCCGCAGGTCCAGGAGAAGTGGTCGCTCGACGAGCTCGCCGTCAGCGGCCTGCTGCTCATGGTCGTGCTCCTCGCGGGCGTCGGCTCGGTCGTCGCCGAGCTCGTCGCCGGACGGTCCTCGAGTGCCATGGTCGTCCGCGTGGGGCTCGTCGTGGCCACGGTCGGCTTCGCGGTGCTGCTCGTCGCACCGGCCTTCGGGATCTTCGTCGGCGGGCTGGCGGCCTACGGGCTCGCGCTCGGCCTCGTCGACGCGTCGTCGAACATGCAGGCCGTCACCGTCGAGCACCTCTACCGCCGACCGATCCTGCCCTCCTTCCACGCCTTCTGGACCGCCGGCGGCATCCTCGGCACGCTCGTCACGCTGGCGACGTCCGGCGTCGCCCTCGGGCCGGCCCTGCTCCCGCTGCTCGTCTTCCCCCTCGCGGCGCTGGCCGCGCCGTACGTCCGTCGCGACCGCCTCGCCGTGACCGACGCCACCGTCGACGTGCCCTGGCGGCGGATCGCCCTCCTCGGCGTCGCGATGGTCCTCTTCTACATGGTCGACACGGCCGCGACGACGTGGGGACCGGTCTACCTCGACGGCACGCTCGACGCCCCGACGGGCCTCACCGCGCTCGCCACGCTCCCCTACCTCGTCGCGACGCTCCTGGCCCGCACCGTCGGCGACCGTCTCGTCGACCGCCACGGCGCCGTGTGGCTGCTCCGGATCAGCGGCGTCGTCGCCGCCCTGGCGCTCGCCGTCATCGTCTTCGCTCCGACGTGGGTGGTCGCCGTCGTCGGTTTCACGATCCTCGGCGGCGCCGTCGCGACCATCGCGCCCCTCAGCTTCTCGGCGGCCGGTGCCATCGCCGCTGGTGACGCCGACTCCGCCGGCGAGCGCATCGACAAGACCGACCAGGTCGTCGCCCGCTTCAACCAGTTCAACTACGTCGGAGCGCTGCTCGGTGCCGTGCTGACCGGAGCCGTCGGCTCGGACAACCTGCGCCTCGGCTTCGCCGTGCCGATGGTCCTGATCCTCGGGATCATCCCGCTCGCGACGCAGTTCGCGATCATCCGCCGCCGGGGCGTTCCGGCCGGCTCGAGCTGAGGACGCCCCGCAGCGCGGTGAGCGCCGGGCCGATGCCCGCCAGGGGTATGCCGCCGACCCCGAAGGCGAACCCGTGGCGGGCCGGCTGCTCGAGGTGCCGGACCGACAGCGGCTCGACGAACACCCCCGCGGCCAGGGCGGCCTCGGCGATCGCCACGTCGTCGAGGTGCGGGTCGCGCAGCAGCGCGCACAGGTGCAGGCCGGCCGCCGACGGGACGACGTCGAGCCAGTCGCCGAGGCCGTCGGGGCTCGTGAGGACCTCGAGCAGCGCCTCCCGCCGGGCGCGATAGACCTTCGTCGCGCGCTTGACGTGGGCGGCGTGGTGCCCCTCGGCGAGGAAGTCCGCGAGCGCCCCTTGGGTCACGACGTCGCCGTCCCAGACGGTGACGCGCTTGGCCTCGCGCAGCGCGGGCGTGAGCGTGGCCGGGGCGATGGCGTAGCCGACGCGCAGGCCCGGCAGCAGGGACTTGGAGAACGACCCGACGTAGACGACCCGACCGTCGCGGTCGAGGCTCTGCAGAGGCTCGAGGGGGCGGTCGGCGAAGCGGAACTCGCTGTCGTAGTCGTCCTCGACGATGACCGCTCCGTGCTGGACGGCCCACTCCAGCAGGGCGATCCGCCGGGCACGTGACATCGCGACCCCGGTGGGGTGCTGGTGCGACGGCGTGACGTAGACGAGACGCGCCGCGTCCGGAAGGGCTGCGACGACGAGCCCCTCACCGTCGACCGGGACGCCACGGACGACGGCGCGGTGGGTCGCGAAGAGGCGGGCCGCGGCGGTGTAGCCCGGGTCCTCGACGGCCACGACGTCGCCGGGCTCGACGAGCACCCGCGCGATGAGGTCGAGCGCCTGCTGGGCGCCCGCGGTGGTCACCACGTCGGCACCGGAGGCGACGACCGACCGGGACACGCCGGCATACCTGGCGATCTCGGCCTCGAGACGGCTCCCGCCACGGTTCGCGCCGGGGTCGTCGTAGGTGCCGGCGGACACGCGGCCCCGGCGCAGCGTGCCGCTCACGAGGCGTCGCCACGTCGCGAGGGGGAAGAGCGAGTCGTCGGGCACCCCGACGGAGAAGTCGTGCAGCGCCGCCCGCGGACCGGGCGCAGGCCGCACGTCCGGCTCGGTCGCCCAGAGCGACGTGGCGGTGACGGCCCCGGCCCGCGCCCGTCGCCCGGTCGTCCGAGCGGGCGGCACGCACCCGGTCGCGACGAAGGTCCCGGCACCGCGACGGCTCTCGAGCAGCTCCTCCGCGAGGAGCCGGTCGTAGGCCGCCGTCACCGTGCCCCGCGAGACGCTGAGGCTCGCCGCGAGGTCACGGGAGGCGGGCACCCGGTCGCCCCCGCGGAGGCGACCGTCGAGGACCGCGGCGCGCAGCTGGGCGTAGATCTGGGCGGTGAGGTCGCCCGACCCGGTGAGGCTGAGGTGCAGGTCCATGCCACCAGTCTGGATTGGCCCAAACAGTCTGGCAAGAAGTGGCACTTCTGACCGGTCCACTTTGGCGGGAGTCTGGAGCCATGGCGACGACCGCACGCATCCCCGGGGCCACCTCGGCCCCCGGCCACTCCACGACCGGGGGCACGCTCACCGTCGCACAGGGGGCCGCCCTGTCGGTGGGCGCCGTGCTCGGCACCGGCGTCATCACGCTGCCCGCCCTCGCCGCCGAGGTCGCCGGCCCCGCCTCGCTGCTCGCGTGGGCGGCGCTCGTGCTCCTCTCGGTGCCGCTCGCCAGCACGTTCGCCGCACTGGGCGCCCGGCACCCGGACGGCGGTGGCGTGTCGACGTACGTCCGTCGGGCCTTCGGGGACCGCGCGGCCGGCGCCGTCGGCTGGTGCTTCTACTTCGCCGTGCCCGTCGGCGCTCCACCCGCCTCGATGATGGCCGGCGGCTACGTCGCGGACGTCGTGGGCGGCGGACGCACGACGACCGTCGTCGTCGCGGCGGCCCTCATCCTCGGCACCGGACTGATGAACCTCGCCGGCCTGCGCTTCTCGGGCCGCGTGCAGCTCGGCCTCGCGACCGTGCTCGCCCTGCTCATGGCCGCGACGATGGCCGTCGCGCTGCCGCACGGGAGCACGGCGTCGCTCACCCCCTTCGCCCCGAGCGGGTGGGCCGCCGTCGGCAGCGCGGCTGCCGTGCTCGTCTGGGGCTTTGCCGGGTGGGAGGCCGTCGCCTCGCTCGCCGGGGACTACCGCGACCCGCGCCGCGACGTGCCGCGCGCCACGGGGATCGCCGTCGCGGTCGTCGGGGTGCTCTACCTCGGGCTCGCGACGACGAGCGTCCTCGTGCTGGGACCGGCGACGGGCCACAGCCAGGCGCCGCTCTCGGACCTCATGGCGATCGCCCTCGGTGAGCAGGCCCGCGTCGTGACGGCCGTCGTGGCGGTGCTGCTGACGGTCGGGGCGATGAACGCCTACTACGCCGGCGGCTCACGGCTGGGCGCGGCGCTGGCCCGCGACGGTGCGCTGCCACGATGGCTGGCGCGGGGCGGCGAGGCCGGACAGGTTCCACGCCACAGCATCGCGCTCGTCACCGCCGGCTCGATGCTCTCCCTCGTCCTCGTGGTCGCGCTCGACCTCGGCCTCACCCCGCTCATGCTGCTGGCGACGGGCTGCTTCACGCTCGTCTACGTGCTCGGCACCGCCTCCGCCCTGCGCCTGCTTCCGCACGGCACCCGCGGCTGGTGGACCGCGCTCGTCGCGCACGTGTCCGTCGTCGTCCTGCTCGTCGTCAACGGCGTCCATGCACTGTGGGCCCTCGGGCTCGTCGTCCTCTCCCTCGCCTACCGGTCCCGGTCGCGCCGGTAGGGTGCTCCCAGCGCCGCCCCCTAGACTTCGCCGCCGTGATCACACAGCGCGCGGAGCGCACACCCCTGATGCGGTGGTTCCTCGACGCCGAGGAGGCCGACCCGGGCGGCTACTACGAGCGCGAGCGCGAGGCGACCGAGCAGCAGCACGTGCAGCCGTGGTGGCGCGTCATGTGCCTGACGGGTGTCGACTACTTCTCGACGCTGGGCTACCAGCCCGGCATCGCAGCCCTCGCCGCCGGCGCGCTGTCGCCCGTGGCGACGCTCGTCCTCGTGCTCATCACGCTCTTCGGCGCCCTGCCGATGTACCGCCGCGTGGCGGCCGAGAGCCCGCACGGCGACGGCAGCCTCTCGATGCTCGAGCGGCTGCTGTCCTACTGGCCGAGCAAGATCCTCGTGCTGTGCCTCATCGGCTTCGTCGCGACCGGCTTCATCATCACGATCACCCTGTCGGCGGCCGACGCGAGCGCCCACCTCATCGAGAACCCGTACCTCAAGAGCACCCTGACCGGCCACCAGGTCGGTGTGACGCTGACGCTGCTCGTCTTCCTCGCCGGCATCTTCCTCAAGGGCTTCAAGGAGGCCATCGGGATCGCCGTCGTCCTCGTCGTGGCCTACCTCGGCCTCAGCTTCGTCGTGCTCGTGCGCGGCGTCCTCGAGATCGGCGACCACCCGACGGCGTTCAGCGACTGGATCACGGCGATGACCTCGGCCCACTCGGCCCCGTTCGGGATCATCGGCGCGTCCCTGCTCGTCTTCCCCGCCCTGGCGCTCGGGCTCTCCGGCTTCGAGACGGGCGTCGTCGTCATGCCCCTCGTCAAGGGCGACCCGACCGACACGCCGGAGAAGCCCGAGGGCCGCATCCGCAACGCCCGCAAGCTGCTGACGACCGCCGCGCTCATCATGAGCGTCCTGCTCATCGGCTCCTCGCTCGTCACGACCCTGCTCATCCCGGCCGACGCGTTCCAGCCGGGAGGGGGCGCCAACGGGCGCGCCCTGGCCTACCTCGCCCACGACCTGCTCGGCGAGGGCTTCGGCACGATCTACGACATCTCGACGATCGGCATCCTGTGGTTCGCCGGCGCCTCAGCCATGGCGGGCCTGCTCAACATCGTCCCGCGCTACCTGCCGCGCTACGGCATGGCGCCGGACTGGGCCCGCTCGACGCGGCCGCTCGTGCTCGTCCTGTCGTTCATCGCCGCCGTCGTGACGCTGGCCTTCGGGGCCAACGTCGACGAGCAGGCGGGGGCGTATGCCACCGGCGTGCTCGCGCTCATGACGTCCGCCGCGATCGCCGTGTTCCTCACCGAGCTGCGGCGCGGCCACCGCGCGGCAGCCGCCTTCTTCGCGGTCGTCAGCGCGATCTTCGTCTACACGATCACGATCACGATCGAGCAGCGCCCCGAGGGTCTCGTCATCGCCCTGATCTTCATCGCCCTCATCGTCGTCATCAGCGTCTGGTCGCGCATCGTGCGCTCGACGGAGCTGCGCGTGCAGCGGGTCGTCTACGACGACAGCGCGCGGGCGATCCTCGACGACGCCGCGCTCGGCCCCCAGCCGCTGCGCTTCATCGCCAACAAGATCAACGCCGGGGACCGCGACGAGTACCGCGCGAAGTCCCTCGACGTCCGCATGCACAACCACCTCAACGCCCGTCAGGGCGCGATCTTCCTCGAGGTGGAGATCAGTGACGCGAGCGACTTCGCGACGACCGTCCACGTCGGGTCGGCGGTCGTCGGCGGCCACTACATCCTGCGAGCGACCGGCCCGTCGGTGCCCAACGTCCTCGCTGCGGTCCTGC
>Ga0308173_10002328_pt1 | contig 10049 bp, 7 predicted proteins | sample PhyPR1_FD_203716 | JGI IMG/M metagenome (GOLD analysis project Ga0308173, IMG submission 203716) | Soil microbial communities from UC Gill Tract Community Farm, Albany, California, United States - DLSLS.P.R1 | ecosystem: Environmental > Terrestrial > Soil > Agricultural land | place: USA... | reverse complement strand
GATCCCTCCAGCAGGGCGATCGCCCGGCGGGCCAGTTCGGCGACCAGGCCGGCCTTCCAGCTTCCCCAGGCGGCCGGGCCGGTGGCCAGCCCGTCGGCGATCGCCAGGGCGGCCAGCAGCTCGACCACGACGGTGCCGCCCAGGGCGTCGGCGACGGTCTGAACGGTCACCGGATCGTCCAGGTCACGGCGGGTCGCGGTGTCGGGCAGCAGCAGATGATGCCGTACCAGAGTCTCCAACACGTCCACGTCGGCCGCCGGGAAGCCCATCCGTACCCCGAGGTCACGGGCCACCACGGCCCCGCTGCGCGAGTGGTCGCCGGGCCAGCCCTTGCCGATGTCGTGCAGCAGCCCGCCGATCAGCAGCAGGTCGGGCCTGGCCACCTCGCGGGTCAGCGCCGCCGCGGCGGCGGCGCACTCGACCAGGTGCCGGTCCACGGTGAAGCGGTGCACGGGGTTGCGCTGCGGCCGGTTGCGGACCCGCTCCCAGTCCGGCAGCAGCCGTACGATCAGGCCCGCCTGGTCCAGGGCCTCCCACACGCCGATCGCCGACTGCCCCGCGCCCAGCAGGGCCACCAGCGCGTCCCGGGCGGCGGCGGGCCAGGGCACCGGCATCGGCGCGACCGCCTCGGCCAGCCGTTCGACGGTGGCCGGGGCTAGTGGCACCCCGGCCTGGGCCGCGGCGGCCGCGGCGCGCAGCACCAGCGCCGGATCCGACAGGTCGGCCGAACGGGCCAGCACCGCCTCGCCGTCCTGCTCCACCACGCCGTCGGCCAGCGGAACCCGCTCCGCCTTGCCCCGCGAGGTCAGGCTGAAGCGATCGACCTGCCGCCACATCTGGTCGGCGGCGAAGGCCACGGTACGGGCGGCCTCCGCGACCGTGCGCAGCAGCACGTTGGCGTCCAGCAGCCCCAGCGCTCCGGCGACCGCCTCCTGCTCCTGCAGGATCAGCTTGTCGGACGGCCGCCCGGTCACCTCGTGCAGCACATGGCGTACGTCGAGCAGGAGATCATGCGCGGCCCTGACCCGTTCCGAGGGGGCCGCGGCCACCCATGAGGCGGCCACCGCGAACATCGCGTGCACGTCGCGCAACCCGCCCCGGGCCTCCTTGAGATCGCCCTCCAGCAGGAAGGCCAGTTCGCCCTGATCGGCCCAGCGGTCACGGGTCATCGACGCCAGCGAAGCCAGCCTGCGGCGCGCGTCGGCCCGCCAGTCGGCCAGCGTCCCGGCGCGCAACTCGTCGAACAGCGTGTGGTCCCCGGCGATCCGGCGAGCCGACAGCAGGCCCAGGGCCGCCTTCATGTCGTCGCGTGCGACCTCACGGGCCTCGGTCACGGTGCGTACTGAATGGTCGAGGCGCAGCCCCGAGTCCCAGATCGGGTACCAGATCTTGTCGGCGACGGCGGCGACATGCTCGGGGGGCCAGTCGCCCCGGTGCAGGAGGACCAGGTCGAGGTCGCCGCCCGGGGTCAGTTCCCGACGGGCGTGGCTGCCCACCGCGACCAGCGTGAGATCGGGTTCGGTGCCCAGCAGCCCGGCCAGCCAGCGGTCCAGTTCGTCGGCACGGGCCGCACGGGCCGCCTTGAGCCGGACCTGGGAAGTCTCCATGCTTCCGAACGATGTCACGCGGTCATTACCTCCGTGTTTCCCACCTAGATCAACTGAACCTAGATCGACTGAAAGAGGACAGCGGCGCCCCGGGCCTGGGCCCGAGGCGCCGCCGATGTCCGTCCGCGCCTTCGCGTTAGAGATTGAGCTCCGAAGGGCTGAGTGCGCCCTCTGGAGCGGGTTCCCCCGAGGGGTTCGGTTACAGAGCGTCCGGTCCGGTCTCGCCGGTACGTACCCGGATCACGGTGTCGACCGGGATGGCCCACACCTTGCCGTCACCGATCTTGCCGGTCTGCGCGGCCTTGACCACGACGTCGAGGACGTCGTCGACATCCTCGTCGTCGACCAGGACCTCGACCCGGAGCTTGGGCACCAGGTCCACCTTGTACTCGGCGCCCCGGTAGACCTCGGTGTGGCCCTTCTGCCGGCCATAGCCGTTGGCCTCGCTGACCGTCATGCCCTTGACCCCGAAGGTCTCCAGGGCGGCCTTGACGTCGTCCAGCTTGAACGGCTTGATCACTGCGGTGATCAGTTTCATGCGTCCGCCTCCACCTTCGGAGCAGTGGCCGCCAGGGACGAGGCCGCGAGCGCTCCGCCACCGTGCGACGGGGCCAGGTCGTAGGCCGTCTCGGCGTGCACGGCCAGGTCGATGCCGGCCACCTCGTCGTCCTCGGTGATCCGGAAGCCCATGGTCTTGTCGATGATCTTGCCGATGATCCAGGCCATGATGAACGAGTACAGGCCGACCGCCACGGGGCCCAGCGCCTGCTTGCCGAGCTGGCTGAAGCTGTGCGAGCCGTAGAGGAGGCCCTGGCCCTGGTGGTCGAGGTAGTGGTAGTTGGCCAGGAAGCCCAGCGAGATGGCGCCCAGCGCACCGCCGACCAGGTGCACGCCGACCACGTCGAGCGAGTCGTCGAAGCCGAGCTTGTACTTCATGCCGACCGCGTAGGCGCAGACCGCGCCGACGATGGCCCCGAGGACGATCGCGGCCCACGGGTCGACGAAGGCACAGGCCGGGGTGATCGCGACCAGACCGGCGACCGCACCGGACGCGCAGCCCAGCGTGGTGGCGTGGCCGTCACGCAGCTTCTCCACCAGGATCCAGGCGCCCGCCGCCGCGGCGGTGGCGATCTGGGTGTTCATGAAGGCCAGCCCGGCGGTGCCGTCGGCGGCCAGCTCGGAACCGGCGTTGAAGCCGAACCAGCCGAACCACAGCAGGCCGACGCCGAGCAGGGTGTAGCCGAGGTTGTGCGGGCGCATCGGCTCCTTCGGCCAGCCTCTGCGCTTGCCCAGCACGAAGGCGAGCGCGAGACCTGCCGCACCGGCGTTCACGTGCACGACGGTTCCGCCGGCGAAGTCCTCGATGCCCATCTTGAACAGCCAGCCGTCCCACCACACCCAGTGCGCGACCGGGAAGTAGACCAGCGTCGCCCAGGCGATCGTGAAGACGACCCAGGAGCCGAACTTGGCACGGTCCGCGATCGCACCGCTGATCAGGGCCACCGTGATGATGGCGAAGGTCAGCTGGAAGGCGGAGAAGACCATGCTCGGGATGCCCGTGCCGTCGGTCTTGGTGGCCTGGTTGACCAGGTCGTGCAGGCCCAGCGAGCCGAACCCGCCGATGAACTTGTTGAGGAAGTCGTTCTTGTTGTCGGTGAATGCCACTGAGTAGCCGTAGAAGACCCAGAGCATCGATACAGTAACGATGCTGACGAACGACATCATCATCATGTTCAGGACGCTCTTCGCGCGGGTCATGCCGCCGTAGAAGAACGCCAGACCTGGGGTCATGAGCAGGACGAGCGCCGTACTGGCCAGCATCCAGGCTGTGGAGCCGGAATCAATCTTCATCTCGGAGAGAGCCCTCCCTGACACGGATCGTGGACTGCTCAGAGATTCGGCCGTCGCGGTTTCGCCCGAGAGGCTCTCGTGTTTCCGAGGTGTGAAACCCTCTCCGGCCATGTTGCGAACATGTTTCGTCGCCCTCACTGCTGGCACGTTCCATGCAAAGGAGGTTCCAAGATTCGGTGTGACCTTGGACATCTCCCGAAAACCGGAGGGCCCTGGCCGGTCCGGAGGTCAGGGCATCGGGGTGGTCCAGATGCCGCGGCCGTGGGTGGCGATGTAGAGCGTCCCGCCGTCCGGGCTCGGGGTCAGGTAGACGGCGGCCGCCGTGGGCAGGTTGCCGGTGGCGGTGATGTCGGCCGGGCCGAGGCGCTTCCAGTGGCCCAGGCCGTCGGCCTTGACGTCGTCGACGAAGACGCCGAGGTCGGTGGCGACCGTCAGCGTGCCGTCCTTGGCGATCAGGAGCCGGTTGGCCGGGGCGTCGGGGAAGGAGTCGGCGGCAGTGTCGCTGCCGCTGAGGTCGGTCCAGGTAGCGCCGCCGTCGATGGTGCGCCAGACGTGGCCGTACCCGGCCCCTGGGCCCTCGTTCCAGTGCCGGGAGAACCCGGAGAGGGTGGCGTACGCGGTCGCGCCCGTCTGGTCCGACGGATCGATCGTGACGCCCTGGATATAGCGGTTCGGGAAGTCGGCGGGCAGCGTGATCTGGTGCCAGGTGCCGCCGTAGTTGGTGGCGATCCCCCGGCCGAAGGCGCTGCCGGTGTTGCAGTCACCGCACCAGGCGGCCCACACGACCCGCTTCTGGCTGGCCACCGCGGTGATCGACCGGCCCGCGCCCGTGTCGTACAGCTGCTGCCAGTCGGCGCCCGACGTGCTCGCCCAGGTCTTGGTGTTGGCCCAGACGTATTCGCCGCCGGCCACCCAGTAGCCCGGGTCGGCCGAATCCGCGGCGAGCGGCGCGATGAACCGCGGGGTCGGGTCGGCCGGGGCGATCTTGACGATCGCCGCGGGGGTGCCGTCGGCGTTGGCCGTGTAGCCGCAGTTGTTGGTCATCTGCAGCGCCAGGTCGGTGTACTCCCCGACCGTCTGGCAGCCGTTGGCCGGGTTGACCAGCTGATCACCGCCGTCGCCGCCGAACGGCTCGGTCATCTCGCCGTTCGGGTTGAGCTGCTCGGTGATCGGACTGCTCGTGCCCGGATAGGTGTAGGTGTACGTCGAGCCCTTCGGAGTGCTCAGCGCCACGCCGTTGTCCTGCAGGCCGCCCCAGACCGCGTTGCCGCCGCCGGTCAGCGAGCCGACCCCGACCGAGTAGTACTGCAGTGTCCGCAGCGTGCCGCCGGCGTTGAGGTTGCGCCAGCCCGGGGTCGTCTGCGCGATCGGCCGGGCGTAGCCGCCGCCGTCGTTCCCGACGTACACCTCGGGGGTCTTGCCCGGCCAGGAGCTGAACGCCAGCGCGTGCTGGTCGGACTGCATGACGTTGCCGTCACAGGTGTTGGCCGACGCGGTGTAGCTGAAGCAGGACATTCCGAAGTTCCAGTAGCGTCCGGTGGCCTGCCAGGTCGCCCCGGCGTTCCAGGACTCGAAGTTCTCCTCAAGGCCCAGGTAGACGTGGTTCGGGTTGGCCGGGTCGACGCCCAGCGACTGGTCGTACCACGCCTGGACGCCCGGCTGGTGGTCCGGGCCGATCTCGGTCTTCTTCATGGCCGAGCCGCTGTTGGCCAGCTGGCTGGAGGTCGCGATCTGGTTGTACGGGCCGGCGATGTTGCCGCCGGGTGCGACGTAGACCCCGGCCAGAACGCTGGGCGCGCCCTTGTTGAGCAGAACCGGCGACTCCATGACCACATAGAGCTTGCTGCCGTCGGCCGAGTAGGCGAAGGTCGCGTTGCCGATCTCCTTGGGGTTGATCGCCCCGGTCGGGTTGGCCGCCTTCCAGGTCTGCCCGGCGTCGCTGGAGTAGTAGAAGCCGTTGTAGGTCGCGCCGCCGCGCCAGGCGACGTTGGCGACCAGCGACTTGCCGCCGCTGCCCGGCTGTACGACGAGGTCGTTGGCGATGTCGGCGTAGTAGGCGGTGGTGCCGCAGGCGACGCCGGAGACGCCGACGCCCGCGCACGGGGCCAGCACCTTCTGCCAGGGCGCCGACTGAGCGGCGCCGGTCGCGCGCCGGAAGACGCCCCGCGAGGTCACCGCGAAGACGTAGCTCGCCTCGGAGTCGACCTTGATCTCATGGATGGACGAGCCCTGCAGCTCGCTCCCGCCGACCTGGTCGGAACACACCGCCGTCCGCGCCGCCCGCGTAGATCACGCCCGGATGCGAGGCGTCGACGGCCATCGCCCCGAGGCGGCCCGCCGAGTAGCCCGCGCCGCCGCCCGAGTTGGATGCGCCATGGTCCCGGAAGTGCAGTGAGTCGGAGTTGAACGGCTGAGTCGTGGCCTCGGAGTAGGAGGACGACCGTACCCATGTTTCGGTCCAGTCGGGGGTGATCGTGGACCCGGTTGTGAGGGGTGCCGGCGCGCTATCGATTGGACCGAAACATGGCTAGATCTACACGCTAGTCGTCGCTCAGGAGCCGTCCCCGAGGATCGCGTCCACGAAGGCCTCGGGGTCGAAGGGAGCCAGGTCGTCCGGCCCCTCGCCGAGGCCGACGAGCTTGACCGGCACGCCCAGCTCACGCTGAACGGAGATCACGATGCCGCCCTTGGCGGTGCCGTCCAGCTTGGTCAGCACGATGCCGGTGACGTTGACGACCTCGGCGAAGATCCGGGCCTGCTGCATGCCGTTCTGACCGGTGGTGGCGTCCAGGACCAGCAGCACCTCGTCCACGTCGGCCTGCTTCTCGACGACCCGCTTGACCTTGCCGAGCTCGTCCATGAGGCCGGTCTTGGTGTGCAGGCGGCCCGCGGTGTCGACGATGACGGTGTCCACCCCCGAGTCGACGCCCTGCTTGACGGCCTCGAAGGCGACGCTGGCCGGGTCCGCGCCCTCGGGGCCGCGTACGACCTCGGCGCCCACCCGCGAGCCCCAGGTGGCGAGCTGCTCGGCGGCGGCGGCCCGGAACGTGTCGGCCGCGCCCAGCACCACGGTGTGGCCGTCGCCGACCAGGTTGCGGGCGAGCTTGCCGCAGGTGGTGGTCTTGCCGGTGCCGTTGACCCCCACCACCATGAGCACGGCGGGCTTCCCGGACGCGTGCCTGGCGGTGTGCAGGGAGCGGTCCAGGTCCGGGCCGATCTGCGCGACCAGCTCGGTCTTGAGCATCTCCCGGACCCGGTCGGGGCTACGTGAGCCCTCGACCTTCACCTTGGTACGAAGATCGTCGACGATCTGCTGGGCCGGAGCGACCCCGACGTCGGCGGTGATCAGCGTGTCGGACAGCTCGTCCCAGGCGTCGTCGTCCAGCGCGTCCCTGGACAGCACGGCCAGCAGGGTCTTGCCGAAGCCGCTCTGCGATCGGGCCAGCCTGGCCCGCAGGCGGACGAGCCGGCCCGCGGTGGGCGGCGGCTTCTCCACCTCCGGGGCGGGCGGCGCCGTTTCGACCGGTGGGGCGGTGGCGACCGCTCCGCCGCCCTCCGCCTCCTCGGTCGAGGGCGCGGAGGGCACCGGCGGGGCGGCGGGCGGCTGGACGGTACGACGGCGGCCCGGCCGCAGCAGCAACGCGCCACCCGCGACGGCGGCGATCACGACCAGGGCGACGATCAGGATCACGTATTCCATAGCGTCCACCAGTCTGGCAGACCGCGATCGCTGCCCCGCACCCGCGACGTCAGCCGGGCCGGGTGGACTCTGATTTCTCCCATTCGTCCACGTTGCGGAGAAGGGCCTCCAGATACGCCCGCAGATGGGTCCGGTAGACCCGGCTGGACGTGCGGATGTAGTCCAGTTCCCGCTCGGCCGTGTCCATGTCGACGCCGCCACGCGGGGGTTCCACGGTGGCGGCGGCCATGGCGGCCTGGCGGTGGGCGTCCTCCAGGACCTGTACGGCCTTGGACCGGGCGTCGGCCAGGATCTCCTCGCGTTGCCGCCGGGCCTCCCCGGCCAGGTCGCGGGTGTAGCGCTCGGCGTCGGCCACGTAGCGGTCGGCGGTCTGCTGGGCCTGCGACAGGATCCGCACGGCCTGCAGATGTGCGTCCTGCGGCTTGACCGCCTCGCCGTCGGTGCCGGACAGGCGATCCCGCAGCCGGGCGACCTCGTCGGTGAGGGCCGCCCGTTCGCTGAGGCTCTGCCGCAACTCCATCTCGACCCGGTTGAGGAACTCGCGGACCTGCTCCTCGTCCAGGCCACGGCGGCCGAGCGGCGCCCGGCCGAAGGCGGCCGACAGCACCTCGTTGGGGGTCAGCCGGGCTGCTCCGGCCGGCACCGGGAGATTCATCGCACCTCTCCTTGATTTCCGAGCGGGTTCCCAAGCTGTCCGGTCAGGAACGTCTCGTAGCGGATCCGGTCCTGCGGCACGCCGAGGCGCCAGAGCCGGTGCACGGTGGCCTCCACCATCGCCGCCGACCCGCACACGTAGGCGTCGTGGCCGTGCCAGTTGCCGTATCCCGCGACCACGTCGGGCAGGAGCCCCTGCCGCACGCCGGGCGGCTGACCCGGCCGCCACGACCCGTCGGCGCCCGCATCAGCGGCCTCCGAGACCGGGACGAGGGTCAGCCAGGGCATCGTCGTGGCCCGCTTGCCGAGGTCCTCCAGGTCGTACAGCGCGTCCACCTCGGGCGCACCGAAGAACAGGTGCACCCGGGGCGGGTTGGCGCGCTGGCCGAGCTGTTCCAGGATCGCCTTGACCGGGGCCAGCCCGGTGCCGCCGGCGACCAGGAGAATGTCGCGCGGCGAACGCTGATCCAGGACGAGCTGCCCGATCGGCGAGCCGAGCCGCAGCCAGTCGCCGACCTGCAGATCTCGGACCAGCGCCGAGCTCACCGGACCGCCGTCGACCAGCTTGACGTGAAAGTCGATCGAGTTGTCCGGCCGCGGCGCGTTGGCCATCGACAGGTAACGCCAGGCCCGCGGCCGCAGCCGGGTCTCCACCGCGACCGACTGGCCGGGGAGGTACGACAGCGGCTGGTCGCACACCACCCGGAACACCGCGAGGTCGAAGCGGCGCCGCTCGTGCGCGACGACCTGGGCGTTCCACCAGGCCGGCTGGATCGGGGCCTCCTCGTTCGCGGACTCGACCATGGTCTTGGCCACGAGCCCGTAGGCGGCGCTCCAGTCGGCCTCCAGCTCGGGCGTCCAGCTCGTACCGGAGAAGTAGCGAAGCGTGGCGATCAGGCTGGCGCCGACCTCCGGGTAGTGCGACTCGACCACGCTGAACTTGCGGTGGTCGCGGCCGAGCTGCTGCAGGAACGGCACCAGATTGGGCAGGTCGTCCACCTGCGAGACGATGCGGACCAGCGCGCCGAGAAGCTTGTCGCGCTGGCCGCCCATCCCGATCGGGAACATGTCCCGCAGGTGGGGGTTGCGAACGAACAGGTCGGAGTAGAAGAAGAGCGCCACCTCTTCGCCATGCTGCCCGACATGCTGGAAGTTGTCCTTCAGACGCTGGACATCCACAGTCAGGCGGCCTCGCTCAGTGCCTCCGTCATGACCTCCGCGAGGACGCCGTAGGCGGCGGCCCAGCCCTCCTGCAGATCGTCGTTCCAGGCGTCGCCGGAGAAGTGCTTGAGCGTCTCGATGAGACTGGCCCCGACGATCGGGAAGTAGTCGGCGACGACGCCGTAGCCGGCGTGCTTACGGCCCAGGTCCTGGGCGAGGGGCACCAGTTCGCCCGGGTCGTCGATGAAGTCGACGATGTTCGCCAGGGCGGTCAGGAGCTTCTGGTACTGGGTCTTGAGGTCACCGGGGAACAGCTGCCGGAGGCTCGGGTCGCGGTCGAAGAGGTCGGCGTAGAAGTACGCGGCGACGTCCTCCCCGTTCGCGGCGACCAGCGCGAAGTTCTCCTTGAGCGCAGCGGTGTCCATATCTCCCTCTCTCGGTTGAGATGATCACCATTCCTATCGGTATACGGCAAACATCTACAACCGGAATCGGTTGATTTGGGCCCTTGAATCACATTCTGTCACGCAGGTTCCGGCTGCCTCAGCCGTTGGCTGACGACCTGTGTCACCCCGTCGCCGCGCATGCTGACACCGTAGAGGGCGTCGGCCCCCTCCATGGTCCGCTTCTGGTGAGTGATGATGATGAGCTGGGAGTTCTCCCGGAGTTCCTCCAGGATCCCGAGCAGCCTCTGGGTGTTGGTGTCGTCCAGCGCGGCCTCGACCTCGTCCAGCACGTAGAACGGCGAAGGTCTGGCCCGGAACACCGCCACCAGGATCGCCACCGCGACCAGCGAGCGCTCGCCGCCCGACAGCAGCGACAGCCGCTTGACCTTCTTGCCCGGCGGCCGGGCCTCGACCTCGACCCCGGTGGTCAGCATGTCGTCCGGCTCGGTGAGGAGCAGCTTGCCCTCGCCGCCCGGGAACAGCCGGGAGAAGATCCGCTCGAACTCGCGCGCGGTGTCGGCGAAGGCCGCGGCGAACACCTGCTGCACCCGGTCGTCGACCTCCTTGACCACGGTGAGCAGGTCGCGGCGGGTCTTCTTCAGATCCTCCAGCTGCGAGTTCAGGAACGCG
>Ga0308173_10002327_pt1 | contig 10049 bp, 8 predicted proteins | sample PhyPR1_FD_203716 | JGI IMG/M metagenome (GOLD analysis project Ga0308173, IMG submission 203716) | Soil microbial communities from UC Gill Tract Community Farm, Albany, California, United States - DLSLS.P.R1 | ecosystem: Environmental > Terrestrial > Soil > Agricultural land | place: USA... | reverse complement strand
CCTGTGCATTATTAGAGCGCGAACGAACTTGTCCTCTGGAGGGAGTTCATGCTTGGCAGTGATGTGATTGATACGACTGATGTCGTCCCTTGCATACGGACGGAGCAAACACTTTTAGATGTGCGCGCCTATCGACTGTCACGCGTGCAAGGGGAACTGAAGAAGAATAACTGTCCGGCTATCCTGCTGTACGACCCAGTTAACATTCGCTATGCAACTGACACATCGAATATGCAAATCTGGACGGGGCGAAACCCCTCTCGATACGTAATGGTATTCGCTGACGGCCGTGTAATCGGATGGGAGTTTCATAGTTGTGGACATGTGTGGGACGGCTTGAGTTTGGACCTGGAATTGCGCAGCGCAGTGGGTTGGTCATTCTTCAGTGCTGGTGGCAACGCCGAAAAGCGTGCGGAGCTCTGGCGTGAAGAAATCATGAACGTCTTGCAGGCGCGCGCGCCAAACGAAGCGCGATTGGCAGTGGACAGGCTGGACCCAATGGGTGCTGCGTTCCTGGTAGAAAGCGGAGTGACTCTTCTGGACGGGCAAGCCATGATGGAAATGGCGCGTGCAATCAAGTCGCCAGGCGAGCTGGTCCTTATGACCGAGTCAATTCGTGCTTGCGAAAGCGGAATCGCACGCATGCATCGTGAGCTTCGTCCGGGAATGACTGAACAGGACCTGTGGGCGCATCTGCACTACGAGAATATTCGTCACGGCGGAGAGTGGATTGAGACTCGATTGCTAGCATCGGGTGACCGGACCAATCCGTGGATGCACGAGTGCTCATCGCGTGTCCTGCAGCGTGGAGAGCTGCTAGCTTTCGATACGGACATGGTGGGCCCGAATGGTTACTGTTCTGATATCTCAAGGACGTGGACCGTAGGTCACACGCGTCCGTCTGATGACCAACGTCGTCTCTATGAAACAGCTTATTCACAGATTCATTTCAATATGGATTTGCTTCGTCCAGGCATGACCTTCCATGAGTTTTCCGAAAAGGCCTGGAAGATTCCGGAAATCTACGTTCAAAACCGATATAGCTGCGTGGCTCATGGCATCGGCATGGTTGATGAGTACCCGAATATCGCGCACCACGTAGATTGGGAGAGTGGTGGATACGACGGGCGGTTTGAATCTGGTATGACACTTTGCGTCGAGAGTTACATCGGTGCAGAAGGGGGAACTCAAGGGGTGAAACTCGAGCAACAGGTGGTTCTGACGGACCGCGGCTGCGTACCGCTGACGTCGTGTGGTTTCGAGACCGAGTGGTTGTGAGCAACTTGGTTTGTGAGCGCGAACAGCATTGACAAAGCATAACCAGGAGACACTATGTCAGGAAATCGTGGAGTTGTTTATGTCGGCCCGGGCAAAGTTGAGGTTCAGAACATCGCATTTCCCGAGCTTGTAGACCCGGCGGGCCGCAAGGCTAATCACGGGGTCATTCTGCGAGTCGTAGCGACAAATATCTGTGGTTCGGACCAGCATATGGTGCGAGGCCGCACCACTGCTCCCGCCGGCCTTGTACTCGGCCACGAGATTACGGGTGAGGTAATCGAGATAGGCTCAGATGTCATAACCCTCCAGAAGGGTGACCTTGTATCCGTTCCATTCAACGTGGCATGCGGTCGCTGTCCGATGTGCAAGGCACAAAACACTGGTGTCTGCCTCAATGTAAATCCCGCGCGGGCTGGCGGTGCGTACGGATATGTCGATATGGGCGGCTGGATTGGTGGTCAAGCAGAGTTTGTGATGGTCCCTTACGCTGACTTCAACCTATTGAAGTTCCCTGACCGCGACCGGGCGATGGCGAAAATCCGCGACCTCACTTGCCTCTCGGACATCCTCCCGACGGGATACCACGGAGCAGTAACGGCCGGAGTGAAACCAGGGGCTACTGTCTACGTTGCTGGCGCGGGTCCGGTGGGCTTGGCGGCTGCTGCTTCGGCGCGTCTGCTGGGCGCGGCGGTAACCATAATCGGGGATGTTAACCCGAACCGATTGGAACATGCGCAACGGGTCGGGTTTGAAACCGTCGACCTTTCGAGGGACGCTTCGTTGGCTGACCAGATAGCAGGACTTCTTGGTGAGCCGGAGGTCGATTGCGCTATCGATTGCGTAGGGTTCGAGGCTAGAGGTCATGGGCATACAGGTTCGCAAGCCGAGGCGCCCGCGACGGTCCTTAACTCGCTCATGGAAGTCACCCGAGCTGCGGGAAGCATTGGTATCCCAGGCTTGTACGTGACGGATGACCCAGGTGCCGTCGACGCGGCCGCACAAAGAGGTAATCTCTCCGTTCGCCTGGGCCTTGGCTGGGCGAAGTCGCATTCGTTCTTCACGGGACAGACGCCAGTTATGAAATACAACAAGAATTTGATGCAAGCAATCCTGTGGGACCGGCTCAATATCGCGGACGCCGTAAACGTCACCGTCATCAAACTTGATGAAGCACCGGCCGGTTACGCGGAGTTTGATTCGGGTGTTCCGAAAAAATTTGTCATGGACCCGCATGGTAGTCTGAAGGCAGCCGCCTAATCGATAGCGAGTTTCCACCAGTGCACTGCGCTTTGCTTGCGATTGAGTGCCACACTCGACGCACAGAAGCTAAGAGCGGCGAGCTGTTTGGATTGGACTGAATCTTCTCCAAGGAAGGCTTAGTGCCGGTTTTCGCCGGCACTTTTTTTCGGCGAATCCTTCGCCTAAATGATGAGCTTCTTTGCTCGAAGTCACTCAATCAGGGGCGCCACCATCGGTGTCATTGACCGGCCGCGTGTTTTCGCGCCAGCGAGAAACGCGCAAATGCATCCCAGTCATATGTCGTAATCCTTCTAGCTGTATTTTGCCGACTTCGATGGAATGATGTTTCCAGATATTCAATCATCTAAGGCGCGGTGCGATGAACGTCAGCGTATTCGATTTCTTCAGGATAGATGTTGGTCCGTCCAGTGCTAACACGGTTGGCCTGATGATTGCGGCACCACGGTGCGCCTCGACAAGCTGCTATCCGACGACGACTCAGAGGAGCGCACACGGTGAAGTCCGTACAGAATGTTTGCACGTCGAGCAGCAGGAAAATCGATGGAAGGCTCGACGAGAGCACAGCCTGGTTCGAAATCCATCAGGTCGCCCATCTGTTTGGCATGAGTCTCGAACGGGCAGCGAAGTTACTTCGGCAAGCAGGCATGACCGGCGACATCGAGCCTGCGGAAGACGTCAGGTGGTCCCACCGCTGCATATGCCTATTGAGTCACCGGGCGGTTGTCGCGGTCGGATACCAGGTCAACTATGGTCGGGCAACAGCGTTTCGTTACTGGTGCGCCTCGGACCTGACTGTTCTGTTCCGCTAAATCTACTTGTTACTAACGGTTCGATAGGTTTTATTGAACGCGTGCTCATTGGCACGGCTGAGACGCGTGACGGCGTAAACTTGAGATTCAGGTTGCAGACGTCGGCGAAAATATCCGCACCCGCGTCGTTGCTGCTCCGGGCGCGACGCTCAAGTCACAGACCTTCCCTACCTTCAGCCAAACGAATCTGTTCACATAGCTAAGCGAGTCATCGCCCACCTTAGATGAGCCCACGAGTACCTGACGACTCTACTTGAGACGTGGCACTGGCGTCGCTATCTGGCGCTCAGCCCGAGCGAGCGGGGCGTCTGATTGAAGGCAAGCTCGTTGTCGGCCTGACGGACGACGAGCGCTATGTGCGATGGGCCATATGTGACGACCTAGCGCAGCAACTCGTCGGAAAGGCTGTCAAGCGAACTAAAGTCGAGACGATTTCGCTACTAAAGTTGGGACACTTGTGAAAAACGCGCGACGCCGAATTGCCGACGGTCACGACGTCGGCATTGCTGATTTCGCAGTTGAAGGCGTGTTGTCAGTTCGTCGAAGCGTCGCCAGTTCGCATGGGCGTGCGAGCCACGCGATGAGCAAATAGTGGCCGCGGTCACGCATGAAGCTGGTAATGCGCGTCCATATCCAGGCTGACCTCATCAGGTCTTCGTAAAGCCAGACATTCAATTGGTCGCGCCAGGCGCACTGCGGTACGTCGGCGGGCCGGTGAGGCAAGTGTGCAAGCCATCCAGCCAGACCCAGCGCCGGCGTGGATAAGCGATCCTTCGGCACACATGCGCGTGTGAGCCCGTACCAACTCGTCAACCAGCCGAGCGCTATAGCGCTATCGCTGCCAAGGTCTCGTGACGAGATCACGCATTGATGACCTGGCCGCGCCCAGATGGTAGAGGCATGGGCGGGGTAGAGCACGTTACCGAAGAGTTGTCGTCGGACGCGATCGACAGTGTGCTCATATTCACGAAAGCCTATTCCAAAATGCGGCCAGTCGATTTGTGAGTAGTACAGAGCTGCATTCGTTTGCCAGTCATCGTCGTCGGCCACCATGACACGGCGAGTGGACCCGGCGGCCGCGAAGGCGGGTTGCCTGCGGAGCACCTCGATTGATGATGGCGGCGGCACGTCATAGAGCCGGTTCAGTGTTCTAATATGTTCGGCCAGATAGGCCGTACGCCCGTCGAGCCAGGGTGCGGGTTGACTAATAAATCTTCCCGTGTTGGGATCGCGGCGCCGGGCCGCCGGAGCAGTCAGTGTGACGACGGTGTCGGCTACAAAACGCTGCCACCGCTGTAAGACCCGGGCAGCTTGGCCCGCGATCGGCGTACACCGTCCTGCCGGTCGATCCAATCCGGGTACCCAGCACGTATTACAGCGGCCGCACGACAACGGATGCGCGGCCATGTCACGAGCGAGGACGTAGGGAATGACGGCTGCGCATTGGTGACATCCGCGGCGCAGACGACGCTGGTGCACTGGGCAGCGTTCGATGAATCGCCACTGAAACCACGCGGCGTGAAAGCCCTGCTCGAGGCACGTGGGGCAATAGCGTAGTTCGGTACTCGCCCAGCCAAGTGCGGGACGGGCAGTGGCGCAGCAAAACCCGGTGCGGGCCGAGCCATCGGAAGTCTCCAGTACGTCGGCGAGTTTGTCGACCACAAACCGATCGGCCCGCCGAAGATCCACGCCATCGGCCAGCGCTTCGTCCGGGCGCACGGCAATCAAGCGCGCCAGCGAGTGAACGGGCAGCCGATTGTAGAGCGAGAATTTCGAGAGTCGCATCCACATGGATTCGCCAGGGCTGCTCCATTCAGGTCGCGCGGTATAGCGCGGCGCCGATACCGTGCACACCGTCAACACCACGGGTCGCCAGCTCTCTTCGGGCCATCGCGACGCTTCGCGCATGCCGCGGGCGCTCACGACGATCAGCGGCCAGTGATTGCCGATAACAACGAACGCCCCGCCTTTTGTCCCATCACATACCGGCTGCGCTCCACCATCGTGGCCCAGAATGCGCCGTCGAAACGCAAGGTCTCGCTGTCATTGCTGGCACTCAGCAACAATGCCGCCTCGACCGCTGCGGTGAAGTATTTCATCGGAATCTCGACCGGGCCATCCAGGTTGGCCTTGATGTGTGCGTCCTCGAAAGCATCCCACAGCCGGCCAGCGGATTCCCCGATACGCAGGCCGGCTGCATGTGCTTTGGGCACATAGAAGCGCACATAGCTCCAGCCCGAGTGCTCGGGATACTCACCGTGGTCATACGCCGAGAGCACGGCGGCGCATTCTGCCGCCGAGACGATGCCCCGAAACGCGAGCTCTTCAACCATGAAGCGCGCAACAATTTGTTCCTTGTCCTGCGCCTGAAAGGCTGACTTCTGCGCCAGCAACTGTGGCTGTCCGACCAGAAAGGTGAAGAGCCGCAGCGCGTTGTTTTCCATTTCGTCGTGCAGATCACGCAACCACTCGTACTCGATCTCGCGCAGGTTTTGCGCCTCATCGGCGAACAGCACGACGCGATCGTCGCCCTTCTTGTCGGCCACCTGTCGGAGTTTGTGCAAGAGGCGGCCGCGCAACGCCGTCTTGGAGGCACCACTTTGCGCGGGATGGTTGACCGTGTGCAGCAGCGCCGCGAAGAAATTATTCTCGGAAGCCGTTTGCGAACGGGTACAACGCATCTTGTACACCGACACTTTCGGTTGGCGGTGCCCCAGGTCTCGCCGGATGAACTCGATCGCATAGCTCTTGCCGATACGCGGACGTCCGTGAATCAACGCACCCGTGATGTACAGGAACAGACACTCGTCGATGAGGGTGCGAAACGCGGCAATCGACGGCGTGGGAACGCGATAAATGCGCCGACCCAGCGGATGTTCGTCCAGCGGGATCGGTCGTTGAATGTCATCCGACATGTGCGTTCCTCCTGTCAACGGTTTTGCACCTTCAGATCGCCAAGATCTACGGGCACAATCACGTCGTCGGCTGGCCGAGAGCAAGGCGTCTGCGGGGTGCCGGCTCGGGTGTCGGCGGGATCAGCCGCGACCACCTGCGAGAGTTGCAGGATTACGGTGCCCTGTTTGCGACTCCGCTTACGGGCGCGGCGCTGCTCCTCGGCGAAGACGTGTACCGGATCCTGCTCACCGGCAAACTTGAGCTTGCCCAACCGTCGTTCGCGGAGAATATGCTTGCGCAGACGCATCGTGTGCCGGCTGTAGCGCCACCCTTCGAGCACGGCGAGGCGGCCGAGTTCGGCACCGTTCGCTAGGTATGCCCAGGCTTCCCGCATGTCACCGGGATTCGGATAGACGCGGATCTGCTCGCCAATGAGGCCTGAAGTGCGTTGGAGGACTTCGTTGCTGTAGCGGGCGCCGTAAAAGCTGATGTACGGGGCGATGCCGCGCGCCACGTTGCCGCGTACGGTGCATCGATGCACGGGCTGCAACTGGTGCAGCCGGGCGCGCAGCACGTGGGGTAGGGTGCGGACCGGCGCTGGGTTATGTTCGATCGCCAGTTGCAGCGCCTCCAACGGCGTGCGGCCATTTAGGCCGTTGTGCGGGGTACCGTGATAGTTCGCGACGACTACGTCCAGCAACTCTTCGAGCTCCGGTAAGGTCGTCAATTGCTCGACCGGTGCGCGCTTGCCGCGCTTCCCGAGGGGATCGTCCGGGTGACGACCGGTGGTCCCAGTAAGCTTCCGCGACATGCGGTCCGTGAGGGTGAGAAAGAACCGCTCGATAAAGGGACGCGCCGTCGGCTCACCGACGGGGCCCGCTTCAAGGCGACAGCCGACAAATTGGCAGACCGGCAAGAACATGTCCTCGGTCAAGTGCGCGGCAGCGTTGTCGACCTTCAAGACGTCCCAGCAGGCATAGGCGGCCTCAGGACAGACTTCCGTCGCGAAGCCCGCGGTGGGCCGATAGGTAAGGCCAGGAATCGTCAACTGGTCGCGCTTGCGTCGGGGCCGTAGTGCGTCCTGCAAGGCTGCCAGGACATCATGGTGGTTATATTCGGATGCCGGCACGACCTGCCAGCCCAGAACGACGCGGGTGCAAACGTCGATCACGGTGATCACGAATAAGCGCTCAGTTTCCAGGTCGACGCTGATGCCAGACGGTTCGGTGAAGCGCACGCGAAGGCGCAGGTCCAGCTTGTGACCATCCAGTTCAAGTACCGAAAATGGTCGTACCGTGGAATGCCACGCGTCGGCTGGACCGTACCGGCGACGCAGCGGAACTCGGGCTTCGAGTCGCAGCCTGACCCAGCGCGCCAAGGATCGGTAGCCCATCTCATGGGCGCTAAAAGGGTAGGCTCGGGTGCTTAGGCCGGCTTCCCGGCAGGCCGCGATCAGCTTTAACTGAACGTCGCGCAGTCCGTAGAGACGTCCCCGCTCGGTGATGCCCAGCTTGCCCGAGCCAATGTCGCGTTCCACGATTCGCGCCAGCTGCGGGAGTTGTTCGAACAACTGCCCCAGCGCTCCGGTGAGGCCGCCCTGATCCGAGCGGCGGCGAGCGGGCACGACCCGCCGATAGCCGTGAGTCCTGGTGTGCGGGATCAATGCGCGAAATCCCTGAATGCGACCGTCCGGATGAAAAGCAAGGCAGCGCTCGATCAGGCGATTCAGGGCGCCCCGAGCAATTCCAAAGTCCCGCTTCAGATCGGCGAACCGTGCCCCCCGCAGATATGCTTGTACTGCACCCTCGCGGCGTCGGTAAATTGCCAGACGCTCGGGGTCCATCGCGCTCGGATCAACCCCGGGCCACACGCTCGCATCGGTCAGCGCCTCGGGAATGTCGCTACGCCGCATGCGAAGGCCCTCGACCATATCGGATGAACCGTGTTTGCCGGCTCAACGGCAACGTGATCAGGTCGGTGCTGGCAAGTTGACCACTGTGCAGCGCGGCGATCACGGCGGTGCGCACGAGCACGGCGTCGTGACGCGTGAAATGATGTTCGGCGTGCTCTAGCGTCGCTTTAGCATTGAAGAAGTGGATGACGTTCTCGCGCAAAGTCGAGTCGATCAGGTGACTACCGGTTGTCAGGTACGGAAGTAACGACATCCAGTTTTGAATCCAGACGCGATGATGCTCAAGATCCTTGACGGAAACGATCTCGGTGTGCGGTGTATGTGGGGTCGATGGGTCCGTGTCCGGCAAGTCGACGTGGTCGTCAACATCGTCGCCGAGCACGAACCAATGCGCCGTTCCGTCATGCTCGGCCCAGAAATCCGCTACGGGCTCCGATCCATGCTCACCAGGCAGCGCGGGTCGTTCACAGTACTTTGTCACACCGGGATTGGCCTCGAGCATGACCCACAGACGTACTTGCGCGACCGAGGAAAACGCGATCGGACGGTGAAGCTTTGGCGCCCAAACATGATGAAGCGTTTGGTTTGGAAGACGCCGCACGGGTAAAGGGATGGGATCGGTCATGAAGCGTGTCTCCGCTTCAGCAATGTCTCAACTTTAGTTCAAAATTCATCAGTGTCACAACTTTAGTTCAATCACAATTGACGCAAAGTTGCGACTTTCGGCGGGCGGTTCTTTGACTGGCGGCGGTTTCCGCCCCGGAAGGGGGTACCATCTTTTCTTCGATTGACAACTGCACGACGGGGCGACGGCGAATCGGTATCCCGTTCAAACCAGTGGCTGTGGCTCCATCCGTGGAACGGGGCTTGCCGGTCGCCGTCGTAACGCTATGCGAAGCAGCGGGTCATATCAAATGGCTTGCGCTCCTTCAGCATATGGAAACACGCGCGCGCCAGCTTATGGGCCAGGGCCTTGCGGGCGACGACCGGATTGGTTTTGGCCTTCTTGCGCTCATAGAAGCGCCGGGCCGGATCGCAAACGCGCAGCGCGAAGTTAGCTGCCTCGACGAATGCCCAGGCGAGATACTTGTTGCCGTTCCTAGAATTGCCTTCGCCTTTCTTCTTGCCGTTGCTCAGATGCTGGCTTTCACAGCGCGCGTAGGAAGCGAAGTTGCCAGCGCTGGCGAAACGCTCGATCGAACCGATTTCCAGCAGGATAACGGTGGCAAGGGTGAGGCCAATACCAGGCACGGTCATCAGCAATGCATACTCGGGTCGAAGCAGCACTTTTTCCTGAAGACGCTTTTCCAAAATCACGATCTGGGCAGAGAGCGTCGTGATGACCGCGACGTTGGCCTGAAGGGCGAGTGATACGTCGTCTGGCAGATGCAACTGCTCGATGGTTTCCCTGTCCAGCCGCTTGACCTGGTTGCTAGGAATTCTGTTGCCCTGGTAGCGGGCGGTAATGTTCTCGACCGCGAGAATTTGCTGGCTACGCGTACGCACGAGTTGCTGCCGCTTGCGTGCGAGATCGCGCACCATGCGTATCTCGGGCGGCAAGATGGTGCCTTCGGGCAAGATGCCGAGCCGCAACAGGTGGGCGAGATAGCGTGCATCGGTTGTTGAGGTGCGCTAATTCTGCTACTGGGTGCACTAATCCCGCCAATACACGGTGGCCCGGGCAGATTTTTACGTTTTCGCCGGTATTTGCTTGCCAGGATTAGTAGCCGATCCATGTTACGTGCCCGCGGCGCAGCTGTTGCTGGAGGTTGCTTGAGCGTTTTCCCGTGCTCTTCGCGAGCAGCGATATCACGGTCAATCCATACCGTTTTCCAAAAGGTGCGGCTTAGCCTACATTAGTACAATTAGGACACCGTGACGGCGTATTAGCAGAA
>Ga0308173_10002326_pt1 | contig 10050 bp, 11 predicted proteins | sample PhyPR1_FD_203716 | JGI IMG/M metagenome (GOLD analysis project Ga0308173, IMG submission 203716) | Soil microbial communities from UC Gill Tract Community Farm, Albany, California, United States - DLSLS.P.R1 | ecosystem: Environmental > Terrestrial > Soil > Agricultural land | place: USA... | reverse complement strand
CGTGTACAACGTCGGCTTTGCCGTGCATGACGACAACATCACCACGCGCGGACATCACGTGTCATTCGTGCGCACGCTCGGATTCGGCGCCGCCGCCGACATCAAGGCGGTCAAGCTGCCGTGAGCCTGCGCGTCGGTGGTCGCCGTCGCGAGCGTGCTGGGGCTTGACGTCGACGGTTGGCGCTACGCGAGAAGAACCAGGTTGTCCCGGTGGATGAGCTCCGGCTCGTCGACGTAGCCCAGGATCGCCTCGATCTCCCCCGACGGCTTGCGCGTGATGCGCGCAGCGTCCTGCGAGCCGTAATTGACGAGGCCGCGCGCGATCTCGCGTCCGTCCGGCGCATAGCAGCCGACCACCTCGCCGCGGCCGAACGTGCCTTCGACCGCCACCACGCCGATCGGCAACAGGCTCGAGCCACCGCGCGCGAGCGCCCGCACGGCGCCATCGTCGAGATGCAGTCGGCCGGCGAGCTGGACATGGTCGGCGAGCCATTGCTTGCGGGCGGCGAGGCTGACGGGCGTCGCGTGCAGCGCCGTGCCCACGGGCGCGCCATCGGCAAGGCGCACGAGCACGTCCGCCTCGCGGCCCGACGCGATGATGGTCGAGGCACCCGAGCGCGCCGCGCGCCGCGCCGCCTGGACCTTGCTCAGCATGCCGCCGCGGCCGAGCGTGCTCCCCGCACCGCCGGCCATGAGGTCGAGCGCAGGATCGCCGGCGCGCGCCTCGCGCACGAGCGTGGCCGTGGAATCGCGGCGCGGATCCGCGGTGAACAGGCCGGCCTGGTCGGTCAGCAGCACCAGGACGTCCGCTTCGATGAGATTCGCGACGAGTGCGCCCAGCGTGTCGTTGTCGCCGAAGCGGATCTCGTCGGTGGTGACCGTGTCGTTCTCGTTGATGACCGGAATGACGTTGAGCCGCAGCAGGGTGGTCAGCGTCGAGCGCGCGTTGAGATAGCGTCGCCGGTCCGCCAGATCGTCGTGCGTGAGCAGCACCTGTGCGGTGTGCAGGCCGTGCGCCGAGAACGCGCGCTCGTACGCCTGCACGAGGCCCATCTGTCCGACCGCCGCTGCAGCCTGCAGATCGTGGATGGCGCGCGGACGCGTGGTCCACCCGAGGCGCAGCATGCCTTCCGCGATGGCGCCCGAGGACACGAGCACGATCTCCTTGCCGCGCTGGCGCAACGCAGCGATCTCGCCCGCCCAGCGCGCAACGGCCGCATGATCGAGCCCGCGGCCTTCGTTGGTGACGAGACTGGAGCCTACCTTGACGACGAGGCGGCGCGCGCCGCCCACCAGCGTGCTCACCCCGAGGCTCACCGCGGGCCGGCGGCCGGGCGGCGACGCCGCGGCGCGACCGGGGCGGGCTTGAGCACGACGGCGGCGTCGATGGCTCCTTCGCCATCGGCCGCGGGCGGTCCTTCGGCCGGGTGCCGGTCGAGCCACTCCTGCACGGCGTAGACGAGCTCGCGCGTGCCGTCGCCGTTGATGGCGGCGATCTCGAACACCGGGCCTTTCCAGCGCAGCGCCGCGACGAATGCGCGCACGCGGGCCTCGCGTTCCTCGCGCGGCACGAGGTCGAGCTTGTTCAGCACGAGGAACCGCTGCTTGGCTGCGAGCGCCACGTCGTACTTCTTGAGCTCGCGCGCGATCGCACGCGCGCCGCGCACCGGGTCGGCTTGCGGGTCGAGCGGCGCGAGATCGACGAGATGGAGCAACAAGCGCGTGCGTTGCAGGTGCCGCAGGAACTGGTGCCCAAGGCCGGCGCCTTCGGACGCGCCTTCGATGAGGCCCGGAATGTCGGCGACGACGAAGCTGCGCTGCTCGTCCGTCCGCACCACGCCAAGCTGCGGCGCCAGCGTCGTGAACGGGTAGTCGGCGACCTTCGGCCGCGCCGCGGAGATCGCGCGGATCAGCGTCGACTTGCCCGCGTTCGGCTCGCCGAGCAGGCCGACGTCCGCCAGCACGCGCAACTCGAGGCGCAGGCGCCGATGCTCGCCTTTCTCGCCCGGGGTGGACTGCCGCGGCGCGCGATTGACGCTCGACTTGAAATGGATGTTGCCGAGGCCGCCCTGGCCGCCGCGCGCGAGCAGCGCGCGCTCGCCGTCGTGCGCGAGGTCGGCGATCGGCTCTCCGGTGTCGGCATCGGCGATCACCGTGCCGACCGGCACGCGCAGCACGATGTCGTCGGCACCGCGCCCGTACTGGTCCGCGCCGCGCCCGCTCTCGCCGTTGCGCGCGCGATGGATGCGGGCGTAGCGATAGTCGATGAGCGTGTTGATGTTGCGATCGGCGACGGCGTAAATGCTGCCGCCCCGCCCGCCGTCGCCGCCGTCCGGTCCGCCACGCGGAACGTACTTCTCGCGTCGGAAGGAGACGGCACCGTTGCCGCCGTCGCCGGCGATGACCTCGATGCGTGCTTCGTCGATGAATTTCATGTCGTTTGCGCCGGGGCCCTGGGCCGGCCGCGAGCCTGAGCGTGGTTCATCGTGCGCGCCGGTAGAGCACGTAGCGCTCGGTGTCGTCGCCGCGCCGCCGGCCGTCCCACGTCACGAACCAGCCGGGGATCTCGGGCGGCACGCCTTCCTGGCGGCCATACTGCACCAGCATAGCGAGACAGTCCTGCTGCGGATGGGTTTCCTCCCGCACGGTGACGAGCCCGGTGAAGTAGAACCACAGCGCGCGCTGCGATTCGCCGAGGTTGCGGCTCGCCACGCAGCCGCGCTCGGGCAGGTGCACGGCGGAGCTCTCCACCACGTGACGATAGCTGCGGCGCGAATCGAGGTACGGCAGCCAGATGGTGGAGTACAGGCACCACACGAGCGTCACGCCCGCCGCCCAGTTGAGGAGGGTGCGCCGATTGCTGCGCCGAGCCGGCCGCACCAGCATGACCCACAGGACGGTCAGGAACACGGCGGCGAGCACGGCTCCGAGGTGAAAGGACGGCTGGTAGCCGATCTCCGTGTCCCGGAACAGACCCGCGACGAGTGGCGACATGCCGTAGAGGCGCGCGTCGATCCAGATGCCCCACACCACGATCGCCAGCAGGCCGAACGTGAGAATCCCGAACCAGTCGAGCGCTGCCGAGAAGCCGCGGGCGAGCGAATCGACTTCGAGCGCGCCGAGCAGTGCCAGCGGCGGGAGGAGCGGCAACGCATAGACGACGCGCGGATCGGGATACAGCGCCAGGCTCGCGAGCATGACGAGCGCCATGAGGCCCGGCACCTGCACGCCCGGCTGGCGCAGCCCACCGTTGAAGCCGCGGCCGCGCGTCCAGAGCATCCACGCCACCAGCGGCAACGCGGGCCAGGCGAACCACAGCAGGTTGCGCGGGAAATACGTCGGTGCCGCGGCGTCGGCCCACGGCCACGCGATGTAATGTCCGATGGATTCCCCATCGAGCCAGCCGTCGAGCAGCGCAGGATCGCGCGCATGCAGCAGGTAGGGCCACCACGCGCAGGCGACGAGGCCGATGGCCACGGCGACGCCTGCGGTTACCGCATGGGCTCGGGTGCGCCACAGCGGGCCCATGGCCGGCAGCAACGCCAGCGTCAGGAGCACCCAGGCGGGACCGAGAAAGCCGCGGCTCGCGAACGCGACGGCGATCCCCGATCCGATGGCGACGCCGCCGGCGATCGGCCGGCGCAACGCGAGCGCCAAGCCGTAGAGCGCCAGCGTAATGCCTGCGGTGAGCCCGAGCTCCGGCGACAGCGCATGGGCGCGATCCCACAGTCCCACGCTGCCGATGAGCAGCAGCACGGGGAGCCATCGATACGCGCGTCCGTTGAGCTCCCGGCTGGCCAGCGCGCTGAACAGCAGGATGCCGGCGAGCAGCACGCCGCACACCACGCGCACGGCGTCGAAGGGCTCGAGCAGGTTGCCGAATGCGCGAATGGCCAGCGCGCCCAGATCAGGGAGCAGGGGAGGCTGGGCAAGATAGTCTTCGCCGGCGAGGCGCGGGACTATGAAATCGCCATGCTGTACCACGTCCCAGGCGAGCCCGAACGTGCGCGCATCCTCGACCTTCCACGGATCGTGGCCCACCAGGCCGAGCACCACCCACGCGGCGGCGAGCAGCACGAGACCGGCCTGCTTGACCGCGCGCCAGCGGCCCGATGGACTGAGCTCGGTGGGATCGGCCGGCTCGGAGGTGTAGGGACGCGGAGCGCGCATCGTGCGAGCATGGCGGCAATCCCGCGCCGCCGCAATGAAAAAGGCAGCCGCAGCTGCCTCTGTAAAAGTCGCGCTGGAGCGCGCGTTCAGGCGGACGTGGACGTGCTCTTGCTCGCGTAACGCTGGCGGAACTTCTCGACGCGGCCGGCCGTGTCCATGATCTTCTGCTTGCCCGTGTAGAACGGATGGCAGGCCGAGCACACTTCCACGTGCAGCGGCTTGTTCACCGTCGAGCGGGTGGTGAACGTGTTGCCGCAGCTGCACGCCACCTGGATTTCGGTGTACTTTGGATGGATGTCCGCTTTCATCTCTTGCCTCTTTAAGGGGGGAAGCGCTCGTCGACGCGCCGCACCGGGTTTCGGCGGCGGGCCGGGTTATCGAACCCGGACGCCGGGAAAACGACAATTATCCGCGATCCGGGTACTCGAGGCAAGATTGGGGTATCCGGCACGGATTCAACGCGCCCCCGCGCTCCCTTTCGAATCAAGGGGTTACACACCGCCGTACCACGCAAACGAAAGGCAGGCCCGCGGGCCTGCCTTTTTGTCGTGCGTGCGCGCGGCGGGGATGTGACAGTGCTCAGCCCCTGCGCATCGAGTCGAAGAAATCGCTGTTGGTCTTGGTCGCCTTGACCTTGTCGAGCAGGAATTCCATCGCCTCGAGCTCGTCCATCGGGTAGAGCAGCTTGCGCAGGATCCACACCTTCTGGAGGATCTCCGGCTTGAGCAGCAGCTCCTCGCGCCGCGTGCCGGAGCGATTGACGTTGATCGCAGGATAGATGCGCTTCTCGGCCATGCGGCGATCCAGGTGGATCTCCATGTTGCCGGTGCCCTTGAATTCCTCGTAGATCACGTCGTCCATCCGCGAGCCGGTGTCGATGAGCGCGGTGGCGATGATGGTCAGCGAGCCGCCTTCCTCGATGTTCCGGGCCGCGCCGAAGAAGCGCTTCGGCCGCTGCAGCGCATTGGCGTCCACGCCGCCGGTCAGCACCTTGCCGGACGCCGGGACCACGGTGTTGTACGCGCGCGCCAGCCGCGTGATGGAGTCGAGCAGGATGACGACGTCCTTCTTGTGCTCGACGAGGCGCTTCGCCTTTTCGATCACCATCTCGGCGACCTGCACGTGACGCGTGGCCGGCTCGTCGAATGTCGAAGCGACGACCTCGCCGCGCACCGTTCGCTGCATCTCGGTCACTTCCTCGGGCCGCTCGTCGATGAGCAGCACGATGAGGATGACGTCCGGGTGGTTGGCGGTGATCGCGTGCGCGACGTGCTGCAGCATCACCGTCTTGCCCGATTTGGGGGAGCTGACCAGCAGTCCGCGCTGGCCCTTGCCGATGGGCGCGACGATGTCGATGATCCGGCCGGTGATGTTCTCCTCGGCCTTGATGTCGCGTTCGAGCACGAGCGGCTCGTCGGGGAAGAGCGGGGTGAGGTTCTCGAAGAGGATCTTGCTCTTCGCGTTCTCCGGCGGCTCGCCGTTGACCCGGTCGACCTTGACGAGGGCGAAATAGCGCTCGCCGTCCTTGGGCGTGCGGATCTCGCCTTCGATGGTATCGCCGGTATGCAGGTTGAAGCGGCGGATCTGCGACGGCGAGATGTAGATGTCGTCGGTGCCGGCCAGGTAGCTGGTGTCGGGCGAGCGCAGGAAGCCGAAGCCGTCGGGCAGCACTTCGAGCACGCCTTCGCCGAAGATGCTCTCGCCTTTCTTCGCCTGCGTCTTGAGCATGGCAAAGATGAGGTCGTGCTTGCGCATGCGGTTCGCGCCCTCGATCTCCATCGCGTTGGCGATGTCGAGCAGCTCGCTGACGTGCTTGGCCTTGAGTTCGGAGAGGTGCATGGCGCGTGCGGGGAACGGCGGATAGCGGCCGGATGGCCGGAGAACAACGGCGGAAAAAGAATCGGGCTTGTAAGCGCGCCGCAGAAGGAAGGCGCGGTGCGCAGCGTGCGGCCCTTCGGGCCGCCGCGCCGGCGCCGGATACGTCACAGAGTGACGATCGCGCGCCGGGTCAAGTGGGGGGGAGACTAACGGGCTTAGAGATTGCTGTCAAGGAACGCGGTCAACTGCGACTTGGTCAGCGCTCCCACCTTCTGGGCATGGACCTGACCGCCCTTGTACAGGATGACGGTGGGAATGCCCCGGATGCCGTACTTGCCCGGCGTGGCCGGGTTGGCGTCGATGTCGAGCTTGGCGACCGTGAGCTTGTCCTCGTAGCTCTTGGCCACGTCGTCGAGCACCGGCGCGAACATCTTGCACGGACCGCACCATTCGGCCCAGAAATCCACCAGCACCGGCTTGTCGGCCTTCAGCACGTCCTGGTCGAAACTGGTGTCCGAGACGTGCTTGATCAGTTCGTTCATGAGTTCCTCGAAAATGACCGCGCCCGGCGTCCAAAGCCTGAGGCGAGGCGTCAGTTTACCGCAGCCGCCGCCGATCCAGCGGGGGTGCGCGTCCAGGGCAGGTGTGGCCGGTCTGCTAAAATTCAAGGTTCCCGCAAGTCGCCCCCGGTCACGTCCAGGCCATGACGTACGTCGTCACCGAAAGCTGCATCCGCTGCAAGTACACCGACTGCGTCGACGTGTGCCCGGTCGATTGCTTCCGCGAGGGTCCCAACTTCCTCGTCATCGACCCCGACGAATGCATCGACTGCACGTTGTGCGTGGCCGAATGCCCGGTGGAGGCCATCTTCGCCGAAGACGACGTGCCCGCCGACCAGCAGGAGTTCAAGGCGCTGAACGCCGAGCTGTCGAAAGTGTGGAAGCCCATCATCGAGCGCAAGCCCGCGCCGCCCGACGCGGACGAATGGAAGGGTGTTGCAGACAAGCGCAACCTGCTCGAGAAGTGACCATCGCTTGTTTGACCGTGCAACGCGGCCGCCCCTAGAATTGCAGGGTTTTGCTCGATGCCGGCGATGATGACCCAAGATGAAGTGAAACCGCGGATGCCGATGACTTCCACCTACCTGATGAGCATGCTCGCCGCCGCGTGCCTGCTGTGCACGAGCGCGCTGGCACAAGCGCCGGCGGCAACCCCCGGCACGCCGGCGGCAACCGCCGGCGGCGACCCTGCCAAGGGCCGCGAAAAGACGCAGATGTGCGAAGGCTGCCACGAGATTCCCGGATGGCGCACCGCATTCCCCGAGGTTTATCACGTGCCGAAGATCGCCGGGCAGCACGAGGCGTACATCGTCGCGGCGCTGAAGGCTTATCGCAGTGGCGAGCGCAGCCATCCGTCGATGCGCGGCATCGCGACCCCGCTGTCGGATCAGGACATCGCCAACCTGGCCGCTTACTACGCGCGCGGCCTCACGCAGACGGCCAGCAAATGATGCGCGCGACGATGTCGATCCTGCTCGGTGCTGCTGCTGTGCTCGCCCTTCCGGCGGCGGCGGCGGATTTGTCCGCGGGCCAGGCCAAGGCCAAGGAAGTCTGCCAGGCGTGCCACGGCCTCGATGGCAACAGCACGACGGCCGATTATCCGAAGCTCGCGGGACAGTATCCCGATTACCTTGCCAAGGCGCTGCGCGATTACCAGGCCGGCCGGCGCAAGAATCCCATCATGGGCGGCATGGCCGCGCCGCTCACGGCGAAGGACATCGACAACGTGGCGGCGTATTACGCGGCGCAGCCCGCCGTTTTAAGTACGAAACCTAGATAAAACCGCGATGCGTTCGCTGCTTCGCAGCGAACGTTGTTAACCTCTTCACGGGCACCGTTGGTGCCCGATTTCGTTTTAAGGACGCTGTGGCGCGGGGACGCGCTATCGCTGCCGCGCCAGGCAATCCAGGTACACGTTCGCGTCGGGCGCGGCGGCCAGCCGCTGCGCCTGCCAGAGCGTTTCTCCCAGGCATTCGAGCAGCGCGTGCAGCGCGGCGTGATCGTCGCCGCGCGCGCGGCGCAGGCGCTCGTAGTGCGCGCGCAGGCCGGGCGGCTGGTCGATCGCGAGCTGCTCGTCCACCGCGAGGTGCAGCGACAGGTGCAGGAACGGATTCGCCTCGCCGCCTTCGGGGCCGAAATCCTGCTGCAGATGGCGTTCGGGGTCCTCGAGCAGGCCGTGATATTCCGGATGCAGTGCGATCAGCGCGGCCGCCTTCTGCTCGAGGCCCCCGAGCGGCGCGCCCGCGCGGTACTTTGCCCAGGCGTCCACCAGGAAGCGGCGCGCTTCGTCGCGCGACGGGGTGAACATCAGCCGCGCGTTCGCCGCGCCGGCACACGCGCGGCCGGCCTTTTCACCGCACCGCGCGCGACCGTCTTCGGTTCGACCAGACGTGTCTTGTGGCGAAACTCGCACAGGTCGACGATGATGCACGCGGGGCACTTGGGCACCTTGGCCACGCACGTGTAGCGCCCGTGCAGGATGAGCCAGTGATGCGCGTGCAGGCGAAACTCGTCCGGCACGACCGCGTCGAGCTTCTGCTCGACGGCCAGCGGATCCTTGCCCGGTGCGAGGTTCGTGCGGTTGCACACGCGGAAGATGTGCGTGTCCACGGCCATGGTGGGCTCACCGAACGCGACGTTGAGGACGACGTTCGCCGTCTTGCGGCCTACGCCGGGGAGCTGCTCGAGCGCCTCGCGGGAGCGCGGGACCTCGCCACCGTGGTCGTGCACCAGGATCTGCGCGAGCGCCACGACGTTCTTGGCCTTGGTGTTGAAAAGGCCGATCGAGCTGATGTACGGAATCAGGCCGTCGACCCCGAGGTCGACGATCTTCTGCGGCGTGTTCGCCACCCGAAAGAGGCGCGCGGTCGCCTTGTTCACGCCCTTGTCCGTGGCTTGCGCGGAGAGCACCACCGCGACGAGCAGCTCGAACGGCGTCGTGTAATCGAGCTCGGTCTTCGGATCGGGATTCGCCTCGCGCAGGCGCTCGAAGATCGCGCGTCGCTTGGCCGGATTCATGGAGCGACGCCGCCGGGACGCGCGAGCCGCGTGAGCCGATCGGGTAAACGCGCATGGCGGCGCACGCGGTGTGCCGGCATGCGGGATGCGTGAGTCATCACGCCGTTACCCTGGTCCGGTGCGACGCCGCGCACGTGCGCGCTCCAGCGCTGACGCGATGGCGGCCTGTCGCGCTGCGCGTCGCATGTCGTCCAGCGCAACAGGGCGCGGCGCAGGCGCGAGCTTGCGCGCGGTGCCGGTCGTCTTGGGCCGGGCAAGGCGTCGCGCACGGGCGACGTGCCGCGCGCGTGCGGCTGACGCGTCTGCCTGTGTCCAGGCTCGCCCGGCCGGCACGAGATCGATGCAGTCGACCGGACAAGGCGCTACGCACAGCTCGCAGCCCGAGCACAGCGACGGCAGCACCGCATGCATGCGCTTGGCGCCACCAATGATCGCGTCGACTGGACAGGCCGCAATGCACAACGTGCAGCCGATGCATCGGCTTTCGTCGATGACCGCAACCGCGAGCGGAGCCTGCACGCCGCACGCCTCATCGAGGGGCGACGCGCGGAGCCCCGTGAGCGCGGCCAGTGCGTCGATGGTCGCCGCTCCGCCGGGCGGGCATCGATTGATCGGCGCGGCATTGCGCGCGATGGCCGCTGCATACGGCGCGCAGCCGTCGAAGCCGCAACGCGTGCATTGCGTCTGCGGCAACAGCGCGTCGATGGCATCGGCAGTTGCATGCATTCCGGCATTTTATCGCGGAACCCGCGAGCGCCGGCCGCAGGCGCTCGGCGAAGGCAAAACGTCAACCCCGGCGCAGGCGCACCGGAGATGGCCGATCAGCCGCGCGGGTCGCGCATGCGGTAATCGGCGGGCACGCGAAACAGCTCGGCGGGAGGTTCGCCTTTGCGCAGGTTGGCCAGGCGATACGTCGTTTCACCGGCGCGCGGGTCGCGCGTGCGCGCGAAGACGACGAGCTGCAGCTCCGGCGAGAACCAGCGCT
>Ga0308173_10002325_pt1 | contig 10051 bp, 10 predicted proteins | sample PhyPR1_FD_203716 | JGI IMG/M metagenome (GOLD analysis project Ga0308173, IMG submission 203716) | Soil microbial communities from UC Gill Tract Community Farm, Albany, California, United States - DLSLS.P.R1 | ecosystem: Environmental > Terrestrial > Soil > Agricultural land | place: USA... | reverse complement strand
TTCGCCGAGACCGGCCACCTCTGCCTGGCGACGCTGCACGCCAACAGCGCCAACCAGGCGCTCGACCGGATCATCAACTTCTTCCCGGAAGAGCGGCGCGCCCAGCTGCTGATGGACCTGTCGCTCAACCTGAAATCGCTGGTCTCGCAGCGCCTGCTGCCGCGCCAGGAGGGCAAGGGCCGGGTCGCGGCGGTCGAGATCATGCTCAACACGCCGCTCATCTCCGACCTGATCTTCAAGGGCGAAGTCGCCGAGATCAAGGAGATCATGAAGCGCTCGCGTGAGCTCGGCATGCAGACCTTCGACCAGAGCCTGTTCGACCTGTACGAGAGCCAGACGGTCACCTACGAGGACGCCTTGCGCAACGCCGACTCGGTCAACGACCTTCGCCTGCAGATCAAGCTGCACAGCCAGCGCTCGAAGTCGAGCGATCTCAACGCCGGCACCGAGCACATGCAGATCGTAAAGTAGGGCGCTTCGTGGGTTGAGCGCTTCGCTGATGTAAAACGGCCTCTTCGAGGCCGTTTTCTTTTGCCATGTCGACACGAAGCTACGAATCGATTCCGCCACGCGACGTGGCGTTCCTCGGCCTCGGCGTGATGGGCGAGCCGATGGCGGGCCACCTGGCCGCCGCCGGCCATCGCGTCACCGTCTACAACCGCACCGCGGCCAAAGCCACCGAATGGGTGGCGCGCCACGGCGGCAAGAGCGCGTCGACGCCGGCCGAGGCGGCGCGCGGCGCCGAGCTCGTGTTCGCGTGCGTCGGCAACGACGAGGACCTGCGCTCGGTGACCCTCGGCACGACCGGCGCGTTCGCGGGGATGAAGCCGGGCGCGACCTTCGTCGACCACACGACCGCCTCTGCGGAGGTTGCGCGCGAGCTTGCCGCCGCGGCCAAGAGCAAGGGCCTCTCGTTCCTCGACGCGCCGGTATCCGGCGGCAACCTCGGCGCGATCAACGGTGCGCTGACCGTCATGTGCGGCGGCGATGCCGAGGCGTTCGAGTCAGCAAAACCGGTGGCGATGGCGTTCGCCAAGGCGATGACGCTGCTCGGCGCGAGCGGCGCCGGCCAGCTCGCCAAGATGGTCAACCAGATCGCGATCGCCGGGCTGGTCCAGGGCCTCTCGGAAGCGATCGCCTTCGGCGAGCGCTCGGGCCTCGACATGAAAGCCGTGCTCGAGGTGATCGGCAAGGGCGCCGCGCAGAGCTGGCAGATGGACAACCGCGGCCCCACCATGATCCAGGGCAAGTTCGACTTCGGCTTCGCCGTCGACTGGATGAGGAAGGACCTCGGCATCGCCCTCGAAGAAGCGCGCCGCAACGGCGCGCGCTTGCCGGTGACGGCGCTCGTCGACCAGTTCTACGCCGACATCCAGGCGGCGGGCGGCCGGCGCGACGACACGTCGAGCCTGATCAAGCGCCTGCGCTAGGGCGCGCTCGCCGGCTTGGCGACGGCGTGCGACGCGCCGCTCGCGAGCTCGGCCTCGCTCAGGATCTCGAATACCTTGACGACCTTGACGACGCCGCTGACGCCGCGCGCGATCTCGGCGGCGCGCGTCGCCTCGCGCTCGGTGACGCGACCCATCAGGTAGACGACCCCGCGATGGGTGATGACCTTGATCTGATTCGCGAACAGGTCCTTGGCGTCAACCAGGCTGGCCTTGACCTTGGTGGTGATGAAGGCCGCCTTCGTCTTCTCGTTGAACGAGTTCGGCGGGCCGACCGTCAGCTCGTTGACGACCGAGACGACGTTGTCGATGCGCGCGACGACCTGCTCCACCGTCGTCTTGTCGGCCTCGTTCGGCACCTCGCCGGTCAGCAGGACCATGCGGTTGTAGCTGGTGGTGTTGACGCGGACCTTGTCGCCGGGAAGCGCTTCGCCGATGCGGCCGCTGGCCTTGGCCTCGATCACCTCGTCGTCGAGCTGCGCCCCCGAGGTGCGACGATCGGTGACGACGACGGCGCCGGCGACGACGGCCGTGCCGACGACGATCGGCGCGCAGCCGGCGAGCAGTGTCGCGGCCGCGAGGGCGGCGGCGATGAACGGAGAAGCGCTCGTGCGCTTCGGCAAACGGGTCATGTGTTTTCCTCTTCGCCGAGCAGCTGCAGGTCGACCGCGTCGCACAGGCAATGCAGCACCAGGAGGTGAACTTCCTGGATCCGCGCGGTGCGCTCGTGCGGCACGCAGATGTGGACGTCGGTCTCGGTCAGCTTGTCGCGGATCTTGCCGCCGGTGTTGCCCGTGAGGGCGATCACCGTCATTTCCTTGGCGCGCGCCGCGGCCACCGCCGCGAGCACGTTCGCCGAATTGCCGCTCGTCGACATCGCCAGCAGGATGTCGCCCGGCGCGCCGAGCGCCTCGACCTGCTTGGCGAAGATCACCTCGTAGCCGTAGTCGTTGCCGACGGCGGTCAGGATCGAGGTGTCGACGGTCAGCGCGATCGCGGCCAGCCCCGGCCGCTCGCGCTCGAAACGGCCGACGAACTCGGCAGCGAAATGCTGCGCGTCGGCCGCCGAGCCGCCGTTGCCGCAAGTGAGCACCTTGCCGCCGCCCGTGATGCAGCCGACCAGCGCGCTGACCGCGTCGGCGATCGGCTTGGAGAGCACCTCCGCCGCGGCGTACTTGAGATCGGCGCTGTCGAAAAACTGCTGCTGGATGCGTTGCTCGAGCATGGTCACGGATGATATGTCACCGGTCTGATGAGGCCCCTGCTCACTGCCTTCGCTGCCCGCTGAGGCGCGGCCGGGCTCGGCCGGCCGCGCGCGCCGACCCGCCCGCGCATTGACTAGCCCGCGTCGAATGCGGCGCGCAGCCATTCGATGCGATCCGCGTCGAGCGCGACGACGTCGAACCGACACGGCGGCGGACTCGCGAGGCCGCGCAGGAAGTGGCTCGCAGCGAAGACGAGCCGCTGTCGCTTGGCCGCGCCGATGCTCGCCGCCGCGCCGCCGAAGCGCGCATCGCGACGCACCCGCACCTCGACGAAGACGAGCGTGCCGTCGTGGTCGCGCATGATGAGGTCGACCTCGCCGCCACGCGCGCGCGGGCCGCGGGCGACGCGATAATTGCGCCGCACCAGCACGAGTCCGGCAGCGGTCAGGTGATCGAGCGCGCGCGCTTCGGCGCGATCGCCGAGCGCCTTGGTCGTGGGCGGGATCGTCACCGTGGGCCGGGCGCCGGAGGTCGCATCTGTGGAGGGATCGAAGCTCGTCGCGGCCGCGGCCGAGGCCGCCGCCGGCCAGCAGTATCCCGCGCCCGCGCTCTACATCGTCGCGACGCCGATCGGCAACCTCGCCGACCTCACGCTGCGCGGGCTCCACGTCCTCGCGCTCGTCGACGCCATCGCCTGCGAGGACACGCGCCACAGCGCGGCGCTGCTGCGCCATTTCGCGCTCGCCAAGCCGCTGATCGCCGTCCACGAGCACAACGAGCGCGAAGCCGCCGGCAGCGTTCTCGCTCGCCTCGCCAACGGCGAACGCGTCGCGTACGTGAGCGACGCGGGCACGCCCGCCGTGAGCGATCCGGGCGCCGCACTGGTGGCCGCAACGCAGCGGGCGGGCTTCCGCGTGGTGCCGGTACCCGGCGCGAGCAGTGCGCTCGCCGCCCTGTCGGTGGCCGGCGACGCCGGCTCGTCCGGATTCGTGTTCGTCGGTTTTTTGCCGGCGCGCGGCGGCGAGCGAAGCGAGGCGCTTGGCGCGCTCGCGCGCGCGCCGGCGACGCACATCCTGTTCGAGGCACCGCATCGGATCGAGGCGCTCGCCGACGCGCTCGGCGCGCTGTGCCCGGACCGGCAGACGACGATCTGTCGCGAGCTCACCAAGCAGTTCGAAACGATCGCGACGATGCCGGCGAGCGCGCTGGCGGCCTGGCTCGGCGCGGATCCCAATCGAGGTCGCGGCGAGTTCGTCGTCGTCCTGCACGCACTGGCGTCGACCGACGCGGCGACGAGCGCCGCTGCGCACGACGGCGTGCTCGCCCCGTTGCTGGCCGCACTGCCGCTGAAGCAAGCGGTCGCGCTCGCTGCCGAGATCTCGGGTGCGCCGCGCAACGCGCTCTATGCGCGAGCGCTGGCGCTGAAGGGCGCCGCCGCGTCCGAGGACGAGCCGGCGCCCTAGCGCATCGGTCAACGGCGGTGCGCGACTTCGTCGTCGTGCAGCGCCGCGCGGATGTTCGCGCTCGCCTGCTCCTGCATGCGCTCGAGCTGGCGGCGCTCGCCTGGCGTGACGATGCCGTCGGCCTTGGCGTGCCGCTCGGCGGCACGAATCTGCGCCTGCTCGCGCTCGAGGTGACGCGCTTCGCGGCGGCTCAGCTGGCCGCTGGCGACGCCGGCGTCGATGCGCGCCTGCTGGTTCGCCTCGCGCTGGTCGACGCGCGGCGTCATCGGCACGGCGACCTGGGCGAACGCGCCGATCGATGCGACGGCGAGGGCGATGCCGGCGGCGAGTGTCGTGAACTTGTTCATGGTGAGCTCCTTCGGGTTGTCGTTGAATCGAAAGGTGTTGCGAGTCCCGCCCGTCTTCAACGCCCGGTGAAAGGCGATGTCGACCTCGCCGCGTAAGGCCGCCGTAAAGATCCGTGAATGCCCTCGCTCCTACAATTCCGCCTCTGCCGAGGACGCTCCCATGATCTCCCGCGAACCCACCATCGAGCGCCTCGCCGTCGCCCGCTCATTGCTGCTCGAGCCGTTCGGCCTCGACGAGGCGAGGCTGGCGCAAGCGCTGGCGACGATCGCGACGCATCGCATCGACGATGCCGACCTCTACTTCCAGTACACGCGCAGCGAGGGCTGGAGCCTCGAGGAAGGGATCGTCAAGAGCGGCAGCTTCGGCATCGACCAGGGCGTTGGCGTTCGCGCCGTCGCCGGCGAGAAGACCGCGTTCGCCTACTCCGACGACATCTCCGAGGCCGCGCTGCTCGACGCCGCGCGCACGGTGCGAACGATCGCCGCGGCCGGGCAGAGCCGGCGCGTCAAGGTCGGCACCAAGGCGACGCTGGCCGGCAGCCGCGTCCTCTACGCGCCGATGGATCCGATCGCGACGCTCGACAGCACGCAGAAGGTCGCATTGCTCGAGAAGGTCGAGCGGCTCGCGCGCAAGAAGGATCCGCGCATCGTCCAGGTCATGGCCGGCCTGGCCAGCGAGTACGACGTCGTCCTCATCGCCCGCGCCGATGGCACGATCGCCGCCGACGTGCGGCCGCTGGTGCGCCTGTCGCTCACCGTCATCGCCGAGCAGACCATCGACGGTGCGGTGCGACGCGAGTCGGGCAACGGCGGCGGCGGCGGCCGGTTCGGTCTGGGCTACTTCCAGGACGACGTCATCGAGGAGTACGTCGGCGCCGCCGTGAACGCCGCGCTCACCAACCTCGAGTCGCGGCCGGCGAAGGCGGGGATGATGAGCGTCGTTCTCGGCCCGGGCTGGCCCGGCGTGCTGCTGCACGAGGCGATCGGCCACGGCCTCGAAGGCGACTTCAACCGCAAGGGCGCAAGCGCGTTCACGGGCCGCATCGGCCAGCGCGTCGCCGCCAAGGGCGTGACCGTGCTCGACGACGGCACCATCCCCGACCGGCGCGGCTCGCTCAACGTCGACGACGAAGGCAATGCGACGCAGCGCAACGTCCTGATCGAGGACGGCATCCTGAAGGGCTACATCCAGGACTCGATGAATGCGCGCCTGATGGGCGTCGCGGCCACGGGCAACGGCCGGCGCGAGAGCTACGCTGCCGTGCCGATGCCGCGCATGACCAACACCTACATGCTCGCCGGCAACCAGACGAAGGACGAGATCGTCGCCGCCCTCAAGCGCGGCCTCTACGCCACCAACTTCGGCGGCGGCCAGGTCGACATCACGAGCGGCAAGTTCGTGTTCTCGGCGAGCGAGGCGTTCTGGGTCGAGAACGGAAAGATCCAGTATCCGGTCAAGGGCGCGACGCTGATCGGCAACGGCCCGGATGCGCTGACGCGCGTCAGCGCGATCGGCAACGACATGCGGCTCGACACGGGCGTCGGCGTGTGCGGCAAGGAAGGCCAGAGCGTGCCGGTCGGCGTCGGCCAGCCGACCCTCAGGATCGACCGGCTCACCGTCGGCGGCACTGCCTAGCCGTCGCCGCCTGCCGCGCGTGCCCGGGTGCTGGCAGGGGATCGCGGTAGGTCGGCCGACGACCGCAACGCCGAGGCGACGACGATCGCCGCCGCACCCAGCCAGGCCCAGGCGACCGCGACGAGCGGCCCCGCGTGCGCGTACATCACCTCGTCGATGCGGTGCAGCGAGATCGTCTCGACGACCATGACCGTCAGTGCCAGGGCCGTGCCGGCAATCGCACCGTGGGCAGCACCCTCGTTTCTGTGGCGTCGCCAGAGCCATCCCGCGAGGGCGGTGCCGATGAGGAGTGCGGCGACGATCGACGCGCCTTGCCACGCGGTGCGCGACGCGTACCAGCCGCGCTCCTGCAGGAGCGGAATGAGGGCATTGCGAAATCGATACCGCAGGTTGATCGCGACCTCGAGCGCGCAAGCCGCGTGCAGCAGGGCGAGCGTTCGCCATAGCGCGGCGGAGCGACCGCGTCGGAGCGAGACGCCGAGGCAGGCCGCCGCGGCAGCAGCGAACGCCGACAGGCCGGCGACGGCGTTGGCATCCATGGCCCTCAGCCGAATCGGCGCCGCGTCGGCGCCGTACCTTCGCGCATCGCGGCGCGCCGACTCATGACCATCGCGGCGATCTACCTCGGCTGGGCGGTGGCGACATGGGCGATGTTTTGGCGCTGCCGACCGGCGATCGCGGTCCTCGGCTCGTTCCTCGGTGGCTGGATTCTGCTCCCCGTCGGCAGCTATCCCGCGGGCTCCGCCGACGCCGTCTTTCCCTACTGGATCATCGGTCTGGGCCTGCCGTCGGACATGCTGCTGACCAAGGCCCTGGCCGCCCCGACCGCGGCGTTCCTGGGTGTCCTGCTCTTCGACCGAAAGGCGCTGAGGCGCCTGCGGCCGGTGTGGCTGGACGCGCCGATCGCCGCGTGGTGCCTGTGGCCCGCGATCGCCGCGACGTTCGCCGCCGAGCCGCGTCCGCCACCGCCGCTCGCGATCGGCTATCTGGCGGCAGCGTGGGGATTGCCCTGGCTGCTCGGCCGCCTGTACTTCGCATCGCCCGAAGGGCGGCTTCTCTTCGTCAAGGGACTGGTGCTGTCGGCGCTCGCGTGCCTGCCGTTCAGCCTGGTCGAAGGCGTACTCGGGCCGGTCGCCTATGACGCGGTGTACGAGACGCATCCGTTTCGCGCCGACGGGGCGATCCGCTACCTCGGCTTCAGGCCGCTCGCGTTCTTCGAGCACGGCAACCAGTTCGGCCTGTGGGTGTCGCTCGGCGCCCTGGCCGCGCTGTGGCTGGCGATCTCGCACCCCGGTGCGCGCTGGCGCTTGGCGGCGGCGATCCTGATCGCCATGGCGCTGGCCGCCCAGTCGGTCGGCGCGATTGTTCTGCTGGTCGTCGGCGCCGCCGGTCTGTGGACCTTCGACCGCGTGCGGCCGCGAGTGCTCGCATCAGGCGCCGCGCTGCTGATCGCCATCGGCGGCGCCGTCTACCTCTCGGGCGCGATTCCCTTCCAGGCGATCGCCAAGGACACCGGCTGGGGGCGCGAGATCGTCAACGGCATCCGTGGCGCCGGCCGCGGCTCGTTCACCTGGCGCATCGCGCAGGACCAGAAGCTCCTGACCGATGCGGTCGTCCGGCCGGTGACAGGCAGCGCGCAATGGGACTGGTGGCGAGCGAAGGAGACGCGTCCGTGGGGCCTGTCCTTGCTCATCGTCGGCCAGTTCGGCCTCGGCGGCCTCTTGCTCGCCTTGACGACGCTGCTCGGCCCGGCGCTGCGAACTGCCTGGGTCGCGCCGCGCGGCGTCGCGTGGCGATCCGACCGACTGCTGCTCGCGTCGATCGCCGTGCTTGCGGTGATCGACGCGCTGCTCAACTCCTTCTTCTTCTTTCCGGCCATCGTCGTCGCCGGCAGCCTCGCCGCCGGGACAACTCCGCAAGAGCGCTAGACGACGCGAACGTCGAGCGTCGGCAGCCCCGCGATCGAGCCCTGCATGACGTCGCCCGGCACCACCGGACCAACGTTCTCCGGCGTGCCGCTGTAGATCAGGTCGCCCGGGAACAGCTCGAAGGCCTGCGAGAGCTTGCTGATCTGCTCGGCGACGCTCCACGTCATCATGTTGAGATCGGCGTTCTGCTTGACGACGCCGTTGACCTTCAGCGCGATCTGTCCCCTGGTGAAGTGGCCGACGTCGGCGACCCGGTGCAGCGGCCCCATCGGCGCGGAGCGGTCGAAGCTCTTGCCGATCTCCCAGGGCTTCTTCTCGTCGCCCATGGCCCGCTGCAGGTCGCGCCGCGTCATGTCGAGGCCGATGGTGTAGCCGTAGACGAGCGAGAGCGCCTGCTCGACCGGCACGTTGCGGCCGCCCTTGCCGAGCGCCGCGACAAGCTCGATCTCGTAGTGGTAGTTCTTGGTGAGCGGCGGGTACGGGTGGTCGGCGGTCGTGCCGATCGCCACGAACTGGATCGCGTCGCTGGGTTTTTGAAAGAAGAACGGCGGCTCGCGGTTCGGATCCGATCCCATCTCGCGCGCATGCGCGGCGTAGTTGCGGCCGATGCAGTAAATGCGGCGCACCGGGAACATCTCGCTGGTGCCGACGATCGGCAGCATCGGCTGGGCGACGCTGAACACGGTGCGCGAGCCGCTGCCCGACGACGACGCGCTGCCGCCCGTGGCGCAGCCGGCGAGCGCTGCGACCGCCGCGGCGCCGCTCGTGGACAACACTTTCCTGCGATCCATGATGTCTGTCTCCTGTTGTCGTTGACGAGGCGCCGAGGCGCCGTGCTACATTCGCGCCATGCTTTCGCGCGCCTGGTTCTTTGCCTATTTTGCGTTCTCGCACCGCTCGGCGGTTGGAGAGGCAGGCGCGTAGGCAGGCGCAAACCGAATCCAAGACCGCCGGGCGACCCCCGGCGGTTTTTTTTGGCCCTCGACTTTTCGCAGGAGCAAGACCGTCATGGCGAAGATCAGCAAGCCCGGTGCCGAGGGTGCCTACGGTGCTGGCGAGCGCACCAGCCGCACCGACGACCTGCGGATCGAGAACGTCACGCCGCTGCCGCCGCCGGAGCACCTGATCCGCTTCTTCCCGATCGCCGGAACGCCGGTCGAATCGCTGATCGCGAGCACGCGCGAGTCGATCCGCCGCATCATGCGGCGCGACGACGATCGCCTCCTCGTCATCATGGGTCCGTGCTCGATCCACGATCCGCTCGCCGCGGTCGAGTACGCGAAGCGGCTCAAGGCCGAGCGCGATCGCTTCGCCGGCACGCTCGAGATCGTCATGCGCGTCTATTTCGAGAAGCCGCGCACGACGGTCGGCTGGAAAGGCCTCATCAACGACCCCTATCTCGACGAGAGCTACCGCATCGACGAGGGCCTGCGCATCGGCCGCCAGCTGCTGCTCGAGATCAACAAGCTCGGCATGGCGGCCGGCAGCGAGTTCCTCGACGTCATCTCGCCCCAGTACCTCGGCGACCTGATCTCCTGGGGCGCGATCGGCGCGCGCACGACCGAGAGCCAGGTCCACCGCGAGCTCGCCTCGGGCCTGTCGGCGCCGATCGGCTTCAAGAACGGCACCGACGGCAACATCCGGATCGCCATCGACGCCATCCAGGCGGCGGCGCGGCCGCATCACTTCCTCTCGGTGCACAAGAACGGCCAGGTCGCGATCGTCGAGACGCGCGGCAACACCGACTGCCACGTCATCCTGCGCGGCGGCAAGGCGCCGAACTACGACGCGGCGTCGATCGCCGCGGCCTGCAAGGAGATCGAGGCGGCCCGGCTGCCATGCACGCTGATGGTCGACTGCAGCCATGCCAACAGCGGCAAGCTGCACTCGCGCCAGGTCGAGGTCGCGCGCGACGTCGCGGCGCAGATGGAGGCGGGCAACCGCTGCGTCTTCGGCGTGATGGTCGAAAGCCATCTGCACGCCGGCGCGCAGAAATTCGCCGCCGGCAAGGACGACCCCGCCAA
>Ga0308173_10002324_pt1 | contig 10052 bp, 10 predicted proteins | sample PhyPR1_FD_203716 | JGI IMG/M metagenome (GOLD analysis project Ga0308173, IMG submission 203716) | Soil microbial communities from UC Gill Tract Community Farm, Albany, California, United States - DLSLS.P.R1 | ecosystem: Environmental > Terrestrial > Soil > Agricultural land | place: USA... | reverse complement strand
GCCGGCAGCAGCGCCTCCCACACCACGGAGGTGCGGGCGGCGGTGCGGCGCTCGCTCGGACGGTCTACGCTGCCGCGGTCGGCGGTCCCACGCTCTGGCATGGCCCCACCCTAGAGGCGACGGCCGCCGGCGCGACTCAGCCCGCCCGCTCGGCCCGCCCGCTCGGCCCGCCCGCTCAGCCCGCCCGGGCGACCGGAGGACGGAGCGCGGCGGCCCGCGCGTCGACCGGGACGTGCGGCACCAGCCCGAGGGCCCGCTCGACCACGGCCAGGAACCGGTCGGCGTCGCGCACGAGGTCGTCGGCCTCGCGCTCGGTCACCGCTCGGGTCGAGCCGGCCTCGGCGGCGGCGCGCTTCGCCGCGCCGGCCGAGAAGAACTGCGCCCACTCGGTCAGCTCGGGAGCCACCTCGGCGAGCAGCACCCACGCGTTCTTCTGCGGCCGGCGCCGTCCCGGCGCCGGGTGCGCCCGGGAGGCCAGCAGCGCCGCCGCGGCCCGCAGCGCGGCGACATGGGCGCAGGCGTAACGCGCGGGGACGTCCGTGGCGACGATCGCCTCGCTCAGGGACTCCGCCGCCCGCGCGAGATAGGAGTGGGTGGTGGCGTTGAGGGCATACGGGTTGGGCGGGTGGTGCAGGACCTGCCGGTCGTCTCGGTGCATCGCGACTGCCTCCCTCGACCCCTGGGCGGGCGACCCCCTGCTCCTCCGGCCGCCGCGGCGCAGGCGCCCCGTCCGGTCCGGCGGGGACGGGGGTCGAGGTCGTCCCCGCCGGAGGTGTCGAACATGTGTTCGAACGCTCCCCACGCTACACCCGCCGAACCGGTCGCCGTCAAGACCCACGCCGGAGGCTTGGACGACGACGCGGGCGGCGGTCAGGCAAGCGGGGAAGCCGCGCGCCTGACGCCTCGGAGCGGTCAACGCGACAGCGGAGGCACCTTCGAGGCGACGGTGTCGGGGTGCCAGAGCGCCACCACGCCGACCAGGGCGACGAGGATCGACGCGACCGCGACGACGAGGAACGGCGCCGGCGGATCGGTGCGGAGCACCGCGCCGGCGGCCACGCCGATCAGCAGCACGACCACGCTGAGCACGACCCGCGCCCAGCCGTAGCCGCCGCGGAAGAACGCCAGCAGGACTCCGACGAGCACCGCCAGCACGACCGACATCGTCACGGCGACCGGGGTGAAGGCCGGCGGCTGGACCGCGCTGATGTCGCTCCGCCCCCGAGACCACGCGTCGACCAGCTGGCCGTGGAGCACGAGGGTCAGCAGCGCCGTCAACGCCGTGAGCGACGCCGACCCGACGGCAGCCCACGTCGCCACCAGCACGGCCGTCGGCCGCTGACCACCCATCGGTACTCCTCTCTCGGCCCCCACGTCGGGCGCCACCGCGTCGGCGGGCACCAGTGCAGCACGTGGTGCCGACACCCTAGGGTCTCGCACCATGAGCACCGCCGACCACGAGCACCCCTCGATCGCCCGGTTCCGCGCCGAGCACGCCCGGCTCGGCGGCACCGGCCGCATCGTCGTGCTACCCGACGTCGTCCACACGGCGGCGCTCGCCGCCGAGGCCCTCGGGTGCGAGGTCGGCGCCATCGCGAACAGCCTGCTGTTCGAGGCCGACGGCAGCCCGGTGCTCGTCCTCACCTCGGGCGCCCATCGCGTCGACACGGTCGCCACGGCGCAGCGCATCGGCGTGACCCGGCTCGAGCGGGCGACCCCGGACTTCGTGCGCGCGCACACCGGTCAGGTCATCGGCGGGGTGTCCCCGATGGCGCACCCGAGCCGGGTGCCGACGTACCTGGACACCTGGCTGCGCCGGCACGATCCCGTCTGGGCCGCCGCGGGCCACCCGTCGGCGGTCTACTCGACGACCTTCGCGGAGCTGCAGGCCATGACCGGGGCGACCGAGATCGAGGTGGCGTGATGGAGGTCTGGCTGAACCCGGCGTGCTCGAAGTGCCGCACCGCGGTCGACGAGCTCGACGCGGCCGGCGTCGACTACACGGTGCGCCGCTACCTCGACGACCCGCCCGATGCGGACGAGCTGCGGGCCGTCGTCGCGCGACTGGGCCTCGAGCCGTGGGACCTGGCGCGGCCCCGGGAGGCCCGCGAGGAGGGCATCGACCTGCCGCGCGACCCCGAGCACCGGACGTCGTGGCTCGAAGCCCTCGCGGCGCACCCGCGGGCGATCCAGCGGCCGGTGATCACCGCGGCGGACGGCACCACCGTCGTCGGTCGCGACCCCGAGTCGTTGGGTCACGTGATCGCCGCGGAGTCCTGAGATGGCGCGCGTCGTCGTCGTCGGCGGCGGCTTCGGCGGGCTCGCCGCCGCGGTCCGGTTGGCGAAGCTCGGCCACGAGGTGACGCTCGTCGAGCGTTCCCGCACGCTCGGCGGCGCGCTCACCGAGGTGAGCCGGGACGGCTTCGGATGGGACGCGGGCCCCGCCTGGACCCTGCTGCCGGCGGTGGTGCGCGACCTGTTCCGCAAGTCCGGTCGCCCGCTCGAGCGCGAGCTGGAGCTCGTGCCGCTCGACGCCGTCCGGGAGCACCGCTTCGAGGACGGCTCGCGCGTCGCCGTCGAGGTCGGCCGGGCCGCCCAGCTCGCCGCCTTCGACGCCCTGGGACCCGGTTCCGGCGAGCGCTGGCTGGGCCACGTCGCGTCCTACGCCGACGACTGGGAGGTCCTGCGACGCGGCTACCTCGAGAACCCGTGGGACCCGGCCGCGCTGCCGCGCGAGCTCGCCGACCGGCTGGACAGCCGCGAGACCCTGCACCGGCGGCTGCGCCGCTCCTTCCGCGACGAGCGGCTGCGGTTGGTGGCCGGCCACGCCTTCGTCGCCGACGGCCACGACCTGCGCGACGTGCCGGCCTGGGCCGGCGTGACCGCCTACCTCGAGCAGCGCCTCGGCGCCTGGACGGTCGTGGGCGGGATGGCCCGGCTGCGGGACGCGCTCGCCGCGCGTCTGGAGACCCGTGGCGTCTCGGTGCTGACCGCGACCGAGGCCGTCGACCTCGTCGTCGAGGGGGGCCGGGTCGTGGCGGTCCGCACCCCGACCGGTGACCTCACCGCCGACGTCGTCGTGTGCGCCGTCGACCCGCGCCGGCTCCCCGCCCTGGCGGCGTACGTCGCACGCACCATGCCCGCGATCCCACCGGTCGTCGCGCACGTCGGTCTCGAGGGCGACGTCCCCGGGCTCCCCCGCGGCACCGGTGAGGTGGTCCTGCACGGCGACCCGATGCTCGTGGTCCGGCCCGGCGGCCGCGCCCCGGCGGGCGGCTCCGCGCTCACCGTCCACGGCCGCGGCCGGCTGTCGGAGGACGTCCTGGTCGCGCTCGCCCGGCACGGGATCGACGTGCGCCGCCAGGTCGTCGCGCGCGTCGACCGCAGCCCGCGCCAGCAGGTCGAGGAGTGGGGTGGCTCGCCGCTCGGAGTGCTGTGGCAGGGACGGGCCACGGTCCGCCGCCGGCTCGGTCCGCGGACCCCCGTCGCGGGGGTGTACGCCGCCGGCGCGCATGCCACGCCCGGTGCGGGGCTGCCGTGGGTGGGGCTGTCCGCGGCGCTCGTGGCCGCCGAGGTCGGCCCGGCCTGACCCGCCCGGCTCCTGCGCCCACGGGTCCGGTCGGTCCGTCGTCCGGCCCGGAGTCCGCTCAGACCGGCATGTTGAGGGCCGCGAAGATCTCCCGCGTCGCCTTGGAGCGGTTGAGCGTGTAGAAGTGCAGGCCGGGCGCGCCGCCCGCGAGCAGCTCCTCGCAGAGCTCCGCCGCGACCTGGATGCCGGCCGCCCGCATGGCGGCCGGGTCGCCGTCGTGTGCGGTGATCCGGGCCACCACCTCGTCGGGCACGGCGGTGCCGATCAGCTCGCCCTGGCGGCGGATGTTCGCGAGGTTCAGGATCGGCATGATGCCCGGGAGGATCGGCAGGTCGGTGCCCCGGTCGCGGACCCGCTCGACGAGCGCGAAGTAGTCCGACGCGCGGAAGAACATCTGGGTGATCGCGAACTCGGCGCCGGCCCGCGCCTTCGCGGCGAGCACGTCGGCGTCGTGCTCCAGCGACGTCGCCGAGGGGTGTCCCTCGGGGAACGCCGCGACACCGACGCTGAACCCGCGCTCGCGCGCCAGCTCGACGAGCTCGCTGGCGTAGGTGAACCCGCCCGTGGTCGGCGTCCACGGCGCCCGCGGCCCGGCCTCGGGGTCCCCGCGCAGCACCATCACGTTGCGGATGCCGGCTGCGGCGTAGGAGTCCAGGATCCGCACGAGCTCGGTGCGGGTGTGGCCGACGCAGGTGAGGTGCGCCATGGCGGTCACCGAGGTCTCGGCGGCGATCCGCCCGGTCACCCGGACGGTCTTGTCCCGGGTCGAGCCGCCGGCGCCGTAGGTCACCGACACGAAGGTCGGCCGCGCCGGCTCCAGCTCGCGGATCGCCTGCCACAGCTGCTCCTCGCCGGCCTCGTCACGAGGGGGGAAGAACTCGAAGGAGAACGACCGTTCGCCCTCGCGGACCAGGTCGCCGATCCTCCGGTTGCGCGCGTCGGCCATGCCACCAGTCTAGGGAGCGGGTCGGGCATGGCCGGACCGCGTCCAGTGGCTAGTCTCGTCGCCGTGACGGGCACCGGCGACTGGGACGACGCCGGGTTCCGCGACCGCGTGCAGTCGGTCCTCGACGACTTCGTGGACGAGCAGACCGGTGCGCTGGCGCCCCTCGGTGGCGACGCGGGCCGGCTCCTGCAGGCGGCGCGGACCGCCGTGTCCGGCGGCAAGCGCTTCCGGGCGGCGTTCTGCTACTGGGGCCACCGCGCCGTGGGCCCCGCGCCCGCCGACGAGACCGCGCTGGTGCGCGCGTGCGCCTCCCTGGAGCTCCTGCACGCCAGCGCGCTGGTGCACGACGACCTGATGGACGCCTCGGACACGCGCCGCGGCCGCCCCGCGACCCATCGCCTGCTCGAGGCCGAGCACCGTCGGGCCGGCTGGCGCGGCGACCCGGAGCAGTACGGCGCCGCCGGGGCGATCCTGCTGGGCGACCTGCTGCTCAGCTGGTCCGACGAGCTGCTCCGCCGCTGCGGCCTGCCGATCGCCCAGGTCGCGCCCGCCCTCGAGGTCTTCGACCGGTGCCGCAGCGAGGTGATCGCGGGGCAGTTCCTGGACGTCTCCGTGCAGGCCCGGGGTCGCGCGGACGTCGAGACGGCGATGACCGTGCTGCGCTACAAGTCCGCCAAGTACTCCATCGAGCGACCCCTCCACATCGGCGCCGCCCTCGCCGGCGCCTCCCCCGCGACGATGAGTCAGCTCTCGCGCTTCGGGCTTCCGCTGGGCGAGGCGTTCCAGCTGCGCGACGACCTGCTCGGCGTGTTCGGCGACCCCGCCGCCACCGGCAAGCCCGCCGGGGACGACCTGGTCGAGGGCAAGCGGACCGTGCTGGTCGCGCTCGCCCTCGACGCCGCCGCACCCGCTCGCGCCGCGCTGCTGGACCGGTCGCTCGGCACCGACCTCAGCGAGGACCAGGTCGCCGGGCTGCGCGCCGTGATCGACGACTCCGGCGCCCACGCCCAGGTCGAGTCGGTCATCGAGGAGCTCGCCGCGCACGCCGTCCGGGCGCTCGAGGAGGCGGAGATCGACGACACCGCCCGCGACGTGCTGCGCGGGCTCGCCGCGGCGGCGACCCAGCGCGCGGTCTGACCGCCCGTCGGCCCCGCCGTACGGCTCAGAGCGCCAGCGCCTGCGCCCGCCGCTTCACCTCGGAGCCGCGGTTCTCCCGCAGCGCGTCGATCGGCCGGCCCGGGTAGTCGTCGTCGGTGAAGATCCACGCGATGCACTCGCGGTCGTCGAAGCCGTTGTCGTGCAGCAGCGTCAGGAGGCCCGGCAACCCCTTGACCGGCAGGCCGTCCTCGATGAAGTCGGCCGGCACCTGCTGCCCCGCCCCGGGGGTCGGGACGGCACCCGCGAGCTCGTGGTCGCGGATCATCGTGCGGACCTTGGCGACGGTGACCCCGAGCCGCTCCGCGGCTCCGGCCCAGTCCAGCCAGGCGGGCACGAGGGTGGCGAGGTCGGCTTCGGCGAGGCGCGGCTGCTCCATGATCGGCATTCTCCCACCCCGCGCACGCCACGCCGGAAGCGCCTCACGCGCGCTCACCCGGCCCGGCGTCCGTACGATGAGGATCCGGATCCTTCCCCATCCGGACACCAGGAGGGTCGCTGTGCTGCCTGACCGGCGCTCGGACCGGCACGCCCCGCGGGGCACCGCCGGCGCCGCCGGCGACCCCATGACCGGGCGGCTGCTGGACGGCCGCTACCGGATCGGCGCGCGGATCGCGCGCGGCGGCATGGCGAGCGTCTACGAGGCGACCGACCTCCGCCTGGACCGCACGGTCGCGGTGAAGGTCATGCACGCCGGGCTCGGTGACGACGACGAGTTCGCCGCCCGGTTCGTCCGCGAGGCGCGGGCCGCCGCGCGGCTCTCGCACCCCAACGTCGTGGCCGTCTTCGACCAGGGCGAGGAGGACGGCACCGTCTTCCTCGCCATGGAGCTCGTCGAGGGGATGACCCTGCGCGACGTCATCCGCAAGGAGGCCCCGATGCCGCCGGCGCGGGCGCTGGCGCTGATGGAGCCGGTGCTGTCGGCGCTCGCCGCGGCGCACCGCGCGGGCCTGGTCCACCGCGACGTCAAGCCGGAGAACGTCCTGATCGCCACCGACCCCGCGAGCGGCTCGAGCCGGGTCAAGGTCGCCGACTTCGGCCTGGCGCGGGCGGTCAGCGCCGACACCCAGCACACCGCCACCGGCGGCGTGCTCATCGGCACGGTGTCCTACCTGGCACCCGAGCTGGTCGTCGACGGCCGGGCGGACGCCCGCGCCGACGTCTACGCCGCCGGGGTCGTCCTGTTCGAGCTGCTGACCGGCAGCAAGCCGCACGACGGCGAGACGCCGATCCAGGTGGCCTACAAGCACGTCCACGCCGACGTGCCGTCGCCGTCGTCGTCGGTGCCGGGCATCCCGGCCTACGTCGACGCGCTGGTCGCCCGCGCCACCGCTCGCGACCGCGGCCTGCGCCCGGCCGACGCCGGCGTCCTCCTCCACCAGGTGCACCGGGTCGCGCAGGCGCTCGCCGAGGGCGTGCGGGACGACCCCGAGCTCACCGCCGACCTCACCCCGCTGATGGCTGCGGTGCACACCGGAGCGGCGGGTAGGACGAGCCGCGACGCCCGGGACTCCGGAACCACCGACGGGACCGACGCGCTCCCGGGCGTCGTCGGCCCCGGCACCCATCAGGAGAGCCCGACCACCGCGGGGGCGCTCGCGCCCCCGGCGGGGCCGCCCCCGACGGCCCGGCCCCACGGAGGCGGCCGGGGCGGCCGGGGCGACCGGGGCGACGGCCCCGGGCGGCCGCCACGGGCCCGCCGCTCGCGCCGCGGGCTCGTCCTGGTGCTCGTCTCGGTCCTGCTGCTCATCGGCCTCGGGAGCGGGGCCTGGTGGCTGCTCGACGGCCGCTACACCTCGACGCCGGGACTCATCGGCATGACCCGGGCGCACGCGGCGCGGCAGCTCGCCGACGCCGGCCTGGACGCGGCCTACGGCGACAAGGCGTACTCCGAGACCGTGCCCGCCGGCCGGGTCGTCTCCACCGACCCCGCGGCCGGCTCCCGGGTGATCGACGGCGGCACCGTGACGATCACGATCTCGCTCGGCAAGGAGCGCTACGACGTGCCGCGGCTCCGGGGCCGCAGCGCCGGCGACGCCGCCGACGCGCTGACGGCCACGCACCTCGCGGTCGGCACCACCACGGAGCAGTGGTCCGACTCGGTGCCGGAGGGCGTCGTCATCTCGACGACCCCCCGGGCCGGGACGACGGTGCGCCGCGACGCTGCGGTCGACCTGGTGGTCAGCCGGGGCCCGCGGCCGGTCCGGCTCCGGGACTGGGTCGGCAAGGACGCCGACCGGGCCCGGGCGTGGCTCTCCAGCAAGGGGCTGGGCGGCGCGGTGGCCGAGGAGGAGTACTCCGACGACGTCCCCGAGGGGCATGTGATCTCGATGACCCCGTCGCCGGGGACCGTGCTGCACCGCGGCGACGACGTCTCCCTGGTGGTGTCGAGGGGACCCCAGCTGGTCGAGGTGCCGTCGGTCCGCGGCGAGGGCGTCGAGGCGGCCACACGCGAGCTGGAGGCGCTCGGGTTCAAGGTCGAGACCCGCGACGCCGCAGGGTCGCTCGGTCTCGGCTTCGTCTGGTCGCAGGACCCGGGCAGCGGCGACCGGGTGCCGAAGGGCTCGACGATCACCCTGTCGCTGATCTGAGGAGGAGCGGCCGGTATCGTGACGCGGTGCTCGACCCGCTGACCGCCGCCCTCCGCAACCCGATCGGCACCCACGTGCTGGTCGGCAAGGGCCTGGTGGACGGGGCCGTGGCGAACGCCGACGTGGTCGGCTGCGAGACCTTCCAGGTCTTCTGCGGGAACCCGCGCGGCTGGGCGCTCACGGCCGGCAAGCCGGCCGAGGACGAACGGTTCCGGAGCGTCATGGCCGGGCGGGGCACGCGGGTCTTCATCCACGCGCCGTACCTCGTCAACCTCGGCTCCCCCACGGCCGCCACCTACGAGCGCTCGGTCGCGAGCGTCGCGCACAACCTGCGGCGCGCGGTCGAGATCGGCGCGGAGGGCGTCGTCGTGCACACCGGGTCCTACGTCGACGCCGGGGACGCCGGCGACTCCGTCGGCCGCCACGCCGCAGCGATGCGCCAGGTCCGCGACGGCCTCCTGCCGCTCCTCGACACCCTGCTCGCCCACGGCGACGGCGCGCCGTGGCTCCTGCTCGAGCCGACCGCCGGCCAGGGGCGCTCGCTGTGCGCCGGGGTCGACGACCTGGCGGCGTACCTCGACGCACTCGACCACCACCCGCGCGCCGGCATCTGCCTCGACACCTGCCACGTCTTCGCGGCGGGCGCTCCGCTCGACGAGCCCGGCGGCGCCACCGCGACCGTGGACCGGGTCGTCGAGATCGGCGGTCGCGGACGGTTGCGGCTGGTCCACGCCAACGACTCGATGGACGTGCGCGGCGCGTTCAAGGACCGCCACCAGCGCATCGGCGAGGGGCACATCGGCGAGGCGGCGTTCACCGAGCTGCTCGCACACCCCGCCACCGCCGGCGTGCCGTTCATCCTGGAGACGCCCGACTCGCGCGCCGCCGACAACCGCGACATCCCGCTGCTCAAGCGGCTCCGGGCGTCCGTCGCCGGCGCTCGCCCGGACGCTCGCGTCGCGTCATGAGGCGGGTCACCCTCCTCGCGACGCTCACCCTGCTCGCGATCACCGCCTGCTGGGGCAGCACGTTCTTCCTCATCCACGACCTGCTCGAGCGGGTCCCGACGCTGGACTTCCTCGCGGTCCGCTTCTCGATCGCCGGCGTGCTGCTGCTCCTGGCGGCGCCCCGCGCCGTCGGCCGGCTCTCGCCGGAGGCGCGGCGGCAGGCGGCCGTCCTGGGCAGCCTGTACGGCGTCGCGCAGATCCTCCAGACCGCCGGCCTCGCGCACACGCCCGCGAGCGTGTCCGGGTTCATCACCGGCATGTACGTCGTCGCCACCCCCGTCCTGGCCGCGCTCCTGCTGCGCACCCGCGTGACCCGGGTGACCTGGCTGGCGGTGCTCCTGGCGTTCGCCGGCCTGGCGGTGCTGACCCTGGACGGGTTCTCGGTCGGCTACGGCGAGGCGGTGACGTTCGTCGCCGCGCTGCTGTACGCCCTGCACATCGTCGGCCTGGGCGCCTGGTCGAACGCGCAGGACGCCCTCGGGCTCTCGATCCTCCAGGTGGTGGTGGTCGCGGTGATCTGCCTGGTCGCGAGCGCCCCGCACGGCATCGTGCTGCCCTCCCGCCCCGCTGACTGGTGGTCGGTGGTCTACATGGCGGTCTTCCCCGCGGGCCTGGCGCTCCTCGGGCAGACCTGGGCGCAGGTGCACCTCCCCGCCACCCGCACCGCGATCGTGATGAGCATGGAGCCGGTGTTCGCCGCGCTCTTCGCGGTGCTGTTCGGCGGCGAGTCGCTCACCGCCCGGATGCTCCTCGGCGGTCTCATG
>Ga0308173_10002322_pt1 | contig 10054 bp, 9 predicted proteins | sample PhyPR1_FD_203716 | JGI IMG/M metagenome (GOLD analysis project Ga0308173, IMG submission 203716) | Soil microbial communities from UC Gill Tract Community Farm, Albany, California, United States - DLSLS.P.R1 | ecosystem: Environmental > Terrestrial > Soil > Agricultural land | place: USA... | reverse complement strand
GGCTTCCAGGGCCGCCCGCGGGCCTGAGCCCGCCCCGGCGTCAGCGGGCGTTGCGGAAGTCCGGCGGCCGCTTCTCGACGAAGGCGCGCACACCCTCCCGGCCCTCGGGGTCGGCGGCCGACTCGGCGATGAGCTGCGCCTCGTCGTCCAGCTGCTCGTCGAGGGTGCGGACGGCGGCCTTGCGCACCAGCGACCGCGTGCGGACCATCGCCCGGATCGGACCGGCGGTGATCTCGTGCGCCAGCGCGACCGCGGCCGCCTCGAGCTCCTCGTCCTCCACCAGGCGGCCGACCAGCCCGAACAGGTGGGCGTCGCCGGCGCTGATCGTGCCGTTGGTGAGCATCAGTTCCAGTGCCCGCGGTGCGCCGAGGGCGCGGGCCAGCGCCCAGGAGGCGCCGCCGTCGGGGGAGAAGCCGATCGCGCCGTAGGCCGGGCGGATCTTCGTCGAGCGCGCGCAGACGACGACGTCGCACGCCCCGATCAGCCCGACCGCGGCACCGGCGACGGCGCCGTGCACGCCGGCGATCACCGGCACCGGGCAGTCGAGCACCACCCGGATGACCGCGTGCCAGTCGTGCGCGAGCTGTCCGACGAAGGCGCCCGGGTCGTCGGTGCCGGCGAATGCGTGCACGTCGCCGCCGACGCAGAACCGTGGCCCGGTGGCCGTCAGCAGCACCGCGCGGGTCGCCTCGGGCCGGTCGCGGAAGGCGGCGGCGAGCTCCGCGGCGAGCACCGGGTCGAGGGCGTTGCCGGTCTCGGGGCTGTTCAGCGTGATCCGCCAGACGTCGCCGTCGACCCCGGTGAGCAGCCGGTGCGGCCCTGGTGCGTCGGTCATCGTCGTCGTCCCTTCGTCGGAGAGCCCGGTGCCGCCCCACCGTAGGGGGGCGGCCCCGGGGCTGCGGCGACCGTCAGGGGCGGCCGGCGGTCTCGGCCCGCAGCTCGCTGTCGATCGCGGCGGAGGCGCCGCCGAACTCGTCGGCCACCTCACCCGCGACGTCGTCCAGCGCTCCGTGCTCGGACGCCGCGTGGCCGTTCTCGTCGAGGCCGGCGTCGGCGGCCGCGAGCATGCGGTGGCCGGTGGAGAGGACGAGGACGGCGGCGGCGACCGCGACCGCGCCGACCGCGAACGGCACGTGCAGGTTGAAGTGCTCGGCCAGCTTGCCCGCCGCGAAGGGGGCGAGGCCGCCGCCGAGGAACCGGACGAAGCCGTAGGCCGCCGAGGCGACCGGGCGCTCGACCGGCGAGACGAGCATGACCGCCTGGGTGGTCAGCGTGTTGTTGATGCCGATGAAGGCGCCGCTGACGACGACGGTCGCGATCAGGACGGGCAGGCGGTCGGCCCAGATCGACATGACGACAAGGTCGACCGCGAACAGGCCGAGCGCGACGTAGAGCGACCGGGCCGTGCCGAACCAGCCCTGCAGCCGCGGCGCGCCGATCACCGAGAAGAAGGCGACGAGCAGGCCCCAGCCGAAGAACACGAAGCCGAGCTGGATGGCCGAGAGCCCCATCGGGAAGGGCGCGAAGCCCAGCATGGTGAAGAAACCCCAGTTGTAGAGCAGGGCGGTGATGCTCATGGTCAGCAGCCCGCGGTGGCGCAGCGCCCGGAGCGGGGCGGCGAGCGACGTGCGGTGCGCCGGCTTCGGCGTCTTGTCCAGCAGCACGAGGGTGGCGATCAGGGCGATGGCCATGAGGGTGGCGACGCCGAAGAACGGGCCGCGCCAGCTGATGGTGCCCAGCACGCCGCCCACCAGCGGGCCGGCGGCGATGCCCAGCCCCAGCGCGGCCTCGTAGAGCACGATCGCCCCGGCGAACCCGCCGGAGGCCGACGCGACGATGACCGCCAGCGAGGTGGCGATGAACAGCGCGTTGCCCAGCCCCCAGCCGGCGCGGAAGCCGACGATCCCGGCGATCGAGTGCGACGAGCCGGCCAGCGCGGCGAAGACCACGATGACGGCCAGGCCGCTGATCAGCGTGCGCTTGGCGCCCAGCCGGCTGGACACCCAGTTCGTGCCCAGCATCGCGACGGCGGTGACGACCAGGTAGCTGGTGAACAGCAGGGTCACCTGGCTGGGCGTGGCGTCGAGCTGCTGGGCGATCGCGGGCAGGATCGGGTCGACGAGACCGATGCCCATGAAGCTGACGACGCAGGCGAGGGCGACGGCGTAGACCGCCTTCGGCTGCCTGAACATGCTGGAGCCGGTGCTGGTGCTCACCGGTTCACCTCCGGGGGAGTCGCGGACCGGCGCAGGGCGTCGGCGAGTCGGGTCAGTGCGGGGACGGCGTCGGTGATGCGTGCCGTGTCCTCCGGGGGAAGCCCCGCGAGCGCCCGGGTCAGGCGCTCGGCGCGGTCGGCGCGGCGCTGCGCCAGCAGGTCCTCGCCTGCGGCGGTCAGGTCCAGGACCACGACCCGCGCGTCCTGGGGGTCGCCACCGCGGCTGACCAGACCCTGGTCGACCAGGCGCGCCACGAGCGTGCTCATGGAGGGCTGGGTGACGCCCTCGGCGGTGGCGAGCTCGGTCACCCGCGTCGGGCCCGAGCGCTGGAGCCGGGTGAGGGTCGCCGCGGCGGTGCGACTGAGGCCGCGCCGGGGGGCGGCCAGCGAACCGAGCGTGACGATCAGCTCGGCGAGGTCGTCGACGAGCGGGGACGAGGACTGCACGTGCTCAGTTGTACAGGACAACTATGTATGTGGCCAGCCGCCGCTCAGAACCATGACGGGAACCACATGCGCAGCAGCCACTGCGCATGGGGGAGCGGGCGCCCGGCGAGCACCGGGTAGAAGAAGACGAAGGTGGCGACGACGACGGCGAGGTACACGCACACCACGCCGAGGCCCAGCTGGCGCCGCCACTGATCGGCGCGGGCGCCGCCCATGACGTCCTGCAGCACCAGGGTGACCGCGAGCACGAAGAACGGCACGGCCGGCGCCAGGTAGAAGATGAACATCGTGCGCTCGAGGTTGATGAACCAGGTCAGCCAGCCCGCCGCGATCGCCACGCCCACGGTGATCGCCGCCGGGTCGCGCCGGGCCAGGATCCGCCAGCCCAGCCACGCCAGCGCGGGCACGAAGGCGAACCAGAGCGTCGGGGTCCCGACCATGAGGATGTAGCGCACGATCTGCCCGCCGGCCGGGTCGAGGATGCCCTGCGGGTTCCAGAGCAGGATCGGCCGGCCGTCGACGACCCACGACCACGGGTTCGACTGCCACGGGTGGGGCGTGGACAGGCCGTCGTGGAACTTCAGCCACTCCGCGTGCTGGTGCCACAGCGAGCGCAGCGCGTCGGGGACGAACTGGAACGCGGTGTGCGGGTGCTGCTGCGCCCAGAACTTGCCCTGCGACGTCTCGCCCAGGAACCAGCCGGTGAACGAGGCGAGGTAGGTCAGCACCGGCACGGCGCCCAGTGCCCACGCCGCGCCGGGAAGACCGCGCCGCAGGGCCGTGCGCATGGGGTGGGGCACCCCTGCTTCGCGCCAGGCGGCACGGTCCCAGAACAGTGACAGCACGGCGAAGAAGGCGAGGAACCACACCCCGCTCCACTTCACCGCGCAGGCGCAGCCGAACAGGAAGCCGGCGGTGAGGCGCCAGCCGCGGGGGCCGAGCCGGAAGCCGGTCGCGGTCACCGTGTCGCCGGCCGCCCGGATGCGGGCGCGCACCGAGTCGCGGTCGACCACCAGGGCGGCGACGGCGGCGACGGCGAAGGTCTGGAGGAAGACGTCGAGCAGGCCGATCCGCGCGATCACGAACGAGAAGCCGTCGACGGCCAGCAGGAGGCCCGCGAACAGTCCGAGCAGTGTCGAGCCGGTCAGGCGGCGGCCCAGCCGCGCGAGGACGACGACGCCGGCCGCGCCCGCCACCGCCGACGGGAAGCGCCAGCCCAGCGAGTTGTAGCCGAACAGCTGCTCGCCGATCGCGATCAGCCACTTGCCCAGCGGCGGATGGACGATGAACGTGTAGCCGCGGTTGTACTCGTGGCCCCAGGTCAGCAGCTCGTGCGCCTCGGGCGGGTAGTAGGCCTCGTCGAAGAGCAGGGCGTGGGGGTAGGTGATGCCCCACAGGCGGCTGACGAGGGTGGCGACGCCGAGCACCGCGGCCAGCGCCCAGGAGCGTCCGGCGTCGTCCGGAAGTGGCGGCGTGGCGTCGCGGCGGGGGTGGGGGAAGGGCCGCCGGCGCCTCGGGGTCGCCGGGGTCGGCTCCTGCTCCGCCCGCTCGGGAGCCAGTACCGCCGCCATGCGGCCAGGGTAGGTGGACCGGCTGACGGTGCCGTCGTGACAGGCTCGGACACGTGACAGGACGGCTGGTTCTCGGCGGCGCACCTCTCGGGCAGCCGGGGGACGTCGGCCCGCGCCTGCGTGAGGTGATGGCCACGGCCGACGTCCTGGCCGTGGAGGACACCCGCCGCCTGCACCGGCTGGCGAGCGACCTCGGCGTGACCTTCACCGGCCGGGTGGTCACCTTCCACGAGTCGGTGGAGAAGGCGCGGCTGCCCGGGCTGATGGCCGCGCTGGCCGAGGGGGCGACCGTGCTGCTGCTCACCGACGCCGGGATGCCGTCGGTCTCCGATCCCGGCTACACGCTGGTGCGGGCCGCGATCGACGCCGGCGTGCCCGTCACCTCGGTGCCGGGGCCGTCCGCCGTGACGACGGCGCTGGCGGTCTCCGGGCTGCCGGTCGACCGGTTCTGCTTCGAGGGGTTCCTGCCGCGCAAGGGTGGGGAGCGGCGCGCGCGCCTGGCGGGGCTGGCCACCGAGCGGCGGACGATGGTGTTCTTCGAGTCGCCGCACCGGCTCGCCGACGCGCTCGCCGACGCGGCCGCCGCCTTCGGGGACGCTCGCCAGGCCGCGGTCTGCCGGGAGCTGACCAAGACTTACGAGGAGATCCGCCGCGGCCCGCTGGCCGAGCTGGCCGACTGGGCCGCCGGCGGGGTGAAGGGCGAGATCACGCTCGTCGTCGCCGGTGCGTCCGAGGAGGTCGTCGAACTCGACGCCGCCGCGCTGGCCGCCGCCGTCGCCGCCGAGGAGGAGCTGGGTGCCACCCGCAAGGACGCGATCCGCACCGTCGTCGTCCGGACGGGGCTGCCCAAGCGCACCGTCTACGACGCCGTCCTCGCCGCCAAGGAGGTCTGACACCCGCCGTTGTGCGCGGAACGTCAGTGCGGGGCCCGGCCGGCGACCATGAGCGCACAACCGCGAGGGCTGTGGACAGCGAACCGGGCGGAGTGCGAGATTCCGGCAGGGTCCTCCCGTGCCCACCGCCATCCCTCCCGCGGCGCTGCTGTCCCGGCTGTTCCGCGGCTCCTCGATGGTTCGAGCGGGTCTGCTGACCCCGGGGCAGCTGCGCGGCCCGACATGGCGCCGCATCTTCCCGGACGTGTACGTACATCGAGCGGTGCCGGACAGTCACGCCCTCCGTGCTCGCGCGGCGGCGCTCCTCCTCCCGGGCGCCGTCGTCACCGGACGCAGTGCTGCGGTTCTCTGGGGCGTTGACCTCGCGGGCGTCGGTGACGTCGTGGAGGTAACCCTGCCCCCGGGGGCTCATCCGCGCCGTGTTCCAGGGCTACGGGTGCGTCGCGCCGTCCTTCCGGCAGCGCACGTCCGGCGTCGACGCGGGGTGGCCGTCACCACCGCGGAGGCGACCGCGGTGCGGTTGGCCGGCCTCCTGCCACAGACGGAAGCGGTGGTGGCGGTCGACCAGATGGTGGTTTCCGGGGTGGTGGACCTGGAGCCGATCCGCGCGCTCGCGGCCGCAGCCCGGGGGGCGGGCGCAGCGCGGGCCCGCACGGTTGCGGCGCTGGCCGACGGGCTCGCCGGGTCGCCTCAGGAGACGCGCCTGCGCCTGCTGATTGCGCAGAGCCGGCTTCCCGCACCGGTCGCGCAGTTCACCGTGCGCGTCGACGGCCGGTTCGTCGCCCGAGTGGACTTCGCGTGGCCGGAACAGAAGGTGGCCGTCGAGTACGACGGGCTCTGGCACGCCGACGAGGTCCAGTTCGCCAAGGACCGGCGGCGCCTCAACCGGCTGCGCGCTGCCGGCTGGCGAATCGTGTTCGTGACCGCCTCGGACATGTATCGCCCGGACGAGGTGATCGCGGCACTCGCCGCGGCCCTGGTGGCCTGACCCCCCGTTGTGTGCTGAACGTCGGTTGCGGGCCCGGCAGGCGACCATGAGCGCACAACGGCGAGCGAGACCTCGTTACAGCCAGCCGTTGCGCTTGAAGCCGCGGTAGAGCGTCACGCAGACGCTCACGATCACGAGGATGACGAGCGGATAGCCGAAGCTCCAGTGCAGCTCCGGCATGTGCTCGAAGTTCATGCCGTAGAGCCCGGTGAACAGCGTCGGGACGGCGATCATCGCGGCCCACGCCGAGATCTTGCGGCTGTCCTCGTTGTCGGCCAGCGAGGTGCGGGCCAGCGAGGCCTGCATGATCGAGGTGAGCAGTTCGTCGAGCGAGGCCACCTGATCGCGCACCCGGATCGCGTGGTCCAGCACGTCCCGGAAGTAGGAGCGCATGGCCTCGGGGACGCCGTCGATGTCCCGCTCGGCGAGCTTCTGCAGCGGCACTTCCAGCGGGGCGACCGCCCGACGCAGCGACATCAGCTCGCGCTTGAGCTGGTAGAGCCGGCCGATGTCGTCCGTGCGGGTCGGGCTGAACACGGACGCCTCCAGCTCGTCGACGTCCTCGTCCATCGCTGACGCCACCTCGACGAAGGTGTCGACCACCAGGTCGGCGACCGCGTAGAGCACCGCCGACGGCCCCAGGCAGAGCAGGTCCTGCTGGTCCTCCAGCCGCCGCCGCAGCTCGGCCAGGCCCCCGTGCTCGCCGTGCCGCACGGTGATCACGTAGTGCGGGCCGAGGAACACCATCACCTCGCCGGTGTCGACGACCTCGCTGGTCGAGGTGAGCTCCTCGTGCTCCACGTAGGTCGCCGTCTTGAGCACCATGAAGATCGCGTCGTCGTACCGCTCGAGCTTGGGCCGCTGGTGGGCGTACACCGCGTCCTCGACGGCGAGGGGATGCAGGCCGTACCGGGCGGCGATCGCGTCGAACTCCGCCGGGGTGGGTTCGTAGAGCCCCAGCCAGACGAAACCGCCGCGGTCGGTCGCTATCTGCAGCGCGTCCTCCGGCGCGACCGGCTCCTGGCGCCGGCCGTCGACGTAGACGGCGCAGCCGATGACGGCCTGGGCGACGTCCCGCCGGGTGCCCCGGTACCGCGGCGCGCCCGCCGGCCGGGGGCGCAGGGTCGGCCGGGCGCTGCGGGCGGCGCCGTCCGAGGCGTCGGGGATGTCGATGCCGGTCATTGCGTCCTCCTTCTCCCCGGCGGTCGGCTCCCTGTCCTGGGGCCGTCAGCGTAGGCATGCGTTCGGCGCCGAGCCGTGCGACGCTGCCAACGCCCGTGATCTACGCCGGCCCGCGCCGGTGGTCGAGGAGGACGTCATGGCCGCAGACACCCGCAGGATCAAGTCCGTCGAGGACTCCATTCGCGACACCGACGAGCCCGAGCACCGGCTCCGGCGGCATCTGTCGGCGCTGGACCTGACCGTCTTCGGTGTCGGCGTCATCATCGGCACGGGGATCTTCGTGCTCACCGGTGTCGTGGCCAAGACGGTCGCCGGGCCGGCCACCGCGTTCTCGTTCGTGGTCGCCGGGATCGTCTGCGGTCTTGCGGCGCTCTGCTACGCCGAGTTCGCCTCGACCGTGCCCGTCGCGGGCTCCGCCTACACCTTCTCCTACGCCACGCTGGGCGAGTTCGTCGCCTGGATCATCGGCTGGGACCTCGTCCTCGAACTGGCGCTCGGCGCGGCCACGGTGTCGGTCGGCTGGTCGGGCTACCTCAACCAGTTGCTCGGCGACCTGGGGATCCCGCTGCCCACCTCGATCGCCGGCGAGACGGCCACGGTGAACATTCCGGCGATCTTCATCGCGCTGCTCATGACCGGGGTCCTCATACTCGGGATCAAGCTCTCGTCGCGGGTCACGTCGGTCATCGTGGCGATCAAGCTCGTGATCGTCGTGCTCGTGATCGCGGTCGGGATCTTCTACGTCAAGGCCGCGAACTACCACCCGTTCATCCCGCCGGCCGAGCCCGGCAAGGCCGGCAGCGGGCTCGCCGCACCGCTCATCCAGACGCTCTCCGGCTTCACACCGAGCGCCTTCGGGGTCGGGGGCATCTTCGCCGGGGCCGCGATCGTGTTCTTCGCGTTCATCGGCTTCGACATCGTCGCGACGGCGGCCGAGGAGACCAAGAACCCGAAGAAGGACATGCCGCGCGGCATCATCGGCTCGCTGGTGATCTGCACCCTGCTGTACGTCGCGGTGTCGCTGGTCGTGGTCGGCATGCAGCACTACACGAAGCTGTCCACGACCGCGCCCCTCGCGGACGCCTTCCGCAGCGTCGGGTTGCCGTTCTTCTCGGGTGTCATCTCGGTCGGGGCCCTGGCCGGGCTCACCTCGGTGGTGCTGATCCTGATGCTGGGTCAGTCGCGGGTGCTGTTCGCGATGAGCCGCGACCACCTGCTGCCGCCGGCACTGGGCACCGTCCACCCGCGCTGGGGCACGCCGTACAAGATCACCCTGATCACCGGTGTGGTGGTCGCGGCGCTCTCCGGGTTCATCCCGCTCACGACCCTCGCCGACCTGGTCAACATCGGCACGCTGTTCGCGTTCGTGCTGGTCTCGATCGGCGTGTGGATCCTGCGCCGCACGCGCCCGGAGCTGCCGCGCTCGTTCCGGGTGCCCCTGGTGCCCCTGCTGCCGATCCTCTCGGCGCTGGCGTCCTTCTACCTGATGCTCAACCTGCCCGGCGAGACCTGGATCCGGTTCTTCGTCTGGATGGCCGTCGGCATCGTCGTCTATGCGCTCTACGGCCGGCGCCACAGCAGGTTCACCGTCCCCGGCGGGCGGGAGGACGCGCGCGCGGCGAACGCTGCCCGCGGTCGCTGACCGGGCCTCACCCGCAGGGGGGAGAACGCGCTCAGGGGGTCTACAGCGAGGCGGCGAACGGGCCGAGCTGACCGGTGATACCCGCAACCGGTCAGGGAGAGCTCCGTGGCGATCAACGTCCTCGACGTCCGCGACACGTTCGCGCCGTCGCGTGCGCGGATGCCGCGTGTGCCCGCCCTGTCGATCGTTCCCGCCGCTCCGACCGCCTCGTCCACGGTCGCCCCGCGTCGTCTGCCGCTCACCGTCCTCGCGGCCGGTGCGCTCGGGATCCTCGAGGCGGTCGGCCTGATGGCCACCGCACTCACCGGGATCGACGGCGTCCTCAACTCCCCGCTCCGGCCCGAGGGCTGGCTGGTCGTCGTCGGCCTGCTCGTGCTGGCCGCCTGGATCGTGCTCTGCGCCGGCAGCGGCGCGGTGCTGATCGACGGCGCCGGCCGCAGGCTGCTGGTCAACGTGGCCTACGGCGAGATCGCGCTCGTGGCCGTGCTGACCGTGGTCGCCGTCGCGACGCCGCTGTTCACGACGCCGCCCCTGCCGTTCCCGCTGCTCGCGCTGCTCGCCCTCGCCGTGCCGGTCGGCAAGCTGCTGCTGGCCGGTGCGCCGTCCGCGGTGCAGTGGGTGGCCGACGGCCCGCGCACCCGGGAGCGCCGTCCCGACCCGGTCCACGCGCACCGCGTGCTGGCCACCGTGACCCTCGGGGTCATCGGCCTGGCCCTCGGCGCCGTCGCCTTCCTGGCCCCGGTCCACGCCGGCGACGCCTTCCCGGGCACGACCGCGTCGACCGCCGTCTTCCACGGCTGAGCCCCCGCGCGGTCCCCGCGCGCAGAACCGGGTGGACGGCGCTCACTAGTCTCGTGACGTGAGTGATCGGCACATCCTGACCGCAGTCGCCTGGCCCTACGCGAACGGGCCGCGGCACATCGGCCACGTCTCCGGGTTCGGCGTCCCCTCCGACGTGTTCAGCCGCTACCACCGGATGGCCGGTGACCAGGTGCTGATGGTCAGTGGCACCGACGAGCACGGGACGCCGATCACCGTGGCGGCCGACGCCGAGGGCGTCACCCCGCGGGAGATCGCCGACCGGAACAACCGGATCATCGTCGGCGACCTCGCGAG
>Ga0308173_10002321_pt1 | contig 10056 bp, 14 predicted proteins | sample PhyPR1_FD_203716 | JGI IMG/M metagenome (GOLD analysis project Ga0308173, IMG submission 203716) | Soil microbial communities from UC Gill Tract Community Farm, Albany, California, United States - DLSLS.P.R1 | ecosystem: Environmental > Terrestrial > Soil > Agricultural land | place: USA... | reverse complement strand
AGCTCGAGCTTATGACGTGGGCCGCATTGTTGAGCGTTATGACCAACGCATAGCCATGACGGTGATGGCGGATTTCTTGCTCTTGGGCCAAGGTGCCACAGCTCAAGGCTCTTGGGCGATGCATTCAGACAAGAGCAAGCTTTTCTTGCAATCCATTGCGTCCTACTTGCGCATCTTCACGGACACTTTCAACAAGGTGGCCGTGCGCAAGCTCATGCGTCTCAATACCTTTGAGATGAGTGATTTCCCGCGCATTGAATTTGGCAGCCTTGAGCGTGTTGACTTGACGGAAATGGGTGACTTGCTCACCAAGTGCGCCCAAGCGGGCATGGAACTTTTCCCGGATGAGGAGCTTGATGCTCATGTCCGGCGCGTGGCCGGTTGGCCGGAACGGGCGCAAGACTTGGTGGATACCACGGACGTCAAGCCTCAACCCACGGACGCAAGCGAAGTCATCAATGAGATCCATACGGATGCGGAAGCGGAGGCACGCACCACCGGGATTGATGCGGACGCTTTTGCCCCCGTCACCAATGCCAAGCCCCTCAACACCCACCCCGTGCTTAACCGCAATGCCGTTTGAGACGTATGCAAAAGGCCCATAACACCATGTTCACCAAGCCCTTGCGCCTTGGCAATCACACCTTGTCCCGGCGCAAGAGTGACGCCACAAGCCCCATCGGGCCGCCCCCGGATGAGCCTTTGCCCCCGGTGCCAAAATCCGTGCGGAGTATGCCAAGCCGCGAGCGGTTTGACGTCATCAAAAGCCCCAACAGCCAAGCCTTGGGCTTGTCACCGGAGCCGCGCAGCCCGTCCTTTAGGATGCTTCCGCCGGTGGCCAACCCCACCACCGCAAGCCATTCACACAATCCATCATGGGCTACGCCGTCCGCCGTGAGCCATGAGATAAGGGATTTGGACCTATCTCATGAGCCGCCGCCCATCTTCCGTGTCATGACGGATGCCACGGAACGGCGCCGATTGCAGACTGAATTGAGGGCCAAGCCCCTTACCCACTCAACCTATGGCCGGGTGATTATCAATCTACTCACCTTGCCGTGGGTGGTGGCACCGTCCGGGCTTGCGGCGTGCTCCTTGGATCAATGCCTTGAGGGCGGCGCGGCGGCGGATGTAGCCAGCTATATCAACATGCTTGTGTGCGGTGCGGAGGCATTTGCCGCCCCGTATGCGGATATCTTGGCGGTGCACCAACTTGGCCACCTAAACCGCCTCCTTATGAAATCCGGCCTATCCCCCATTGTGCCGGGCCCACTCCCCAATCCGTGGCACCCCTTGGCCGCCCGGCAACCGCCGGAATTTTTGCTTGAGGGATTCAAGATGCGCAACGCCACGTCCTCGAGGGATTCCGAAAGCCATGCCTAACTTTACAGGTTACCCCCCGCCCGCCCGTAGTGCGGGGCATGGCCGCACGTTGAGCCAAACAAGCAGCCAGAGCGCCCATAGCGGCATAAGCGTGCAAAGCGCGCCAAACTTGCCCACGCCCACCATGGAAGGGTTGATGCGCACCATTGCGCAAGCCCCTCGCGGAAGCAAAATTGCCCAAGATGCGGCCAAGGCTCTTCTTGCGGCGGAAAAGGAAAGGCGGACGCGCACCGGCGTCCCTCTATCCCCCATCCCGTCACCACGCTCACCCCACCCGCCGCCAAGGCCGGAGCCGCCCGGTGCGCGCATTGGTGCACGCCTCCTTGATGACGGCCTTGGGGAAGATCCTTTTGAGCTGGATGTCCCGGATGATGTTGAGCCGGAGGGGACGGAGCAAGGGGATGCCACCCCGCCCCCAACCTTCACCGCGCAAGCCGGAGGCATGGGCCAATGGCCTCTTATCCCGTCCTATCCCCCGCCGGTGGCGCAAAATGAGGACGGGATACGCCAAGGCGGCTATGACCTTTTGATTGGCGGCCAAGAACGCGTCCTTGAGGCCGTGCAAAAGCCGCTCTTGCTCCGGGATAGTGAAATTCTACCGCCTATGTTGCACGGCGTGCCGTCCGCCCAAACGGCCTTGGCCATCTTTTGGCGCGGTCCGGAGCCGCAACGGTTTGCCATCATCACCGATCGCACGGGCCCAACCGGGACGGATGACACGTTCCCTTTGACGGTGGCGGGCAATCACACCCAAATCATTGAAATGCCCAAAAAGTGGGCGGGCTTTGTGCAACGGATGACGGACGATCTGAACACTCCGGCCACCCGCGCCCACGTAGCCTTTGACGCTTACCGGGCGTTTAGCTTCTTTTATGTGAGCTACGTGCACGGCAACAACGGTCCCGTCTTGGCCCGTGCCGAGCCGGGTGGGGAGCAAGCGGGCAGCCGCTTTATGGCGCTTGACGTGGCTCCGCCGTCAATCTTGGGGACGGCACCTAATAAGACGCAACACATCTTTCCAACGTGGCACGGGCCCAATCACCGCCGTGAGGCCATTGTGCGCTTCTACCGCAATTTCTTCAACAGCCCGCGCCAAGGTGCCATCTTGTCCGCTGATGAGGCGGATGCAAGCCAAGTGACGCGGGACCGGCATATTGTGCTTGATTTTGCCTAAAGAGGCCCATTTGGGCGGATGCGTCATTTTGTTTTGACTTGGCTCTTTTGTGTCTGTTAAGGCAAGACGCATGAAAATCACCATTGACCTTGAGCAAGACCCAAAAACCCCCATTGCCATTGCTACGCACGGACAAGCCGAAGACCGCGCAACGGCCAAGATTTGCCTCAATACCCTCAAAGTGCTCAAGAGCCGTAACTTTTCCGGCTCACAATTAATGGCCATTGAGACGCTTGTGGCGCCGCTTCAAAAGGCCGTGCGCAGCGCCCAAAAGGTCATAGGTGGGTGATGCGGGCCGCTAAGGTGCATTTTGAGCTTGGCCCATTTGAGGCGGGCTTGGTCATGGGCGTGTTGACGGCGGAGCTTAACCGTCTTCATGAGCAAGACGATTACTTGGATCGCATCAAGATGCACGGCTTGACGGAGGCATGGCATGTGATGGCCAAGGCGGTAGATGCGTGGCAACGTGATGAGCCGGAGGACGGGGCATGACGGGGGATGGATCTTGCGGCGCGGGTGAAGAGGCGGATGACACCATGACGGTGACCTTTGATGACCTTGCCCCCGGCCAAACAAAGCGCCAAGCCAACGGCATTGTTGTTGCCCGGTCCAAGGACGGGCGGCGTGCCTATTGGGCGCATGGCGGCCTCAATTTTGGCATAGACCTTTGCGCCTTTGGGCGCGGCCATGATGCGCCGGACGGTGATGTATGACGGTCCTCGAGGCGCTATTGCAATACACGGTCATGCCGGTTGCGGCGGGCGTCCTTGTGGGCACTCTCTTGGGCGCCCCTCTCATGAGGCGTGGCCGGTCTGAAGACAAGAGGCGGATTGAGATCCTTGAGGAAGAGGTCCGGCAAAAAGAAGCGGACACGGAACACGAGCGGCGCATGGCGCAAAAGTACCGGGCCATTGCCAAGAAGCTTCAAGCCCAACGTGACGCCTATGCTCAACGCCTCAACAACGGCGGGTGAAATTTATTAGCCCGGCCTAGATGGTGTCATCCTCCCCCTTTTCAAAGGGGGAATGATGCAAGCACTCACTTGGCTCACAAGTGTTTTGGCCACCACCGCAACCGCACGGGCGCAAGCCACCACCAACCCCTATGAGGCACTAGCGCCCAAGCCGCCCGTGGCTGCCGCCGCACCGGCAAGGCCCGTGCCTCAAGAGGCGGCCATCCCTCTTGAGATGCAACCGCCCGGCCAAGCCAATGCCATGTGGCAACGTGACGCCATGCAAGAGCAACGGCCGCAATTGGCCGCACGGGCGGTGGCGATGACGGGGTATGCCAATCTTGCCACCCGCTACGGCAAGTGCCTTGACGTCCCCTCCGGCCAATTCAACAATCAACAAGGCTTGCAGATTTGGGGATGCGGCTCCGGCAACCCCAATCAACAATGGAAAATTTCAGGCACCCAGCTCCGCACCGCAAACAATATGTGCTTGGACGTTCCCGGCGGAGCGGCCTACTACGGGGCGTCATTGCAGCTATGGGAATGTGCGCCGTCAAACACCAATTCCAATCAAATGTTTGAAGCGGTCGGCAACACCATCCGCAAGCGCGGCACCAATTGGTGCTTGGACGTCAAGGACGGCCATTATGCGGACGGCGGCCACCTTCAATTGTGGGCATGTGATTGGAATCAAAATGGCAATCAGTATTGGACATTTGGCACGCCCACCCAAGTGACGGAGCAAAGCCCAAGTAGCTTCTTGGGCTACGGCACCATCTCATGGGCGTCCTTTTTGACCCTTCACCCCGAACTGAATCCTTGGGGGCAAGACTTTCAAAACGCGGCGGCGGCCAACGGGCTTGTGCCTACCCTTCTTGGCGCTATCGCGGGCGCTGAAAGTACATTCCGGGAGCGTCCCGGAAATCCCTATGGCATGTTTCAATTCTCCGATGATTCCGCTTGGCGGCAATTTGGGGACGGCGGCAATAGGGAAAATGCCCGTGACGCCGTATGGGCAGCCGCTCGCTATATCCGCTTCTTGCTCAATCAATCCGGTCAAAACCTTGACCAAGCCTTGCGCAATTATAACGGGCCGCTAAGCCAAGGCGGCAACCCCAACTATCAAAATGAGATCCGCACATGGATGTCCGGCGGTAGCCCGTGGTGATGCTCGGCAAAGCCCCGCTTGAATAGGACTATCCCTTTTTGCTTGTCTAAGGACATGCCAATGCCACGCGCCGAAAGCCGCCGCTTTTTAGAACGCCAAGCCAAGAATTGGGCCAAGACCGGTGAGACGCCGCCGGAGCATGACGGGTGGCGCCCCAAGGTGAGGGCGGATTGCTCATCCTTCCCGCGCCCATGCCCGTTTGTGGGGTGCAAGTATCATCTCTTCTTGGACGTGGGCCGTGAGGGCCAAATCAAATACAATTTTGGGGATGACGTTGACGCTCTTGCTAAGATGAAAGACACATGCGCCCTTGATGTGGCCAATCAAGGCGGGATGCACCTTGAAAGCGTGGGGGCGCTAATGAATTTCACCCGCGAGCGTGCGCGTCAACAGGAGGAAGAGGGCTTGGCCAAGCTCCGGGTGGCCCAAGCGTGCGCCTCCCCTGAAGACACAAGCATCCCGGAGCACGCCTACAGCTAAATTTTAGGCCGGGCGCAAAGCCTTGCTACGCTCAAGATGCACGGTGCCCATGGGGATGGGGCGCCTAGGTGGCACTCCTTGTTGTTGTCATGACGCACAAAATAGCCACCGCTTAAGCGCATGGCGCACCTTTGCAGAGGTAGCGCCGTCAAGCCGGTCGTGAGCCGGGCCGTGCACCATACGCGCTAAGGGAGCGTCCCCCTGAGTAAGCGCAAGCCATCATTTAGCCGGGTGACCGTGCATCTCAATGACCTTGAGGCGCATGGCCGCCAGGATCCAAAACAAAGCCCCGCGTGGCGGCCACAATCCCGCTCGCAATGCCTTGATGGCCCGCGCCCTTGTCCGTTTGTGGGGTGCCGCCACCATCTTTATTTAGACTTTACCCCCGCCGGTAGCGTTAAATTCAATTTTGGGGACCATCAAGAGGCGCTACATGAAATGCCGGAAACGTGTAGCTTGGACGTTGCGGACCGGGGGGAGCATGACATGACGACAATGGCTCAATACCTAAACGTCACTCCGGCGCGGGTGCAACAAGAGGTGACCAACGCCTTGCACAAGCTTAGGATGTACGGCCTCAATGAGCACATCACCCTAGGGCCGGAAGATGGGGAGGATTTTTGATATGTGGCGGTTTGCCCCCATCCAAAAATCCGGCCGTAAAGTCAAACGCCCCCGCAAGATTGCCACCACGGACAAGCGTGAGGCTTTCATAAGGCAAGCGGAAAAGGCCGTCAAAATATCCTTTGTGGACGGCATTACCCGCTTCAAAAAGCGCATCAGCCGGGACAAGCTTGCCCAGATGTATCATGCCCGTGATTACTCCGGCATTGATCGGCATATTGGATGGGATGAGCTTGAGGGCCACCTTGAGGGGACCAAAAAAGAGCTTGATGCCATTTTTGACAAGTCATTTGACCATGCCATCACCACCTTGTCCCGTGATGACGTCAATCCGGACTATATCCCCACCATCAAGACGGAGGCCGTGCAAGCCCGCCTAAAAGAGCGGCAAGACGTCTTCTTGGAAGATCTGAAGGACGTGCGCCAAGACATTCACCGCCAGGTGGCGGAGGGCCACAAGCTTGGGCGCACCCCACGGGCGGTGGCCCTATCCATCAAGAGCCAAGTGGGGCTACGCCAAACCCAACGGGATGCCTTGGTCCGCTTCCAAAAGAATTTAGAGACTAAGACCAAGCTTAGCCCGTCCGCCATTGCCAAGCGGGTGGCCGCTAAAGAACGCCGCATGATCAATGACCGGGCCAATATGATTGCCATCACGGAAACCCGCGTAGCATCAGCGGCGGCGGAAACGGTGGTGTGGCAAAAGCAAGCTCAAGACGGCCTCTTGTCCCCCGCCACCTTGCGGGTGTGGTCGGCGGAGCCGGATGCGTGCGCCAAGATTTGCGCCCCCATGCACGGCAAGACCGCGCCCTTGGACGGCACTTGGACGCTTCCGGGCGGACGCAAGGTGGCTTACGTGTCGGAAAGTCACCCCAATTGCCGTTGCGTGCAATACTTGCAAAATGATGATGAGTGACCGCCGGACATCCCTCCCGCCCTACAGCCCTTCACCGCCGCCTCCGGCCTATGCCCGGTCCTCCCCCATGCTCATCCCCCCCGCCGATCCCTACCGGGATGACGGCTCATCCCTTTATAGCGTTGAGTTTGATGACGTGTATGAGGCGGTGACGTGCGCCAATTGCCTCCCGAGCGTCTTGGACACGGTAGAGGCGTGGGGACAAGCGTGTTGTTGCGCGCCCGATCCGCAAGAATGGTGGCTTTTGAGGCTTTATAACCGCCTTTTGGGCCGGGGCTAGACGGCCTATGACGCATCGCATCCGGGGGCTTTTATTGGCCTTTTGCCCCGTGGTATGCTCCGGGTATGCACAAGCACTTTCTTACCTTTTCGATCGCCCTCTTCTTGCACGCTTGCACCGCCAATAGGGCGGCCACCGTCATGGTGCAGGATCCAAACGATCCGGTGAGCAAGGCGGTGGATACCCTCGCCACGGCACTTTTTGACCAAGGGCAACCGGCCGTAAACGCGGCGGTGGCGCAGCTCCCCCCGGAGGTGCAAGCTCTTGCGCAAGCGGCGTACGTGGCTCTTGAAGAGGCCGTCAAGCGGGCGGCGGACGCGGGCGTGGATGCGCTAACGGACCAAGCGGCACTTGCGGCGCAAAACGCAAGGGATGACCTTGCCTCCGTGGCCAACATCCTTCACGACACGATCCATGACACAAACACCGTCACGATCTTACCGCCCCCCCAAGAAGGACTATAAGCCCGCCGCCATTCAGCCGGAGGGCGAGCGGTTTTGTCCGGCGTGCAAGGCCAAGCTATGGCTCCGTGAGGGGGAAAACCTTTTGGTGTACGCCACACGGACGTATTGCAATCTCAAGTGTAGCCGCAAGGGCATGAATCGCCGGATGGTGTACTAGAAAGCCCCGTGATTAGGCCGTCCGGACCGTTTTGACCTATCATTGAGCCACCTAAAAGGGAGCCAGTGATGAGTCAAAGCGGCAAAGTAGCCTTTATGAAGCGGTTGCGCAAAAGCGTCATGGGCCGGTTGCGGCCTCTTACCCCGGATGAGCGTGTGGATTTTGCACAGCTCACCGCCCAAGGCATACCGCAAGCGGAGGCACGCGCCATAGCGCAAGGCTACGCGGCCATTGCCAAGGCGGATGACGGCTTGAGTGACGCCTACTTGCGGGCCTACCACCGCGCCGCCAAGGCAAGATTGCCGCAATGGCAACACGCGTCCTTGCACAAGGCCGCTCGCGGACACGCGGGCGCACGCGGGCAGCAAGATAGCCGGGCGCGCAAGGATGAGGGCAAGCGCGCCCTCATTGAAGAGCTTGATGCGCTCAAGGCACGCATCAAGGACGTGCAAGAAGAGATCGGCAAAAGCGGTCCCTTGTCCTCGCAGGTGCACGTTGATGCGCCCTTGGACAAGATCCTTGTGGCCAAGCGTGCCGGCACCTTTGCCCCGTCCGCCCAAGAGCTTGCCTATATTCAGGCGGCCTATGACCTTCAGGCGCCCGCCCTCCCCCGCACCATTGATGACGGCGAAGTTAGCAGATCTGTTGCACCGCTGATGCAAGCCAACAGGCTCATCCAAGGAATGGATGCAGAGATGATGGGCGGGGCGCCCAACGCTGAAGAGGCCCGCCGCCGCGCCTCAAGAGCACTCAAGGAGCGTCCCGAGCTTTTTGCTCATGTGGGCGTCCCCTCACAAGTGCGTCAAATGCACGGCCTCATGCTTGACCTTGGCTCCGGCACCAACCGCGCCCCCGGCCATTTAGGCTTGGACATCTATGCCTATGACCATGGCACGGTCTTGCATGACGTTGAGATGGGCTTGCCATTCCCGGACGGTAGCGCCCGCGTCATCCGCTTGCACCACGCCTTGCATGAGATTTTGGATGCGCCCGGTGCCAACCCAAGCCCGGTACCGCTCTTGCTTGAGTGCCAACGCGTCCTTATGGAAGGGGGCATTTTGCAATATGCCGGGCCGGAGCCGTTGATTGAGCCGGGACAAGATTGGCCGCTTCCCGGCCTTGTCTTGCTCGAGAACGGCGGGCAGCCGGTGGGGACGGCGCAAGTGCTCAAGCGGGTGCCGTTGCGGGTGCCAGCTTTCCATGGGGCGGACGCAACCTTTGCCCCGGCATTGCCCATGCCTCTTGATGTCCAAATGGCCTTGGCCGCCTATAACACCGCCCCGGCGGACGTTGCCATGGCCAACCTAGTGCACAAAAGCGCCGGGCGCGTGGTGCCAATCGCCAAGGCGGACGCCATGCGCCAAATTGTCACGGGTGTGGTGCTAAGCCCCAATGAATTGGACACCCAAGATGATTACATGACGCCGGAGGATATTGAGATGGCCGCGCACAATTATCTCAAGCAAAGCCGGGTGATTGGATCGGAACACGGCCGCCCCATAGAGGCCGGGGTTGTTGAAAGCTACATTGCCCCGCAAGACTTGACCTTTGATGGGCCGGAGGGACCAACCCACGTCAAGAAAGGCTCATGGCTGATGAGCGTGCATGTGGCGGACAAGCAAGAGTGGCAACAGCTCATGAGTGGTGAGTACACCGGATTTAGCGTGGGTGGGCTCGGCACGCGGCTTGAGGCGGCATAAGGCTCGCAAAAAGGCACGTCCAATTTGTGTTGCCCGCCGTTTTGCCCCATCTTTAGGCCAACCCTTTGGAGTAAAACGGATGCGGCGGCTCAAAGATCTAGATGTACATGAGATAAGCTTGGTCAAAAGAGCCGCAAACAAGCGACGTTATCTAATCGTAAAATCTCACACCGGAGTTTCAGGCATGGCCACCCCCCAAGCCGCACCTAAAGCCAACGCCGCGCAGGATCTTCTTGCAGCCATGGCAAGCATCCCCCGTGAAAAGCTTGAGCATATTGCCGCCATTGCTAAATCGGCCAAAAGCCGCGTACGCAAGGCGGATGGTGACATCCCGGAGGGTGACATGCCCGATGATGCGGTGTTGCCTGAAGATGCTCAAAACGCCCTCAAGGCCGCTTTCCGCATCTTGGCTCCCTATTCCGAAGCCATCAGCGCCGGCACCATGGCAGACTTTGCGGACGCCTTGGGCGTTGAGGCGGACGCTGAAGACGCTGAAGACGCTGAAGACGTTGACGGTGAGGCGGCCACGGATGACGGTGAGATCGGCAAGGCCGATGAAGAGCCGGAGGCGGACGCTGAAAAGCTTGACGCCATGGCTAAGGCGGATGGTGATGATGAGGATGAGGACAAGGCGGAAAAGTCTGATGAGGTTAAGGATGAGGTAGAGGGCGAGGACGTCCCCCCATCCGTAGCCAAGGCGGACGGTATGCCGGACTTTGCGGATGCTTCCGATGCGGACAAGGAAGCGGCCATGGCCG
>Ga0308173_10002320_pt1 | contig 10057 bp, 11 predicted proteins | sample PhyPR1_FD_203716 | JGI IMG/M metagenome (GOLD analysis project Ga0308173, IMG submission 203716) | Soil microbial communities from UC Gill Tract Community Farm, Albany, California, United States - DLSLS.P.R1 | ecosystem: Environmental > Terrestrial > Soil > Agricultural land | place: USA... | reverse complement strand
CCTCTCCAGCCAAAGCACGCGTTAGCTGGCACCGACCCCACCTAGGCGATCTGATGCTGCAGGCCGCTTGTTTTATCTGAGTCCGATGACTGCTTTCGAAAAGATTGCGGCCCCTTGGCAGCTCGCTCTCGGAGGCGGCCGAGCGTGGCTGTATGGCCGAGAAGAGAAAACCTATATCACGCCCGTTGCGCTTCTCTCTGCCGCTGCGCATACGACCCCGTAAACTTAACCGCCGCATACAGCGCCGCGACCGTGATAATGACCCCCACCGAGTGCGGCACTGCCGGCACATAAGTCATCAACAGGTCGGCCGCGACCATCGCGGCAAACGCTCGCGCCCAAGCGAACGTGATCGCGTAGTTCACGCGGACGAAAGTCGGTGAGTTCCAGAACTCAGACGAAACTTTCTCGCGTGCGTACTGCAGCGTGAAGGGCTGACGCAGCGCGATTGACGTCAGGACGATCAGGAAAAGTCCGGCATCAACGCGTAGCCGCACCGCCGCTATCGACCAGGACGCGCCGTACACAAACGAATAAAGAGTCAGCGCTCCGAACAGGAAGAACGTGTTAAGTTCGCCGTCGAGCATCTCGACCGCATTGCCGGTCTAATTCTGTTCGCCTCGTTGGCGAAGGGGACGGCGACGTACGACTATCCCAACGCACTCGAGTCAAGTCAGTACGACATGTGGCTACGGCAGCTCATCGCCGGTTGGGGCGGCCCTGCTGGCATTGAGACATTCGCGCCTAGCTTGTCCGGCGATCCTCAGGCCAGAGCCTGGTGCGCAGGGCTGTTTCGCGCCGGGTCGAGCCCGGGAGCCATCAAGGGAGTGCTCATGGCATTGCGCGACATGGATGTGCGGCATCTCTTGGGCCGAATTTCGGTGCCGACCTTGGTGCTGCATCGCCACGACGACCGCGCCGTTCGCATCGGCGCCGGCCGGCATCTGGCCAGCCACATCGTTCGGGCGCGATTCGTCGAACTCGACGGCGCAGATCGTTGGTCGTTCGCGGGTGACCAGCAACCTGTTCTCGACGGGATCAAGCAATTTGTCGGCAGTCTCGCGGGGAAAGTGTGACGCAGCGATGCTGCACAACTCGGCTCTGTAACGATGCGGAGGAAATCCGCCGCATCGACGCACGGATCCGGTGCGACAGTCCGATATGCTTGGCGGGTCGCCCACACGATGTCAATCGCAAACCGGATGACCGGAGTCGGGGGCGGATTCAACCGGTAGGTCCGACGAAATGGGGTGATTCGTTCGCCGTTGAAGCGTCACCTAATCTGCGGACCGCGATGCCCAGTCGCTTAAGCTGGGCCCGTCGTAGATTGTTTTACGGCTCGCCCACTCCACCTCAGCGGCGGTTGCATACGTCACTCCCGGTTCCCACCAAAGCGCGCCCTCCTGCTGGAAAGACGCCCGTCTTTCCATTCGTGCCACCAACGACTCGATCTTGGGTCGGCCTGGCGCTCGCCACGACAGTCGCAAAGGCCGACGTTCGATGAAGTGACAAAAACATGTGAGCAGAATGTCCTGAGCGGAGACTACGCCGGGTACGAAAGCGCCGTCGACGCCGGTGAGTTGGGCCTCGAACCAATCGAGAAGATGCTGATTGCGAATAACACATCGCGCAGCATGTCCATTCTCTTCGTGCCGGACGCCGGACCATTGCAGCTGCGACACCATCGTCGTCGAAACGCCGAAGGTTTGCAACGTGGCCAGGACGAGCTTATCGTGCCAGCCTTCCGCAGCGCGGACGTATTCAGCTGCCAGCGGCGCCATGCCTTGTTGAGCAGGACGACCGGCATAGTTGGACATGAGATAGTCGATGATTACGGCGGAATCCCATAAAGTCAGGTCGCCGTCAACCAGGGTAGGCACCTGCAGGGTGGGCGCCACTTTCGCACGTTCGTCGGCGCTAGGTGTCGTGTAGGTTTCCGCCCGCTCGAAGTCAAGCCTTTTCTCGACGAGGACGATGCGGACAGCGCGCGCGAAGGGCGATCCTGTCGTGAAGTACAGTTTGCGCATGTATTCCTCCAAGACTGAAGCTCTGGTTGAGCGCACCGACGGATGCTGGACTCGTCCACACGTTGGCACTGATTGATCGACTGCTCAACATATAGGTCTGAGCGTTCCGACGACAGCCCAAAGGAAATCGACGACTACATCGAACGCCGTACTCCGTTGCCTCTCCAGTGACTTTCTGAAAAAACATGCATATAAGTGTCGTACGTGGCTCAACGCGTGCAAACCCGGCAAGCCGGCCCTCCGACTGACTGGATCGAGCACGAGCAGCGTCGAAGTGTTCCCGCGTAGCCTCGGACGAGCTTAAGGCAGGGCTATGTTTTCCAGCAAGCGCTTCAACCGGTTCGCCGCCTAGTAAGGCCGGCGGAGCGCTACTCGACAGCCGCCAGACGCCCTTTTGGCAGAAGCCGGTGGCATTGCGTTATCAAGGCCCGGGCAGGAACTGGATGTCTCCGTACCAAGCGCGTGTCGTGGTACCGGTGTTGTCGGTATCGGTCAGCAGCCCGTAGCCGGTGATTCGTCCCGGCGGTTCGTGAAAGACCCGCTCATAGTCTTGCACGATATTGCGGCGCAGGCTTTGCCACTGACCCGCATCGCCGGGCATACCAGAAACCACGATCATCTGAACGCGGTCCGTGTGAGGGTTGGCAATGACAGTGCCTGGCGCGGCGGTGGTCGACCAGATATACATCAGCGTGGCATAAGGCAGCTCTTCGCCACCCAGGCGCTTTGCCACGTCCATTTTGGCCCGGTCGAAAAGCGACAGCTTGCTTTTGTCGCCGTCAAAGGAGAACACCAGTCGCGCTGGCGCGTCTTCCTTTGATCCGACGCCGTTGTCGGCGCCCTGGATCGGCCTCTCTGCTTTCCAGCGCCATGCCACGACGGGTGTGCGGACGAGGTCGATATTGCCCTCGTGCATCAGCGCAGAAGCAGAGCGGTTTGCGTCCGCCTGCAGGACGGTGGTGTGGCCATCGTGAACAAGCGTGTATTGCGTCAGGGGCTTGCTGTGCACGACCGGCAGATTCTTCCAGCCCGCGGGCAGCGGTGCATCGGGCTCGATCTTGGAAAAGGCAATACCCGGCTTTTCATCCTGTGCACGGATGGCTGGCGTCGACAGAAGGAGCGCGGTGCATACAGCAAGCCAGACTGGCCGGACTGTTTGCTTCCGCGCTCGAGGGATCGAGGGGAGACACATGGCTGATCGTATTCGGCTCTTGGAGCTAGCATCCATTGTAGCGGGCTTAATCGACGACAGTCCGGCGGAGCCATTCCGCTGCGGGCAGACAGGCAGACGGGCAGACGCTACGACGAGAGTATCTACTTGAATGCTTTGAAAAGGGCCGCTCGCCGCTTCCTCGAAATCTGCAGCATTCCCCTCAGTCCGGCTGACTGATTGCCCGCAGGCCATGAAGCCGCCGTTCGCACCCTCCCCGTTACAGGGAAGAGTGTCCGCGAATTGGCGCTCTCGACCCGATGCGGACCTTCGCGACTCTCGATAGCGGCCATTCGAATCTGCCATTCCACGTCGCATTTGGGAAAGTCGATTCGGTCGCTGCGACGGCGGGCAAATGCCAGGAATTGCGCAACGCTGGCCTGTCTGTCGAGATTCACATAATTCACCTAAATCTGAACGTTGTTCATTTGATCTGGACACTTATCGCGACCTTCAACGGCCCGTCGATAGCACCGGCGAGAGCACTCACTTGTGAGCGTCACGAGGCGGCCGTGAGCGTATAGGGCAGCCGTCCGTGAGTGTAGAGGGCAGCCGTCCACCAAAGAGGCAGGCCGACTCGGTTGCGCTGGAAGAGGAAAACGCCCGCAGCCAAGGCTTAGGGGCGTTTTATGTCATCTACCGGTTTTGCCCGGTCAAAGGCAATACATCGAAGCGACGAGAAGAAGGTTGTTGACCTTCAGCAGGAAGTTTCAACTGTTCTCCGGCGTTCACACCGTAGCGTTGTCGAGCTCCGGAATGCCACTTTGGCGGTCGGCGTAGGCGGCCTTGAAGCTCGGGCGTTGTTGCCAACGCTTCCAGTAGGCATCAAGAAATTCAAAACGCTCGTCGAGCGGAGTGGCGTTCACCGGGAACTTCGAGAACGCTATTGCGGTTGCCAGCGTGATGTCTGCGAAGGTCGGTTCTTGGCTGCCGAGCAACCATTCACGGCCGTCTGACAGATGCTTGTTGACCAGCGCGGCGTGGGCTAATGCTTCCTTGCGGCAATGCTCGCCCCATGCCTCATTCTTCGTCAGTTCGAGCTTGAAGCCGAGCCCAGTGTGCAACACATGGAAGGCGGTGACAATTCGGTACAGGATGTGTACCCAGATGCGGTTGTCCCACATGTTGTCCAAGCCCTGCTCTAGCGGGGTCTCACCCATGATCTTTCGACCCGGATAGCTCTGGTCGAGGTATCGAACAACGGCGGCTGTTTCTGAAATAAAGCCACCATCAGCAAGCTGAAGCGTCGGCGTTTCGCCCCACGGATTCATTTTCAGGTGACGCCAGCCACGCTGTTCGCCGACCGGCGTCATGTCGTAGATGGTCTCGTCAAATTGCGCGGCAATGCCCTTTTCGTACATGAACAGCCGCAGGCGTTGCGGGTTGGGGAAGGCCGAAGGCGAAGTGAAGAGATGAAGTTTTGAAGACATGGTGCGGCTCCTAAAGATTCGAAAAGAGTCTTTGCTGCCGCAGTTATCTACCTGCCACATGGTAGTCTCGCAGCGACTAAAAAAACCAACTTGCGTTGGTGGGGCACTTCATCCAAATGAAGCTACCTGTCACTTGGTAGGTTAAACTTTATGGGATAGAATTCGACCTGTCAACCCATTTTTTTGAACTGAGAGATCCCTGTGGTGAAGAGTGACGGTAGCTCAAATTCGAGGGAGCAAATCCTCGCTGTCGCGACCAAGGTCGCGGGAGCGCACGGCTACGGTGGCCTGAATTTTCGTGACATCGCGGCAGAAGTCGGCATCAAAGCTGCCAGCGTCTATCATCACTTCCCCTCCAAGGCCGACCTGGGCGCCGAGGTGGCGAAACGCTATTGGGAGCAGTTCTCCGCGATGCTTGCCGCCAGATTGGCCGCGTCGGGCGACCCGATCGTATGTTTGCGCGAATACCCTGATACCTTCCGGTCGGCGCTTCAGAATGACAATCGCATGTGCTTGTGCAGTTTCATGGCTGCCGAGTACGACGACCTACCAGACACAGTGAAGAAGGAAGTTCAGACGTTCGCCGATGTCAACATCAGTTGGCTGGCGAAAGTGCTCATCGCAGCCGGCGTGGTGGCAAAAGAAGAGAGTGAAGAACGGGCTCGCGCCATCTATGCGGCTATTGCCGGCGCTCAGCTCATGGCGAGAAGCCGTTCTGACATCACGATTTATGATTCGCTAGTCCGGAACTACCGTAAGGCCGGCCTTCTCCCGAGTTAGGGAAGCCGGCACCGTCCAGACAGGCGCAAGCTTTCAGAGCGCACCTACCGGAGGAGCACGCGCGAGTAGCGAACGGCGCCAATGCGTCGGCATCCGTTACTTCGATGCCGAATGCAAGTGGGTCGTTCAGACAGATATTGCATTGCTAACAATCTATGCAGCTGCGTCGGACGTCTCAAAATGGCCGATCAGTGCCTGATGCAAATCGCATCGGGAGCCAGTGCCGGCCGGCGGTGACGTTTCGACTGGAGGCGACCGAATGGCGCCGGTCACGCCTCCGTCACCCCGATGGCGGTTAACGAAGTAGAGCCGACCTTCGGAGGGCGCATATCAGCGACTCTTCCGCCATGGCCTGTCTGCGCCCGCGGGCAGAAGGTCATTTAACAAGAAACTGGCCGCTCTGTCTGCCTAGTTGTCGGCACCGATTGCACCTTTTGCTATCACCGCTCGGCTTTGGCGCTCCTCTAAACCAAGACGATCGATGCTCCGTCTCGGGAATCAAAGCTCGTCTGTTTCACCGTCAGATACCCCACGTGGTCGTCTATTCTGTCACTGGCCATTCAGTGGACGTGAGGAACTGCATTGAAAATCAGCGCCATGACTAGCCCGATCACGGCCACGATCGATTGCACCACAGAGATTGTCTTGGTGGCTTCGCCCATCGTCATGCCGAACGATTCCTTGACCATCCAGAAGCCGGCATGATTCGCATAGTTGAAGAACAGGGAACCACAGCCGATGGACAAGGCCAGCAACGGCAAGTTGAGGCTTGGGTCGGCGCCGGCCAGCGGAGCCAGCAAACCCGCCGCGCCGACGATCCCCACCGTGGCGGATCCGGTGGAGACGGACAACAACATGGCGATTAGCCATCCGAGGATCAGCGGCGGGAAGGCGACGTGCTGCGTCAGATGGACGATCGCGTCGCCCACCTTCGCGCTGGTCAGCATCTCCTGAAACGCGCCGCCTCCGGCGATGATCATGATGATGGAGGCAATCGGCTTGAGACTGTTGCCGAGCGCGTGGCGCAGCCTCTCGGCATCGCCTCCGCGGGCGAGCACCAGGGCGACGATCGCGAACAGTACGCCGAGCAGCATGGCGATCAGCGGATTGCCGAGGAAGCTCGCCACATGCAGCATCAGTGCGCCCTTCGGCAACACCATTTCCGCGATGGCATGAACCAGCATCAGGATGGCGGGCAGCAAAGCCGCCAGCACGCCGAGACCGACGCCGGGCCGGCGGCTATCGCCGGACTGTTCGACAACGGTGAATTGATCCAGCAGCGCCTGATCGGGCTTGGTACTCATGCGCGGCGAAATGAATGCGCCATAGAGCGGGCCGCCCAGGATCATTGCGGGAATGGCCGCTAGGAAGCCGTACAACATGGTCGGACCCACGGAAGTCTTGAGCGTGGCGATCGCAGTCAACGGTCCGGGATGGGGCGGCACCATGCCGTGCATGGCGGCAAGCGCGGAAATCACGGGCACGCCGACGTACACATAAGCCGATCCCTTGGAACGCGCGTGGCTTTCCAGCTTGCGGGCAACGCTGAAAATCAGCGGAAGCATGACGACCAGCCCTACTTCGAAGAACATCGGAATACCCACGACGAACGCCACCAGCGTCATCGCCCACGGAATCATCCGGTCCGAAGCGCGCCTCAGAATGGCCTCGGCAATCTGCTCGGTGATACCCGCATCCGCGAGGATCTTGCCGAGCATCGCACCGAGCGCAATGACGACGCCCACCGCGCCCAGCGTCTTGCCCGCGCCGTTGGCCAGATGCTTGACAATACTTCCCGGCTCCATGCCGGTTGCGAATCCCACGCCGATGGAAACGACGAGCAGAGCAAGAAGCGGATGCATCTTGATGCGCGACACGATGAGCGCGACAAGTACCAACACGCTGATCAGCGCGGTTAGCAACAAATCAATATCTAAACTGGTCATGGAACGTATCTTTGGTTTGAGTGCTTTTCCGAGCATTGGTCAATCCATCTTGCCCGGAAGGAAATCAGGGTCGCGTCGGCTTCAGGCGACATCGACCTGATCGATAACTTGCCGTTTGCTCATCGAAAATGTCGACGCTCGCGGGAGCTTTGCGAGGACGACGTTGCGCTAGTTCTCGTCCGGAATCAGCGCATGCAATAGCTCCAGCGATCTCGAAAATTGCTCAGGCGTCTCATGCTGCGTATGAGGCCAGTCACTGCCCCACATGAGGCGCTCGACGCTGAAGGCTTCCTTCAACAAATCGAATGCCCGACGCGTCTCATCGTCACTCGTGCCGCCGTGCGTCCAGTTCCGGTATGTCCCGGATACCTTGATCCACAAGCGCTGCGTCCGCGCCAGTTCGAGTAGATGAAGAAAGCTCGGGACATTCGCACCAAGCGAAGGTTCGGGCCTGCCGAAATGATCGACTACTACATTCAATTGCGCCTCCCCTGCAAGGTCTTCAGCACGAGAAACTGCGGATAGTTCTGCGCGAACGCGCACTGGAAGGTGAACACTGAAAATAACGTGACCGTCCATTGCAGCGTTTCGACTCGTCCAAAACGGTCCGACAGCATGCCCGCGATCCATCCGCCCAGCGCCGATGCGACCAGCGTGACTCCGCTCACGAGCCCCGCTTGGGTGCGGCTGATCGACCACTCGGTGATGATCGCCAGGATGACGAGGCTGAACATCTGCACGTCGAGCGAATCGAGTGCCCAGCCGCCGAAGCACGCCCAGAACGTCCGGCGCTCATTGCCCGATATTTCCCTGAACCAACTGAACATGCCGTCTCCCATCGCCGTTCCGCGTCCGGACGACGTCTTTCCGCCAGCGCTTGATGGCTAGCGGATCTCCGCTTGATAGATGAACTCGCTGGCAGGACCGCGCGAACGGCGCCATTCGAGCGGCTGCCGATCGTAGCCGTATGCAAGTCGCTCGATGACGACCGCAGGCGTCCCCGCTTCGATGTTCAAGAGCTTCGCGTGCCGCGAGCCGATGGCTTGGACGGTGAGGGTTTCCGTGGCGGACGCCACGATCTGATTGCACTGCGCCTCGTAGACCGGATAAAGCAGGTCGCCGACTTCGCTCGGGTCCATCTTGGCGAACGCCGCAAAACGTGCGTAAGGCAGCCAGATTTCTTCGGCGAGCAGCGGCACCCCGTCGATCAGCCGCACCCGCGACATCTGGATCACGCGCGCAGCGTCCGATATCTCCAGTCGCGCGGCCACCGCCGATGGCGCGTCGACAACGTCGCGGCGCAGTATCCGGCTTTCGGGTATGCGCCGTTCGCCTTGCCGCGTCTGGAAGCGGAAGAAACGAAACAGCGAGCCGTCGAAGTTCGCGCGGCGTACGAACGTCCCCCTTCCCTGAAAGCGCTCAAGCAGGCCCTCCGCGACGAGCAGATCGACGGCCTTTCGCACTGTCCCGACGGCAAGGCCGTAGCTTTGCGAAAGCGCTTGCTCGGTCGGGATCGCCTCGCCCGGGCGCCAATCACGAGCCGCGATCAGCGCAACCATTTCATCGCGCAAGCGCTGATAACGGGGTAACCGGCCGTCTGCCTGCATCATCGTCTCCATTGAATTCATATATATGATTACATGTTTTCGGTTTGAATGGACCGGGGATAACCCTGCCGGGTGCAACCTCAGAGAATGCGTTCAACCCGAATGGCCAAAGCCTCGAATGGCCTGCGGGGTCGATATCGACTGCCTCTGCTCGAAGCGCGGCGCCGGCGGCCCGCCTTACCCTGCTTCCTTTGACGCTGATTGCAGTGTCGTAATAGCTCGCTGACAATGATGCGGGCGTGCTATTACGGAGATGTCTCAAAGCGCGGATCACGTTGCCGCCCACAGGTCAAGTTTGCGGTCGTGAACCGACACATCGCGACTGCGGCGCGCTTCACGATGGGCGCGCGCTCCATGGATCGACCGGCAAACTCCACCTGCCCAATGCCTTGCCGGAGGCCGCCACAATCGCCTCCCGATGCCTCATTGATGCAGAATCGGCGCAAAGGCCACAACCACCCGACCTCAATACGATGGACGACCCGGAATCGCTTTCCCTGGCACTGCCCGACGGCACTAAGGTCTCTGCTCTCCTCCGAGTGCCGGACGGCGCGCGAGCCTTGTATGTCTTCGCGCACGGTGCCGGGGCGGGCATGCAGCACGCGGGCATGTCGTCATTGGCCGACGCGCTTGCGGCGGCCAATGTCGCCACATTGCGCTACCAGTTTCCGTACATGGAGCGGGGCTCCAAGCGGGTGGACTCTCCGGCCGTGGCACATGCTGCCGTGCAGGCAGCCGTCGCAGAGGCCCGCCGGCGGCTGCCAGCCCTGCCGCTCTTCGCGGGCGGCAGGTCGTTCGGCGGCCGCATGACGTCCCAGGCCCAAGCCATCTCCCCGCTCGACGGCGTGCGTGGCCTCGCTTTCGTCGCGTTCCCGCTGCACCCGGCGGGCGCGCCCGGCGTGGAGCGGGCACAGCACCTGGCGGACGTCACGGTGCCGATTCTCTTCCTGCAGGGCACGCGCGACAAGCTGGCCGAGCTTCACCTGCTGAGGTCGGTCGTCGAGAAGCTGGGGCCACGCGCGACGCTACATGTGGTGGACGACGCAGATCATTCGTT
>Ga0308173_10002317_pt1 | contig 10060 bp, 7 predicted proteins | sample PhyPR1_FD_203716 | JGI IMG/M metagenome (GOLD analysis project Ga0308173, IMG submission 203716) | Soil microbial communities from UC Gill Tract Community Farm, Albany, California, United States - DLSLS.P.R1 | ecosystem: Environmental > Terrestrial > Soil > Agricultural land | place: USA... | reverse complement strand
CGCTGGATGGCCGCCGAGCAGCGGTCCGAGTGTCAGGCCGACGAGCGTGCCCAGCAGCAGCATGCCCGCCGCGATCACCAGGGCCGCGATCGCGAGGGCGAGCACTTGTGCGGCGAGCGCCCACCCGCGCCCGACCCCGCGCATGACAGCGACGCGGCGTGTGCCATAGGTGTACTCGTTGCCGATGAACGTGCCGGCGAGGATGCTCAGCAGGATGACCCCCATGAAATCCGTGTAGTCGCCCGCCGCCGAGATAGAGACCGGGAACGTCAGCCGCGCGAGCAGCGGCCCGCCGATATCGTCCGCCGCGTCGCCAGTCGACGTGACGTACAGAAAGACGGCCACGCCGACGAGCGCGGCGTAGCCACCCAGCAGGAGCCCGAGCAGCACCTTCGCCGCGGGTCTGCGGCGTATGAGCGTGAGCTGCCAGCCGGCAAGCGACAGCAGAGAAGCTCCGCGTCTCCCGTCACGCGCGGCCACCCGGCGTTCAGGCGCACGTGCGGACGCTGGCGAGGTGCGCGGAGCGCTGCTGGCGCTGAGAGCGCTCATGACACGTCTCCTTCCATGGCGCGCGTCGTGATCATAAACGGGCGCGACGGCTGCGAGGGCTCCGGAGGCGTTGTACCTGCCTCGGCCGTGCTCTCGCCCGTGAGCGCGAGGAAAATCCGCTCCAGGCCCGCCTCACGCGGGCGCATCGCCGTCGGAAACAAATCTCTCGCCGCCAGCAGCCGGGCGATCTCCGGCGCCCGGTCGGCGGGAGCGTTCACGAGCAGGCACCAGCCACCGGGCGGAGCATGACCGCCGGCCTCCGGCACGGCGAAGCTGGCCGCGCCCAGCCAGGAGAGCCCGCTCGCCCGTGCCGTCTGCACCGCCGCTAGCGCTCGCGGCAGCTCTTCCGGGCGAGCGAAGCTGATCTCGATCGCCTCCACTCCCGTCGCCAGGTCGCTCACTGGTCCCTGCGCCAGCAGCCGGCCATCCTTCAGAATGGCGACGCGCGTGCAGAGGTGCTGCACCTCGTGGAGCAGGTGGCTGGCGAGCACAATGGTTTTCCCCGCCCGCGCCAGCCGCTCGACCAGCGCGCGCACGTCCACCATGCCGGCGGGATCCAACCCGTTGGTCGGCTCATCCAGCACGAGCAGCTCAGGGTCGGTGAGGAGCGCGGCGGCGATGCCCAGGCGCTGCTTCATGCCAAGCGAGTAGGTGCGGTAAGCGTCGCGCCCGCGTGCGGCCAGCCCGACCTGCGCCAGCGCCTCGCGGATGCGCTCTCGCGTCGCCCTCCCGCGCGGCATGCCGCTCAGGAGGGCGACGCCTGTCAGATTCTCCTCGCCGCCCAGGTATGGATAGAAGGCCGGCTGCTCGACGAGCGCGCCGATCCGGCTCGCCGCCTCGCGTAGCTGCGCGGGGTGGGTGGCGCTGCGGCCGAACACCTCGATTCGGCCCGAGGTCGGCCGAACGAGGCTGAGCAGCATGCGCAGCGTCGTCGTCTTGCCGGACCCGTTCGGTCCCAGCAGGCCAAAGACATCCCCGCGGCGCACCTCCAAGTTGAGGCCGTCCACAACCGTCCGCTGGCCATAGCGCTTGGTCAGGCCCTCGGTACGTAGCAGGAACTCGTCAATCGCTCGTTGCGGCTGATAGGTGGCCGCGGCGCTGGCGCTTCCCACGGGGCCATCTCCTTCCCCTTCCCTCTGTCCGCTCGCTTCAAGTCACTGCGGCGAGCCAGTGCCGCCGGTGCAGGGCCCGCCGCGCTCCGGCGCCTGATCTCCCAGCGCGAAGGCGCGCACGAACTGCGCCAGCCGCGGGTCGCTGGCCGAAGCGAGACGCAATTGCCGTGCCCACGCCGAGGCCACGACGGGCGCCGGCAGGCCAGGATAGGGGCTGACGATCACGTATTGCTCGCGGTGCGCGAGCTGACGCAGCCGGTCCACCTGATCCGCGGGCAGATCGGGGCGGTAGGTGATCCAGACGGCGCCATGCTCCATGGAATGGACCGCGTGCTCGTTCTCGATGGGAGCGGCGTAGAATCCACAGTTCTGCCAGACCGGCGAGTGGTTCCCGCCCACCGGGGGCGTCTGCGCGTAGGTGACGTGGCCGGTCACATGCAGGCGCGACGCGACCGCGAAGCTCTGAACACCAGGGGGCGGCGCCGCCTGTGCCGGAATCTGTGGGATCCAGAGGGAGGCCAGCAGCGCGACAAGTCCCACGGCGGCGAGCGCGCTCGCGGCGCGACGCGGCCAGGTCGGGCGGCCGAAGCGCCAGAGGCCAAGGGCCACCGGCTTGCCAAGGCCGTAGAGGACCAGCGCCAGCCCGATGAATCCGAGGCCGATCAGGACCATCTGCATGACGGCGAGCACCATCACCGCGACGTTGCCCGTGCTGGCCCCGTTGAGGAACTGCCCGTTCTGCCGCAGCACCGCGTCTTTGGTGGAGAGCGCAAAACTAGGCGCACCGGACACGACGAAATAGGTGAGCAACGCCAGCACCGGCACCGTAACCGCCAGGTAGAGCAGGAAGATGCCTGCCGACCACCGCTTCAGCGGTGGAAGCTTGGACCCGGCGGCATCGGGCAGCCGCAGCACGCGCGCCAGGAATGGACCGGCCTGCGAGAAGAAGTCCGGCACGCCCGCCAGGTCCGTGAGCGCCCAATAGCCGTCGAGCCGCGCGAACGGGATGAACTGCGTGATGATGTCAATATCAATCAAGAGGACGATGGCGAGCAGGTACTCGGCGTGCGTGAGCTGATACAGCCCGATGGTGCCGAGCGCGAACAGCAAGTGAAAGTAGATGCCGCCGAGATCGGTGCGCACGCGGGCCAGGCGGCCGAGGCGATAGCTGTCGGTGACATCCGTGTAGAAGGCGGGATAGATGAAATAGAGCCCAGCGCCCATGCCGCGCACCTGCCCCCCGCCATAGCGCAACGCCGAGGCGTGGCCGAACTCGTGGAAGACGGAAGCGGCGAGCGCGATGAGCAACACCACGAGCAACAATCCGGGCGTATAGACAGCCTCTTGTACGGCGGCCACGAAGCCGTGCCGGGCGAAGAGCCACCACTGCGCAAAGACCGCCAGCCCCAGCAGCGGGACGAGCAGCGCCGGCCAGTAGAGGAATTGCAGCACGCGCGTGAGCGGGTTGATGAGGCGCGGGCCAAGCAAGCGGGTCCGCATGTTGAGCCGCAGCGGCGATCGGACCAGCGCGACCGTGCGCTCTGGCGCGGCTGGCTGTGGGCCGAGACTGGCGGGAGCCTGCGCCGTAGACGCGATCAGTCCCAGCGGCGCTAGCTTGGCCTGGATGAGCTGCCGCACCTGCTCCGCCGTCACCAGCCACTCGGTATTCGCCGTGACCCCAGCGGCAATCTCGTCCAGCGCCCGCTCGCCATCAATCTGCTCGGCGACACGGTAGAGCAATTCGGTCACCTGGAGGAAGCGCCCGCCGCGCGCGATCAACCATTGTGTCTGCTGGAATCCCATCCCCTGCATCGGGCCGAGGAGTCGTACATCCGCGGCAAGCGCGGGTCGCTCAGGAAGAGCGATCACCGGGCGGATAGCGTGATCATCATGGGCGGGCGGCGTGGTCTGCTGGGGCATCGCGCAAGCCCTCCAACGTGTCACGGAGCGGGTCGCGCTCGCGATCCGCTCCGTTGCTGTGTGTCCGTTGTGGCACGAACGTCATCTGATCACTCCGTGCCATCTCGGTTTACTGCATGATCGTGCAGGTGAGATTCTGCGGCGCGATGATGGTGTTGATCAGGTTGACGAGGGCGCAAACCTGCACCGCGACCTTGTTGTTGTTCACGTTGACCGTGACGGTGAGGTTGTTCAACACGTTCGTGATGAACACGTTGATGAGCGCCATCTCCTCCCGGTCCGGAAGCTCCAATGCGGTCTGCGCCTCGAGCTCGTCGAGGGTCAGCACCTTCTTCTCCGCTAGCATGGGTTGGTCGTTTCCTCCTTATAGGGGGGACTTTTCCGTTTGGCCGCCGGCGGTCCTAATGCCGTGCGAGCGCCTGAGAGCACTTCACCTACTGGATGTACCCAACCGCGCGATTGACATTATGTTGAGCAACTCGCGCTCCGGAGGGCTGCGGCACATTACGTGCCACCATCTCCGTCCGCCCTCTCGAAGCAGAATTGTCTGCGCGCCGCGAGACTGTGAGGTGTATCATAGTAGCGGGGCGCTCGCCGGAGTATGCTTGATTCGGCCGGTGAGAAGACAACGGCAGGGCGGCTCCCGTTGTTGTCTTCTCACCGGTTCGTGTTATCCCGTTATCCCCATGTGAGGCTGGATGGAGGGGCGCGTGATGGAAGCCGCCGGGGTGTGCCTGCGCTGCGGCAAGCCGTACGAGCCGGGCGACACCGTCTGCTACTCGTGTGGTGCGCCGATCGGCGAGACGCAGACGCCTACCCAACCGGTGCGCGCCGTGCGCCGGCCGCCGCCGCCGCCTGAGCCGGAGGAGTCTGCCCCACCATTGCCCGCCACTCCCACCGCCGCGGCGCGGCCATCCCTCCCTGCCGTCGCCACCGCAAGCATGCGCATGCCGACCGCGCCGGCCACAGTGCGCCGCCGCGTCTGGCCGCGTGTGCTGCTGCTCTGCCTCGTCGTGCTGGCGGCGCTCGGCGGCGCGGCGTACGCCGAGCGGAAGCTCACGGCCGCCCCGCCGGTCGCCAGCACCGCGCTCTATCAAGATGCCGGGCATCACTTCCGCTTCCAGCGGCCGGCACTGTGGACGCTGGCGGCGAGCGACGCGGGCGTGACGCTGACCGACAGCGACGGCGTGAGTATAGCGCGTGTGCTGGTGGCAGAGCCGGCGGCCGGTGAGGATGCCGCCGCCCATGCGGACGCCCTCGCCAAACGGATTGGGCTGCAAGCCGCGCCAACGCGCGATTTCGCGGGCGAGACCTGGCAGCAGCGCACAGGGCAAGTGGCCGGCGCGGACGGCGTGGTGCGCCAGGAAGTGATCCTGGTGGCCGCGCGCGACAGCACGCTCTACACCATCGAGTTCTCCAGCCCGGTCGCCACCTTCACCAGCCTGGATAACCTCGTATTCCAACCGCTGCTCGATTCTTTCGCCTTCACCTGAGGCGTAGCTGAAGTGTGTCGCGCCTGTCTCGGCCAACCCCGCGAAGGCCACCCTCACAACGGCACGCGCATTGCACAAACCCTTCCGTCCACGTTAGGGTATAGCGGTGGCGCCGCATCATCTACTGTAGGGCAGGGAACGCTCGACACGCGCCTACCACCCGATTCCCTTCGCTAACACACACGGGAGACCTTCGCTATGAGCCAGCGCGACGATCAGCTACAGCCGACGCCTCCAGAGCCGCCCAGAGACGGCGCTGTCTTACCAAATGGCACAAACGGCAGGAACGGCGCGAACGGGCATCACGCGGGACGTGTGACTGGCGCGAACGGCGCGCGGGCGGGGACTGCCGGCATCGCCGCGGCCGACATCGCGCCGCCGGAGCTAGATCGGCGTCAGCTCATCCTCGCGCTGGCCGGCGTACTGCTCTCAATCCTCGTTGCCGCGCTGGACCAGACCATTGTCGGCACCGCGCTGCCGCGCATCATCTCCGAGCTGCAAGGCTTCGACCGCTACTCCTGGGTCGTCACGGCCTATCTGCTCACCGCCACCGCCGTGATTCCCGTCGCCGGCAAGCTCTCCGATCAGTTCGGTCGCAAGCCGATCATCATCTTCGGCCTGATCGTCTTCGTGCTCGGCTCCATGCTCTCCGGCGCCAGCCAGACGATGAATCAGCTCATCCTGTTCCGCGGCTTGCAGGGCATCGGCGCGGGCGCGCTCCAGTCCGGCGCCTTCGCCAGCATCGGCGATCTCTTCTCCCCGGCTGATCGCGGCCGCTGGCAGGGCATCATCGCCGCCTCGTTCGGCATCGCCTCGATATTCGGTCCCAGCCTGGGCGGCTGGATCACCGACAATCCCGGCTGGCGCTGGGTCTTCTACGTGAATCTGCCGGTCGGCGCCATCGCGCTGGCGACGCTGATCATCGGCTTCCCGTCCCGGCGCCGCACCGCCGGCAAGCGCCGCATAGACTGGTACGGCGTCGCGGCCATCGTCGCCGCCGTCGTGCCGCTGCAAGTCGGGCTGACCTGGGCCGGCGTCACGTACCCGTGGGCCTCGCCCCAGGTGATCATCGCGTTAGGGCTGTCCGCCGCCATGCTCGTCGCCTTCGTCGCCATTGAGCGCCGCACCCCGGAGCCGCTGCTGCCGCTCGACCTCTTCAAGAATCAGATCTTCACGGCGGCCTCCACCGCCAGCTTCTTCCTTGGGCCACTGCTGCTCGGCCTCAGCGTCTACCTGCCGCTCTTCGTCCAGGGCGTGATCGGCCAGTCGGCGACCAACGCCGGCGCGATCATCACGCCGCTCAGCCTCGGCTCGGTCGTCACCAACATCATCGGCGGCCAGATCGTCTCGCGCACCGGGCGCTACCGGCGTCTGGCGCTGCTCGGCCTCGCCATCATGCTCATCGGCATCCTGCTCATCCTGGGCATGGGCGCCAACACCGACAACTTCACGCTCGTGCGCAACATGGTGATCACCGGCCTGGGCTTTGGCTTCGTGCTGCCGCAGTACACGCTGGCCGTGCAGAATGCGCTGCCCTACAACCGCCTCGGCGTCGTCACCTCCTCGGTGCAGTTCACGCGCTCGATCGGCTCCACCATCGGCGTGACGGTGCTCGGCACCATCGTGACGGACGTGTACAACAGCCGCTTCGTCCAGGCGCAGACGCCGCAGCTCAAAGCGGCGCTGAGCGCGGCGGCGGCGCGCGGCAACGCCGTGCCGACCGATCCACAGGTGCTCGTCAGTCCGCAGGCCCAGGCTGGCATCCGCCAGGGCTTCATCGCCGCGCTCGGCCCGCAACGCGGCGCTGACCTCTATCACCAGTTCTTCGGCGCCGTACAGACCGGCCTGCTCGATGGCCTCCACGCCGCCTTCTTCGCGCTGCTGCTCGTCGCCGTCGCGGCGCTGATCGCCTCGTTCTTCCTCAAAGAGATTCCGTTGCGGCGCTCGATCTCGTCCGGCTCACCAGGGCAACCGGGCGGCCCGCCACAATCCCAGGCGGAAGCGGTCGAGGCGCCGCCACCCTTCGTCGTGGCGGAATAATCGCCCGCCGACCGCTACGCATCGCCTTCGCGGCGGTTGTGTGTGGATCGAGCGGGCGGCGCCGTCGAGCGGCGGCGGCGGCCGGGTCGCGCGCCGTTGTGGTGTTCCTCGGCCGGCGGGCGCTCCGCGAGCGGCGCCATGTTGCCAGCGGCATCTAATACCCCGTTCAGCAGGCCGAGCGATTCGGCGTCCTCGATGGTGTAGCGATAGCCCTGCTCGGTCAGGAAAAGCTGCCGGTTGGCGGAAAAGTCCTGGTCGCGCGTGTCACGTGTCACAATCGTGTAGAAGTGGGCCGGCCGCCCGTCCGCTTTGGGCCGCAGGATGCGCCCCAGCCGCTGCGCCTCCTCCTGGCGCGAGCCGAACGTGCCGGAGACCTGGATCGCCACGTTCGCGTCGGGCAGATCGATGGCGAAGTTCGCCACCTTGCTCACCACCAGCCGCTTGATCTCGCCGCGCCGGAAGCTTTCGTAGAGCTTCTCGCGCTGCGCGTTGTTAGTCCGCCCGGTCAGCAGCGGCGCGTCCAGCAGATCGGCGAGATACTTGAGCTGGTCGAGATACTGGCCGATCACGAGCACCTGATCCTCGGCGTGTTGCGCCAGCAGCTCGCGCACCACCTGCGTCTTCACCGCGTTCTCCGCCGCCATGCGATACTTCTCGCGCTCCTCCGAGAGCGCGTAGGTCATGCGCTGCTCCTCCGGCAGCGGCACGCGGATCTCGTGGCATTCGGCGGTGGCGATCCAACCCTGTCGTTCGAGCTCCCGCCAGGGGACGTCGAAACGCTTCGGGCCGATCAGCCCGAACACCTCCGCCTCGCGCCCATCCTCGCGCACCAGCGTCGCCGTCAGCCCCAGCCGGCGCCGCGCCTGAATCTCCGCCGTCAGCCGAAAGACGGGCGCGGGCAGTAGATGTACCTCGTCGTACACAATCAGGCCCCAGTCGTGCCCCGTCACCAGCCCGAAGTGCGGGAAGTCGCTCTCCTCGCTGGGGCGATACGTCAGAATCTGGTACGTCGTCACCGTCACCGGCCGGATGTCCTTGCGGTCGCCGGTGTACTCGCCCACCTGATCGGGTGTCAGTGTCGTCTTATCCAGCAGCTCGGCGATCCACTGCCGCACCGCGACGGTGTTCGGCGTCAGGATCAGCGTGGACCGCTGCACTGTCTCCATCGCGCCGATGCCCACGATGGTCTTGCCCGCGCCGCACGGCAGCACCACCACACCGCTGCCGCCGCGCGGCGTCCCATCCGCGTAGAACGCGGCCACCGCGTCGCGCTGGTACGCGCGCAGCGTGAACGGCTCGCCGCTGGCAGTGGTCTCGCGCCCCGCGAAGGCTAGCCGCGCGCCCTCGGTGTAGCCCGCCAGATCTTCGGCCGGATAGCCGATGGAGACGAGCGCCTGCTTCACATGCCCGCGGCGGTCCACGTCCACCGTCAGGCTGTGCGCGTCACGCTGGCCGAGGATGTAGGGCTGCATGCGCTTCTGCCGCTGCACCTCCGCCACCAGCACCGCGTCATCCGAGCGCAGCACCAGGTCGGCGCCCTCGCGCATGAGCTTCAGCTTGCCATAGCGGCCGATGTAATCGCGCACATCGCTGACGACGTTCGGCGGCAGATCGTACTTGCTGTAGCGCGCCAGCATCTCGAGGACGCCGGGCGCATCCAGCCCACCCGCCGCCGCGTTCCACAGCGAGAGCGGCGTCAGGCGGTAGGTGTGGATGTGTTCGGGCGATTTCTCCAGCTCGGCGAATTGCGCGAGCGCATCGCGCGTCTCCGCGTAGAGGGGATGATCCACCTCCAGCAGCAGCGTGCGGTCGCTCTGCACAACGAGCGGATTGGCGGTCGTGATCGGCACGGGAGTCGCCCCCCAACTTGGCGGCTGCGCGGCGCGCGACCGCGCAGCGAAACGATGTATTCAGACGCCGGGCGTGGCGGCCCAGCGTGTCAGGTAGTGAACGATGGTGTCCGACGCGACGTCTTCGTAGCCACGCATCAGGTGGCGGGCGCCGGAGACGACGCGCAGGCCCCGATTGGGGATGCGCTCCAGCCACGGCTCGAGCTTGTGGCGTGGCGAGACCTCATCCAGCTCGCCCGTGACGACGAGCTTCGGCCGCTCATAGGCGCCCACCTCCGGCGTGATGCGGAAGGCGGGCGGGCTGATCGCGACGACGGTGCGCACGCGCGCGTCGTGGGCGGCGTATGTCAGCGCCATGAAGCCGCCGAAGGCATGCCCCACCAGACACAGCTTCTCCGGGTGTACGCCGGGCTGGGCCAGCACGAACTCGACCGCGCCGGCGATGTCCAGTGGCTCCAAACGCCCATCCGTCTGCTGGCCCTCGCTCGCGCCCACGCCACGGAAATTGAAGCGTAGCGCGGCGAAGCCAGCGCCCGCCAGATCGGCGGCGAGCCGGCGCAGCAGCGGATCATCCAGCGAACTGGTCGCCGGCTGCGGGTGGCAGAGGACGGCCGCCGGCTGGTCCGCGTTCCCCATGCCGGACGGACGGCGCGCGAGCACCCCCATCAGGGCGAGCGGTGGGCGGCCAGCGCTGGGGAAGGTCACGCGCTGCTCGGCACTCTCATCCATAAGCCCGCGATCCCTCCTCCGTGATCCATCCCGCGCGCCCAGAGCGCCGGCAGGCGCGCGTCACTCATCATAGCCCGCCGCTCCGGCGCCCGTCAATCGGCCGACAACGCGACGGGGCGGATATTCCCGCCGCCAACGGACAGGAATATCCGCCTCACCGCGATTGTCCACGCGCTTGCGCCTGCCGCGGAGCTCAGCCCTTGGATGGCTCCTCGACGGGCAGGCCGGCGGCCTTCCAGCCGGGGTAGCCGCCGCCAAGCGCCTGGGCGTCGAAGCCGTTCTCGCGCAGCAGCGTGGCCGCGCGCTCGCAGCGCGTGCCGCCATTGCAGTACGTGATGATCTGGTGGTCGCGGCCAAGCTCGGCCAG
>Ga0308173_10002316_pt1 | contig 10063 bp, 8 predicted proteins | sample PhyPR1_FD_203716 | JGI IMG/M metagenome (GOLD analysis project Ga0308173, IMG submission 203716) | Soil microbial communities from UC Gill Tract Community Farm, Albany, California, United States - DLSLS.P.R1 | ecosystem: Environmental > Terrestrial > Soil > Agricultural land | place: USA... | reverse complement strand
GGCCAGCTGCCGCATGGTGAACTCGACGGGGTTCCCGATGTTCGTCGGCTGCGAATCGCCCTTCATGAAGAGGCGATAGATCCCGTCGATCTCGTCCTCGACGTAACAGAAGCTGCGCGTCTGGTTGCCGTCGCCGTACAACGTGATCGGCTCGCCGGTGAGCGCCTGGACGATGAAGTTCGTGACGACACGCCCGTCGTGGGGCTGCATGCGCGGCCCGTAGGTGTTGAAGATGCGGACGATGCGGGTGTCGAGGTCGTGCTCGCGATGGTAGGCCATCGTCACCGCCTCGGCGAAGCGCTTCGATTCGTCGTAGCAGCTGCGGGGGCCGATCGGGTTGACGTTGCCCCAGTAGCTCTCGACCTGCGGGTGCACCGCCGGGTCGCCGTAGACCTCGGAGGTGGAGGCGAGGAAGAAGCGGGCGTTGTTCGCCTTGGCGATGCCTAACGCGTTGAGGGTGCCGATCGAGCCGACCTTGAGCGTCTCGATCGGGAAGTTCAGGTAGTCGACCGGGCTCGCCAGCGAGGCGAGGTGCAGCACCCCGTCGAACTTGCCGGGCACGTAGGTGAAGGTCGAGACGTCGTGGCGGATCAGCTCGAACTTCGAGTTCCCCGCGAGATGGGCGACGTTGTCGGGATCCCCGGTGATGAAGTTGTCCACCCCGACCACCTCATGCCCTTCGGCGATGAAGCGGTCGGTCAGGTGCGAGCCGAGAAAGCCGGCCGCGCCGGTGATGAGGACCCTCATTCGCGGCCCCGGCCGATCGAGAGGTAGGTGAAGCCTAACGCGCGCATCTTCTGCGGGTCATAGAGGTTGCGCCCGTCGACGACTACCGGCTTCTTCAGCGCGGTCTTGATCCTGGCGAAGTCGGGATGCCGGTACTCGTTCCAGTCGGTGACGACGACGAGCGCGTCCGCGCCCTCGATCGCGTCGTAGTTGCTGTCGGCATATTCGATCGCGTCGCCGATCTTGCGCTGCGTCTCGTGGATTGCCGCCGGGTCGTGCGCGACGACGCTGGCGCCGGCTTTCTTCAGCTCCTCGATCAGCGTGAGGGCGGGCGCTTCGCGCATGTCGTCCGTCTGCGGCTTGAAGGCGAGGCCCCAGAGCGCAACCCGCGCTCCCTTGACCGAGCCGCCTAACGCCTTCTTCAGCTTCTCGAACAGCCGGTGCTTCTGCCGCTCGTTCGCGTCCTCGACTGCCTCGAGCACGGCAAGGGCGGCTCCCTCCTCCTTCGCCGTGCGCACGAGCGCCTTGACGTCCTTGGGGAAGCAGGAGCCGCCATAGCCCGGGCCCGGGAAGAGAAACGAGGGACCGATCCGCGCGTCGCTGCCGATGCCGCGCCGCACGAGATCGACGTTGGCACCGACCTTCTCGCAGAGGTTCGCGATCTCGTTCATGAACGAGATGCGCGTGGCGAGCATCGCGTTCGCGGCGTACTTCGTCATCTCCGCCGACGGAATGTCCATGAAGATGATCGGCTTGCCCGTGCGGACGAAGGGAGCATAGAGCTCCGCCATCATCGATCGCGCGAAGTCGCTGTCGACGCCGAGGACGACGCGATCCGGCTTCATGAAGTCGTCGACCGCGGCGCCTTCCTTGAGGAACTCCGGGTTGCTGCACATGTGGAAGGGGCGCTTCGCGTTCTTCGCGACCGCTGCCGCAACCTTCCCCGCCGTGCCGACCGGCACGGTGGACTTCGTCACGACCACGACCTCGCGGGTCGCGTGCTTGCCGATCTCCTCGGCGACTGCGAGGACGTGGCGCAGATCAGCCGATCCGTCCTCGTCGGGCGGAGTTCCGACGGCAATGAAGATGACATCCGCGGTCGAGATCGCGCCGCCGACGTCGGTCGTGAACGTGAGGCGCCCCTGCTCCTGGTTGCGCTCGACGTAGGCATCGAGGCCCGGCTCGTAGATCGGGAGGATGTTCTCCTTCAGTCCTTCAATCTTCTTCCTGTCGAGGTCCGCGCAGGTGACCGCGTTTCCTGTTTCCGCGAGGCACGCGCCGACGACGAGGCCGACGTAGCCTGTTCCAACGACCGTAATGTTCACTTGAGCTCCAAAGCGTGATCTGGTATAAGCTGCGAAAGTTACCGGCGCCTGCGAAGCCTCGCAACGCCGCCTGGTTTCCGGCGTATCGGCCGGATGCACGCGCGGGGTGAAGCCAAAGCTTCACCCCGCGCTGTCGTACGACGCCAGCAGGGACCTAGAACCGCTGCGTGGCGTCGATAGTGAATACCACGCGCCGGTTCGACAGCGCGCCCGGATCATCCTTCCGCGCACCCGGCTCGACCTGGCGGGCCTGCTGCTCGCCGTAGCCTACCGTCTTGAACTGCCGCGTCGGGAGGCCGAACCGTTCCGTCATCACGTCGCGGACCGCCTCGGCCCGGCGGCGCGACAGCTTCAGGTTGTACGCAGCCGTCCCGGATGGATCCGCGAACCCCTCGATCGTGACGAGTGCGGTCGGATAGACACGCCGGATGACATCGGCAATCTGGCCGAGGATCGCGAAGTCGGTGTCGCGAACGACCGCCGAGTCGAATGCGAAGTGCACCGGCACGACATACTTCGAGACGAGATCGCTCTCCTGCCTCACTTCGACCTGCGCGTTGCGCAGGCTGTCGAGCAACGGACGGAGCTGCGCGAGCTGGCGATCGACCGCGTCGCGCACCGCCGCGTTGATCGCCGCGGTATCGACCGGCTGGGTGAGGATCACCGGAACGGTCGGGGTATTCGAGCTCTCGCCGCCCCAGAAATAGGTCGCGGCGACATGATGCTCGTCGCTGATCGGATCGAACTGGTAGAACTTGGCGCCAGCGTTGGTCCGGTTGCGAAACGCGTACTCGAGCCGGAACTGGCCGACGTTCACACCGGCGCCGAGCGAGATCCCCTTCCGGTTGTCGTCGCCGGTGACGTAGCCGATGCGGCCGATCGCGACACCGTTGATCGTCGCCTCGATACCACCCTGGCCGAAGATCTCGTTCTTGTCCGGCACTGTCACCTGGCCGACCAGCTTCGCGTCGAGCACGATCGGCTCGCCGCGAAACAGGAGCGGGGTCTGGAGCAGGTCGCGGTGCTTGAGGAGGTCGATCGCCGCGCCGCCGTAGCCTTCGAGCGGGGGCCGCTTCGAGTCGTTGTCGAAGGTGACCGCCGTTCCCCAGTTGCGAACGCCGCCGCCGAGCGTGAGGCGGCCGAAGATGTCCGGGAACAGCATGCTCGAGTTGATCCCGATCGTCCCCGCCGACTGGTTGCCTAACGTCTCCTGGCCGTAGAACAGCGTGCCGCCCCAGAGCCAGTGCTTGGCCATCTGGATCGCGCCGCCGCCCTCGAGTGCGAACTGGTAGGCGCGGAGACGCCCGCCGGGCTGGTAGTTCTGCACTTCCTCGATCGTTCCCTCGTTCAGGCCGCGCGCACCGATGCCGAAGGTGCCGATGGTCGTCGGGAAGGTCACGACCGCGGCGACCAGCTGCGTGTTGCCGAAGCCCTGCGAGCCGGTGACGAGGAAGGAGTTCGTCTTGATGCGGGCGATGCCCGCCGTGTTGTAGAAGAACGTCGATGGATCGCCCTCGACCGCGCCCATCGCCTCGCCTAACGCGACCCCGCGCGGCGTGACGCCGCGCATCAGCATCGTCATCGAGTGGATGCCGTTGTCGGCGTCGCCGCTGGGGATCGAGCCTTCGTTCTTCGGCGTCGTCGTCTGCGCGCTGAGGACCGGCGCCGCGACGGCGATCAGCAATAATGCGTTACGTAGTTTCGTCATTGGTCGCGGCCTCTACCGGATTACCATGAGCTTGTCCTGCGCGAGCTGCCGCTTGCCTTCGACGATCGACTCGACGACGACGAGGTACATGCCGGAGGCGACAGGTTCGCCGCGACCGTTGCGGAGCGACCAGATCGCGTTGACGGCGAAGTCGGCGCCAACGGGCGTCGTGCCGCCAGGCGGAGTCGAGCCGGGGAACACCGTTCCGCTCGTCTTGTACGTTACGAGGCCAGCCATGTCGTAGATCGCGAGCTTCCACTGCGTGCCGGGATCGCCGTTGAAGGCGATGTTCGCGATGTCACCATTGATCTCGCGAACCGGGTTGTTGCCGAACAGAATTCCTCGCGTACTCGTGACGATCACGATGAGAGGGATATCCTGTGGCGCCGTACCGGCCGATTGTACTCGCAAGCTCCCTCGATACCGGCCGCCGAGGATGCCTCGCGGAATCTGCACGGTCACGACGAGCCGGGTCGTGTCGCCGAGCTGCACCGCCGCGAGCGACGACGGCGAAATCGTGACGTTCGCCGCGGGGATGAACAGCCCGACCGCGCTCTCCGATCGGAGGTCGGTGGCGGTGATGCGCATGTCGCTGAGATTCGCATTCCCCGTGTTCGCGATGCGGAGCGCACCACTCGCCCGCTGGCCCGATCGGCCACGAATCACGAGCGAGTCGAGCGGGCTCGCCGTATCCGCATTGAGAATCGCGAAGTCGAGGTCCTCGACGACGTGGACCTCGATGTTGATGACGTCGACATTCAACACGTCGCGAGTGGGGCTGAGCGTCGCGAACACGACGTTGTCCCGGATCTCCAGCTGGCCGATGTACGTCCCGGCTGCCGTGCCTTGCGGGACCTGCACGAACGCCTGGACCTCCGCGCGCTGGCCGCTCAGCAGGTTATGCGGGAGGTTGGTGACGACGATGTTCTCGCCGGGAATCGCCAGCGCCGCGTTCGCGGTGTTGACGAGGTTCGAGCGCGACGCGATGAAGAGATCGTGATAGTCGCACGCCGTCGCGTAGCCGTCGTGGTCGACGTCGCCCTCGGGTGCGTTCGCATTGATGATGTAGAACGACCCGCCGTTGGACGCCGTCCCGCGACGACCTTCGAGGTGCATCGTGTTGCCATACGTGAGCCGCCCGAGCTCGTCGGCGATATCGAAATCACAAGGCACGACGACCTGGGTCTGTGCAATCCGCGGAGTCACCACGGCCATCGCGACGATGGCTGCGGTGACCAGCGGACGAGATACATGCCTGACTCGGTTCACTCGGACTTCCTCGTGCAGGTTCATGGAGTGTTCACTCCCGCATAGCGAAGGACCGCGCCGCCGTCACCGACGATCCAGGCCGTCGTCGACGACAGGACGTCGATGCGATTCAGCGCCGGGAACTCGGCGCCGTAGTTCGGCGCTCCAGCCACCCCCTGTCTGATCCAGGTCCCACCGCCATCGCGCGTGACGAAGATCAGCCCTTCATATCTCGGAACGCCGCCGATCGTGCCGACCTGACGGGCACCGACGATCCATCCCAGGGAGTTGTTGTCGGGTGCGAACTGAACGTCGTTGTAGATCAGCGCGAACGGATTTCCAGGCTGCGGATTCGTCACGCCCGGGAGTGCGATCCGCGTGATCGTATACGCGCCGCCGCCACTCGGCGTCAGCTTCGCCGCGTAGCCGTTTCCGCCGGTCACGAAGATCTCGCCGTTCGTCTTCACCGCGATTCCACGGTACGTGAGCACGGTGTCGGTCGCTGCGGCACCGGCAACTTCCTGCCAGGTCGAGCCGCCGTCCTTGCTCACGAACACCGTTCCGTGAACGAACCGCGTTCCGACCTGGATCCCGAGCGTCGCCGCTGCGCCCGTGAGCGTGTCACCGGTGAAGTCGAGATCATTCACGCCGCCGGTCCCACTGAACGTGGTCACCGAGAAGGTCTTGTTCGCCGGGTGGTACTTCATGAAGTACGCGGGCGAGAACGTCTGTCCACCGGCGACGACGCCGAATGGCGTCGTCGCGTTCGGGATCGGCCGGAAGTACGCCCGATTCAGGACCTGGGCCAGCGCCGAGCCGATGGTATCGAAGGTGACTCCGCCATCGAACGTCTCGAGGACAACGCCGAGCCGCGTTCGGGCCTCGGCCACCGTCGCGAATCCATGCTGCCGGCTGACGAACGAGACATCGTTCGACGCGTTGTAGTACGGGGGCAGCGGAAGCGTCGTGCTGCTCAGCGTATCGGTGTAGCGCAGGAGCGTGTTGATGCGCGCCATCACGTACGTGTACGACGGCTCGACCACGGACACGCCGCTCAGCGCATTGCCTGCCGCGTCGGGGAGCGCGCGCCAGTACAGCTCGCGGATGGGTGGAAGCTCCGTCCGGAGGTCGCAGACGGTGACGTTTACCGAGGCGCTGTTGTCGACGGACTGCAGGTTCTGCACGCGGACGCGCAGCGCCTTGTCGAATGGAAGCTGGTCGCTCGGCGTGAAGACAACCTGCGCCGGGTTACCGGCCGCGAGGCGAACCGCGCCGGGAATCTCGAAGCCGGTTGCCGCATCGGTCACCACCACGTTTCCACTCGTCACGCTCCCCGGCGACAACGGTTGCGTGAACGACAGCGTAATCGGCGAATTCACGAGGAGCGGGCCAGTGGGACACTGGACGAGCGCGAGCGGCGCGGTGGGCTGAGTCGGGTCCTTGTCGCAGGACATGACCGCGACGCTCACCGCAGCCGCTGCCACCAGGGTCGAGAGACGGCTGAACGCTACGGACATTGCTTAGCCACTAGAGAGGGTGAAAGGATCGGCAGCAGCTCCGACTGGCGGCGCGTCAAGCGCCCGGGCTGTTGTTGCAAGTCGTATTGTCGCCTTGGTGGAACGCGCAGTTCGTTGACTGGAGCAGCTCCTGCTGCGGATCGACGTGCACCCGGGTGAGCGTCGGTGGTTCGTATGGCTTGCGCGGATCCTGATTCGATTCGGGTTTACGCATTGGATCTACCTGTTGGAAGCGTGAGGACGCAGCACGTCAGACGGTGCATGCGCCAAGGGGACGTGGATACGTGCGATAATCGGGGTGCTGCGCGGGTTCGAGTCCGTGTTCGGCGTGGGTCACGTCGCAATAGTAGGTGTCCTTCAGGTACGGGCTTCCGGATGCCATCCTCGCCCGCGCCGGGCAATTCATGCAGCCACTCCGGAGCGAGCAACCGCTGCAGGGCGCTTCCTTCGGGAGCGGTTGATCCACCCACGCGCCCATCTGCTCCCACACGTCATCCCATTCCATCTCGGTGAGCGCGAAGCTCGGTTCGCGATCGAGCACGCAATGGCTCGCGCGCCCGTTCGCATCGACGAAGAACGCAACGCGCCCGGCACCGCACTGATACAGGCGCTCGACCCCGTCAGCCGCGCCGCCCATGTTGCACTCCGGGAGCGGCATCGTGCGCTGCTGACCGGTCATCGCGAGGTGCAGTTCGTCCTTGAGCCCGCGCACCGCGCGCGGCGCGATCCGGTACAGCGAGGGCTGCTGACCGCCGTCATGACGGTTCTCGATCGTGGCCGCGAACTTGTGCACGATGCCCCTCGTCTCGCACCACTCGTGAATCGCGCCGACATGATCCGCGGTGATCGAGCTGGTCGGGTGCTTGAGCAGGAGCGATACCCCCGCGCCCTGGAGCAAGTCGATGCCGCGTACGAAGCGCGGGAACGACCCCTTGATCCCGGTCACGCCCTCATAATGCTCAGCGTCGGCCCCGTAGATGCTGACCTCGACCGAAAACGGTGGCTGCTCGCGAAAGAGCTCCGCGATGCGCTCCGTCATCATCGTCGCGTTGGTGAAGACGGTGACGAGGAATCCCTTCTTGCGGGCGTACAGGTAGATCTCGGGGAAGTCACGGCGCGACAAGACCTCGCCGCCGGTGAGCGTCAGCCAGAGCACGCCCGCACGTTCGAGCTTGTCGAGGACCGCGAAGACCTGCTGCGTCGTCAGGTAGGGGCCCTTGTACGGGTCGAGCGCGACGTAGCAGAAGTGGCAGCGCAGGTTGCACGTCGGTGTCAGCTCGAACGTGCAGGTCATCGGCAGCCGTTCGCGGCGCGACTGGGCGCGGATCTGCTGCTCGAATGCGCTCAACAAAAGTTCCATCAAGTACGCTCCACGGTGTCAATCGCGCCGCAGTCGGCCAACTCGGCGAGAAATCGTTCGACATCCCCGAGCGCTTCGCCCGCGCTGATCGCAAAGTGCTGCGTCACGGCGGAAACCAGCGCATCGATGTCAGCCGGCGATGCGAGCCGGTCCCAGAGAAACTCACCGGTGCCATTGAGCACGTAAAAGTTCGCCGTTCGCCGCTCCGCGTCGTCGGTACGGGTGGCGATCGGGACCAAGACAAGCTCGCCGGCAATTCGGCGTGCAACGACGTCAGCCGAACGCACGAATCGCGCCATCCAGCACTCCTTTAGTTTCTGGTCGAGATTGCTGCTGAAAGTTCGTCAACGAGGCGGACGATCGCACCGTTAGTCGGCGCATAGGCAAATTCAAAGCATGGCAGAGTGGTCACCATCTGATCGATGAGCGACAGTGCAAACTCCGTCCCCTCGGGGTCCCAGAATGGGATGGCGACGGTTCGAATGAGCCGCGTCATCGCTTCGCGCGGCGCAAGCCGCGTGATCCGCGCGCCGTCGCCCCTCGCGACAAAGACCATCGCCGAGCAGGGCGCGTCGTCAGCGACAGCGGCACCGGCGGACGAATGCCACGGCGTTCCCCAGAGGTGCAGCCCTTCCGGCTCCGCCGTCACCGCAATCCGGTCGTCTCCGAGGACGGTCAACTCCGAGGGAGAGGCCGCGAGCAGCAACTTCGCGAGCGTGCTCTTGCCCGCACCGGATACCCCCGGGCAGACGACACCACGGCGACCAGGCAGAATGAATCCCGTCGAGTGCACGGACAGCCCCCGTCTCCGCATCGGCAGCGCGAACATGAAGATTGTCCGGTGCCAACCCCATTGTCCCCGCAGCGCGTCCTCTGCCGAGGCATAACGGATCGTGTACGAGAAGCCGCTCGCCGTCGTCCGCAACAGCTGCGGACGATCTACCGGCGGGCCGGCGATCCGCGCGCGGATCGCCATTTTGCGTTCGTCGTCAACGTAGTAATCACCGTGCGGAAGCTCGGTGGAAATCACCGGCTGAAGTCCCTCGGTGCTCGTGTCGCCCACAGCGTGAAATACGCGAATGGGCTCATCGACGACACGGCTCCCACGCCACGTCGGGGTGATCCAGCGGGGGAGTGGTATTCCCGGTTCTCCCTCGTGCAGGAACTGGATTCCGGCGACACTCAGTGGCGAACGGGTCGAATCATTTTGCATGCGTCGCGCCCCGCATCGGCCAGACACGCGCGGTCGCGCGCGCAAGCCCCTCGCTCCGCCCGATCCGCATCGTCCAGGCCCTGACGAACGCGCGCGCAGTTGTCAGGCGCGGCACCGGCATCACGCGTCCCTGGAGCCTGACGACGTCGGCCTTCGCGACGACGTCGCTGAGCATCACGGGACGATCCATCCGCACGTTGGCATCGCCCTGCAGCCGCACCACCCCAGCGCGGACATGCTTCACGCGGTGAAGTACGATCTTGCCTCCGCCGAGATCGGCGAGCACCACGTCCCCGGCGGTGATCGACGCCCCGTGCACAGGTGCGAGCCTGACGGCAGCGCCGCTGGGAATTGCCGGATACATGCTCGACCCTGTCGCGCGGATCCAGAATGCACAGTCGCGCGCGGCGAGATCGCGGGCGATCTCGCCGAAATCCCGGGCGCCTAACGTCAGCGCGCGGGTGCTCGAGTCGACCGATACGGATGCCGCCCCTCCACTCGCCATCAGGCTGGTGCGTGCCGCGCGAAGGCGGCCGCGAAGGAACTTCACGAGGCGCTCGGCGAGCCTCGAGAGCAACCGCGCGGGATTCGCTCGCAGATCGGCTGGCGCCGCCCACCCCGCAACGACCGCCACCACATCGCGAGGGCTGTCGGCAAGCGCTGCGACGCGCAACGCGTTGTGGATGTCGGTCCGTTCGCCATTGCGGAAACCGATCGCGGTGAGCGCGCCGTCGCTGCCCTCCGCCGCCTCGATGAGCAGCGCGGATCGCCGGACCGCCCAATCCAGGTAGCGCGTCGCGCGTGCAGCGCGCGCCGCCACCCATGCGCGTTGGCGGTCGTCGGGGGCAAGCTTCTCCCAAAGCTCGCCGAAATCCACGAACCAGAGCAGCGGAGGCATCGCGTGCTTCGCGAGGTGCACAGCGAGAAAGGCAGGCAGCTGGTCATCGTCGTGGGCCATCGTATCGA
>Ga0308173_10002315_pt1 | contig 10064 bp, 7 predicted proteins | sample PhyPR1_FD_203716 | JGI IMG/M metagenome (GOLD analysis project Ga0308173, IMG submission 203716) | Soil microbial communities from UC Gill Tract Community Farm, Albany, California, United States - DLSLS.P.R1 | ecosystem: Environmental > Terrestrial > Soil > Agricultural land | place: USA... | reverse complement strand
ACCAGCAGCGTGCTGCCGGCGTGCCGGTCGCCTGGGTCACCTGCGACCGCGACGACGACGGCAACGCCTTCTGGAGCGCCGTCATCCTGGCCGCCACCGAGGTCGCACCCGACTCCGCGACGGTGCTCTCCGGGCTCGACGCCCCGGCCGGCCCCGCCGACTCGATGTTCGTCGCGAACCTCATCGGCGTGCTCGGGGACGAGGTCCCGGGCATCGTGCTCGTCCTCGACGACGTGCACGAGGTGCGGGCGCGCGAGGTGCTCGACGGCATCCAGCACCTGGTCGAGTGGGCCGACGGCCGGGTCCGGGTGGCGCTCGGCTGCCGCTTCGAGCCCCCGATCGGGCTGCACCGGTTGCGCCTCACCGGGCGCCTTCACGAGGTGCGCGCGGCCCAGCTCGCGTTCACGGCCGCGGAGGCCGACGACTTCTGGAGCCGGCACGACATCGTGCTCGACAGCGAGTCGCGCGGAGTGCTGCTCACGCTCACCGAGGGCTGGCCCGCCGGCATGCGGATGGCGGCGCTGTCACTGGAGCACGGTGACCCGGCCACCTTCGTGGCCGAGTTCAGCGGCGCGGACCGCCCGGTGGCCGACTACCTCGCCGGGGAGGTGCTGGCGCGCCTTCCCGACGACGTCGTCGACTTCCTGCTGCGCACCTGCGTCGTCGAGGACCTGTCCGTCGAGCTGGCGGTTCGCCTCTCGGGGCGCGAGGACTCCGCGGCCATGCTCGACGACCTGGCCCAACGCAACGCCCTCGTCGTCCCGCTCGACCGCAGCGGCACCTGGTTCCGCTACCACGCGCTGCTGCGCACCTACCTCGCCGCCGCGCTGCGGCGTCGGGACCCCGGCGAGGTGGCCGCGCTGCGGGTGGTGGCCGCTCAGTGGTTCCTCGAGCAGCGCGAGCCCGGCGAGGCGCTCGAGCTGGCGTCGGCGGCCGGTGACTCCGAGCTCGTCGAGCGCATCCTGCTCGCGCACGGCCTGGGCCTGCTGCTGGGGGGCGCCGGGCCGTCGGTGCGGCGGGCGATCAGCCAGCTCCCACCCTCGCAGGACGACGCCCCCGCCGTGCTGGTGCACCGGGCGCTGCTCGCGGTCGACGAGGGTGACGTGGGGGCGGCCGACGAGGCGCTGGCCGTGCTGGCCACGGTGCCCGACGACGGCGAGAACCGGCGGATGACGTCGCTGCGCAAGGCGGCGGCGCTGCACCGGGCCCGGCTGGCCGCCGACCTGGCGATGGCGCACGCCAGCGACCTCGTCGCCGACGTCGGCCCCTCCCACCTGCCGGCCGACCTCGACCCCGACGTGCGGCTGCTGGTGCTCGCCGACCGGGGCGCGCTGCGGCTCTTCGAGGGCGACCACCGACGGGCCCGACGCGACCTGCTGCAGGCGATCGACCTGGCCCAGGCCGCCGGCCTGCACTCCATCGAGCTCTACTGCAAGAACCTCGTGGCCGGAACCCACGTCGCGGCGAACGACTTCGCCCAGGCCCGTACCGCCGCCGAGAAGGCGATCGCCTTCGCTGCCGCGCGCGGCTGGGACCGCACGCCCACCCTGGCGTACTCCTACATGCTCGCCGGCTGGACGTCGTTCCAGGTGCTGCGCCCGGAGGAGGCGGCCACCTGGGCGGCCATCTCGCTCGACGTCATCGATGCCACGATCGACGTCGAGGTCGAGGGTGCGGCGCGCACCGGCGAGGCCATCATCGCCTTCGACGAGCCACCGCAGCGACGCCTGGCCCTCGACCGGCTCGAGCGCACCACGGCCTGGCTCACCGACCGCGGCGCCTCGCCGGCGCTCACCGCGCTGGCCGCCCCGCACGAGCTGCGGATGTGCCTGAGCCTGGGCGAGTGGCACCGGGCCGAGCAGGCGGTCGAGCGGGCCGAGGCCCGGCTCGGGGCGAGCGGCGACGTCGCCGTGCTGCAGGCCATGCTCGCCTCGGCGCGCGGTCGGCCGGCCGACGCACGACGGCTGCTGCGACCCGTGCTCAGCGGTGAGCTGATCCCGCTGCGCACCACCGCGTGCACGACGGCGTGGCTGCTCGAGGCCCTGCTGGCCGAGCGCTCCGACCGCCGCCCGGCGGCGACCGAGGCGCTGCTGAGCGCCCTGCACTCGGCCGCACCCACCGGCGCCACCCGTCCGTTCTTCGACGCCGGCACCGAGGTGCACACGCTGCTGTCGCGGCTGCGTGGCCGGGCCGGGCACCTCGAGCCGGTGCTCGACGCGGTGCTCACCGGCATCACCCACGTGCTGGACTGGCAGGGCGCTGCGACCACGTCGGCGACCGGGGCGCCGTCGGGCACGACGACGGCCCCGAGCGGCGGCTGGCTCACCGAGCGCGAGCTCGTGGTGCTGCGCGACCTGCCCTCGATGATGACGCTCGGCGAGATCGCGGGCGCGCAGGGCATCAGCCTCAACACCGTCAAGACGCACGTGCGCTCGATCTACGCGAAGCTGGGCGCCGGCACCCGCCGCGAGGCGATCGGCATCGCCCGGGGCCTCGGCCTGCTCTGATCCCGCTCCTCCGCGGCGACGGCCGCCCGACCGGCACCCGGCTGCTCTCACCCGTCACGCGTGAGGCGACGTCGGGCCAGCCGGTGCCAAGGTCGACACCAGGCAGGAGCGAGTCCGCGGCAGCTCGAGAGGACACCATGCGATACGAGTTCATCATCAGGGGCTCGGTGTCCGACGACGTCATGGCGGCGCTCCCGGAGCTGTCGTCGACCCCCTACCCCACCGGCGGCACCGTGTTGTTCGGGCCGGTACGCGACGAGTCCGACGTGTCGAGCCTGCTCGCGCGGTTCAGCGACCTGGGCCTGTCCGTCGTCGAGATGCGCCGGCTCCCGGACTGACCACGGCGTGGGCGACAGCGAGCAGCCCCGCGGGTCCACGGCATCCCTGACCGGTCGCGCCCGGACCTGGGCGTCGGGCCGGTTCGGTGACCGCAGCACCGTCGCCGCCGACCTGAGGGCGGGAACCGTCCTCGGGCTCGAGTCGGTGCCCGACGGCCTGGCCAACGGGCTGCTCGCCGGCGTCAACCCGCTGCTCGCGCTGCACGGCTACCTGGTCGGCACGGTCGTCGGGGCGGTGTCGACGAGCACGGTGCTGATGTCGGTGCAGGCGACCGGTGCGATGGCCGTGATCATCTCGGACGTGCCGCAGACCCAGACCGGTGACGCGCGTGCCCAGGAGGCCCTCGCGGTGCTGGCCCTGCTCACCGGCGCCGGCATGCTCGTGCTCGGGCTCGCCAAGCTCGGGTCGCTCGTGCGCTTCGTGCCCAGCTCGGTGCTCGTCGGCTTCGTCAACGCCGTCGCGATCAACATCATCCTGTCGCAGGTCGACGAGGTCACCGGCTACACCAGCGACGCATCCAACCGGGTGCTCAAGACCCTCGACACCCTCGTGCACCCGGGGCAGATCCACTGGGCCGGGGTGCTGGTCGCCGCGCTGACGATCGGGCTCATCGTGCTGCTCGAGCGCACCCGGCTCGGGGCGCTCGGCATGGTGGTGGCCATCGCGCTGGCGTCGGCGGTCCCGGTCGTGCTCGACGCCCTGGGCCACACCGTGCTCAACGTGCCGATGCTCTCGGACCTCGTCACGGTGCCCCGTAGCCTGCCGACCCTCCAGCTGCCCTCGCTCGGGCTGGTCGTCGCGATGATCGTTCCCGCGCTCTCGCTGATCTTCGTCGGCCTCGTGCAGGGCGCGGCGATCGGCGGCACGATGAGCAGGCCGGACGGCTCGCCGAACGACCCGTCGGGAGACTTCCGGGGGCAGGGCGTCGCGAACCTGTTCACGGGCGTGCTGCAGGGGATGCCGGTCGCGGGCTCGATGTCGGCGACGAACCTCGTCCGCGCGGCGGGCGCCCGCACGGCGACGGCCAACCTCTTCGCGGGGGTCGTCATCGGCGCCTCGATGCTGCTGCTGTCCGACGTGGTGGGGTACGTCGCGATGCCCGCCCTCGGCGGCCTGCTGGTGCTCATCGGCTGGCGCAGCCTGAAGGTCGACCAGCTGCTGCTCACCTGGCGTACCGGCCCCGTTCCGGCGACGACGATGGCGATCACGTTCGTGCTCACCCTGATCATCCCGCTGCAGTACGCCGTGCTCGTGGGGGTGGGGCTGGCCGTGCTCCTGCACGTGGGGCGGCAGTCGAACCGGGTCGTCGTGAAGCACTGGGTGTTCGACGACGACCACGGCTTCCCCACCGAGGTCGACCCGCCCGCCGCGGTGCCTGCTGGGGAGGTCGTGGTGCTCGCGACCTACGGCAGCCTGTTCTTCGCCTCGGCACTGGCGTTCGAGGCCCAGCTGCCGCGGCCGGCCGGCACCGGCAACCACGGCGTGGTCGTGCTGCGCCTGCGCGCCAAGGAGGAGCTCGGCAGCACGGTGGTGAAGATGCTCATCCGGTACGGCGAGCAGCTCGCGGCGTCGGACGCCCGGCTGATGCTCTGCGGGGTCACGCCGGGTGTCCGCCGCCAGCTCGACGACACCGGGCTGACGTCCCTGCTCGGCACCGACGCCGTGTTCATGGCCCACGCCCGGGTCGGCCTGTCGGTGAAGGAGGCCGTCGAGCACGCCGAGGAGTGGATCGCGGCGGCGAACGAGCCGGCACCGCCGGCCGGGGCCTGACCCCTGCCCGTTCCTGAGGGCGGTACGACTCTTGACTCGTTCAAGAGAACGGGCAACACTGCACAGGTGCCCCCACCGCCCGACGTCGAGCAGCTGCTGCGCGGCGCCTCGCTGCGGGTGACCCGCCCCCGGGTGGCCGTGCTCGCCGCGGTGCAGGACCATCCGCACGCGAGCACCGACACGATCATCGCGGCGGTGCGCCGGGACCTCGGCGAGGTCTCGCACCAGGCCGTCTACGACGTGCTGCGCGCCCTGACCACCGCCGGCCTGTTGCGCCGCATCCAGCCGTCCGGCTCGGTCGCCCGGTACGAGTCGCGGGTCGGGGACAACCACCACCACGTCGTGTGCCGGTCGTGCGGCACCATCGCCGACGTCGACTGCTCCGTCGACGAGACCCCGTGCCTCACGGCATCCGACGACCACGGCTTCCTCATCGACGAGGCCGAGGTCGTCTACTGGGGCACCTGCCCGCAGTGCGCGGCCGCGAGCACCACCTGACCACCAGAACCACCACCCATCCGAGTACCGGACAACGAAGGAGACGGACGTGACCGACCAGGCAACCGACGGCGTGACCGAACAGGGCAGCGAGAGCGAGAACCCGGCGATCGACAGCCCCACCCCGAAGGCCGGGCGGCCCCGCACCAACCAGGACTGGTGGCCCGACCAGCTCGACCTCTCGGTGCTGCACAAGCACTCCCCCGCCACCAACCCGCTGGATCCCGGGTTCGACTACGCCGCGCAGGTCGCCACCCTCGACGTCGACGCACTCAAGCGCGACATCGTCGAGGTGATGACCACCTCGCAGGACTTCTGGCCGGCCGACTTCGGCCACTACGGCCCGCTGTTCATCCGGATGAGCTGGCACGCCGCCGGCACCTACCGGATCTGGGACGGCCGCGGCGGCGCCGGTGACGGGCAGCAGCGGTTCGCCCCGCTGAACAGCTGGCCCGACAACGCCAACCTCGACAAGGCCCGGCGCATCCTGTGGCCGGTCAAGCAGAAGTACGGGCAGCAGGTCTCGTGGGCCGACCTGCTCGTGCTCGCGGGCAACGTCGCGCTCGAGGACATGGGCTTCGAGACCTTCGGGTTCGGGTTCGGCCGCGAGGACGTCTGGGAGCCCGAGGAGGTCTTCTGGGGCTCCGAGGACGCCTGGCTCGGCGACGCCCGCTACAGCGGCGACCGTGAGCTGGCCAACCCGCTCGGCGCGGTGCAGATGGGCCTGATCTACGTCAACCCCGAGGGGCCGAACGGCGTGCCCGACCCGGTGAGGGCCGCCCGCGACATCCGCGACACGTTCGCCCGGATGGCGATGAACGACGAGGAGACCGTCGCACTGATCGCCGGTGGTCACTCGTTCGGCAAGACCCACGGCGCGGGCAACCCCGACCTCGTCGGACCAGAGCCCGAGGGCTGCCCGGTCGAGCACCAGGGCATCGGCTGGAAGAGCGAGTACGGCTCGGGCAAGGGCCGCGACGCCATCACCAGCGGCATCGAGGTCACCTGGACCCAGACGCCGACCCGGTGGAGCAACAAGTTCTTCGAGAACCTGTTCGGCTTCGAGTGGGAGCTGACCAAGAGCCCCGCCGGGGCGCACCAGTGGCAGCCGAGGGACGGCGGGGGCGCCAACACCGTGCCCGACCCCGAGGACGGCTCGCTCAGCCGGCCGCCGACCATGCTGACCACCGACCTGGCCCTGCGCCTCGACCCGGAGTACGAGAAGATCTCGCGGCGCTTCCTCGAGCACCCCGACGAGTTCGCGCTGGCGTTCGCCAAGGCCTGGTACAAGCTGCTGCACCGCGACATGGGCCCGGTCGAGCGCTACCTGGGCCCGTGGGTGCCCGAGCCGCAGCCGTGGCAGGACCCGGTGCCGCCGGTCGAGGGCGCCCTGGTGTCCGACGACGACGTCGCCTGGCTGAAGGAGGCGATCCTCGCGACCGGGCTCACCGTGCCGCAGCTGGTGCGTACGGCCTGGGCCTCGGCCTCGAGCTTCCGCGGTACCGACAAGCGCGGCGGTGCCAACGGCGCCCGGATCCGCCTCGAGCCGCAGCGCGGCTGGCAGAGCAACGACGCCGACGAGATCTCGACCGTCGTCGACGCCCTCGAGCGGGTCAAGGCCGACTTCGACGGCCGCGGCGGAGCCACCGTCTCGATCGCCGACCTGATCGTGCTCGGCGGGTCGGCGGCGGTGGAGAAGGCCGCGCGCGACGGCGGCCACGAGGTCACCGTGCCGTTCCACGCCGGGCGCACCGACGCCACCCAGGAGCAGACCGACACCGACTCCTTCCGGGTGCTCCAGCCCCGCGCCGACGGCTTCCGCAGCTACCTGCCCGAGGGCGAGAAGCTGTCGCCCGAGACGCTGCTGCTCGACCGCGCCAACCTGCTGAACCTGTCCGCCCCCGAGATGACCGTGCTCGTCGGCGGGATGCGGGCGATCGGGGCCAACGCGGGCGACTCCGACCTCGGCGTGCTCACCGAGCGCCGCGGGCAGCTGACCAACGACTTCTTCCGGACCCTGCTCGCGCCGGGCACCGAGTGGAAGCCGTCGGTCTCCCAGGAGAACGTCTACACCGGCACCGACCAGGTCACCGGCGAGGCCCGCTGGTCGGCCACGGCGGTCGACCTCGTCTTCGGCTCGCACGCCCAGCTGCGCGCGCTGTCGGAGGTGTACGCCAGCGACGACGCATCGGAGAAGTTCGTCCGTGACTTCGTCGCGGCCTGGGTCAAGGTGATGGAGCTCGACCGCTTCGACCTGCACCACTGAGGCCATCCCCGAGAAGCTTGTTGCGGACCTGCCACCTCAGCAGGGGTCTGCGGGTATGCAGACGGTGGCAGATCCGCAACAAGGGATCTCAGGCGCGCCGGCGGAAGGTGTGCGCGCCGCGCGACGCCTTGGTCTCGAGGTAGCGGGCGTTGCTGGCGTTGACGTGCACCCCGGTCGGGACCACCTCGGTGACGTCGACGCCGAGACGGGACAGCTGGGCAGCCTTGTCCGGGTTGTTGCTCAGCAGGGCCATCGGCCCGACGCCGAGCGCCGACAGCATCTGGGCGGCGACGGTGTAGTCGCGGGCGTCGGCACTGAACCCGAGGGCGACGTTCGCCTCGTAGGTGTCGAGGCCGTCGTCCTGCAGCCCGTAGGCGTCGAGCTTGCCGTACAGCCCGATGCCGCGCCCCTCCTGGCGCAGGTAGAGGAGGTAGCCCCCGACCTGCGCGATCAGCTCGACGGCCTCGCGCAGCTGCGGGCCGCAGTCGCAGCGCTGGCTGCCGAAGACGTCGCCGGTGAGGCACTCGCTGTGCAGCCGCACGAGCGGCGGCCGGTCGCGACGGTCGGCCGGGGCCAGCCGGCTGGTGCGGTCGCCGAGCCCGACAGCGAGGTGCTCGCGGCCGTCGACGAGCCCGTCGAAGGTGAGCACGCGCGCGGTCGTGGTGAACCCGTCGCTGAACTGCAACGGCACCATCACCTCGGTGCGGATCGTCGCAGGCTGGGGCTGCAGTGGGTGCGTCATACGGTGGTCCCTCCCTGGTCGTCCTGCTCGAACCGTGCCGACAGCGCGTAGCGCAGCAGCACGACGTCCTCGATGCGGCGCACCTCGGCGAGGTCCGCGCGCGGGCGGTCGCCACCCGGCATCCGCACGTCGGCCACGAGGCGCGGCGCCCGCGCGTCCCCGACGAGCAGCGGTGCCACCACGAGCTGCAGCTCGTCGGCGAGCTGCGCGGCCAGGAACTGCTCGAGCACCTGCCGGCCGCCCTCGATCATCAGGCGTCGCACCCCGCGCGCGGCCAGGTCGTCGCTGACCCAGCCGACCTGTGGCGAGGCCCCCGCGTCCACCACCGTGGCCGCGGTGCCGAGCCGCTCGCGGGTGGCCGCGACGGCGGGGGTCGCGCAGTAGACCAAGGGGTCGCCGTCGCAGCCGGCGAAGATCGCGGCACGCGGGTCGAGCCCCGGGTGCCGGGTGAGCGTCACCTTCCGCGGTGTCGCCGAGCGCCCCTCGGCGACCCGCCGGGCCCTGCGGTCGGCGGCGCGCACCGCCAGCCGCGGGTCGTCGGCGCGCACCGTGCCGGCGCCGACGAGGATGGCGTCACAGCCGGCTCGCACGCCGTCGACCCGGTCGAGGTCGGCGGCGTTCGACAGCAGCAGGCGCTGGTCGGTGGCGTCGTCGAGGCACCCGTCGAGCGAGACCGCGCAGCTGAGCAGCGTGTAGGGGCGCTCACTCACGCCGACCACCGCCCACGGCACCCAGACGTGGTGGGCCCACGAGCACCGGGGCGGGCTCGACCGGACGCTGCCGACGCAGCCGCCCCGCGAGCAGCAGCGCGGCGCCCGGGAGGGTTCCGACGAAGGCGATCGCCCCGAACGCGACGGCCGTGGCGAGCCCCGTCGCGGCCCCAAGCCCGGCGGCAGCGAAGACCCACGCCGCCGCGCCCTCGCGCGGACCCCAGCCGGCGAGGTTGAGCGGCACGGCCGACACCACCAGCACGACCAGTGCGAGGGGCAGCAGCTCGAGCACGGGCGTGCGCACGCCCACGGTGCGCGCCGCCAGCACGAAGACCGCGACGTGACCCGCCACCGCCGCGACCGAGGCGGCGACGATGCCCACGGATGCCCGGCCGTGCCCCAGGGCCCGCAGGTCGGCCGCCACGGTGTGCCACCAGCGGGAGGCCCCGTGCCCCCGCAGCCGGCTCGCCACCGCGAGGACGGCGCCCACGGCCAGGAGGACGGCGACGACGACGGCCGCCGAGGTGCCGTCGAGCCCGGGCAGGTCGAACGGCCGCGCCACGACCAGGGCGACGGCCGCGAGCACCGAGAGCACCAGCTGGCCGGTCGTGCGCTCCCACGCGACACCACGCAGCCCACGCCCGACGTCACCCCCGGTGCGCCCGTGCTGGACCCCGCGGCCGACGTCGCCGAGCACGCCGCCGGGCAGCGTGGCGTTGAGGAACTGGGCGCGGTAGCAGGAGGCGAGGGCGCTGGCCAGGGTGAGGTCGGCGCCGAGCCGGTGGGCGACGAGGCGCCACCGCCAGGCCCCGCACAACGTGGTCAGCAGCGCGATGACGGCGCCGGCCGCCAACGCCCGGACGTCGGTTGCCCGCAGGGCGTCCAGGAAGGGCCCGGTGCCGAGCGCGATGACCAGGGCGGCGAGAACGAGCGCGCCCACCAGCGGACGCGCCCATCGCCACCACGTCGCGTCGATCACGGCCTCCCGGTCGTCCGGGCTCCTCCCCGGGTCGGGAGCGGAGCACCTGTACTCCGGACATACGGGCCCGGCGCCGACGCGGTTCACCAGCGCCGGAGCCGTCAGGCCCCCACCGCGGCGAGCACCCGGTCGACCTCGGCGCTCGTCTGCGCCCAGCTGGGCAGCGTGGCACGCCGGCCGTCGGCGGCGGCGTGCAGGTGCGCGCGCAGCCCGGGGTCGCCGAGCCACTGCTCCAGCGCACCGGCGAGTGCAC
>Ga0308173_10002314_pt1 | contig 10064 bp, 8 predicted proteins | sample PhyPR1_FD_203716 | JGI IMG/M metagenome (GOLD analysis project Ga0308173, IMG submission 203716) | Soil microbial communities from UC Gill Tract Community Farm, Albany, California, United States - DLSLS.P.R1 | ecosystem: Environmental > Terrestrial > Soil > Agricultural land | place: USA... | reverse complement strand
TCCCGCCAGGCGGGGAACGCCGCGGCGGCGGCGGCCATCGCGGCGTCGACGTCCGCCTGCCCGGACAGCGGCGCCGTCGCGTACGCCGTACCGGTCACGGGGTTGACCACCTCGGTGGTCCGTCCGTCGGCGGCGTCGCGGAATTCGCCGTCGATGTGGTTGCGCAGACGACGCAGTTCGGTGCTCACTGCCGGTCCTCCCGGGGGTTTCGAGTACGGACGGATGTCACGTGTCCGACTTCTCCACGTGTCCATTTGCTGAGACACCCACCCTAGTCGCTGCCTCCGCGTCTTCAACACCTCCACTACCCTCACGGCTGCGAAATCCGCACGTTCACACACTCCAGACAACGAATTTCATCGATAACGCCTTGCGGAACTGTCGAGACGTCGTGCACAGTGACCCGGTGGCCAGTCGAAGCGCAGAGCACAAGGACCCCTCCCGGGAGCACCGGAACGGCGGCGGCATCCCTCATCTGGACGCCGTCTCCCTCGCCATCGTCGAGCAGCTCCAGGAGGACGGCCGGCGGCCGTACGCCGCGATCGGCAAGGCGGTCGGTCTGTCCGAGGCGGCCGTGCGCCAGCGCGTGCAGAAGCTCCTCGACCAGGGTGTGATGCAGATCGTCGCCGTGACGGACCCGCTCACGGTGGGGTTCCGCCGGCAGGCGATGGTCGGCGTCAACGTGGAAGGGGACGTGGACGCCGTCGCCGACGCGCTGGCGGCCATGGACGAGTGCGAGTACGTGGTGATGACCGCCGGGTCCTTCGACCTGATGGTGGAGATCGTCTGCGAGGACGACGACCACCTCCTGGAGGTCATCAACAAACGCATCCGGGCCGTCCCCGGCGTGCGCTCCACCGAGAGTTTCGTCTACCTCAAGCTCAAGAAGCAGACCTACATGTGGGGAACCCGATAGCCGTGAGCAGCGACAGCAGCGCCAGCGCCAAGGACCTCAGCAGGTCCGCGTACGACCACCTGTGGATGCACTTCACCCGCATGTCCTCGTACGAGAACGCCCCCGTGCCGACGATCGTGCGCGGTGAGGGCACCTACATCTACGACGACAAGGGCAAGCGCTACCTGGACGGCCTGGCGGGCCTGTTCGTCGTCCAGGCGGGCCACGGCCGCACGGAACTCGCCGAGACCGCGTTCAAGCAGGCACAGGAGCTGGCGTTCTTCCCGGTGTGGTCCTACGCCCACCCCAAGGCCGTCGAGCTCGCCGAGCGGCTGGCCGGGTACGCCCCGGGCGACCTGAACAAGGTCTTCTTCACCACCGGCGGCGGCGAGGCGGTGGAGACCGCCTGGAAGCTGGCCAAGCAGTACTTCAAGCTGGTCGGCAAGCCCACCAAGCACAAGGTGATATCCCGTGCCGTGGCCTACCACGGCACCCCGCAGGGCGCCCTGTCCATCACCGGTCTGCCCGCCCTGAAGGCGCCCTTCGAGCCGCTCGTCCCGGGCGCGCACAAGGTGCCCAACACCAACATCTACCGCGCCCCGCTCTTCGGCGACGACCCCGAGGCGTTCGGCCGCTGGGCCGCCGACCAGATCGAGCAGCAGATCCTCTTCGAGGGCCCGGACACCGTCGCCGCCGTCTTCCTGGAGCCGGTGCAGAACGCCGGCGGCTGCTTCCCGCCGCCGCCCGGCTACTTCCGGCGGGTGCGCGAGATCTGTGACACCTACGACGTGCTGCTCGTCTCCGACGAGGTCATCTGCGCCTTCGGCCGGCTCGGCACGATGTTCGCCTGCGACAAGTTCGACTACGTCCCGGACATGATCACCTGCGCCAAGGGCATGACCTCGGGCTACTCCCCCATCGGCGCCTGCGTCATCTCCGACCGCCTGGCCGAGCCGTTCTACAAGGGCGACAACACCTTCCTGCACGGCTACACCTTCGGCGGCCACCCGGTCTCCGCGGCGGTCGGGCTGGCCAACCTCGACCTGTTCGAACGCGAGGGCCTCAACCAGCACGTCCTGGACAACGAGGGCGCCTTCCGCGCCACCCTGGAGAAGCTGTACGACCTGCCGATCGTCGGCGACGTCCGCGGCAACGGCTTCTTCTACGGCATCGAGCTGGTGAAGGACAAGGCGACCAAGGAGACGTTCGACGCGGAGGAGACCGAGCGGGTCCTGTACGGCTTCCTGTCCAAGGCCCTGTACGACAACGGCCTGTACTGCCGTGCCGACGACCGCGGCGACCCGGTCGTCCAGCTCGCCCCGCCGCTGATCTCCGACCAGTCCACGTTCGACGAGATCGAACAGATACTGCGGGGGGTCCTGACGGAGGCGTGGACGAAGCTGTGACCGGACGCCGGGCGGCCTGCGGCGCCGAACGCCGCTGAACGCCGGGCACCGCGCGGCACCGGGCACCGGGCACCGGGTGCCGGGCACCGGCCGGATGCCGGGCATATCGTCGTCCTGAATGATCAACATCGGCCCCTGGTCACCCGTTCGAGTGGGAAACGGTGGCCCGGGGCCGTGTGCCGTCCGGCCTCCCGCCACGGGGCCGCCTAGCGTGCCAGTGACCGATCGGCCCTGTCTTCGTTCCCCCGGAAGAGGGACCCCCAGGAGGGGCCCGGACGAGGGACCCGGCAGCGGGAGACGCCCGAAGACCCGGCCGGGACAGCGGATCTGAAGCGAGGTGTACGCGATGGTGGCCCCGCCGGACAACGACGTGCTCTGGGCACGCGCCCTGCACTTCCAGCACAACGGTTCACCGGCCCTGACCGGCGTCTCGCTCGGCGTGCGCGACGGCGAGATCCTGGCCGTCACCGGCCCGCGCGGCAGCGGCAAGACGACCCTGCTGAGCTGCCTGTCCGGACTGCTGCCGGCACAGAGCGGCGAGATCTGGTTCAACAGTAGGCCGATGCACACGATGCGCCCGATGCGGCGCGAACGGCTGCGCCGGGAACGGTTCGGCTGGATCGACCCGGTGCCCCACCTCGTCCCCGAGCTCAACGTCTGGGAGAACGCCGCCCTGCCGCTGATGCTGCGCGGCGTCGGACGCCGCGCCGCCCGGACCACCGCCCGCGAATGGCTCGAACGGCTCGACATCGGCATGTGCGCGCGCAAACGCCCGCATGCCCTGCCGGTCGCCCAGCGGCAGCGGGTGGCCATCGCCCGCGCCCTGGCCGCGGCTCCCACCGTCCTCTTCGCCGACGAGCCGACCGCCTCGCTGCACCGGGCCGACCGCGCCCATGTGCTGCGCACCCTCACCGCGGCGGCCCGCTCGCACGGCATCACGGTCGTCCTGGCCACGACCGAGCCCGAGACGGCGGCGCTCGCCGACCGTTCGGTGGCGCTCCTGGACGGCCGTTGCGTGCAGACCGTCCACCTGCCGCCCACCGCGGAACCGGAAGGCCGCGCCGCGTGCTCGCTCTCCGTCTAGCCCGCCGGGCACACGTACTGGTCCAGGTCCGCAGACTGCTGGTCGTCGCCGCCTCGGCGGCGACCGGCTTCCTGCTGCTGTGCGCGTTCGGGTACGCCCTGGCGCACCCGGGGGCCGCCGCCCCGGCCGCGCTGCGGCTCGCGTGGTGCGCGGTGCCGGTCGCGGCCACGGTGCATCTCGCCGTCGCCGTCGCCCGCGCGGACCCGGGCACCCGGCCACGCCCCGGGCTGTCGGCGGTCGGCCTGGGGCCCGGCCGGCTGCTGGTGTTCTCGGTCCTCACCACGGCCCTGTCCTGCGCCCTCGGTTCCGCCGCCGCCCTCCTCCTCTTCCTGCACCTGCGCGGCGACCTGCCCGGCGCCCCGCCCCGCGGCGCCCTCGCCGACGCCCTGGCGGCGGGTCTCCCGCTGCCGCTCCCGGCGACGGCGACCCTGCTGGCGGTGGTCCCCCTGGCCGCGTCGGCGGCCGGCGCGCTGACACTGCGCCCCCGCGAGGACGTACGCCCGGACGCGCGCCGAGAGGTGCGCCCGGACGCGGCGACGGACCCGGATGCGGGACATGCGCCCGGAAAGCGCCCGGCGGCGAAGGCCCGTACGGCGCTGCCGGGGCAGGGGATCTCCCCGGCGGACGCCGGCACCGCCGCCGTACCCACCCCGTCCGGTCTGCCGTGGGGCGTCGCCGCCATCGCCGCCGGACTGACCACCGAGACCTATGCCGCCCGGGACCCGGGCACCGGGCGGTTCGACCTCCCCGGCGACCTCGTGGCCGGTTCCGCCGGCGTGCCGGCCGGCTGGGCGCTCACCGCCGTCGGCCTCGCCCTGGCCGGTCCCGCGCTCACCCACCTGTGCGGCCGCCTGCTGCAGACGGCCCGCCCCGGTGTCCTGCGGCTGCTGTCCGGCCGTGTCCTCCAGGAGGAGGCAGGGCGCATCGGCCGTCCCCTCGGCGTGGTGTGCGCGGTCGCCTCCGGCGCGTACGCCACCGCGCGCCTGTACGCCGAGGCGCACGGCGCGCACCCCTCCTTCGGGCCCCTGAGCGCCGTCGGCGCGCTCGTGGTGGTCGGCTGCGCCCTCGCTACGCTGGTGACGGCGGCCGTCGAGGCCCGCCGGGACCGGACCGACACCACCGCCGCCCTGCTGCGGATCGGCGCCCCGGCCGCCCTCCTGCGGGCCGCCGCGCTGCTGCGCACCGCCGCTCTCGTTCTCGTCCTCACCCCGTTGACCTGGCTGGTCGCCGAGCTGGCCGCCCTGCCGCTCACGCGCTGAACGGGGGGGTCCCACGGTCCCGGAACATCTTCCCCTGCGGCCGATGAGTTCTGGGGCCCCTTCCGGTCTGCCCCTTCGCAAGGACGACACACCACCGCACCCCCATGGGAGGACCACCGTGTACCAGCAGATGATCTTCGTGAACCTGCCCGTCGAGAACGTCGACACCTCGAGGAAGTTCTTCACCGAGCTCGGCTACACGATCAACCCGCAGTTCAGCAACGAGGACTGCGCCTGCGTGGTGATCAGCGACACGATCATCGCGATGATGCTCAGCAGGAAGCGGTACGCCGACTTCACCAAGAAGGAGATCGCGGACGCGACGCGCAGCAGCGAGGTGCTGCTGTGTCTGAGCGCGGAGAGCCGGGAGAAGGTGGACGAGCTGGTCGGGCGGGCGCTCGCCGCGGGAGGCACGGACAACGACGACACCCAGGACCACGGCTTCATGTACGGCCGCTCGTTCGACGACCCGGACGGCCACTCCTGGGAGGTCGTGTGGATGGACCCGGCGGCCGTCGAGGGCTGATCGTGGAGGGCCGGCTCTCGACAGCCGGCTGTCGGAGGCCGAGTGTCCGGGTGTCGGCCCGTTCGAGTGAGGGGCGCCCTAGCATGAGCGGGTGCATCCGACACACGATCAGCCGTTCGACGGCTCCCACGACCGCGAGATCGAGACACTCACCGAGTTCGACGAGGTGGTCGCGGCCGGCCGCCCCCTCGCCCGGCACCGTGTGCAGTCCGTCGACCTGACGGGCCGTACGGAGGTTCTGCTCGCCCAGGACTGCGCGGGCGCCGTCTTCCTCGGCTGCCCGATGGCCCCCGACGCGGCCGCACACGTACGGGCCTCGGGGGCGCTGGTCTTCCCTCCCGTCCCCGGGCTGCCGTTCGACCCGTACCGGGGCCTGGTGTACTCCCCCGACGAGCTGTACGACGGCCTGGCCGCCGGCGGCTACGAGGCGACCCCGGACGCCCGCGCGTACGCCTGGTTCCAGCGGACGAAGGCCGACGGGGACGTGTTCGCGTCGATGCTGCGGGCCGTCCACGACGACGCGGTCTCCGACGCGCTGGACGAACTTCTCACCGGCGCCCGGGTGGTGGGCGTGATGGGCGGCCACGCGATGGCGCGCGGTACGCGGGCGTACGCGGGCGCGGCGCGACTGGGCCGGGAGCTGGCGCGTGCCGGGCTCATGGTCGCCACCGGGGGCGGCCCGGGCGCGATGGAAGCCGCGAACCTGGGGGCGTACGCGGCGCCCTTCGCGGACGCGATGCTGGACGAGGCGCTCGAACTGCTGGGCAAGACGCCGTCGTTCGTGCCGTCGGTCGGGGACTGGGCGGGCGCCGCCTTCGAGGTGCGCGGCCGTCGGCCCGCCGGCGGGGCCTCGGTGGGCATCCCGACCTGGTTCTACGGTCACGAGCCGCCCAACGCGTTCGCCACGCATGTGGCCAAGTACTTCGCCAACGCGACCCGGGAGGACGGTCTGCTGGCCCGTTCGAACGCCGGTGTGGTCTTCCTTCCGGGCGCGGCCGGTACCGTACAGGAGATCTTCGACAACGCCACGCCCAACTACTACGAGTCGCGGGGCGAACCGACGCCGATGGTGCTGGTCGACCGGGCGCACTGGACCGAACACCTGCCGACGTGGCCGTTGTTGCGGGCGCTGGCGCGGGAGCGGTCGATGGAGGCGCGGATCGCGCTCGTGGACTCCGTGGAGGAAGCACCGGCGGCGCTCAAACGTATGAGCGGTTAATAAGCGGGCAAAGTCCGGGGTGAGGCCGGGCATATGCGTTGACAGGTCTTACGTGACGCTTATAAACCTGTGAGCCACTCGGGGATTCTGTGACGACCCGCTACCGTGGCAGCGTCAAATCCCCGTTCACCCCCCGCAGTTGCGCATCCCGTGAAGGGCACAGTGGCCATCTTGTCCAAGTCGTCCACCTCATCCGCCTCGTTCATATCCCGCCGCACCACGGCACGCGCCGCCCGCGTGCTCGGTGTCGCGTCCGCCTCGGCGGCGCTCGCGCTCGGTGTCGCCGGAACGGCGGCCGCCTGCAACATCAGCGAGTTCTCCGCCGTCGCCAAGTGCGACGGCGACAAGGGTGTCATCGCCGTCACCGACGTCGACGGTTCCGGTACTCCGGTGACCGTCTCCGTGTTCCTGGAGAACAACGGCGCCGACCAGAAGAAGATCGGCGAGAAGACCGGCGTCAAGGGGTCCCGCGAGGGTGTCACCGTCACCTTCGACGAGGACTGGAAGGCGAACGCCACCTACCGCGTCCACGTCAAGGCCGACAACGGCGCCGTCGACGAGGACATCAAGGGCAATCTGACGACGCCGGGCACCGCCTGCGCCTCCGACACCGGCACCACGCCGTCGAAGCCCGCCTCCCCGAAGCCGTCGGACACGGCGGACAAGCCGTCGGGCGACACCACGCCCGCGGCCACCCCGTCGCAGACCACGTCCGAGGGGGCCACCGCGCCCGCCGGCTCGGGCAGTGACAACAACGGCCCGTCGCCCGCGGCCGTCGGTGAGTCCAACCTGGCCGAGACCGGCGCCAGTTCGAACACCCCGGTGATCGCCGGCATCGCCGCCGCGCTGGTCGTCGTCGGTGGTGGCGCGGTGTTCTTCGGCATGCGCCGCCGCGGCGCCTCGAAGGCCGGCTGACGCACCCGCAGCACCGGTTCGCGACCGCGGCCCGTCCCCTCACGGGGGCGGGCCGTCGTCGCGTCCGGCGTGCCCCGGCGTGTTCAGCCGAGCACGACGGTCTCCGCGGCGTCGAACGTGACGCCGACCTCGCTGCCCACCTCCGGGGCGTCCCGCAGGGCGCAGGCCGCCTCCAGGCGGGGTGCCCCCTCGGGGCGGAGGTGGACGGAGACGTGGGTGCCGCGGAAGGTGCGGGCGGTGACGGTGCAGGGCAGGCCCTCGGCGCCGGTCACCAGCCGTACCCCGGCGGGCCGCACGAGCAGCGTGCCGGGGCCCTGCGGGGAGCCCTCCGGCACCGGGAGCTTGCCCCAGGGGGTGTCGGCGGCCCGCCCTGTGACGGTGGCCGGAACGACGTTGTCGAAGCCGAGGAAGCGGGCGACGAACGCGTCGGCGGGGTGCTGCCAGACCTCCAGCGGGGTGCCCGACTGGGCGATGCGGCCGTCGCGCATGACCACGACCCGGTCGGCGAGCGCGAACGCCTCGCCCTGGTCGTGGGTGACGGCGAGCACGGTGGTGCCGAGCCGGGCGAAGAGTTCGCGGAGTTCGACGACGAGGCGTGTCCGCAGCGAGCGGTCGAGCTGGCCGAGTGGTTCGTCGAGCATGAGCAGCCGGGGGCGGGCGGCCAGCGCGCGGGCGAGGGCGACGCGCTGCTGCTCGCCGCCGGACAGCACGGCGACCGCCCGCCGTTCGGCGCCGGGCAGCCCGACCAGCTCCAGCAACTCCCGCACCCGCGCGGCCCGTTCGCCCTTCGCCATGCCGTGCATGCGCGGTCCGAAGGCGACATTGCCGCCGACGTCGTGCTGCGGGAAGAGCTGGTGGTCCTGGAACATGAGGCCGACCTGGCGCCGGTGCGCGGGCACGGCGGCCTGGTCCCGCCCGTCGAGCAGCACGCGGCCGGCGTCCAGCGGCTGGAGTCCGGCGACCGCCCGCAGCAGGGTGGACTTGCCGCTGCCGCTGGGGCCGAGGACGCACACGATCTCGTGGTCGGCGACGTCCAGGTCGACGGCGTCCAGCGCGGGCCGTCCGCCGAAGCGGACGCTCGCTCCCGTGAGGCTCAGCAGCATCAGAACTCCCCGTTCCGGTCGGTGCGCAGCCGCTCCAGGACGAGCAGGGCCGCCGCGCACACCACCATCAGGATCGTGGACAGGGCCATCGCCTGCCCGTAGTTGAGCTCTCCGGCCCGGCCGAGCAGCCGGGCGACGGCGACCGGCAGGGTGGGGTTGTCGGGCCGGGCGAGGAACACGGTCGCCCCGAACTCCCCCAGCGAGACGGCGAAGGCGAATCCGGCGGCGACCAGCAGCGCCCGCCGCACCAGCGGCAGGTCGACCTCCCGCCACACCCGCCAGGGGGAGGCGCCGAGCACGGCCGCGGCCTGCCGCAGCCGGTCGTCGACCGCGCGCAGCACGGGCAGCATGATGCGCACCACGAAGGGGACGCCGACCAGGGCCTGCGCGAGCGGCACCAGCAGCCAGGAGGAGCGCAGGTCCAGCGGGGGTTCGTCGAGGGCGATGAGGAAGCCGAAGCCGACGGTGACGGCGGACACGCCGAGCGGCAGCATCAGCAGCGCGTCGAAGCCCCGGACGAGCCGTCCGGCGTCGCGGCGGGCCAGCGCGGCGGCGGCGAGGGAGCCGATCACCAGGGCGACGACGGTGGCGGCGACGGCGTAGCGCAGGGAGATGCCGACGGCGTCGATCGGCGGGACGAGGAAGGTGCCGCCGTCCTCGCGGGTGAGCGCCTTGTAGTAGGCGAAGCCGGGCGCGTCCAGGGAGCGCTGCACGAGCACGGCGAGCGGCAGTACCAGCAGCAGGGCGACGGTGGTGAGGACGCCGGCGAGCAGCGCCCACTGTCCGGCGCCGCGCGGGCGACGGGCGGTCCCCGAGGCGTCCACGAGTCGCAGCGCGGTCTCCCGGCGGCGCACGGTCCAGGCGTGCACGGCGAGGATCGCGCCGACGGCGGCGAACTGGACGAGGGTGAGGACGGCGGCCGTGGACAGGTCGAAGATCTCGGAGGTCTGCCGGTAGATCTCGACCTCCAGGGTGGCGAAGGTGGGGCCGCCGAGGATCTGCACGATGCCGAAGGAGGTGAAGGTGAACAGGAACACCATGAGCGCGGCGGCGGCCACGGCCGGGCCGAGCGCGGGCAGGGTGACCGTGCGCCAGGCGGTGAACCGGGAGGCGCCGAGCATGCGTGCGGCCTCCTCCTGGCGTGGGTCGAGCTGTCCCCACAGGCCGCCGACGGTGCGCACGACGACGGCGTAGTTGAAGAAGACGTGCGCGAGCAGGATCGCCCACACGGTGGTGTCCAGCCGCAGGCCCCACAGCTCGTCGAGGAGTCCTCCGCGGCCGACGAGGGCGAGGAACGCGGTGCCGACGACGACGGTCGGCAGCACGAACGGCACGGTCACCACCGCGCGCAGGACATTCCGGCCGGGGAAGTCGAAGCGCGCGAAGACATATGCGCCGGGGAGCGCGATCGCCAGGGTGAGCGCGGTGGAGGCGAGCGCCTGCCAGGTGGTGAACCACAGCACGTGCCGGATGCCGGACTGGCCGAGGACGTCCGCGATCCGGCCGAACTGCCAGCCGCCGTCCGTCCGGAGGCCGCGGGCGACGATCGCGGCGACCGGGTAGGCGAAGAACACCGCGAAGAACGCGACGGGCGCGGCCATCAGACCGATCCGCGCCGCGGCACGCCGACGGCGGGCGCGGGTGCGGTGGTCCCGGC
>Ga0308173_10002313_pt1 | contig 10065 bp, 6 predicted proteins | sample PhyPR1_FD_203716 | JGI IMG/M metagenome (GOLD analysis project Ga0308173, IMG submission 203716) | Soil microbial communities from UC Gill Tract Community Farm, Albany, California, United States - DLSLS.P.R1 | ecosystem: Environmental > Terrestrial > Soil > Agricultural land | place: USA... | reverse complement strand
GGATCGACCCGCGGCGCCGGCGGCCACACGCCCTCGACCAGCCCACCGAGAATGACGCGATCGGACTCCGTCAACCGCGCTTCGAGCTGCCCGTAGATCTGCAGGTGCGCGTTGGCGTGCTCGGGCCGCCGCACCATGCGGTCGGCAAAGGCGGTCTGAAACACTTCGGGATAATCACCAAGCTGAACCATCAGCCCGCTCGGCTTGCCTTCGCCGAGCAAATCGTCGAACGCTGCCGCGAGCGCCGATGCCGGACTGCCCTCGAACACCACGGCCACGCCGTCCTGGTCACAGGAAAGCGCGGTCAATATCTCGTGGTGGCGCTGCGCCAGTTCGGCAAAATCATGCGGCTTCGAAGGAGACATGCTCTCCAGCGGCGCAAACGCCTTCTGCAGCGCCGATATCAGCGATTGCGCCAGATCGAGTTCATCCTCCCTCAACTTCGCACGCTGCTCGGAGCGGTGAAGCGAGGAGGTTTCCCCTTCGTTGAGCTTCCTGAGTTCCGCGCGAAATCGCTCGAAGTCGCGCGCGAGACCGCCGCTTCCGGCCTGCGGTCGGGTGCCGCGCAGCACTGCGAGTTCGAGCACTTCGATAGCGCGTTTGAAGCTGCCATGCGTGCCGCCGAGCCTGAACAGCGGATGCTTCAACAGCGCCAGCAAGGTCGGCGGCTCCAGCCCCTTGGCGGCGGCTTCCGCAGTGAGGCGCGCAAAAACGCCGACGGAGGTGTCGGTCAGGGCGTCGCCGCCGGAATCGTCGAATTCGAGATTCCAGCGGGTCAGCGCCGCCATCACCCGGCGCGCCAGCGCACGGTCCGGCGTCACCAACGCGGCCGATTTGCCGAGATACCGCGCCTCGCGCATCGCGATGGCGATCGCGAGCGACTCCATTTCCGAGTTCGGCGCCTCGACCACTGCGAGATTGGCCATCCCGGCGGAGATCTTCGCAGAGACTTCCGGCTGCGCCAGCCGGTCATGCCATTGTTCGGTCGCACTCGAGGGCCGCATCGTTTCGGAGACCAGCATGTCGCGTCCGTGCGTCGCCGGCGTGCCGAGTATTTCGACATCGCCGCGCCGGATGCCGAAACGGTCGAGCAGTCCCTGCATCGCAAATTGCGGATGGTTCGACGAGGGCTGCGTGGCGAATTTGTCCTTCGCGTCCCTGACGCCGCCGATGATCTGCCAGGCGTCGTTGTCGAGATCGGTGTCGAGCCCCGGCAGCACCACCGCGCCTTGCTTCAGGCCGGCAACGACGGCGAGGAATTTCGCGGTTGCCGGCATCGAGCCGGTCGAACCTGCCGCGATCACCGGACCGTCGTGATGGACCGTCAGGCGCGCGGCTTCCGCATCGATCAGGCGGTCGCGCCGTTCCGCCGGCTCGAGCTTTCCGATTTCCTTCAGGTGATCCGGCCATATCTGGCGCGCGATGCGCAGGAACTGCAGCGAGTGCTGCCAGTATTGGTCGAGCTGGTCCGGTACGAGTTTGTCGAGCGCTTCCCAAGCGACGCCGCGCGTTACCATGTCGTCCATCAGCCGCGCCAGATCGCCGGCCAGCGCCAAGGTCGAAGCCGGACCGCCGACCACGAGCGGCGCCAGTACCGGACCCTTGGCCCACGCGGCAACGAGGTGCGCCAAGGTCAGCCGGCGTTCGAGCTCGCCAAGCCGCGGCGGAATGTCGAGCGGCGCGGTGCCGCCGAACTGTTCGGTGCTTTCCGAGAACGCCAGTTCGTCCTCGTCGATGTCGCCGAGGGCGACGATGCGCGGCAGGATCGCAGCGTCGGTCTTCAATTCATCGAGAAAAATCTCCCGCGCCAGCCGTCCGGCGCGCCGGGTCGGCAGATAGAGCGTCGCCCTGGCGAGATTCAGCGGATTGTTGCGCGCCTCGAATCCATCGACCAGCCGGCCATCGACCAAAGCCGCGATGACGGTGCGCAACAACGGTACGGAGAGGGGAACGCTGAAAACGCGCATGGACTTCCTGATTCGAGATCAGGGCCAATATAGGGAGCGATTGCGGGTTGGTCATGGGGTGGTTGCTGTCATCACCCGCGAATGCGGGTGATCCAGTATTCCAGAGGCGCCGCGGAATAAAACGAGAGGCCGCGGCGTCCTGGGTGCCCCGCCTTCGCGGGGCATGACGACCTTGCTTGCGGCTGGATACCTACGCCACGCTCTCCAGAAACGCCTCTTCGGCGGCCCCGACCGCGTCCGGGGTTCCGACATGCATCCAAACGCCGTCGAGCCGCAGCCCGAACAACCGTTCCTGTTCGTTGGCACGGTCGAACATTTTTGTCAGCGAGAACTCGCCCGCGGGCGCGTCGTCGAACAGCGACGGCGACATGATGGCCGCGCCGGCATAGACGAACGGCACCACCTGGTGCTCCCGACGTTTGCGCAGCGCGCCGTCCGGCAGCATCGCATAGTCGCCGCGGCCGGCATAGCCGATGCTGGTCGTGGTCGGCGCCATCAGCAGCAGGATGTCCATCCGATCGGGATCGAAGGTTTCGGCGAGCCGCGTCAGGTTGGGCCGCACGCCGTCGATCCACATCGTGTCGGCATTGAGATGGAAGAATGGCTGTCGGCCCAGCAGGGGCAGCGCCTTGACCACCGCGCCGCCGGTGCCGAGCACCTGGTCGCGCTCGTCGGAGATGATGACGTGGGGGCGGCTGCGCGCGGCGGTGTGGGCGATGATCTGGTCGGGCAGGTAATGCACGTTGACCACGGCTTCGCTGACGCCGGCAGAGGCGAGCTTGTCCAGCACGTGGTCGAGCAAGGGCTGGCCGGCGACGCGCACCAGCGGCTTCGGCAGGTTGTCGGTCAACGGGCGCATGCGCAGGCCGAGGCCGGCGGCAAGGACCATGGCTTTGGTGGGGACTACGGACATATCGGAAATTTCTCTAACCATCAAAAGCGCGCCGGCGCGCCAAGGACCATTCAAGGATCATATCACGGTGATTCGCCTGATACAGCGACTGTGAGGCGATAGTCGCCGGACATGACGGCTGTACGACGGCACCGGTACACCCGACTTCAGGCCTCGGCTTCGGCGCGCTTGCCCGCTGCCTTTTTCTTCTTGTCGGCCTGCTTCAGGAAATTGACGCCGATCTGGTCGCCATTGACCCAGGCCAGTTCGCAGCGGCGATAGGCAAGCCCGGTCGACGACAGCAGCAGAAAGAATTCCTTCAGATGCAGACCCTCGACGGAACCATCGACCGTCAGCTTGGCGCCGGTCTCGGAGACGTCTTCCATCACGCAGTCGCGCCGCCAGGTGCCGTCGATGCCCATCATGTGCGCGGCAAAACCGCGCTCGAATGTGACGCGGTCACCCTTGCGCCGTTCCGATGTCGCCATGGCCGAATTCCCGCTTCCTAGACGGCTGCCCCAAATACCGAGCACAGCCTTTGCCAGCTTAATGGCGGGGTGGCTAACAACCGGTAAATCAGGGAATCGGAGCCGGAACGTGGGCGGCGTACCAGTCGCGAAATCCTGCCAGCGCCGGGTGCGCCAGCGAGCGGTTCAGGTAAGTCCAGATCCGCGGCTGGTGACGCAGGTATTGCGGCTTTCCGTCGCGGCGGTTGAGCCGGGCGAAGGTGCCGAGCAGGCGCGTGTTTCGCTGGGCCGACATGACGGCGTAGAGCTCGGCGAAATCGGCGGCGTTGAATTCGGCGTCGGCCGCGCGCCGCGCCTTGATGTAGCGGGTCAGCAGCGTCAGTTCGAGCTGCTCCGGCACGTCGATCCGCGCGTCCTGCAGCAGCGACACCAGGTCGTAGGCGGCAGGCCCCAGCATGGCATCCTGAAAGTCGATGATGCCGACGCGCAGGATGCCGGTGCGCTCGCCGAGCCAGATGATGTTGGGAGAATGAAAATCCCGCATCACCCAGGTCCGTGGCGCGGCCGCCGGCTTTGCCAGTGCTTTGCGCCACATCGCGGTGAATTCTTCGCGGCTCTCGGGGCTGAGTTCGACGCCGCGATCGACGAAATACCATTCGGTCATCAGCCCGATCTCGACCAGCCACGCCTCGATGTCGAATACGGGAAGGGCGTAGTCGAGCTCTCGCGTCAGCGGCAGGGTTTCGGGCAGCGTCTCACGGTGCAGTGCCGCCAGCATGTCGGTAGCGGCCTCGTAGCGCTCGGCGACCGGCCGCGGCGGGTCGCCTTCGATCACGCCGGCAACGCCAAAGTCCTCGGTGATCAGGAAACCGGAATCGAGATCGGTGTGCCGGATCGCGGGTGCCGAGAAGCCATGCCGACGCAGCCCGTTGGCGATGGCGACGAACGGCTTGACGTCCTCGGCAAGATGCACCGCCCCGCTGTAGGATTTCCCGTCATAAATCGCCGGCCCATCGGGACGCCGCGGCGAATTCATCAGGATGGCGGTGGCGTCGTCCTGAACCAGCCGGGCATAGGAGCGGATCGAGGCATCGCCGGGCATGCGTTCGCGCTCCGCATCCATGAAGCCGGCCTCGCTGAGGAAATGGCGCAACGCATTCAGTCGCTCCACTTGCGCGGCGGCCTTGCCGTAGCCGGTAATCTCGGCGGCGCGCGCCGACGATCCGAACGCGGGGCGATGGCTCAGGGCGATGTCGATGCGATCCGCGGGCAGTGCTTGCGGCGCGCGCTCCGGCCACTCGATCAGCGCCAGCGTGCCCTCCGGCAGCGGCGACAGCCCGATTTCCTCGAGTTCGCTGGCATCTTGGATGCGATAGAGGTCGGCGTGAACGATCGGGAACGGCAGGTCGTAGCTCTGCGCCAGCGTAAAGGTCGGGCTCGGCACTTCGAGCGCGGCGTCGCCGGCGAGATAGCGGATCATCGCCCGCGCTGCGGCGGTCTTGCCGGCGCCGAGGTCGCCCGACAACGTGATCACGTCGCCGGGGCCGGCCAGCAGCGCCAGGTCCGCCATCAGATGCGCGGTTGCCGTCTCGTTTGCCAGCGCCACCTGGAATGTCGCGGACGCTTGGAATGTCGCTGAGGCGGTCATTCGGCGGCGTTGCGATGGGCGTTCTGGTCGATCGGGAAGTCGCACGAGACCGTCGTGCCCTGGCCGACCGCCGAATCGACTCGCACCCTGCCGCCGTGCAGTTCGACAAAGGAACGCACCAGCGACAGGCCGAGGCCGGCGCCGCGGTGCCGGGAGCCGTTGGAATGGCTCTCGAACCAGTCGAACACCTTGTCTTTCACGTCGGACGGAATACCGGGGCCGGAATCGGTGACGGTGAAGGTCACGCGATGCTCGCTCCGCCGCGCGCTGATCGTGACCGCGGCATCATGCGGCGAGAAGCCGACCGCGTTGGCGAGCAGGTTGTAGAGCACCTGCACGACCCGGCGTTCGTCGCCGGTGAAAACGCCGATGCCGGGATCGATGTCGACCTTGAGTTCGATGCGGTCGGTCGCGAGCCGGTCCTGAATGCCCTCGGCGGCGTCGTGGATCGCCTTCTCGATGTTGACCGGGCCGAGCTCGAGCTTCATGGCGCCGGCATCGATGGTGGCGAGATCGAGAATGTTGTTGGTCAGCGCCAGCAGCGCATTGGTCGACTTGGTGACGTAGTCGAGATACTCGGCCTGCTTTGCCGTCAAGGGGCCGGTCGAGGGGTCGCTGAGGAAATGCGCGAAGCCGATGATGGTGGTGAGCGGCGCGCGCAATTCGTAGGACACGTGATGGACGAAATCGACCTTCATCTGGTCGGCGGCTTCGAGCGCTTCGTTGCGTTCGCGCAGCGCCCGTTCGACGTTCTCGGTATCGGAGATATCCTGGAAGGTCAGCATGGTCGCGCCGTCGGGCAACGGCATGGTCATGCAGTCCAGTACGCTGCCGTCCTTGCGCTCGAGCTTCAGCGCCACTTGAGCGCGGTTCTCGATCGCGGTGATCGCCTCGCGTAACGTCCGCCACGCCACAAGGTCGTCGAACAGCGGCTTGCACCAGGCTTCCACGGTCTCGATATGGGGTTGTTCCCTCAGCGATTCGGCGGACAGTTTCCACATCTTCGCGAATGCCGGATTGAACAGTTCCACGCGGCCGTTGCTGCCGAACACTGCCACCGCTTCGACGAGATTGTCGAGCGTTTCGTGCTGGACCCTGGTCAGCCGGTCGAACCGACGCGCCAGATCCAGGCTCTCGGTAACATTGTCGAACAGATAGGTGACGCCGCCTTCGAGGTTCGGCGTGGTGACGACGCTGACCGCGCGTCCGTCCGGCAGGAACCAGGTGTAGGTCTCGGGTTCGACGGCGCGATAGGCCTCGTGCAGTTTCGCTTTCCAGGCCCGGAAGTCCGGCTGCTCCGGCAGTTTGCGCGCGGCGCGCAGCCGGTCGAGCACGCTGGAATCATCAGGGTTGGCATCGAGGAACGCCTGATCGAGGCCCCACAGCCGGCGATAGGATTCGTTGTAAAAGGCGAGCCGCCGCTGGCCGTCGAAAACAGCGACGCCTGACGACAACTGGTCGAGCGTGCGGCGATGCGCTTCCGCCATCCGGTCCATGGCGCCGCGGAGCGACGTCGCCTCGCTGGCGTCGATCGCGATGCCGGCGCTGCCGCCGGCCAGCTTCACGGCCTGCACGTCGTAGATGCGCCGCTCGCCGCCGACCACGATCGGCAGCCGTGCGCTGAAGGTGGAACTGCCGCTCAGCATCCGGTTCATCTCGGAGCGTTGCTCGGTTTCGAGCAGTTCGAGGTTGCGATGGATCGCGTCGGCGACGTTCGCGCCCTCGGTGGCTCGCACATAGGCCGTGTTGGCGTAGCGAAGGTTGCCTTCCGTGCTCTTGGCCCAGATCGGCCAGGGCGCAGCGGCGGCGAAGTCGCGCAACAGCTCGGTCTCTTCCTGCAGCGTCTTGTAGCGCAGGTTGGATTCGGCGAGTTCGCGGCGCAGTCCGCCGAGTTCGCGAATCCTGACGATGGCCTGGCCGCCGATGGCGCGGCCCATGGCCTCGATGGCGCGGCCGTTGGAGGTCGACAGGTTGAGCAAAAAGCCCTCGCCGGCCTCCCGCAGCGCGTCGACCGCGTGGTCCATCTGCAACGCCGGTTCCGGCGGCAGCCAGGTTCCAAAGGCGAGGATGCGCTGCGGCGAACTTTGCGCGGCATCCGTCGAGATCAACAGCGAGGTGTCGCCGGAGATCTGCGGCCGGTTCTCGCCCGCGGCCCAGGCGATGAGAATTTGCGGCTCGGCGAACAGCAGCGCGCGCAACCGGTCGGCCTGATCCTGCAGGCCGGCGACATTGGCACGCAGGCCGAGCTCGATATTGGTGGCCCGAACCCGGGTGCGCATCAACAGGATCGCTGCCACCACGGAAAAGCCGAGCAGCGACAGCGAGGTCGTCAGTACGGCGAATTCCTGATGATTGAAGTCGAACCAGGTCGAAATCGCCTGCCCAAGGGTTAAATTGCCGGCCTGAGCGGGTTCCGACGCGACCGACAAAGCGGTGGCGAGCGCGAGCAGGCCGTGGCGCGCCAGTGAGGTGCACGACAGCAGGTTTCGACGCATCGCCGCGACTACGCCCGACATAATTTGCCCCAGAACGCACGACTTCAGCGCGCGGCGCGAACCCCCGCCGTGCACGAATCGACTGACAATATCCGCTTCGGGAGTCTGCCGGTAAGAGTCCAGACCGTGAACGTGAATTGGCCTGTGAAAAAATGAGCGGAATACCGCTCAGTCCCGCTTCCCGTTGGAACGGATCAGCGCCCGGTCGAGCCGAATCCGCCGGCACCTCGGTCGGTCTCCGACAGCGAAGTCACGGAAACGAGCCGTGCCTGCACCACCGGCGCGATCACCATCTGCGCGATGCGCTCGCCGCGCCGAATCGGGAAGGCCGTATCGCCGTGGTTGATCAGGAGCACGTTGATCTCGCCGCGGTAATCCGCATCCACCGTGCCGGGCGAATTCAGGACGGTGACGCCATGCTTGGCGGCAAGCCCGGAGCGCGGCCGCACCTGCGCCTCAAAACCGCGCGGCAGCGCGATCGCCAGCCCGGTCGGCACCATGGCGTATTTTCCGGGCGGCAGGATCAGGGGCGCCTCGGCGGGCACCGCGGCCAGCAGGTCGAGGCCTGCCGCGTCGGCGCTCTGATAGGCCGGCAACGCAAGACCTTCGCCATGCGGCAGTTGGCGGATGTCCACCTTCACCGTTGCGCTCACGAAGTTTTCTCCACGGTCATTGCTATCTTTGCCACCAGTTCGATCGCGACCTGCTCCTTGGTCATCACCGGCCAGGACTCCACATTAATGCGCTCCACTTTGATGCTGTCGACGCTAGCGTTGTCCGCGCTCTCGCGCGTCAGGAGATGCACGGTGTTGCGGTCACCGCCCATCACGCCGGTCGCCGGCGAGACGTCGTTGGCGACGATCCAGTCGCAGCCTTTTCGGGCGATCTTGGCCCTGGCGTTGTCGATCAGATGCTCGGTCTCGGCGGCAAAGCCGATGACCAGCGGCGGGCGCTTGTCCTTCAGCTTCGAGATCGTCGCCAGGATGTCGGGATTCTCGACCAGTTGCAGCGGGGGCATGCCGGCAGCGGTTTTCTTCAGTTTCTGCTCGCCCTCGGTGGCGACGCGCCAGTCGGCGACCGCCGCGGCAAAGATCGCAATATCCGTCGGCAGGGCGGCCTCGACCTTGTGCAGCATGTCGCGCGCCGATTCGACCCGGATCACGGTAATCCCAGGCGGATCGCGCAATTCGACCGGGCCGGAGACCAGCGTGACGTCGGCGCCGGCGGCCTGTGCCGCGGCGGCAATCGCAAAGCCCTGCTTGCCGGAGGAGCGGTTGGCAATATAGCGCACGGGGTCGATCGGCTCATGCGTCGGCCCTGCGGTGATCAGCACGCGCTTGCCGGCGAGCGGCCGCGGGCGCGGCGGGCGCAGGATATCGGCGGCGGCGGCCGCGATTTCGACGGCTTCCGACATCCGTCCGACGCCGGCTTCACCGGCCTCGGCCATTTCACCGGCATTGGGGCCGATCATGGCGACGCCGTCACGCCTGAGCTGCAGCACGTTGCGGCGGGTCGCAGCGTTGTTCCACATCAGCGGGTTCATGGCCGGCGCCAGCAGGATCGGGCGGTTGGCCGCGAGCAGGATGGCGCTGGCGAGATCATCGGCATGGCCCTGCGCCATCTTCGCCATCAAGTCGGCGGTGGCGGGCGCCACCACGATCAGATCGCACTCGCGGCCCAAACGAATATGTCCGGCGTCGAACTCGCTGTCGGCGTCGAACAGGTCGGTGTAGACGCGCTCATGCGACAGCGCGCTGGCGGCGAGCGGGGTGATGAATTGTTGCGCGGCCCTGGTCAGCACGCAGCGGACGTTGATGTGACGCTCCTTGAGCCGCCGGATCAGGTCCAGCGACTTGTAGGCCGCGATGCCGCCACCGATGATCAGGGTAACGTAGGCTTCGCCGGTGGCGCTGCCGGCCCGGGGAGACGCCTTGGAGACCGTGACCGATGACGGAGAGGCTTCCTGGCCGCCAGATGCTTCGGGGCGTCCCTGGATCAACTCGCCGAGAATGACCCGCACCTCCTCTTCGACCGAGCGGCCGTTGCCGGCCGAGCGCAGCCGCAGATAGGCTTTGACGGTGTCGTCGAGCTTTCGGATGGTGATGCTGGCCATGAGACGGCTCCGGCAGGACAAAGCGTCACTCCTCATGGTGAGGAGGCGCCTTGGCGCCGTCTCGAACCCATGAAGCCACAGTGGGGACTGCATCCCGAGATGCCGCTGCGCGGCTCCTCAGGATGAGGACGCCGGCATTGATATCAAATATATGATATCAATGCAATCAAAGTTGCCGGACGGCGATCAGAATTCCGATGAAGGTCACCGCGATGATCCAGAGCGCCAAGGTGCGCCAGCGGTTCTTGGCGCGCTCGGTCCGGCCCATCGCCGCGACCGTCTCGGGCGACAACGTAACGCCCTCGCGGGTCATCCGCTCCAGATTTTCCAGCACCGCCACCGCTCGCGACGCAATCGCGGGCAGGCCTGACACCACCCGGCCGAGCTCGCCGGCGCCGGACATCGCGCCCTGGATGCGTCCGATCGGGCCCAGATTGCGCTCGATCCATTCGCGCACCACGGGATCGGCGACTTTCCAGATGT
>Ga0308173_10002312_pt1 | contig 10066 bp, 8 predicted proteins | sample PhyPR1_FD_203716 | JGI IMG/M metagenome (GOLD analysis project Ga0308173, IMG submission 203716) | Soil microbial communities from UC Gill Tract Community Farm, Albany, California, United States - DLSLS.P.R1 | ecosystem: Environmental > Terrestrial > Soil > Agricultural land | place: USA... | reverse complement strand
CAGCAGGTTGAGCGGCACCTCGCACGACTCGGAGGGATGGCGGCGGCGACGCTCGACCTGCGACTCCACGCCGCCGAGGCTGGTCGAGTGCAGCCAGACCCGCGTGGCGGCGCAGACGCGCTCGGCGGCGGCCTCGCCGCCCGCGACGTCTATCGAGAGGATGGCGCCGGAGCCGGCGTAGCGGACCCGCTCGACGGACGGGTGGTCGCCGAGGCGCCGGGCGAGCTCGGCTGCGCTGGCGCTCGCCCGCTCGAAGCGCACCGAGAGCGTGCGCAGCCCGCGGAGCGCGAGGTACACCTCCATCGGTCCGGCGATCGCCCCGTGCAGGGTGCGGTGGCGACGCAGGCGCTCGCCGATGCCACGCCCTCGCTCGGTGTCCGCGACGACCGTCGCGCCGAGCACGACGTCGCTGTGGCCGGAGAGGTACTTCGTCACCGAGTGCACCACGACGTCGGCGCCCAGCGCGAGGGGGCGGCAGAGCAGGGGCGTCGAGAGCGTGTTGTCCACGACGCTCGTCACGCCGAGCTCTCGGGAGCGGGCCAGGACGACGTCGAGCTCGGTGACGTCCATGAGCGGGTTCGTCGGCGACTCGAGCCACAGCAGGTCGGCCGACTCGAGGGCGGCGAGGAAGCCGGGCGTGTCGGTGGCGTGCACGCGTACGACCGTGCCGCCGGCCTCCTCGTGGGCGGCGAGCAGGTCACCGGTGCCGTTGTAGGTCGTGTCCGGCGCGACCACCGTCCCGCCGGGCGGGACGAGCGACAGGGCCGCCGAGATGGCGCCCATGCCCGAGGCGTGCACGAGCGCGAGGCCACCCTCGAGGCCACCGAGGGCCTCCTCGAAGGCGTTCCACGTCGGGTTGCCGACGCGTGCGTAGTTGACGGCGCCGTCGGCGGCATACGTGGACGTCAGCTCGACGGCGACGTTGACCGACGCGCCGGGGGCGCGCTCGGGGCGACCGGACCCCACGAGGAACGTGTCGACGTGCAGCGGCTGCGAACTCTCTTCCCTGACCACGCCGTCAGCGTACGAGGGCCTCCCGTGAGCCTTCGATAGAGTCTCGACTGATGACCACGGACCAGCCCCAGCCCGACCAGCGCAGCCGCCGCCCGCGCGTCGCCATCGTCTTCGGAGGACGCTCCTCCGAGCACGCGGTCTCGTGCTCCACCGCCGCGAGCGTGCTGCGCTCCATCGACCGGGAGAAGTACGACGTCGTGCCGGTCGGCATCGCCAAGGACGGCCACTGGGTCCTGGTGGCCGACGACCCCGAGCCGCTGCGCCTGCGGCCCGGCCAGACTCCCGAGGTCGACGGCGCCGGCGCGTCCGTCGTCGTCCCGCTCAGCACGGGCGACCGCTCCCTGACGGTGCTCGAGCCCGGTCAGCCGCCGCGAGCCCTCGGCGAGGTCGACGTCGTCTTCCCTCTGCTCCACGGCCCGTTCGGTGAGGACGGCACGCTCCAGGGGCTGCTCGACCTCGCCGACGTGCGCTACGTCGGGTCCGGCGTGACCGCCTCGGCCGTCATGATGGACAAGGCGATGATGAAGGTCGTCTTCGAGGCCGCGGGCCTGAAGGTCGGTCCCCACGTCGTCGTCACCGACCGCGAGTGGAACCGCGACCCCGAGGGCGCCCTCGCGCGGGTCGAGCCGCTCGGCTGGCCGGTCTTCGTCAAGCCCGCCCGCGCCGGCTCCAGCATGGGGATCTCCAAGGTCGACGACGCATCCGGCCTGCGCGCCGCCGTCGAGGCCGCCCGCGAGCACGACCCCAAGGTCGTCATCGAGGCCGCCGTCGAGGGGCGGGAGATCGAGTGCGGCGTGCTCGACGGGCACGGCACCGAGGCGCCGCGCACCAGCGAGCTCGGCGAGGCCGTCGTCGTCTCCAACCACGCGTTCTACGACTTCGAGGCCAAGTACCTCGCCGAGAACGACGTCCGGCTCGACTGCCCGGCCGACGTGCCGGCGGCGGTCGCCGACCGGATCCGCGAGATGTCGGTGCTCGCCTTCGAGGCCGCCGGGTGCGAGGGACTGGCCCGGGTCGACTTCTTCTACACCCCCTCGGGCGACGTCGTCATCAACGAGATCAACACGATGCCGGGGTTCACGCCGCACTCGATGTACCCACGGATGTGGGCCGCGTCGGGGCTCGACTACCCCGACCTCATCGACGAGCTGATCTCCCTGGCCCTCGAGCGGCGGACCGGGCTGCGCTGACGCGGCGCGCCGGAATGGCACGCGTCACGAGCACCCGTCAGGAGCAGTGGCGGCCGTTCGTCGTGAGGGACTTCGCCGCGGTGGTGAAGGCCGGCAGCAGCAGGGGCACCGGGCCGTAGGTGCCCGGCGCGAGGACCTCGATCGCCGGGTCGCGCCCGAACGTCGTCGCCTTGGAGCCGTCGCTGAGGGGACGCACCACCCAGTCGACGCCGTCGACCGTGACGCAGCTGTCCGTCGTGGGGCCGAGCGGGTCGAGCCCGCAACGAGCGAAGATCGCGGGGTCGCCCCACGCGGCGACGGACGCGTCGTCCGGCTGGGTCACGACGCGGGCGTGCCCGCTCACGGTGCCCGGCCACGCCACCGAACGGCATACGGCGGCCGATGACCGCGGGGCCAGGGCCACCTCGGGCGCCCGGTTGCAGGCGGACAGCACGACGGCGGCGCAGAGGAGCGCCGCCGTCGTGGGGAACGAGCGTTGGAACAGGTCGACCTCAGACGTGGACCACGGTGCAGGTCAGGGTGCGGGTGATGCCCGGGACGTCCTGCAGCTTGGCGATGACGAGGCGGCCGAGGTCGTCGACGTTGGAGGCCTCGACGCGCGCGATGACGTCGTAGGGGCCGGTCACGTCCTCGGCGAGGGTCACTCCGGTGATCCCCGCGATCTGCTCCGCCACGCTGGCGGCCTTGCCGACTTCGGTCTGGATCAGGATGTAGGCCTGGACCACGTGTCACCTCACTGTGTGTCGATCGTTGGTCGGTCTGCTGGCACAGCCCGCAGGGGCGCTGCGGCAGCGGGACCGGTCGGAACGGCAGGCCTCAGTGTGACTGCGACCGTGCCCTGACGCTACCTTGCCATGGGGCTCCACGTCCCGCCGGATACCAGGCCCCGAGCCGGCCGCCGACCGAGAGGGTGTGTGACCCGTGCCGAACGCGCGGCGGTCCGAGCGCGGGCCGATGATGACGGGTGGCACGCCGCTCCGCTCCCTGGACGAGGAGGAGCTGCTCGGGCACATCATCCCGGCGTTCCCACCGAGTGACGACCTCGTCGTCGCACCCGGTGACGACGCCGCGGTGCTGCGCACGTCCGATCGCACGATCGCCACGACCGACACGGTCGTGCTCGGCCGCGACTGGCTGGACGCGTGGTCCTCGGGCGCGGACATCGGGCACAAGGTGGTCGCGCAGAACCTCGCCGACGTCGCCGCGATGGGCGGCGTCCCGACGGGGGTGCTCGTCACGCTCGTGGCCGACCCGGAGCTCTCCCTCGAGTGGGTCATCGACCACGCGAGGGGCCTGGCCGAGGCGTGCACGGCCGCCGGGGTGTCGGTGCTCGGCGGCGACCTCTCGTCGGCGCCGGCCGGTGTGGTCATGGTCTCGGTGACGGCCCTGGGCCGGCTCGAGGGTGCACCCGTGCTCCGCTCGGGCGCGCGCCCCGGCGACGTCCTCGCCGTGAGGGGCTCCCTCGGACTCTCCGACGCGGGCCTGCGGCTTCTCCAGGCCGACGCCGTCGAGCGGCTGCCCGAGGCGGTGCAGACGCACCGACGTCCCCAGCCGCCGCTCGCGGCCGGACCCGCGGCCGCTGCTGCCGGCGCGACGGCCATGCTCGACGTCAGCGACGGGCTGCTCCGGGACGGAGGTCGGATCGCGCGAGCGAGCCACGTCGTCATCGACCTGGACCTGGAGGCACTCGTGCCCTACGTCGACGTCCTCGCCGACGTGCTGGGGGCCGAGCAGGCGCTCGACTGCGTCCTGGCCGGGGGAGAGGAGCACTCGCTCCTCGCCACGTTCCCGCCCGGAGACCTGCCGGACGGGTGGCGGGTGATCGGCAGCGTCCGTGCCCCGGGCGACGGGGAGGCGGCCGGCATCCTCGTCGACGGACGCGTCGTCACGCACACCGGCTGGGACCACTTCCGCGCCACGTGAGCGCCGAGCCCAGTGCCCGGTGGAGGTATGCGGTCGCGCCGGGTCGCGAGGGATCACCTCGACCCGCCGTGCCCACGGCCCGGTGGAGGTATGCCGTCGCGCCGGGTCGCGAGGGATCACCTCGACCCGCCGGGCGCCGGGGCACGAAAAAGGCCGGCCCCGACGGGACCGGCCTTCTTGCGTGTGGTGAAGGGGCGTTCAGCGAACGACCTTGCCCGCCTTGAGGCAGGAGGTGCAGACGTTGACTCGCTTCGGCGTCACACCGTTCACCAGCGTCCGAACGCGCTGGATGTTGGGGTTCCAGCGGCGCTTGGTGCGGCGGTGCGAGTGCGAGATGTTGTGACCGAAGCTCGGTCCCTTGCCGCAGACGTCGCAGTTGGCAGCCACGGGTATCTCCTGAAGTTCGATGTTGATGAAGTGCGAAGCTCCACCACCGGCTCGGGGCAGACGCACGAGGGCGCGCGTCACCCCGCAGTGCACGGGGGGAACCGGTAAAGAGTAGCCGACGACTCGCTCCGACGACAAAACGACGGGAGCGGTGCCGGACGGGCACCTCATGCGAAGGCGCGGGCCGCGTCGACGAGCGGGGCGGCATACGAGGAGCCGTGCGACGCCGCGTGCACGGCGAGCGGGTGAAGCTGGTGCAGGGGCACGAGCTCGCGCCATCCGACCGCGAGGCCGGCGGCCTCCTCGTAGGCAGCCGTGACCCGGACGAGCCCCGGGCAGCCGAAGAGGGCCAGCATGGCCAGGTCGGTGAGGCCGTGGCCCCCGTGCGCCGCCGGGTCGATGAGCACGGTGCCCTCGCCGGTGAACACGACGTTGCCCGACCACAGGTCCCCGTGGATCCGGGCGGGCGGGAGGTCGTCGTCGAAGTCGCCGGCGGCCAGGCGGTCGCAGACGCGGTCGACGAGCCGGGCGCCGTCCCGTTCGAGGTGCCCCCGGTCGAGCGCGCGACGCACGAAGGGCCGCACCCGCTGCTCGGCGTAGAAGGCGCCCCACGTCGGGCTCGGGTCGTTGCTCTGGGGCTGGCGCCCGATCCACGCGTCACCGTCCCAGCCGGCCGGGGGAGCGCCGAAGGCGGCCGCCCCGGCGGCGTGGGTGAGGGCGAGACCTCGTCCGAGCGCCTCCGCGTGCCGGTCGGTCGGAAGGGAGGGGTGCAGCCGCTCGAGGTCGATGTGGTGGGTCCCGACGTCGAGCACCCGGACGACCCGGGCGCCCCCGCGGGACTCCGCCTCTGCGAGCCAGCGCAGCCCGGCGGCCTCCGCCTCGAAGAAGCCGGAGGGAGCGTCGTCCCGCGTCTTCCGGTGCCGGTCCCTGGTGGTGGTCACGCTCCCAACGTAACCGTGGAGGACCGGCGCCCACCCCGTGCCCGCCCCGCGGCCGGAGGGTTGCATGCAACCGTCCGGGGGAGGCGCTAGCCTGCCCAGCATCGGCGAGCCCGATGTCCAGCACGACGAGCAGGAGGTCCGATGCCCGGCGCAGCGCCGTCGCCCGACGGACCCCTGGCCGTGCTCGACCTGGCGGCGATCCGCCGCTGGGCAGCGCTGACGCGGTCGCTCCTGGCGGCCCGGCGCACGGAGATCGACGCGCTCAACGTCTTCCCGGTCCCCGACGGCGACACGGGCACCAACCTCTACCTCACCTTCGACGGCGCGGTGGAGCGCACGCTCGCCGCCACCGACATCACGACGGCCGACCGGCTGCTCGCGGTCTTCGCCCGGCACCTGCTCTGGACGGCCCGGGGCAACTCCGGCGTCATCCTCAGCCAGCTCTCCCGGGGCCTCGCCGAGGGGTGCGCAGGCGCGGTCGAGATCGACGGCCGGGTGCTGGCGGAGGGGCTGCGGCGTGCGGAGCAGCGCGCGCGCCAGGCGGTGGCCGACCCCCAGGAGGGGACCATCCTCACCGTGGCCACCGCGATGGCGGAGGCGGCCGCCCGCGTCGCCGGGGATGTCGCCGGGGATGTCGCCGGGGATGTCGCCGACGGGGTCCACGCGGTGGCGCGCGCGGCGCTGGCCGCCGCCCGGCAGGCGCTCGAGCACACCCCCGAGCAGCTGGAGGTGCTGGCCCGCGCGGGCGTCGTCGACGCCGGCGGTGCTGGCCTCGTCGTGCTCCTCGAGTGCCTCGAACAGGTCTGCTCCGGCCACCGCGGACAGCCCTCCGACGACGCGTCCGGGCACCGGGTGCGGCGCCGTCCGGAGCTCGGGCGCCCCGTCCTGCCTCCCGCTCCCTCCACCGGGGCGGACGACCCGGGAGTGGCTGCGACACCGCAGTTCGAGGTCATGTTCCTGCTGCGCGACTCCGACGACGCCGCGGTCGACGTCCTCCGTGGCCGGCTCGTGCAGCTCGGGGACTCGGTCCTCGTGGTCGGGAGCGACGGTGAGTGGACCGTCCACGCCCATGTCGACGACGCGGGTGCAGCCGTCGAGGCCGGTATCGAGGCCGGTCGTCCCCACCGCGTGCGCATCACGGCGCTGACGCAGGGCTCTCACGCGCACCCCGGGCGCGAGGGCGCGGCGGGGCTGCAACAGCCCGGCTCGGTGGAGCGGCGGTCCGCGGGGGTCGTGGCCTGCGCTGCCGGCGGTGGGCTCACGGCGCTCTTCGAGGATGCCGGCGCGGTCGTCGTCTCCTCCGGGCCGGGCCGACGAGCCTCCACCGGCGGTCTCATCGACGCCATCCGGGAGCAGCACGCCCGCGGAGCCTCTGGCGTCGTCGTCCTGCCCGACGACGGCGACACGCTGCTCGCGGCGGCTGCGGCGGTCCGCGCCGCGGACGACGAGGGCATCGAGGCCCACCTGGTGCACGTGCGCACGGCGGTGCAGGCCCTCGCCGCCCTCGCCGTCTTCGAGCCCACGGCGAGCGCAGCCGCCAACGTCCTGGCGATGCAGGCGGCGGCTTCGGCGACCCGGCACGGGGCCGTGGCGGTCGCCGACCGGGCGGCGCTCACCAGCGGGGGCCCGTGCGAGGAGGGGGACGTGCTCGGCGTGGTCGACGGCGACGTCGTCGTCATCGGCTCCGACCAGCTGTCCGTCACTCGCGAGGTCGTCCGCCGACTGCTCTCCAGCGGCGGCGAGCTCGTCACCGTGGTGGCCGGGACCGACGCCCCGGACGGGCTCGTCGAGGCCGTCGAGGACGAGGCGCGGCGCGCGCACCACGGCATCGAGGTGTCGCTCGTCCACGGTGGCCAGGCGGTCTACCCGGTGCTGCTGGGGGTGGAGTGAGATGCCGGTGCTGACCGAGGACTCGCCCCTGACCAAGCTCGTCAAGAAGGCCGAGGCCGAGCAGCTGGCCCGCAACAAGGGTCTGCTCAGCGTGGCCGACCTCTTCGAGTTCGTGCCCCGTCGCTACGTGCGCCCCGGACAGCTGACCGACCTGTCCTCGCTCCACGTCGGCGAGGACGTCCTCGTCGTGGCCGAGGTCAAGAAGGCGACGACGCGCCCCATGCGCAACCGCCGCGGCCGGATGCTGACGGTCGTCATCGGCGACGACCTCGGCAACGAGCTCGACGTCACGTTCTTCAGCGCCTACGGCCACGAGGGCAAGCTGCACCCCGGCGTCCGCGGCTTCTTCGTCGGGCAGATCGGCGCCTACGGCCACCGGCTGCAGCTGACGCACCCCGAGTACGAGCTCTTCGACGACGAGGCGCAGGGCGACGCGGCCGTCGAGTGGTACCGCACGCACCGCGTCCCGGTCTACTCGACGACCGGCAAGCTCAACTCCCTCAAGCTGCGGCGGCTCGTCTACCAGGCCCTCGACTCAGTCGACCGCATCCGCGAGCCCGTTCCCGACGACGTACGCGCCGCGCGCGGCCTGCTCGACCGCGCGGCGGCGCTCGAGCTCGTCCACCGCCCGGCCGTCGAGGACCAGCCGGCGCGGGGCCTCGAGCGCCTCAAGTACGACGAGGCGTTCGTCCTGCAGACCATCCTCGCCCAGCGCCGCAAGGCCGCAGAGTCCGAGCTGGCGACGCCTCGGCCCCCGCGCCCCGGCGGACTGCTGGCCGCCTTCGACGCCCGCCTGCCGTTCGAGCTCACCGCGGGCCAACGCGAGATCGGCGAGGTGCTCTCGGCCGAGCTGGCGTCGGACCGCCCCATGCACCGGCTGCTCCAGGGTGAGGTCGGCTCGGGCAAGACGGTGGTTGCGCTGCGGGCGATGCTGGCCGCCATCGACGCCGGAGGCCAGGCCGCCCTGCTCGCGCCCACCGAGGTGCTCGCCGCCCAGCACCACCGGTCCATCACCACGATGCTCGGCGACCTGGCACAGGGCGGGATGCTCGGCGGCGCGGAGTTCGGCACCACGGTCGCCCTGCTGACCGGCAGCCAGAGTGCTGCGGCGCGGCGCCGCTCGCTGCTCGACGCCGCTTCCGGCGAGGCCGGCATCGTCGTCGGCACGCACGCGCTGATCCAGAAGCACGTCCAGTTCGCCGACCTCGCCCTCGTCGTGGTCGACGAGCAGCACCGCTTCGGCGTCGAGCAGCGCGACGCCCTGCGCGAGAAGGGCATCCGGCCACCCCACGTCCTCGTCATGACGGCGACCCCCATCCCGCGCACCGTGGCCATGACGGTCTTCGGCGACATGGAGACCTCGACCCTTCGCGAGCTGCCCCGCGGGCGCTCGCCTATCGCGACCCACGTCGTCGACGCCGACCGGCAGGGCTGGGTGGAGCGCACGTGGGCACGGGTGGCCGAGGAGGTCGCCGCGGGACACCAGGCATACGTCGTCTGCCCCCGTATCGGCGACGTCGACGACGAGCCCGGTGCCGGCTCCTCGAGCACCCGCGACAGCTCCGACGAGGACGCCGGCTGGGACGCGCACTGGGACGGCGACGACGGCGAGGACGGCCAGGACGGCGACGCCGGGACCGACGCGCCCGAGGGGCCGTCGCGCGAGCTCACCGGTGTCTACGCCATGCTCAGCACGCTGCAGGCCACCCCCGCGCTCGAGGGGGTCCGCATCGGGGTCCTGCACGGCCGGCTGGACCCCGACGCCAAGGACGCCACGATGCGCGCCTTCTCGGCCGGTGAGATCGACGTGCTCGTGGCCACGACCGTCATCGAGGTCGGGGTCGACGTGCCCAACGCCTCCGTCATGGTCGTCGTCGACGCCGACCGCTTCGGCATCTCCCAGCTGCACCAGCTGCGTGGTCGCGTCGGGCGCGGAGCCGTTCCCGGGCTCTGCCTGCTGATGACCCGGGACCCGGGCGAGCGGGCGATGGAGCGGCTCGACCAGGTGGCCGCGACGACCGACGGCTTCGAGCTCGCCCGCGCCGACCTCCTGCTGCGCCGCGAGGGCGACGTCCTCGGGGCGCGCCAGAGTGGACGGGCCAACTCGGTGCGCCACCTGCGCCTCGGCCGGCTCGACGACGAGCAGATCATCGCCGACGCCCGCGAGGACGCCTTCGCACTCGTCGAGCGCGACCCGGAGCTGCGGGCGCACCCCGCGCTCGCCGCGGCCGTGGCGATGCGGCTGGACGAGGAGCAGGCGGCATGGCTGGAGCGAGGCTGACGTGACTCGGATCATCAGTGGCAGCGCGGGCGGTCGCCGGCTGCAGACACCTTCCGGGTCCTCGACCCGACCCACCTCCGACCGGGTCAGGGAGGCGCTCTTCAGCCGTCTGGAGCACCGGGGCCTGCTCGACGGCACCAACGTCCTCGACCTCTACGCCGGCTCGGGGGCCCTGGGCCTCGAGGCCGCCAGCCGGGGGGCGTCGCTCGTGCTCCTCGTCGAGTCGCACAAGGCGGCCGCGAAGGTCATCCGCGCCAACGCCGCCGTCGTCGGCCACCGGGCCGTACGCGTGGTGGCCGACACCGTCGAGCGTGCCGTCGCCGCGGGGCCGCCGGCGGACGTGCGCATGCACCTCGTGCTCCTCGACCCGCCCTACGACGTCACTGAGGAGGCCCTCGCCGCCGTCCTGGCCGGACTCGTCGAGCACCGGTGGCTCGCTC
>Ga0308173_10002309_pt1 | contig 10071 bp, 10 predicted proteins | sample PhyPR1_FD_203716 | JGI IMG/M metagenome (GOLD analysis project Ga0308173, IMG submission 203716) | Soil microbial communities from UC Gill Tract Community Farm, Albany, California, United States - DLSLS.P.R1 | ecosystem: Environmental > Terrestrial > Soil > Agricultural land | place: USA... | reverse complement strand
TGCCGAGACTGTCGGTGAACTGCTTCTTGAGCCAGACCTTGGGGTACACCTGCATCAGCCCCACCGCGCCGACGTTCGACATCGCGCCGGAGATGAACCGCGCGTTCTCCGTGAGCATCACGCCGAAGATGATCGCCGGCGAGATGCCGCGGATGTACGCCTCGCGCACTGCGTACGTCGCGATCGAGTCGGCGCGCGCCGAGTCGAGCTGCTTCGTGCGCATCAGATCCTCGTAGAAGTTCCGCTTCTCGTCCTGGAACTTCGGCGTCGCCATCACGCGGTCCAGCAGCGTGCTGTCGTTGTCGATCAGCATCGCGGCCGCCACCGGCGCGCGCTTGCGCAGCTCCTGCGCGACGGTGCCACGAGTGGCATAGACGGCCCGGGTGTGCCGCACGGTGAAGACGATCACCATCACCAGCACCGCCACGAGCACGAGCGACCGCACCACGTACTCGAGGGCGGATGTGCGTCGCGGCGTGCGGCGTCCTCCGGTGGGGCGCGATCGCCGATCCTCCGCATGACGCCGCTCGTTGGGAGGCGGGACCTCCACGGTCGCCGTATCCGGCGTCACGCCCTCCGGCGGCGCCTGGTCCCTCATCACTTCGTCCGACACCCGGCGCGCCTCAGCGGGCCCAGCCGAAATGGCCGAGCAACCACCAGAGCAGCAGGAAGATCAGGACGGTGCTGAAGCACCCGCCGCCGAGCTTCTTGGCTCCATAGCCTGCCGCGAGCCCGCGAAGCAGCTTGCTCATTCCCCGCTCCCTCGGTCATGGACCCGCTCTCGAGTGCACGAGGCGTACCCGAGATCGGGCGCCCCGGCACCGGAGCGCCACGATCTTCGTCCCATGCTATTGCGGCGTCGGCGTCGATTCGGGGTGCGCCGCAGTGGTGGGCGCCGCTGGAGCACCGGCCGAGGCGGGTCCGGCCACTGGCGGAGCGGGGGAGGACGTCGTTGCCGCGGCGCTGTCAGCGCCCGGCTGACGGATCCGGTAGCGCAGCGGATCGACTTGCCGGCCATTCACCAGCACTTCGTAGTGCAGGTGTGGGCCCGTCGAGAGGCCGCTCGTTCCCACGGTGGCGATCGGCACGCCGCGCAGCACCTGGGTCCCCTCACTCACCAGGGCCTTGCCGCAGTGCGCGTAGCGCGTGGACACGCCATTGCCATGGTCGATCTCGACCACGAGGCCGAAACCGAACTTCCGCCCCACGAAGCTCACGCGGCCCGGGGCGGGGGCCGTGATCTGGGTGCCCCGCGGCGCGGCGACATCCACGCCGAGATGCGGACGGATCACATGCAGCAGCGGGTGCCGACGCGCGCGAGAGAAGCGACTCGCGATCGCGCCGATCACCGGCAACCCTTCGAGGCTGCTGGCGCTCGACCCCTCGTCGGCCGCGGGCTCGGCCCGTCGCGACGAGGCTCGGATGCCCGGCGTCAGCAGCTTGGCGGCGCGCCGCGCTGCCGGTGCGGTCGACGCGGTCCCCGTCGAGGACGGGCTGGCGCTCGCCGGTGCGGCCGCGAGCGTGTCCGCCGGCGTCGCCAGCTCCGACAGCACGAACGCCAGCGAGTCCTCCACGGCGATCAACCGCGTGCGGAGCGCCTCGTTCTCCTCGCTCGTAAAAACTTCGGGCGAACGCACCGCCACGACGAGCGTGGAGGTGCCGGCCACGGCCACCACGAGCAGCGCCACCATCGCACCGAGCACGAGCCGCGCATGCCACCGCGCGACGTTGAACGTTCGCGTTGGCGCGCCCGGCGTGGGGGGCACGAGCAGGAGCTGCCAGGGCCGGCGCGCCAGCGGTACCGCCTTCGTGCGCGGCCAGTGCTCGGTGATCGGGGGCAGCGCCGGCGCGAGCGGATCGGGGCGCAGCCGAATGACGTCGGCGGACATGTTCCGCTCGACGACCTCGAACGGCCGGATCGCGTCGACGTACCGGGGCGTGCGCTTCGCCGATGACATGGCTCTAGCGGCTGCTCGTCACGCCGTCGCTCACGTGCAGGGTCGCCGTCGGGGACATGCCTTCGGGCGGACGCATGAGGACCCGCCCGTTCACGACTCCGCCTTCCTGCACGAGGATCGTCTGGGTGACGATGTCGCCGGTGACGATCGCGGTGGCCTGCAACTCCACTCGCTCCGTCGCGCTCACGTTGCCGATGATCGTGCCGCCGATGACCACCTCGCGAGCGTGCACGTCGCCGCTCATCGACGCTCCCACACCGATCACCACGGTGTCCGCGCGTCGAATGTTGCCCTCGAGCTTTCCGTCGATCCGGAGCGAGCCGCCGGTGTCGAGGTCGCCTGAGACGCTAAGCTGGGCATCGAGCAGGGAGTAGCCGCTGTTCGCGGAGGTCGGGGTCGAGTTCGGGCCGGAGCGCCGTGCGAGGAGGCTCATCTGCGGATTCGGCTTGGGGTGAGAACGGCGGCGTCCTGGGTCCAGTCAGCGGACCCAACCGGAGACGCGCCACCCTGTAGACGCACCAGACTCGACCGGGGGCACGGCTCCGTCCGCTCGGTGACGTCGGTCACGGGAGGGAGGTGACGGGCCGTTCCGACGTACGCCGTCCCCGGCCGTATCTATGTCGAAGGCGAGGGCGATAGGTGGCACAGGCTCTGCCTTAGAACCTCATGCCCATTATCGGCGTGAGCCGACTCCCACTGGAGGTACCATGCGCTCCATTCTCAAGACACTGATTCTGACCCCCGCACTGGTGATCGCGGCGGGGTGCAAGAACGACAAGCCCGCGGATCCCGCGCTGAACAACGATCTCTCGCTCGCGGCGCAGGCCAATCCGAATGCACGCCTGGATTCGATCTCTGCAGCGGAACGGATGAACGCCGCGACTCCGGCTCCCGCGAGCAACCTGCGTTCGAGCCCCGCGCCCGTGGCCTCAGCGCCAGCCCGCCGCAGCAGCACGTCGTCGTCCACCCGCCGCTCCGCTTCGAGCAGCGGCAGCAGCGCCGGCAGCAGCAGCGGGTCGACCGTCGCCTCCGAGCCGCGCGTCGTCACCAAGAAGAACACGAAGCGTGACGCCGCCATCGGCGCGGCCGCGGGCGCGATCATCGGGGGCGCTGCGAGCAAGAGCGTGAAAGGAGGCATCATCGGTGCGGCTGCCGGTGGCATCCTCGGCGGCGTGATCGGCAACAACGTCGACATTCAGAAGAAGCGTGCTCCCTAGCAGCGTCGCGTCGTAGCATGAGCGTCCCACCGCCCCGGGAGCACGGAGGTGGGGAGGAGCGCATCCCCAACCGGCGGCCGGCAGACATGCCGACGCCGGACGGGCAGGCGCTCGTGGAGCACCTCGTCGATCGACTCGCGCGCACCGAGCGAGAGCTCAGCGTCGCGCGCGATCAGATCGCCGAATCCGAGCGCGATCGCGCGTCGTTGCGCCACGCCACCCGACAGGTGGCGAGCAGCGAGCGCGTCGATGCCGCGGACCTGATCCGGCCCTTCTTGCCGGTGCTCGGACAGTGGTGTCTGTTCGATCAGGTGTTCAGCGGGCACGGTGAGCGGCGGCTCATCACGCCGGACACCTCGCTCGCGCAGCTCGCACACTCCCTCGAAGGCGAGCTCGCCCTCGACGGCGACGCGAGCCTGGGGATCGTGCGAGCCCTTCGTCGCCGTCGCGCCGAACGGCTCGAGCACGTGACGCCGGCGCGTCCCGCCGTCGAGCGGGATGATCTGCATGCGTCGTCGGCGTGGGCGGCTCTCGAGCACCTCGCGGCCGGTCCGGTGCTCGTCGTGCCGGTCACCGCGCGCGGCCGCATCGTGGGGGCGCTGAGCTTCGGTCGCGCGGCGGACCTGCCGCTCTTCAACGAGCGCGAACAGCGATTGGCCGAGGAGCTGGCCCAGTTGATTGGGCTGGCGCTCGAGCATCAGCGCATCGCGTCGGTGGCCGAGGCGGCGGCGCGCACCAAATCGGAGTTCTTGGCGATGATGAGCCACGAGCTTCGCACGCCGCTCAACGCGATTGCGGGCTATGCGCAGCTGCTGGAGATGGGATTTCGCGGCGCGCTCACGGACGGCCAGCGCGACGCGGTGAACCGCATCCTGCGCGGACAGGAACATCTGCTCACGCTCGTCGACGCGGTGTTGACCTTCTCGCGACTGACGAGCGGCCGGCTGTCGATCGAATCCACCGAGCTCGATGCGGCGGATCTGATCGACATGGCCAGCGAGCCGCTGGTGGTGGAGTTCGCGGCACGGGAGATCGATTTCCGCATTCTGCCCTGTCCGGAGCGTGCGCGGGTGTGCGGCGATCGCGAGCGCGCGGTGGAGATCCTCCGCCACCTCCTGGCGAACGCGCTGAAGTTCACCCCCAGAGGGGGAGCCGTGACGGTCGGTTGCGAAGAGGGGAACGGCATGGTGCGCTTCGTCGTCGCGGATACCGGACGAGGAATCCCCGAAGGGCAGCGCGATGCCATCTTCCAGCCGTTCGTGCAGGTGGAGAAGGGGCTCACGCGGTCGGCGGACGGGAGTGGGCTGGGCCTCGCGATCGGCCGCGAGCTCGCCGAACGGATGGGCGGATCGCTCACCGTGACGAGCCAGGAGGGTGCCGGTTCGCGCTTCGTTCTCGCGCTGGTACGCGCGCCGGAGGACGGTCCAGAGCCCCCGTCCAGCGCGATTGACACTGTATCCAACCGCGGCTAGTATACGGGGCTGCGCTGCCCGCGCACGCTGTGCTCCGGCGACGGTCGCCGAACCGGCCGCGCGGGGCTCTTTTTCATTTCAGGGCACCGACACACGCAGCCATTCTTCGCGCCCAGGCGCGAATCACACGGGGACGGACGCACTGATGGTCGAGATTCATCTCGAAGAGAGCGATCGGCTGGATTGGGCGCTGAAGGCGTTCAAGCGCAAGATCGCAAAGGCTGGGATCCTGAAGGACCTCCGGAAGAAGCGCTACTACGTGAAGCCGAGCGAAGCTCGGCAGCTGAAGGCCGCCGCAGCCCGGCGCCGCAGCCGCACCGAGCGCGCGCGCTGAGCCCTCTGGGCTAGCGCAAGGTCCGGATGGCCAAAGAAGACGCGATTCAGCTCGAAGGCTCGGTCACCGAGGTGCTCCCGAACGCAACGTTCCGGGTGCAGTTGACCAATGGCCACAACGTGCTCGCCACGCTGGGCGGCAACATGCGGAGGTTTCGCATCCGCGTGCTGGCGGGCGACCGGGTGACCATCGAGGTATCCCCGTACGACCTGACCCGCGGTCGAATCACCTTCCGCCACAAGAACTGACGAATGCCAGCGACCCGCCTCACGGCGGGTCGCTTCGTTTCGGGATCAGGCGCCCGACGCGACCGACGATGCGCGTGTGTCGGCGGCGTGCTCCACCTGCACGAGCGCGCGGCGCAGCCGGCTGCGGACGCGAAACACGAGCAGGGTGGCGACCACCGCGAGCCCGGCCACGAGCCCCCACCACAGCCCCAGCGCCCGAAGAGGTGTGCCGAAGGCGAGCGCGACGCTCACCGGAAATCCGCACAGCCAGAATCCGGCAAGGTTGATGAGGAAGGGGCCCCTAGTGTCACCCAAGCCACGCAGGACGCCGGCGCTCACCGCTTGGGTCCCGTCGAACAGCTGGAACATGCCGGCGATCGGAATCAGCGACGCCGCGATCGACGCGACCGGCGGCTGATTGGTGTACGCCGCCGCGATCAGGCGCGGCGCGGCGAGCATCGCCGCCGCGGTGCAGAGCATGAACCCCACACCGCACACGAGCGCGGTGCGCACACGTTCGCTCGCCGCCACCTGGTCACCCGCGCCGACCGCGTGGCCGACCCGCACGGCGGCCGCAGCACCGACGCCGAGCGGCACCATGAAGGTGAGGCTCGCCAGGTTCAGCGCGATCTCGTGCGCGGCCATCTCGGTGGTACCCAGTAGCCCCATCAACAATCCGATCGCGGCGAAGACGCCGAATTCCAGCACCTGCTGCAGTCCGATGGTCCAGCCAAGGCGCAGCATCTGCGCGAGCGCCGCGACGTCGAAGGTCTCGGGCCTCCACGGCACGAGCGCATCGCGGAGGACCCGCCATCCGCCAGCGAAGAGCAGCAGCGTCATCACCCAGCGACTGGCGACCGTTGCCCAGGCGCTGCCGGCCACTCCCATCGGCTCGACACCGAGGTGACCGTACACGAGGACCCAGTTGAGCGCCGCGTTCAACAGGTTGCCGGCTACCACGACCGCGACGAGGGCACGCACGCGATGCAGCGCCTGAAGGCTCTGGCGGAGCACGACGAACCCCAGAAAGGGCAGGGTCCCCAGGATCGAGATGCGCACGTACGACGTGGCCAGCTCTATCAGCTCCGGCGGTTGTCGGAAGAGAGCGAGCACCATCCGCACGGGCCACAGCATCAACGACGTCGGGAGCGCGAGCAGTACCGCGAGCACCAGCCCGCGCTGCACGCCGAGCGCGATGCGACGCCCATCGCGTGCTCCTGCCGCCTGCGACACGATCGGGTCGAGCACCATGAGCGTGCCCGCAGCCGCGGTGCTCACCGTGTAGTAGAACAGATTCCCCAGCGCCACGGCGGCCAGCGCTGCTGCCGACACCCGCCCGACCATGACGGTATCGACGACGCCCATCGACATGAGCCCGACCTGAGCGAGCACGATGGGCATCGCGAGCCGCGTCGTGGCGGTCAGTTCGGCGCGGCGAGGCAGGCGCATGATGCGAGAGATGCGGGACGGAATGAGCGGGACGGGGTACGACACTAAGTTATGCCCATGCGCCCCACGTCCTCGCCGACGATCGCCACCGCGATCGCCACCGCGATCGCCATGCTCGTCATCGCTCCCACCTTCGCGTGGGCGCAGCACGAGGGCCACGAGGGCATGACCTCCGACAGCGTCACGCGCGCGACACGCTGGCACCTGATGGCGCAGGCGATTCCCGTCGTGACGCACGCACGGAACACGGCGGAAGGGGCCGATCTCACCGAAGGCTATCTGTCACAGGCTGCGGCGATGGCCGGTGGCGATCTGCTGTCAGGGCATCTGCGGCTGCAAGGGACACTCAACGCCGAAGGGCTGACGATGGAACGCGGGGAGCTGTCGACCGGCGCATTCGGCGAGGGGTACGTCGATCGCCGACACCCGCACACGTATCTGCACGAGATGGTCGCGACGGGGCTCGGTGCGGCGGGCCCGCTGGCGTACTCGATCAGCGCAGGCCGTGGCTTCGCCGCGTTCGGAACGGACGATCCGATGATGCGGCCGTTCGAGAAGTACCCGATCAATCATCATCTCTCGCAGATCCTCGAGCGCGCGATGATCACCGGTGCGATTCGATTCGGTCCCGCGATCGTCGACGCGAGCACCTTCGGCGGCGACGAGCCGACGTCGCCCGGGTCCGCACCGCTGATGCGCCGGCTCGGTGACTCGTGGTCGGTGCGCGCGACGGCGCTTCCGCTGCCTGGAGTCGAGTTGCAGGGGAGCTACGCGCGCGTCGCGTCGCCCGAGCAGCGCGCCGGCTTCGGTCTCGACCAGCGGAAGCGCAACGTCTCGGCACGTCTGATCTCGGCCGATGGCGGGCGATACCTCCTCGCCGAGTGGGCGCGCACCGTCGATCGCGATCACGGCCGCAACGAGGACGTGTTCGCATACGAGAGCGCGCTGGCGGAAGGGTCGGCGACCGTTCGCGGAGTGAGTCTGGCGCTGCGACTCGAGCAGACGGAGCGGCCGGAGGAGGAGCGGCTCGCCGATCCTTTCCGCGTTCCGCGTCCCGCGAGCGACCTCGGCATCAGCGGAGTGACCCGCTGGCGGACCGCGACCGTGGCGCTGATGATGCCCTCCCCGATCTCCGGACCGATACCGGGGTATCCATTCATCGAGGTCGAGCGGACGAGCCCGCGGGCCAGGGACGCACGGAGCGTCTTCGACGCTCAATCGTTCTATCGGACCGGCTCTCCCTGGATGGTGACTGCAGGCCTCAGGCTCAGGTTCGGCCCGCTGCACGCACGGATGGGCCGGTATGGCGTCGCCGTGCCGGATGGCCCGCCGATTCGGGCGCTGGGAATACCGGGCGGCGATTCGTCGTCCCATCATCATCACTGACGATCCCACTCGCACTCACGCGCTCGTGACGATTCCTTCTTCTTCGCGCTTCTCGCAGCTGCGTCATCCGCTCCATCGAATCGCTGGAGGGCTCGGTGCGCTGCTGGTGCTTGCACTCGGCGCGGCATGCGGCAGCGACGATACGTCCACCGAGCCCATCGTCACCGCCAACTGTCCCGCGGCGAGCGGTGCCTCGTCCGGCAACGCGATGACGGTGCTGGGCTGCGGCAACTTCAAGCCGACGCGGACCACGGGCGAAATCTTCGTGCGCGGCAGCACCGCCTACACCACCACGTGGGGGAACCCCTCCGCGGCGGCGAGCGTCTTCTACATCTGGGACGTCGCGGGCAACACGCCGACGCTGGTCGACTCGGTGAAGGTCGACAACGCGACGACGCTCGGCGACATCGCGGTGTCGGACGACGGCGCGTACCTCGTCGTGGCGACGGAGCGCACGCCGGGCGCGATCGTGATCTACAGCCTGTCGAATCCGCGGCAGCCGCAGCTCGTCTCGCGATTCTCGAACGCGGAGACGAACGCCGGCGTGCATACGGCGGAGATCGGGCGCGTGAACGGGAAGCTCTATGGCTTCCTCTCGATTGATCCACTCGGTGCCACGCAGGCGAAGCTCGTGATCGTGGACCTGAGCAATCCCGCGTCGCCGCAGCAGGTCTTCTCGCAGACGATCGGCTCACCATACGTGCACGACACCTTCGTGCGCGACGGCATCCTGTTCCTCGCGCTCTGGAACGCCGGCGTGGCGATCTGGGACATCGGCGGTGGAGGGAAGGGAGGCACGCCGGCCGCGCCGGTCGAGATGGGGCGGGTGCAGACGGCGAACGGCGAGGTCCACAACATCTGGTGGTTCAAGGATCCGAGCAGCGGCAGCGCCAAGTACGCCTTCATCGGCGAGGAAGGTCCGGGCAACATTGGCGTGTCCGCGCTGGGCGACATCCACGTGGTGGACGTGTCGAACATGGCGGCACCGCGCGAGGTGGCGTTCTACACGGTGCCGGGCGCGGGAACCCATAACTTCTCGATGGACGAGCCCAACGGCATCCTGTACGCCGCCTACTACAACGGCGGAGTGCGAGCGCTCGACGTCCGCGGCGATCTGGGCAGCTGCCCCGATGCGCAGAAATCGACTCCGAGGAACCAGACGCTGCCGCTCTGCGATCTGAGCAAGATGGGACGAGAGCTGAAGGTCGGATTGAAGGATCGGGCGGAACCGGTGTACATCTGGGGCGTCCAGTTCCTGAATGGGTCGGTCTATGCGTCCGACATGCTCAACGGCATCTGGAAGCTCCGGGCCGTCTCCCGCTGAGGACGACTGCCGGTAGATTACGCAGGACCGGGCGCGCGGCCGCGCGCCCGGATCATTTTCTCGAGGTTGCTCGCATGCTTCGTCCTCGTACCGCGGCCGCCGCGTCGCTGCTGCTCATCCCGCTGGTGGCCGGCGGCTTCCTGCTGCAGAAGACGCCCGTCACCGCGACGCCCCGCCTGTTCGATCAGGTGATCTCGCTCGTGGCGAACCGGTACGTGGACTCGCTGCAGGGCTCGGCGATCTTCGAGAAGGCCGCGCACGGCCTGGTGCGCGAGCTCAACGATCCCTACAGCGAGCTGCTCGCGCCGAAGCAGAACGACGAGTTCAACCGCAGCGTCGGCGGACGATACGGCGGCGTGGGCATGCTGCTCGAGGAGCAGAAGACCACGGGCGTGACGACGGTGGTGGTGAGTCGCGTGTTCCCGCACACGCCGGCGGAAGAGGGCGGGGTGCGCGAGGGCGACCGGATCATCCAGGTCGACTCGCTGCCGATCGTGGACACCAAGATCGAGAAGGTCTCCGATGCGCTGCGGGGCCTCGCCGGATCGACCGTGAAGGTGACGTTCGCGCGTCCGGGCGTCGTCGAGCCGGTGAAGCTGGCGTTCAAGCGCGCGGTGATCCACGTGCCCGCAGTGCCGTTCGCCACACTGCTCGGTGACAAAGTCGGCTACATCCCGCTGCAGACGTTCAACGAGAACGCCGCG
>Ga0308173_10002308_pt1 | contig 10073 bp, 9 predicted proteins | sample PhyPR1_FD_203716 | JGI IMG/M metagenome (GOLD analysis project Ga0308173, IMG submission 203716) | Soil microbial communities from UC Gill Tract Community Farm, Albany, California, United States - DLSLS.P.R1 | ecosystem: Environmental > Terrestrial > Soil > Agricultural land | place: USA... | reverse complement strand
GACTACGTCGTCATCAAGTACCTCTGCGTCGCGGTCTGAGCCGCACGCGAGCCTGTCGTGAGACACGAACCGCACGCCGCGCCGAGACCGAAGCGCGGCGTGCGGTTCGTCGCGTCAGAGCGCCGTAGCCGCGTTTTCCTGCACCGCACTCGCGTAAGGCACATCACGCTTGCCATAACGCCGCACCCGCAAATTCGCCTGCTCGCCATGCCCCGCGAAGCCCTCGAGCGCACACAACCGCGAGCAGTACTCGCCGACCAGCGCCGATGCTTCGTCCGTCAGCACCTTCTGATACGTGCAGGTCTTGATGAACTTGCCGACCCACAAGCCGCCCGTATAACGCGCGGCCTTCTTCGTCGGCAGCGTGTGGTTCGTGCCGATGACCTTGTCGCCATACGAGACGTTGGTGCGCGGGCCGAGGAACAGCGCGCCGAAGTTGGTCAGGTTCGCGAGGAAGTAGTCGGGGTCGCGCGTCATGACCTGAACGTGTTCGAACGCGATATCGTTGGCGATCTTCACCATCTCCTCGTCCGACTCCGCGACGATCACTTCGCCGAACTGCGCCCACGACTTGCGCGCAATATCCGCGGTCGGCAGGATGCCCAGCAGACGCTCGACCTCGGCCATCGTTTCCTTCGCGAGCTTTTCCGACGTCGTGAGCAGGATGGCGGGGGAGTCCGGGCCGTGCTCGGCTTGTCCGAGCAGATCGGTTGCGCACATTTCGCCGTCGACGGTTTCATCGGCGATCACGAGCGTCTCGGTCGGACCCGCGAACAGGTCGATGCCCACGCGCCCGAACAACTGGCGCTTCGCTTCCGCGACGAACGCGTTGCCCGGCCCGACCAGCATGTCGACGGGCGCGATGCTCGCCGTGCCGATCGCCATCGCGCCGACCGCCTGAATGCCGCCGAGACAGTAGATCTCGTGCGCGCCGGCCATGTGCTGCGCGGCGACGATCGCGGGCGCGGGCTTGCCTTGGAACGGCGGCGCGCAAGTGATGATGCGCGGCACGCCCGCCACCTGCGCGGTGATCACCGACATATGCGCCGACGCCAGCAGCGGATACTTCCCGCCCGGCACGTAGCAGCCCGCCGCGTTCACCGGAATGTTGCGATGGCCGAGGATCACGCCCGGCAGCGTTTCGACTTCGATGTCCTTGATCGAATCGCGCTGATGGCGCGCGAAGTTGCGCACCTGCGTCTGCGCGAACTCGATGTCCTTGATATCGCGCGCGGAGAGTTGCGAGAGACAGTCGTCGATTTCCTTCTGTGTGAGGCGATAGTCCTCGCGATCGAGCTTGTCGAAGCGGATCGACAGATCGCGGATCGCGGCGTCGCCGCGCGCTTCGATATCGGCGAGCGTCGCCTCGACGGTTTCGCGCACTTCCTTGGCCGCGGATTTGATCACTTCCGCTGTCGCGCCATGCTTGAGCCATTGGGCCATGAAATCTCCTGGTTGGTGTCCGGTAATTTGCATACGTATGCAAAACAAGAAATGCATACGTATGCAACAAGAACGAAGATTAGTCGTTTTCGATGCGGCCGGCAAGCTCTGTCGACGGAACGCGACGCTGCGGTTTACCCGCGCATCGACCAGGTGAGGGCGCCGTTGTCGGCTGTCGCGAGGCCGGTGCGCGGTTTGCGGGCCGAGCCGCGCACGATCAGGCGTCCCGGAGCCTCATCGTGAAGCGCCGTGTCGAGCGTGCCGTTGAGCTGGTCGAGCACCGCGGCGACGGCGCGCCGCACCATGTCGTCGAGCGGCTGGCTGAAGGTCGTGAGATCGAAGACCGGCCAGCGCGCCATGTCGACATCGTCGAAGCCGACGATCGACACGTCCTCGCCCACGTTCAGCCCGAAACGCGCGCGCGCGACGCTGATCGCCGCAAGCGCCATATGATCGTTCGCGCAGAAGATGGCGTCGGGCGGCTTGCTCGCGGTGAGCAGCGACACGACCGCTTCCTCCGCGCCGGCCGCCGTGTATTGCCCGACGCGCCGCTCGATCGCCCTTACGCCTTTTTCGCGCAAGGTTTCAAGGAAGCCTTCTTCGCGGTCGCGGCTCGTCGACGAGCTCTCGAGGCCCGCGACATACGCATAACGCTTGTGCCTGCCCGCGTGCAGAAACGCCGCGATGGTGCGCGCCCCCTCGCGGTTCTGGCCGGTCACGCTGGAGGCGGCGTCGCTGTCGGTCTTGCGGTTGAACATGACGACCGGCAGGCCGATGTTCATGCACTCGTCGGCGAAATGCGACGACAGGCTCGTCGAGATGAGCACGAGCGCGTCCACGCGATAGCGCAGCACCTCTTCGAGCACGGGATCGGAGCCGCGCAACGGGTCGCTCGTGAACATCAGCACGCCGTAGCCCGCGCGCGCGAAGGCGGCGGTGAGCGCATTGAGCGCGGCGTGATAGAAGGGATTCGCGTTCGCCGGCACCGTCACGCCGATGAGATTCGCGCGCCCCGTGATGAGCGAGCGCGCGACGAGATTCGGCCGGTAACCCAGCTCGCGCGCCGCCGCGACGATGCGCTCGCGCGTGGCCGGCGACACGCTCGCGCCCGGCGTGAACGCGCGCGATACGGCCGATTGCGACACGCCCGCGGCCTTCGCTACGTCGTGCGCAGTGGCGGGGCGGCGGTCGGGCGGGGCATCGGACATGGCGGACGTTCTCGTGACGGGCTATCGGCAGGCGCGCGGGATCGCGCGCGCCGACAGTATGCCTCACGCAATCGAGCGCCACACGCCCGCACGCACGAGCGCGTCCGTTTCCTGGCGCACGATTCGATACAGCGCCTTCATCGCGAGCGTCGCTTCCTTCTTCGGCGAGAATGCGATGGACAGCACGCCCGGCAACGTCGGCTCGACGATGGGTCGCGCCTTCAGCGTGCCGCTCTCGATGCGGCGCCGCACCGCCGCATACGGCGCGACGGAGAAGCCCTGACCCGCTTCGACGAGTTCGAGGATCGCCATCATCGCGTCGATCTCGAAGGCGATGTTGAGCGCAAGCGAGCGACTCGTCGCGGCATCCTCGACGAGCGTGCGCATACCGTGCGGGCGCGCGGGCAGAATCCACGGCAGCTCGACGGCTTCAGCCAGGCGGATCGGCTCCATCGCGCGTTCGAGCACGGTCGCGTCGGGCGGTCCGATGAGCAGGAGATCGTCGGACAGGAGCGGCTCGATGCTGATCGTGCTGTGCGGCCCGATGTTGTACAGCACGCCGATATCCAGTTGCCCGCTCAGCAGCCATTCGAGCATGTAACCGCTCAAGCCCTCGCGCATGCGCAGCCGCACATCGGGAAACTCCGCGCGAAAACGTCGCACGAGCGGCACCAGCAGAAGGCCGCCGAGCATCGGCGGAATGCCCATCGTCACGGTGCCGCCGGGAACGGCGCGCATCGCCTGCATGTGATTCACGGCTTCGTCGCTGCGTTCGAGGATATCGCTCGCGCGCGCGAGGAACTTCTGTCCCGCCTCGGTCAGCGACATGCCGTGTCCGTGCCGATAGAGCAGCGGTGGCCCGAGCTCCTGCTCGAGCATCTGGATGTGCCGCGTGAGCATCGACTGGCTGACGCCGAGTATCGCGGCGGCGCGCGAGACGCTGCCCTCGCGCGCCACGACCATGAAATACCTGAGCTGCTTCAACTCCACTTGCCGTTCTCCTCTCGTATCGGACGATCTCGCCCGATATGCATAACAGGTATGCGAGCAGTTCGCGGTCCATCTGATTACGCTTGATTCCATTCAGGAGCACAACGGAGACAACAGCGCAATGGAAGAACTCAGATTGCTCAGCACTACAGCGATACTCGGCTACGGCTTCGCGCAAAGCGCATTCGAAGCGGGCCTCGAACGCAAGCCGCATCTCATCGGCGCCGATGGCGGCAGTTCCGATCCGGGACCGTACTATCTCGCATCGGGTGAATCGTTCACCTCGCGCATGGCGACCAAGCGCGACATGCGCATCATGCTCGCCGCCGCTGTTCCGCGCGGCATTCCGGTGATCGTCAGCACATGCGGCGGCGCGGGCGGCGATCCGCATCTCCAGATGATGATCGACATCGTCAAGGAGATCGCGCAGGAAGAAAGTCTGTCATTCAAGCTCGCCGTGATCAATTCGGAATTGCCCAAGGACGTGCTGCTCGAACACGTGAACGCGGGCAAGACGCGGCCGCTGTACGGCCTTCCGCAGATGACGCCCGAACTCGTCGAAGAGGCCGTGCGCGTGGTCGGCGCGATGGGACCGGAGCCGTATATCGCCGCGCTCGATGCAGGCGCGCAAGTGATTCTCTCGGGCCGCAGCACCGATCCCGCGCCGTGGGCCGCGATGGCGATCCGCGCGGGCTTCCCGCCCGAGCTCGGCTGGTACGCCGGAAAGATGCTCGAATGCGGCGCGGAGCCCGCATTGCCGAAGCGCGAAGGCTGCCTGCTCGCGACGATCCGCAAGGATCATGTCGAGCTCGAACCGATGCACCCCGATCAGGCCTGCACACCGCGCTCGGTCGCGTACTTCGCGCTGCATGAGAACAGCAGCCCGATTCATCATCATGAACCCGGCGGCATGCTGGACACTTCGGAATGCGAGTTCGAAGCCGTCACGGAGCGCGCCGTGCGCGTGTCCGGCATGCGCTGGCGTCCCGCGAAGTACACGGTGAAGCTCGAAGGCGTCGAAGCGCGCGGGCATCGCGTGATCACGCTGTGCGCGACACGCGACCCGGTCCTGCAGGCGCAGATGGACCGCTACCTCGCGCGGGCGCGCGAGATCGTCGATGAGAAGGCGACCGCCTTCGGCGCGCCGTCGGACAGCTACACACTCAACTTCCGCGTCTACGGCCGCAACGGCGTGATGGGCGAACGCGAGCCAATGCCGGTCGAGGCGCGTCATCCGCACGAAACGGCGATCGTCGCCGAAGTGGTCGCGCAGGACCGCGATACCGCGAAGGCCGTGCTTGCCATCGCGCGCACGACGATCCTGCATTCGGAGTTCCCGGGCCGTCTGTGCAAGGAAGGAAACATGGCGATTCCTTTTTCGCCGTCCGACCTCGATCTCGGTCAGGTCTACCGCTTTTCCATTTGTCATCTGATCGAGCCCGAGAACGCGCTTTCGCTGTTCCCGATCCGCTATGAAGAAGTCGGAGGTCGTCATGCCAGCCATTAAGGATTTCGCGAGCGTTTGCCGCAGCAAGAACGCGGGGCCGTTCATGGTCACGCTCGACATCGTGTTCGAAACCGACGAGATCTACGATCGCGTCGCCGCGACCGGCGTGCTCGATCGCGAGCTCTTCGCGCGCCTCTATGACGTGAAGCCGGAGGAGGTGCAGTTCACGCCATACCGCGCCGCGCGCGCGTTCAAGGCGACGTTGCCGCGCGTCATTTCGTCGGGCGATATCGGCGACACGGACGTGTACGGCGCGCAGCAGCACGCGCCGATGCTCGACATCGACATTCCCGTCCAACTGGAGAACACGCGATGAGCGAAGCCGAACTTCAGGTGCGCCCCGGCGCCTCGCGCGTGGACGACGCCGAGGCATTGCAGACTTCGTTCCGTCAGGCGATGCGCCGGCTCGCGGGCGGCGTCGCGCTGGTCTCGACGGTGCACGACGGCGTGCGCCACGGCATGACGGTCACGGCCGTCACCTCATTGACGATGGACCCGCCCGCGCTGGTGGTATCGGTGAATCGGCATGCGTCGGCGTTCGACGCGCTCGTGATGAGCGGGCGGTTCTGCGTGAACCTCCTGACGCAGCAGCATGCCGACCTCGCCGTGGCGTTTTCGCGCAAGCCGGACGGCGATGCGCGCTTCGCGAACGGCGCGTGGCGCACGAACGATGCCGGTCTTCCGGCGCTCGATGGCAGCGTCGCGGCGATTTCGTGCCGCCTGCACGATATGGTCGAGTTCGGCACGCACGCGATCCTGATCGGCGCGGTCGAGCATCTGGCAATCGAGCCGCAGCAGCCGACAGCACCGCTCATCTATCTGAGCGGACAGTTCGGCGGCTTCTGGCCCTTGACCGCATAAGGAGCGCGCATGTTCGACGCGAAGTATGAACGCAGCAATTTCCCGCGCGTCCGGCCCGAGTGGCTCGCGCAAGTCGCCGAGCCTGCCGTCGAGCCCGAGTTGCCGGTCGTCGATCCGCATCATCATCTGTGGGATGTCGAGAGCGCGTTCTATCACGCAGCCGAGTTCGCGGCGGATGCGGGCGCCGGGCATCGCGTGCTCGCGAGCGTGTTCGTCGAATGCAAGGCGCGTTTCGACGCCGGCGCGCCCGCCGGATTCGCGCCGGTCGGCGAGACGCGCTTCGCGGTGACGCAGGCAAACGAGGCCGCGCAACTGCCGCAAGGGCACGCGAACCTCGTGAAGGGCATCGTCGCCTATGGCGATCCGTTCGTCGCGAATCCGCAAGCGGTGCTCGAAGCGCATATCGAGGCGGGACAGGGACGCATGCGCGGCGTGCGCGTGCGTGCCGCGTGGCATGCCGATCCCGCATTCGCCGCGCCGCACGATGGCCCCGACGAACACACCATCGGCGCGCCCGAGCTCAACCGCTACTGCGCGATTCTCGAAGAGATGGGCCTCGTGCTCGATCTCTGGGTCTATCACACGCAGCTCGATCAGGCCGCCGCGCTCGCACGGCGTCATCCGGATCTCCCGATCGTGCTGAACCACTGCGGCGGGCCGCTCGGCATCGGGCCGTATGCGAACGAACGCGCCGCCGTGCGCGAAGCCTGGGGCAAGTCGCTCGCGCGCGTGGCGTCGAACGATAACGTCATCGTGAAGATCGGCGGCCTCGCGATGCCGCGCACGGGCCTCGCCTTTGCCGATGCCGCGAAGCCCGCGAGCTGCCTCGAGCTCGTCGAGCGCTGGACGCCTTACGTGCGCACCTGCATCGATCTGTTCGGCGCGGAGCGCAGCATGTTCGAGAGCAATTTTCCTGTCGACAAGGGCAGCTGCAACTACGTTTCGGTGTGGAACGCTTTCAAGATCATGTCCGCGGGTTATCCGGCCGCGGCGCGCCGCGAGATGCTCGCGGGCACGGCGAATCGTGTGTATGCGCTCGGCATCGAGGAACTGACAGCGGAGGCGATCTCATAACCGCAAGGCACAGGCGTTGCACACACATCCGTAAAGGCAAAGACCGTCCGGCGCACGACGAACGTACGTACGGATTTTCGGAGGAGACATATGAAAAATCGCCGCATCTTCATCTACCTGTTTCTGTTTTCGCTCACGAGCATCAACTACATCGACCGCGTCGCGCTGTCGGTGGCAGCGCAGCCGATCGCACGCGAATTCGGTATCAGCCCCATTCAAATGGGCTTCCTGCTCTCGTCGTTCATCTGGACATACTTCGCGAGTCTGATCATCTGGGGTCTCGCGCTCGACCGCTGGGGCACGCGCTACGTCAACGCCGTCGGCATGGCGATCTTCTCGGCCGCCACCGTCGCGACGGGCTTTGCGTGGAGCTATATGTCGATTCTCGTCACGCGCCTCGTGATGGGCGCGGGCGAGGCGTCGTCGTATCCGGCGGGCGGCAAGGTGATCCGCGAATGGATGCCGGCGCGCGAACGCGGCATCGCTGCGGCGGTGCTCAATAGCGGCTCGTATGCCGGGCCCGCGATCGGCGCGCTCGTCGTCGCCTGGGCGGTGCAGATGTTCGGCTGGCGCACGGGCTTCGTGCTCGTCGGCAGCTCCGGCGCGATCTGGCTGGTCTGCTGGCTCAAGTGGTTCAGGAAGCCCGAGTACGCCACTTTCATCGACGACAACGAGCGCGCGCTCATTCTGCGCGAGCGCAACGGCGGCCTGCCCGATGCGCCCACCGGACCGACGCTCTCCATTCCCGATCTGCTCAAGTCCGTGAGCGTGTGGGGCCTGCTCATCACGCAGGGTTTCGGTTCGTACGCGCAGTTTCTGTTTCTCACGTGGCTGCCGAGCTATCTGCAGACGGAGCGGCATCTGGACATCGTGAAGAGCGGCTATTTCACGGCGCTCCCGTACGCGCTCTCGGTGATTCTCGCGCTCGCCATCGGCAAGCTGAGCGATCGTCTTTTGCCCGCGGATGCGATCAGCAAAGGTGGACGGCGCAACATGGTGGCAGCGTCGATGCTGCTGACATCGGTCGTGCTCGCGACGCCTTTCGTCGACGACATGTGGGTCATGGTCGCCGTCTTCACGCTCTCGCTGACCGGCGCTCAGGCCGCGCTTGCGATGAACATCGCGTTGATCGGCGACCTGTTGCCGTCGTCGGCGGAAGTCGGACGCGGCACGGGCCTGCTGATCACGGGCGGCGCCTCGTTCGCGATGATCGCGCCCATTGCGACCGGCTATGTCGTCGCGATCACGCACAGCTACAACAACGCGTTCTATATCGCGGGCGCGCTCGCTATGGCCGGTGCGCTCGTGAGCCTCCTGATGACGCGCTCGCCGATTCGCCGACGTGACTGCGTCGAGACCGTGAATGAAGTATCGGTCGGCGCATAAAATCATTTTCAAAAGGATATCGAAATGACGAAAAAGCAAATGACGTTGATTGGCTTTCTGCAGGCGCAGAACTGCTCGACTTATCCCGGATCGTGGCGTCATAGCGCGGCGATGCAGGACTTCACGACGCCCGAGTACTACCAGCGGATCGCGCGCACGCTGGAAGAGGGAAAGTTCCATCTGGCGTTCTTCGACGACCGCCTCGCGATGCCCGACATCTACGGTAACGATCATGCGCAGACGGTGGAGCACGGCGTGCGCGCCGTGAAGATGGACCTGATCTCGATCCTGACCGCGATGGGCATGGCCACGTCGAAACTCGGCCTCGGCGCGACGTACTCGACGACGTACTACGAACCGTTCCATATCGCGCGCACGTTCGGCACGCTCGATCTGATGACGAAGGGCCGCGCCGCGTGGAACGTGGTCACCTCGCTGAACGATTCGGAAGCGGCGAACTTCGGCGAGAGCGCGCATCTCGAGCACGACTTGCGCTATGACCGCGCCGACGAGTTCGTCGAAACGGTGATGGGTCACTGGGACACGTGGGAAGACGGCGCGCTGATTCTCGACAAGGAGAGCGGCCGCTTCGCCGATGCGTCGAAGGTGCATCGTCTGGATCATGAAGGGCGCTTCTTCAAGTCGCGCGGGCCGTTCACGGTGCCGCGCTCGCAGCAGGGCCATCCGGTGCTGATCCAGGCCGGACAGAGCGGGCGCGGGCGTCAGTTCGCGTCGCGCTGGGCGGATCTCATCTTCGTCGTGTACCCGAATTTCGCAGTGGGCAAGAAGCAGTACGCGGAGATGAAGCAGGCGCTCGCCGAGGCCGGCCGCAACCCCGACGACGTGAAGATTTCTACCGCGTGCTACACGATCGTGGCGGAGTCGGACGAGATCGCGCAGAAGGAACGCGAATACATCGACTCGCTCGCGAAGCCGATCGATTCGCTCGCGCTGCTGTGCGAAGTGCTCAACACCGACTTCTCGAAGCGCGGCTACGACGATCCGTTCAGCGATGCCGAAATGGCCGCGATCTCCGGCTGGACCGGTTTCCGCGACCGCGTCGTGACGCTCTCGGGCAAGAAGAATCCGTCGGTGCGTGATTTCGTGGATTTCTCGAAGCGCGCGCGTATCGAGGAATTCCCAGTGTTCTGCGGCACGCCGAAGACGGTCGCCGACCAGATGGAGCAATGGTTCGTCGAAGGCGCCGTCGATGGCTTCGTGATCGCGCCGACGCACGTGCCCGGCGCGTACGAGGATTTCGTGCGCATGGTCGTGCCCGAGTTGCAGCGGCGCGGCCTGTTCCGCAAGGAATATACGGGCGGCACGCTACGCGAGAACCTCGGCTTGCCGGTCCCGAAGTCGGGTGATTGGCGCAAGACGGCCTATCCGCGCACGTCGAACATCACGGTCGCGTGACGCGTTCGTCGCCCGACGCGCCGCCGCGGCCTTCATTAAAAGGCCAGTTCAAAAAGAGCTTGGAAGGGCTGTTTACTTTTCTTCGAAACGGTTAACCTTGGATGCCTGAACAACGGATCAAGGAATGCCGGCACCTATCATCGATGACGAACTGTGGGCACTGATCGAACCACTACTTCCAGCGCCCA
>Ga0308173_10002305_pt1 | contig 10075 bp, 7 predicted proteins | sample PhyPR1_FD_203716 | JGI IMG/M metagenome (GOLD analysis project Ga0308173, IMG submission 203716) | Soil microbial communities from UC Gill Tract Community Farm, Albany, California, United States - DLSLS.P.R1 | ecosystem: Environmental > Terrestrial > Soil > Agricultural land | place: USA... | reverse complement strand
CGCCGCCAGCGGGAACTCGCCCACCGTGAGCGGCACGGCATGTCCGGACTTGGCGAAGCTGAACGGCGTGTCGATGGTCTTGACGCCCAGCTTGCCGTGCAGCTCCGGATTGAGCGGCTCGGGCTTCTGGTAGAACAGGACCGTGCCGGAGATCTCGCCGAGATTGGCGGGCTGCTGGGCGGTGGTGGCCATGGAGAACCTTCGAGCAAGAGAGCGGCGGCGCAGGCGGCGGACGCCCGCCCGCGAGGTCGCTGGCTTCTAGCCGATCGGGCGCCGGGCGGCAATTGAGGCGCCTCGCCGCTTGCGGAGCGGCCGAGGTTCGGGAGGCGCAAGTCATCTCCCGAAATCGGGCCAGGGATCACACGGCTCTCACCTCCTCCACCGAAAGGACGGCCGCCGCGTTCTCGATCAAACGGATCAGGTCCGCCGTGTCCCTCGGTGAGACCCGCGACAGCACGAGCCTGATCTCGTCCTCGTCGCCGTCTTCGCTGGGCTGCAGCACGAGCCGCTTGATCCTGGTCGAGCGCGACCCGAGCGCGTCCTCCACGATCCCGGCGGAGAGCTCCCCGCGGCGCCCGCGAATGCGCAGGTCGAGCGAAACGTGCGTGGCCCGGTACTGCTCCTCGATCGGCTTCAGGCCGGCCAGGATCACCAGGATGATCAGCGTCGCCGCGACGGCGGCCGTATAGAGCCCCGAGCCCGCCGCCAAGCCTACTCCCGCCACCGCCCAGACGCTGGCCGCCGTCGTCAGGCCCTTCACCGCCTCGTTGCGGAAGATGATCATCCCGGCCCCGAGGAATCCGATGCCGGAGACGACCTGGGCGGCGACCCGGGAAGGATCGAGGACGACGTGGGCCCCGAGCACGTCCTGGAAGGCGTAGGCGGAGACGATCATCGCCAGGCACGCGCCGACGCTCACCAGCATGTGCGTGCGCAGGCCGGCCGCCCAACGCAGCCGCTCCCGCTCCCAGCCGATCGCGCCCCCCAACGCGGCGGCCAGCACGAGCCGCAGGACGAGCTCCCACTGAGCCAGCATGTCTAGGCGACTCCTTCTGCCGGGCGCCGGGCGAGCATCGCTTCCGCCGAAGCGATGGGCAAGCGGCCCCCTTGCCCCTCCGCCCCGCAGAGGCTTCACTTCGGGAATTGGAGCGAGCCCGCCGCCGGGCCGCGGGAGGATTTCCGATGCCGATCTATTACCCCGACATCCTGGAGCAGAAGACCGAGCCCAGGACCTTCGCCTACGGCGACAAGGACGTGATGCTCTATGCGCTGGGGATCGGCATGGGCCGCGACCCGATGGATGGGCGCGAGCTGCCGTTCGTCTATGAGAAGGGGCTGAAGGTGGTTCCGACCGCGGCCACCGTGCTGGCGGCGGGCGCCAGGCGCGCCGCGGCCCAGGCCGCGCAGCAGAAGCCGGGGCATCGGGTGAGCGAGCTCAACCGCGTGATGGTGGTGCATGGCGAGCAGAAGGTGGAGCTGCACAAGCCGCTGCCCGCCTCGGGCAGCTTCACCGCCCAGAGCCGCACGGTCGGCGCCTACGACAAGGGCAAGGACAAGGGCGCGGTGGTGGTCAACGAGACGGTCTGGACCGACGAGTCCGGCGAGAAGGTCGCCACGCTCACCGGCTCGACCTTTGCGCGCGGCGACGGCGGGTTCGGCGGACCATCGGAGGGCGCGCCCGAGCCGCACCAGGCGCCCTCGCGCAAGCCGGACCTCTCCGTGCCGTTCGAGACGCGGCCGGACCAGGCGCTGATCTACCGCCTGAACGGCGATCGCAATCCGCTGCACTCCGATCCGGAGTTCGCCAAGCGCGCCGGGTTCCCGCGGCCGATCCTGCACGGGCTGTGCACCTACGGGATCACCTGCCGGGCGGTGCTGCAGGAGATCGTCGACTACGACGCCGAAAAGATCCTCTCGCACCAGGCGCGGTTCTCCGCCCCCGTGTTCCCCGGCGACGTCGTCACGGTGGATTTCTGGAAGGACGGCGACGTGGTCTCCTTCGAAGCGCGCGTGCTCGACCGCGGGGCCACGGTGATCAAGAACGGCAAGACCGTCCTGCGGCGCTGAACCGGCGGCCGGGGACGCGGAAGGGGGATCACCATGGCTGCGGTCATGACGGCGAAGCACGCGCTCGGCGCGGACGAAGCGAAACTGCTCGGCGAACTGCGCGCTCTTCGGCGTAGCCAGCGGGCGCACGCGCCGGACGCGCACATCCCTCGGCTCACGCTCGGTCAGCGGGTCGCCGACCAGGTCGCCGCGAACATGGGCTCGTGGCGGTTCATCATCATCCAGTCCGCCGTGCTGGTCGTCTGGATCGCCCTGAACCTCACCGCCTACGTGCGGCACTGGGACCCCTATCCGTTCATCCTCCTGAACCTGGCGCTGTCGTTCCAGGCCGCCTACGCCGCGCCGTTCATCATGATGAGCCAGAACCGGCAGCAGGACATCGACCGCCAGCAGGCGGCGAACGACTATCGGGTCAATGTGAAGGCCGAGCTGGAGATCGAGCTGCTGCACGACAAGATCGACGAGCTGCGCGGCAAGGAGGTGCTGGCCCTGACCCAGGCCGTGGAGAACCTGACGAACCTGCTGCGCAAGTCCGAGGGGGGCCGCGGCGACTGACTGCCCGCGGCGCGAACCTGCGGCCCCGATCGTCCGTTGCACGGGCGCCGCCCGCATCGCGGCGCATGCGAAAGGTCCGCGCCATGAGCAAGCTGAACGAGTCCGACCGCGACAAGATTCCCAGCCGCGAATACGCCTTCCCGAAGGAGCGCAAGGAGCCGCTGGAGGACGCCAGCCACGTGCGCAACGCCCTCGCCCGGTTCGACCAGGTGAAGGGCGTCAGCGACGCCGAGCGCGACGAGGCCTGGAAGCGCATCCAGGCGGCCGCCAAGAAGTTCGGCGTCAAGCTCGAGGAGCGCAGCTGGCGCGAGCTCGGGAAGTCGAAGGACTGAGAGCTACGCCGGCCGGCCCTGGGTGAGGCCGCCGTAGAGGTCGGGGCGGCGGTCGCGGAAGAAGCCCCAGGCGGCGCGGTGGGTGGCCAGGAAGTCCAGGTCGAACTCGGCTGTCAGCACGCCCTCGTCCTCGCGCCCGACCGCCGCGACCAGATCGCCGCGATGGTCGGCGATGAACGAGGAGCCATAGAACAGCTGGCCGCCGTTCGGATAGCCGGCCCACGGTTCGAAGCCGGTGCGGTTGGCGCCCACCACCGGGATCACGTTGGCGACGGCGTGGCCCTGCATCGCCCGGCGCCACGGCGCGGCGGTGTCCAGCGTCGGGTCGTGCGGCTCCGAGCCGATCGCGGTGGGGTAGAGCAGCACCTCGGCGCCCAGCAGCGTCATGGCGCGGGCGGCCTCGGGATACCACTGGTCCCAGCAGATGCCGACGCCCAGGCGCCCGCGCCGGGTCTCCCAGACCTTGAAGCCGGTGTCGCCTGGCCGGAAATAGTACTTCTCCATGTAGCCAGGGCCGTCGGGGATGTGGCTCTTGCGGTAGACCCCGAGCAGTGCGCCGTCGGCGTCGGCCATCACCACGCTGTTGAAGTAGTGCGGCCCCTCGCGCTCGAAGATCGAGATCGGGATCGCGACGCCCAGCTCCTGGGCGAGCGGGGCGAGCGCCGTCACGCAAGGGTGCTCGCGCCAGGGGTAAGCCTCGCGGAACCAGCGCTCCTCCTGGGCGACGCAGAAGTACGGGCCCTGGAACAGCTCGGGCGGCAGCACCACCTGGGCGCCCTGCGAGGCGGCCTCGCGCACGAACTCGGCGGTCCTGGCGATGTTGGCCGCCATGTCGGCGCCATAGGCCGACTGGATGGCCGCCACGGTGATCTTGCGGGCCATCAGGCGGGCTCCTGCTGGGTGATGCAGTGGAAGGAGCCGCCGCCGGTCAGGATGGTCTTCGACGGCAGGCCGATCACGGCGCGGTCGGGGAACAGGTGCTCGAGCGCCTGAACCGCAAAGCGGCCGGCGTCCTCGTTGTAGACCGGCACGATCACCGCCTGGTTGGCGATCAGGAAATTCATGTGGCTGGCCGGCGCGGGCTTGTCGTCGCTGTCGTCCACATAGCCGGGCGAGGGGATGCGCACCACCTGAAGCGCCCGTCCCGCCGCGTCGGTCATGCCGGCCAGCCGTCGCGCCGCATCGTCGTAGGCCGCAGCGTTCGGATCGCTGCGGCCCCAGGCCATCGGACAGGCGACCACGCCGGGCGCAACGAAGCGGGCGAGGTTGTCGACGTGGCCGTCGGTGTGGTCGCCCAGCAGCCCCGCCCCGAGCCAGAGCACCTTCGTCGCGCCCAGGCTCGCCTCCAGCGCGCGCTCGGCGTCGTCCTCCCGCCAGCCGGGATTGCGGTTGCGGTTGAGGAGGCACTGGGCGGTGGTGAGGATGGTCCCCTCCCCGTCGTGGTCGAGCGCGCCGCCCTCCAGCACGAAATCGTGGCGTATCAGGGGGACGCCGGCGGCCTCGGCGATCTGCTCCGCGACCTCGTCGTCGTGCGCCAGCTGGTACTTGCCGCCCCAGCCGTTGAAGCGGAACGCCGCGGCGGTCGCCTGGCCGTCCCGGCGGCCGAAGATCGGGCCGGTGTCGCGCAGCCAGATGTCGCCGAAGCGGCCGGCGACGATCTCGACGCCCGCGACATCGCCGAGCAGCGCCAGGGCCGCCGCCTCGCCGTCCGGATGGCCGGTCATCAGCCTGACCCGCTCGCCGCCGGGGCCGGCCAGCGCGCGGGCCAGGGCCGCGACCTCGGCCTGCGCCGCCGCGAGGTCGCCCGCCCACAGCTCGGCATGGCTGGGGAACCCCAGCCACATGGCCCGGTGCGGCGCCCACTCGGCAGGTACGGCGATGCTCACGCGCCCTCGTCCGGAAAAGACGCGCGCAGATGGGCTGGGCGGGCCCCCGCGTCAAGCCCAAGTCGAAACGGGGGCGGCCCTGGCTGGACCGCCCCCGGATGCGCTTGGATCGCCCGATCAGAACTTGACGCGCGCGCCCACCTTGATGACCCAGGTGGGGGTCGGCGGCGAGGACGGCGTCTGCAGCGTCCCCTGCAGGCTCGCGCCGGTCTTGAACTGCTGGAACAGGTAGTAGTTGCCCGCGCCATGGCCCTGGGCGTTACAGGCGGTGACGTTCTGCGGGATCTTGGTGAGCGCGCAGTTGATCGCCACCACCGGCGCCAGGGCGAACGGGAAGCCGACCTGGCTGATCGCCCCCCAGTTCTTGTTGATCAGGTTTCCGACGTTGATGATGTCCATGTAGATCTCGGCCTTCGCCCGGCCGCCGGTGAAGAACACCGGGATCTCCTGGCCGATATGGATGTCGGCGGAGGCCACATCCTTCGAACGGAAGGCGTTGCGCGGGATGATCGAGCCTTCGTAGCCCTGCAGGCCGCGCGACTGGATGAAGGCGTTGAAGGCCGCCAGGTCGAAGGTGGAGGCGAACGCCACGTTCGGGTCGCTGGTGGCGGTCACCACCCCGCCCGCGCCCTTGGGCAGGTAGAGCAGCTGATGGTTGGTGCCGGTGGCCGCCTGGCCGAACAGCTGGTCCGCCGGGCCGGAGAAGCTCGGGGACTGGCAGCCGCCGCTGGAGGTGGTGCAGAAGGCGTAGCTGTAGGGCAGGCCCGCGCGATTGTAGGCGAACAGCCGGAAGGTCGTGAAGTTGTCGCCGAAGAAGGCGCGCTTGTAGCTGATCTCCAGCTTGTTCTGCCAGCGGATCTCGTAGTTCGAGGTGGCCAGCGCCGGGAAGTTCGGGTCGGCGGTGATGATATTGTTGAAGTTCGACGTCGCCACCGAGCTCGTGGCGGGCGTGACCTCGCGGACGCGCTGGTGAGTGTAGGTGTAGTCGAACGACAGACCCTTCGCCCAGCCGTCGTTCCACTCCTTGCCGAAGCCGAGCGCGAAGATCTTGGCGTCGCCCTTGGTGGTGTTGGTGAGCAGGATGTCGCTGCCGGCGGAGCGGCCGAGCGCATTCACGTAGCGCGTCGGATCATAGACCGGACGCCCGTCGGGGGCCGTGCCGATCACGTTGCGCAGCTCGAACAGGTCCTGGAAGTTCACCGCCTCCTTGGTCTTCGAGTAGTAGGCGTCGGCGTGCAGGCGCCACTCGTCGCCAAGCCAGCTCGTGTAACGCCCCAGGCTGCCGCCGAAGTCGGTGAAGTTCAGGTACTTCTGGGCCGAGACGGACGTCTTCCACACCGACGGCGGCTTGAAGTTCGGATCCAGGGCGTTGACGTTGCCGGTGCCGAGGTTGGCGCTGTTGGTGATGTCGTTCTGGGCGATCGCCGGGATCGAGGAGCCGGTCACGCCGGTCAGCGGCGCCGCGCAGGTGGCCGTCGAGCAGGTGTAGGTCTTCGAGCCGATGATGTTGCCGGTGTTCTGGAACGAATTGTAGAGCCAGACGCCGGGATTGCCGCCGGAGAACAGCCCGAAGCCGCCCGAGACCGTCAGCGTCGGATCCGGCTGCCAGTTGAAGCCGACCCGCGGCATCCACAGATCCAGGCCGTTGATCGTGGCGGTGTTCGCAAAGCCGTACTGGTCGAGGAACCGCGGGTTCAGGCGCGGCACGTCGTGGGTGGTGTAGCCTTCCCAGCGCACGCCGGCGCGCAAGGTGAGCTCCGGGATCGGGCGCCACTCGTCCTGCACGTAGAAGGTGGAGGTCTTGATCCGGACCGTGCCGGCCGCGGAGCTCGGGTTGTTGTCGAAGGCGTTCTGGTAGATCAGCCGGCAGGCGATGCCGGCCTGCAGGTTGGCGATCGCGTTTCCGAGCCCGCAGCCCGAGGAGAAGGTGTAGGCGCCGGTCGCGTCCTGCACAAACAGGTCGAACTCGCGCAGATCCTCGAGCTCGTAGCCGCCGCTGATCACGTGGTCGCCGAGCGTGTAGCTGCCGCGGAAGCGGAGCTGGTAGTCGACGTTCTGCAGGTTGTTGGCCTGGCGCGAGAAATCCGGGCCGAGCAGGATCTGACCGCGCGACGGAAGCTGGACGGTGAACAGCGCGAAGGGCCCGGTGAACAGGTTGGTCGGCGTGTCCACCTCCTTGCGGCTGTACTCGATCTCGGTCTGGAAGCTGGGCGTCCAGTGCGAGTTCAGGTCGGCGACGAAGGAGGTGAGCTTCTGCTCCAGGGAGTAGTCGTTCGACTGCAGGTCCACCGCCTGCGAGTTCACGCTCGCGCCCGGCGTATTGTAGGTGGTGCCGTCGGTCTTCTGGTAGCTGACGAACAGGTGCTGGGTGTCGGTGATGTACCAGTCCAGCTTGCCGAACCACTTCTCGTCGATCACCGGGGCGGAGCCGCCGAAGTTCAGCGGATCGTAGCCGTACTTGGTCTTCAGGATGCTCTGGACGGTGCTCACGTCGGCCGTGGTCACCGCCGGGATCGGATTGGCTCCCGCAGCGTCGCCCGGCACCGTTCCGCCGCCGCCTCCGGTGCCCTGGAACTTCTCGTAGTCGAAGAAGAAGAACAGGTGGTCCTTCCAGATCGGGCCGCCGATGTAGACGCCCTTGTTGATGTCGCGGAACCTGGTGGCGATCCGCCGGTCGGCGGTCCCGTCGAACGCATCGGCGCCGATCTTGTGGCCCGCGGTGTAGTTGGAATCGCGCTCGTAGAAGGCGCCGCCGTGGAACTCGTTGGAGCCCGATTTGGTCACGACGTTCAGGATGCCGCCCTGGAAATTGCCGTAGCGCACGTCGTACGGGGCGACCTCGAAGTTGAACGCCTGGACGATATCGACGGAGAACGGCGAGCGCTGGGTCGGATAGCCGCCGTTGTTGAGGCCGAAGTCGTCGGACTGGCGCACGCCGTCGACGTAGACGGTGTTGGTGCGGCTGTTGGCGCCGGCCACCACCACGGCGTTGGCGTTGGTCGGGTCGATGGTGACGAAGGGGTTGAACCGCTCGAGGTCCTTCAGGTCGCGCGAGAAGCTGGGCGCCGCCTGGATGTCGGCGGAGGTGAAGGTGGAGCGCGGCCCGGTCTGGACGGCGGCGTTGGTCACCGCCCGCGTGCCGGTGACGACCACTTCGGAGACCGCGGTCTCCTCACGGAAGCTGATGTCCAGCGAATAGGGCGAGCCGATCGGGATCGCGCCGATGCGGATCGACTTCGAGGCGCCGCCGGGCAGGCTCGCCTTGACCGTGAAATCGCCCGTCGGGGGCAGGCCGCGGAGGCTGTAGAAGCCGTTCGAGGACGTGGCGGTGCTCACCGTCTGGCCGGTCTTGCTGTCCACGACGGCGATCGCCGCGCCGCCGGCCGGCTTGCCGCTGGCGTCGGTGACCGTGCCCGCCACCCCGCCGGTGATTTCCTGCGCCTGCACCGCGCTCGCGCCCGCGCACGCGAGGACGGACAAGGCTGCGCCGGCGGCGAGCCGCTTCATTGAAATCATCAGACACCCCCCTGATCATCCAAAACTCGCCGCCGCCGCTCAGCGGTCAAGGCGAGTCCCCGTCCGACCCTATAGCGCGGATTTTTCCGGGGTGGGCGACGGATTTGCTAGAGATGACAACGGGTCGCGCAGCTTGGCTGCAAGTGTGGCGCCGGCGCCCTTGCGGATCCTCGTCCGCTGTTCCGCCACATCGCGTCGTGATCTAGATTCCCTGGCGGATTCGAAGGAGCTCCATGGCGCGCGCGGCCTCCCTCACGCGACCGGATTCCGACTGGAGCGCGGCCCTGCTGCTCACCGCCGGCCTGACGCTCGCCAGGGTGGTGGCGCTGTTCCGTACGCCGCTGCAGCTCTATCCGGACGAAGCGCAGTACTGGCTTTGGTCGCGCGCCCTCGACTTTGGCTACTACTCCAAGCCGCCGATGATCGCCTGGGCGATCTGGGCGACGACGGCCCTCGGCGGCGACGCCGAGGCCTGGGTGCGGCTGGCCGCGCCGCTGTTCCAGGCCGGCGCGACGCTGGCGGTGTTTGCGCTCGGGCGGCGGCTCTACGGGGGCGCGGCGGGCTTCGCGGCCGCCGGGCTCTACGCCCTGATGCCGGCGGTGCAGATCTCCTCGGCGGTGATGGCGACCGACGCGCCGCTGCTGTTTTTCCTGGGCCTCACGCTGGTCGCCTATGCCGAGCTGCAGAGCGCCGAGGGCGGTGGACGGCTCGCCTGGGCGGCGGGCGTGGGCGCGGCGCTGGGGCTCGGCTTCCTCTCCAAGTACGCCGCCGTCTATGCGGTGATCGGGATCGTCTTGCACCTGATCGTGAGCCGCGAGGCGCGACGGGCCTGGACGCCGGGCGCGGCGCTCATCGCCATCGCGGTCTTCGCCCTGGTGCTGGCCCCCAACCTCGCATGGAATGCAGCGCACGGGTTCGCCACCTTCCACCACACCGCCGCCAACGCCGCCTGGGGCCAGGGCGGGGTCAATCCGGCCGGGCCGCTCGCGTTCCTGGCCAGCCAGTTCGCGGTGTTCGGGCCGATCCCGTTCGGGGCGCTGATCGCCGGTCTCGGGCTGGCGGTGCGACGCCGGGCGCTCGCCAAGCCCGACCTGTTGCTGCTGTGCTTCACCCTGCCGCCGGTGCTGATCGTGGCGGGCCAGGCGTTCCTGAGCAGGGCCAACGCCAACTGGTCGGGGGCCAGCTACCTGCCGGGCGCGGTGCTGGTCGCCGCCTGGCTGGTCCGCTGGCGGGCCCGCCGCTGGCTGGCCGCGGCGGTGGCGACCCAGGCGGCGCTGGCGGCCTTCGTGCTGCTCGCCCTGGCCCAGCCGCGCATCGCCGACGCCCTGGGCGCCTCGAACAGCCTGAAGCGGGTGCGCGGCTGGTCGGAGACCACCCGTCTGGTGATCGACCGGGCGCAGGCGGTCCAGGCCAACGGCGGTCTGAGCGCCGTGGCGGTCAACGACCGCTTCCTGTTCTACACCCTGGCCTACTACGGGCGCGGCTACTTCGGCCGCCCCGGCGCGCCGCCGCTCGTCTATTGGCTGCTGACCGCATCGCCGCAGAACCAGGCGGAGATGAGCGCGCCGCTGACGCTGGCCTTGGGCGCCCGAGTGCTAGGGGTGATCTACGAGGGCTTCCACCACCGCGAGATGCTGGCCGACTTCGCGGCCGTGCCTTGGCGCGAGATCGACCACATCGGCCTCGACCGCAAGCACCAGCGGCGGATCGACCTGTTCA
>Ga0308173_10002304_pt1 | contig 10077 bp, 9 predicted proteins | sample PhyPR1_FD_203716 | JGI IMG/M metagenome (GOLD analysis project Ga0308173, IMG submission 203716) | Soil microbial communities from UC Gill Tract Community Farm, Albany, California, United States - DLSLS.P.R1 | ecosystem: Environmental > Terrestrial > Soil > Agricultural land | place: USA... | reverse complement strand
AAATGAATTATTTAACCGCAATATCTTTAAAATTAAAGCAAAAATCAAATCGAACAATCCTGAAAGGTTAGTGATTATAGATTGGTTACAAAAACATGGATATACTTTGATTCTTCCGCCTGGGTGGAGTGAACAATTGCTACGCCAAACATTGTTATTAACCGTAGACTTAGTAAAAGAATTATAGACGCACTCAAACATCGTAGCTGTATTTTTTACGCTCTTCCATTTGAGAATATAATTTGGAGAAACACGGAATAAAACAATCCTCTCTATATCAAGGTTTAATCAGCTTTTATTAATTAAAAGTGAAATAAAATAATATAACGTTCTATATGTTTCGTGGTCAGAATATGGTCAAAAAATATGTATTAAAGAGGTATTGGAACGGTAAGGGTAACCCGTTAGTAAGATGACAATGAATATCTACACCTACGTAACTCAAAGAACAAACTGCTGCTAAAAATTCAAAAGTACATTGAGATAATTTTCTGGTCAAATGTTGTCAAAAAAATTTATATGATCAAAATATGGCCACAAGCAGTTTTTAGACGCAAAAAGTAAGACTCCCAACCACTGATGGATGGGAGTTTTTGTAGTATTTAGGCTATTAGATGAAAATTATTTATTGTAAGATCTCCATTTTGAATGTATCTGTATCAAGTTTATTATACTCCTTAGACGAAATAGCAAGCATGATCAATGGTAGGTCCTCTTCGTTTTTAAAAGCATGGACTACATATGGCGGAACTTTTAAAATCAAATTATCACTTGATGATATATTGATTTCTTCCAATATTCCTGTATCCAAATTCTTCAGTGCGACCTTTGCCTTCCCACTTACAATCACAAAATACTCTAAAGTTTTTTTATGATAATGGTTGCCCCTGACACTTCCATTTTCAGAATATAGCAAGTAAACCTCTTCGATTTGTTCACTTTCCTCAAGCTGGCTTTTCATTAAGATTTTTTTTAGACTTCCACGCTTATCCTCATAGGGTTGAATTGAAATTAATTCAAATCCTTTCTCCATCATAACAACTCCTTCTCATCCAATACCGTAAACATTATCTTCCTGTTCCTATAAATTTCTCTTTATTTTTCGTGTACCAATCAATGGTTCTTTCTATACCGTCATGGAGACTGATCTTTGGTTCCCAATTTAAAAGGTTTTTAATTTTTGAGGTATCTGGCTGTTGTCTCCAAACTTCATTTTTCCTATAAGATAAGGCACCGTAATTAGGTGTTTTATTTAGGCCCATTTGATTGTAAATCATGTCAACATAGTGCTTTAGCTTATTAATACTGCCGCTGCCGATATTGAATATTTCGTTTTTTATCGTCCCGTTTTGGGCAGCCAAAATAAAACCTTCGATAATGTTGTCTATATAACAATAATCCCGATATTGCTCACACGGAGTTAAATTCACATCTTTGTCTTCTAAAATAGACAAAATGATATACGGAAAGAATTTATGACTTCCCTCTTTTTCGCCAAATACACCGAAAGGTCTTAACGTTACAATATCTATATTATTTTCTGCAGCAAGTTGGTGGGCAATGATGGATGCCGATGCTTTCGTACTTCCGTAAATACTATCAGGCTCCAAGTGGGAGTCCTCTTTGATGATTTCCTTTTTATCGCCGTACTCCATACAAGTTCCGATATTAATAAACTTCTTGCATCCTACGTCTTTTAGTGAGTTTAACATATGCATTGTCCCAATTACATTTGTGTTAACTGCCGTAAAATAATCCTTTTGTCTAGAATCTACACCATATGCCCCAACATGAAAAATATAATCGGGCTTAAGCTGTTTTACGCAATGATCAATTGACGAGGAATCTCTTAAATCAATCCGATGGATATCAATCTCCTTTTTTAATTCTTCAATTCTCCATAAGTCGGATGATTCCCTAACGATAATGGATACATTGGCTTGTTCTTTCACCATTTTTTGAACTACATGAGAACCAATGAAACCATTGGCACCGGTAATAAGAATCTTTTGATTATCAAAACGATTAGTCGCCGCCATATTCTCCTCCATTGTTATTTTTCCAGTCCAGGAGTTCTAGTGGGGATCTCCATAACTTTCACTCCTGAAAACAGATGAGGCCATTTTTCTAAATACTTTTGCTCTAACCAGCGATCTTCTTCCACTTTATTAAAACACCACTGAATACAATCCTTCTTCCATTGGTATAGGCATTCAAGTCCGATTTCATTTCTTTTAAATCCAATTAGTCCCGCATCATAAACGCCATATTTCTTTTCTTCTTCGACAGAAATGGACTTATTGACAATTAAAATAGAGTTTTCTTGCTTCAGCTCAGCAAATATACGATTATAATCTGTTACAAAGTTATGATCAGCGTCGGTATAAACAATCGAATTCACTTGATAATTATTTTTAAATACATATGAAATAAAGGAAGATTTTAATGTCCGGAAATATTCATTCGAGTTTCGGGTGTCTTTAATGCTCAATAGCTCGTTGCCCTCAATGTTTTTTAAAGAAATGAGAATGACATGGTCTAAACACAATTTGTTTAAGTAGGAATAGGTTGTATCGTCTAGGCAGCAAATCCATAGTTGGAAATTCGGGGTATTCAGCTTAAGGGAGTTATAAAATGCTAAAGCTTGTTCTAGTGTCTCTTTCCCCATAATGGTACAAATATTATATTTCTCTTCTTCTGTTGACACATTTATTTCAAGGTTAAAATAATTTCTTATATGATAATCCTTTACGTCCTTTTCTTGGACAAAATCACCGTCAACGTCTTTTATTTTATCCATCATTGCTATTGAGGCATTTATATATGGAATATAAATATGCTTGGTGACGTCATCCCTGCAATTCATGACATAATTACAAATATCAAAGACATTGCCGTCATAGTATTTAAACCCATAAAAATGGAAAAATATTATTTTTTCATTATTGATCAATATATCTTGGTCTGTTTTAATAACTGGACTTTCTAATAACCTGTAATTTATGATATAAGGAGTAAGATTGACGCCTACATTCTCGATAACTCCAACATTTTGAAATCTGTCAGGCCAATCATTTGCATATACCTGGTCGCTCCAACGTCCTTTTTCCCATCTGTCAAAACACCATTCTATCAGATTTTCTCTAAACCAATGAAGGCATTCCATCGAGTATTCATCTCTTTTAAAACCCATAAAACCAGTATTGTAAATGCCGTTCGTTTCACCAAGCATACTATGTTCTTCAAGCCATTTTTCGCCTGTCAGCGTAACAGAGTAATCACCCCATTCAGTAAATATAGGATCTGGATTTGATAAGAAGAAGGTATCCCCGTCCAGCCATACAATATGATCGATTTCTTGGAAATGGTTTAATAGGTATAGACATACTGACGCTTTAGATGTCCAAATATATTCCTTGTCATTTCGAGAACTTTTTACCGATAATAATTCTTTGTCTTCCTTTTCAACCTCCTCCAAACTTATTATAATTGCATTAGCTAGATTCATTTTCTCAAATAAATTTTTTGCTTCTTCATGAAGACATATCATAAAAAAGTTAAAATCCTTATCATGTTGTTCAATTGAGTTGTATAATAATAAACCTTTATAGGCGTAATCCTTACTAAACGTTGAGCAGTAATAATGTTTCACTGTTCAATCTCCTTTCAATTTTGGGGCGGCTTAGCCTTCCTTTTACTATTGGTAAATATAACGATAATCAATAACATTCTTCTTCTTTATCGACTCTTCGTTTTTAATAAATTCATCCCAGGCCGTTACGATAACAACATGATCAACCCTTGAAAGAAGTGATGGCAGATTAGGAGCATATTCAATAGGAAGACCGTATGCCTCTTTAAACTCTTCATTTGCCATAGGATCATAGGCGATAATATTCTTGTACCCTTTTTGCAGCAACCCTTGAATTATTGCTTTTGCCGGTGTATCCCTAATGTCATTTGAATTTGGCTTAAATGCCAACCCGAGGATTCCTATATACTCATTCTCTTCTGCTTTACTTACTACATCACAGACAACAAATTCTTTAATCGTTTCGTTTACTTTTAAGACACTTCTTAGTAGTTCCGGTGTGTAAGAATTCTTTAAGGACTGACTCACTAAAGCCATCGTATCCTTAGGAAGGCAGTAGCCGCCAAAGCCACAACCTGGAAAAGCATAGGAGGTCATATTAGCGGGTGAACCAAACCATCTTCTGTCGAGATGTAAAACCTTAAAGGCATTCTTAATATCAATCTCTCCGATGGACTTGGCGATGAGCGACTGTTCATTTGCGAAACTGATAAGAGTTGCCAGCAATGTGTTAGATAAATACTTAATATATTCAGCAGTATTTAGAGTAACCCGATATATCGGGGCATTAAAAGGGTGATAAATGGTTTCGACTATTTGTCCGCTTTTTTCATCTTCCTGTCCGATAACAATTCGATCCGGATTCATAAAATCTTCCCAAGCATACCCTTCTCGTAAAAATTCAGGATTATTGGTTAAGCCAATATCAATGCCAACCTTAAAACCTAATTGTTCTAAATAAGGTTTAATCCTTTCGCTTGTTGTGGATGGCGGAATAGTGGATTTAACAACTAATACTTTAAATTCCGGTTTTGTTATATAGCCAGTTAAACTATTAATCGCATCGAAAATATAGCCTAAATCCGCACTGCCATCTGCTTTGCTCGGTGTTCCCACACAGAGAAAAATAACTTGACTGTTGATTACGGCTTCTTGTAAATCGTCCACAATTGTAAATCCTTTGTTTAAGTGCTGTTTTAATTTTCCATTAAGATAAGGTTCATAAAAAGGAATTTCCCCTTTTCTTAATTGATCTTTCTTTTTTTCATTAATATCATAACCGTAAACACGGTAGCCTTTATCGCTAAATCCTAGAGCTGTTGTCAATCCCACAAATCCAAGGCCAATTACCGTAATCAATGAATATCACCTTCTTCCTTCAAAAAGGTTAAAAAGCGATAAACACCTTCGTCGATTAAAATGGACGGGGAATAGTTCAGAAGTTTTTTAGCCTTTGAAATATCCGGGCATCTTCTCATAGGATTATGGGTTAAATACACCTTTTCTTCGGATTCTCTAAATTCGATAGACTGATTAAAACCAAAAAGGGCTGAGCCTATTTCCTTATATATTTGAGCCAATTCTTTAATCGAAATTTCCGGTTGATCTATTCCTATATTAAAGTAGTCAAACGGTTCATATAATAGAGCTTTTAAATAACCAGTGATTGCATCTGTCACGTAACAAAATGTCCGAGTTGGTTTTCCGTCGGAATGCATGACCAGTTGTTTATTCTCTATAATGGCTTTTGCAAAATCCGCAGGAACCCGCATATCATTCAATCTCATTCCGGGCCCAAAATTATTAAATGGCCTGACTATGGAAATAGGCATGCCGAATTTTTCGGCGTATAAATAACATAGCGTCTCTCCGAATCGTTTTGCCTCATCATAACATGCACGTGGTCCTATCATGGCCACATTCCCTCTATACTCCTCGGAAGTCGGAATATAATTTGGAAATGGGTCACCATACACTTCACTGCTTGAGAAAAACAAAAACCCTTTAATTTTTTTATCCTTATAAAAATCCAGCAAAGCCCTTAGTCCTGATACATTTGCATCAATGGTTTCAAGAGGATATTTACGGTAAAAGGTCGGCGAGGCGATGGAAGCCATGTGTATAATAAAATCGGCATCGTTAATTTTATTAGCATCAAATGATGCAAACTGCGTAATATCAAAATTATATAGTTCAATCTTTTCATTTGCTGTGCTTAAATCCGTAATCCAGTTAGGTTTTCCAAGTTTAAAATTGTCAATACCAATAATTTTTTTAATCCCAAGCCGTTCTGAATTGTCAGATAAAAACGACATGAAATAATAGCCTAAAAATCCAGCGCAACCCGTAATTAGGATGGATGAATCCTTAAATTTTTCGATTTCAGACTGGTCAAGTTTATTGAATATATACTGAAGATCTGATTGATAAATGGTATGGTTTTTAACTGTTTCCATTTAATCCACTCCACATTAATTCTTTTTCCTGAATATAATTACAACTGCTGCAGTTGCGTCCTCGCATCTTATTAATTATTTTTATCCCATATTTTCCAAGGAGCTTTGTTGGACTCCCACAATTCTTGTAAATATCTTTTATCACGTAAGGTATCCATTGGATACCAAAACCCGCTATGTTTATAGGCCATTAATTGACCATCCTTAGCCAGGTTTTCTAGCGGTTCCTTTTCAAATATTGTTTGATCGCCCTGATTTAAATAATTAAATACTTGTGGCTGCAATACAAAAAAGCCGGCATTTATCCATCCGCCATCTCCTTGTATCTTCTCCTGAAACTTTTCTACCTTCTGATCAGATGACAAGGACAACACACCAAACCTGCCCTCTGGCTGTGTTGAAGTTAATGTAGCCAGCTTCCCATGAGAACGATGGAATTCTACTAATTCCTTAATATTTACATCACTGACTCCGTCACCATACGTCATCATAAACGGCTGATTCCCGACATAATCCTGTACTTTCTTGATACGGCCGCCCGTCATTGTGTTTAAACCTGTGTCAATCAAGGTAACCTTCCAGGGTTCAACCGAATGTTGGTGAATAATGAATTCATTTCCCTTATGAAATTTAAAGGTTAAATCAGAATTATAAAGGAAATAATTAAAAAAATACTCCTTGATAACATGACTCTTATACCCTAAACAGATAATAAAATCGTTATAACCATGACTAGAGTAAAGTTTCATAATGTGCCATAAGATAGGCTTGTCACCAATCTCTATCATAGGTTTAGGCTTTAAGTGGGTTTCTTCGCTTATTCTTGTGCCAAACCCACCGGCTAAAATTACGACCTTCACATTTTTTCCCCTTTCTTTGGTTCTGTTTAAACCACATGGACGTGTCTGATACGCCAATTTCTTAATAACATATTACTTAACCTTTAAAATTGTTTAGGCATAATCCAACAAATTAAAACACATTTTAGAAAGGAGTGTTACATGTGTCTTTTTTCTTTAAACAGGAGAAAGTATTTAAGAATTAAAGAGAGGGTAAAATTGGTTAGGGAACTCTTACGTCCAAGCGCTTGGTTAGGGAAGTTAGAGACAAAATTGATGGAAGCGGCTTTTTAAATCTTGAATAATTTGGACTGGAAGTTTATTGGTTGTGTCATAAAAATAGTTTTTGTTTGGTAAAAAATTTTTAAGTTTGTATAATAACATTAAAGATCCTTCTATTAAAAAATCATCCCCTCTTTCATTCAATCGAGAAATAAGTGTATTTTCGTCTGCACATAATACGACATAATAAATTTTTACATTTATATCCGAAAAGTACATGGGAAACCACTCTAGTTCCGTTCTAACAACATGATCAATAATTACATCAATGTTATTTTCAACGAAATTCCATGTCAAAGAAAAGATATTTTTCCATACAATTGAACTCTCTTCTTCCCTCGTTGGCGGGTTCTTCCCTTTGTACATTAATTTGAGTTGGTCACCTTCTATTAATGCAACTTTATCCATCCCCTGAGCCAACCCTTGTGTTATCGTAGATTTCCCAACTCCATATGGACCCGATATGATGTAAATTGAACGATTATTACCGTTTTCCATTTTAGCGTTTCCTTTCTAGAGTCTATTTGCTAAATAATTTAAGATTTTTATAAAGTATTCCGATACGTATCATCATGTGCTAGGTATAAAACGCGTTTTTAGACATAAAAAAGACCCCCAGCCAAGTCGGTTGAAAGTCTTTCTAGTATCGTTAGGTTCTTTCCAGCAAACATTCTTCGGGAGGAACTTCAATAAACCCTTCAATGTTTGGCTGCCTCATGGCTCCGCCTTCCGTCCACTCGGCAAATTTATTCTTTACCGGGTGGAAAATGGCAGGCACGTGTATCAAAAGAAGGTAAAGAATTTAGTATTGGAACATTCCGCACGAAAAAAGAAGCTGAAATTGAAGCTTCTAAAGTTGAAGAACGGATTTATTATGGGCAAACATTAAATGATAGGAACATGTTATTTGAAGATGTAGTGAAGGATTGGCTTGAACATAAAAAATCAAATGTAAAGGAATCAACATTTGTGCAACTTGAAGTGATTATTAGAAATCATGTTTTGCCTACATTTGGTCTTAAAAAAATCATGACAATTCATAGACCTGAAATAAAAAGATGGATTGCCAAATTTGGTGAACTTGATGAAAACGGCAAAGAAAAATATTCATTTGGTTCAAGGTTAAAATATCTTTCAGTTATGAAGAGTATTTTGCATTATGCTGTTCATGAACTTGAAGTGCTTGAAAAAAATCCTGCTGATAAATTAAGGGTTCCTGTTCAGGATAGTGTAGCAGTAAAAAAAGATGAAGAAGTAAAATATTTTAGCCTTGAAGAATTAAACAAGCTATTGGATTTCATGAAAACATATAAGCATCAGCGCTTTCCAGATTATCAGCTTTATTACATGCTTATGTACTTTTTAAGCAAAACCGGTTTAAGGATTTCTGAAGCTTTAGCTTTAAGATGGGAAGATATTGATGATGATAAGATAACGATCGATAAACAAACAAGCCGTGATGATAATAACAAAGTAAAATTAACAACATTAAAAAATGCTGCTTCTTATCGAACTATTAAAATTGACCAAGATTTAATACGTGAATTAAAAAAGTTTAAGTTGAAGCAAAATGAATTGGTTTTAGGGAATCCAAGATTCCGCAAAAATGAAGATGGCATCATTTTTCAAAATTATAACGGAAACTATTTAACACCTTCTATCATTCGAGAAACAATACAAGAGTACTGTAAAAAAGCAGGGGTTGAATATAAAGGCACACATGTTTTCAGGCACACACATGCTGTATTGCTACTGGAATCAGGTACAAGTCTGAAATATGTATCTAATCGATTAGGGCATAAAACCATCAAAACAACAGCCGATACTTATCTTGCTATCACGGAAAAAATTGAAGAAGACGAACTTCAAAAGTTCGCCTCCTACATTCAAAGATAATTTCAAATCGGCACGATATCGGCATGCCGACAATTTAAAGATTATTAAAACACCTCAAACCCTTGATATACAAAGGTTATTTCTTTATTAACCAATCGACCCTTCCATTTCGAACTTGATTAATTTCACCTTAAACGGCATAAAATGATTCTTAAAAAAGCCGACCAAACCCTTGATATAAAGCCATTTCTTCAAATGTAATAAAATGGATTGTAATTTCAGGTTGGCACGGAAATGGCACGAACTTGGCATGTGCTAAATCCGCATAAAATAAGAGTTTTCAAGGGCTTTAAAATGCAATTATTCGGCAGAGTAATTTACTCTTGGTGGAAAGAGGATTAAAAGAAAACTCCCAGATTATAATCTGTGTGTTCTTTTTCATTTCCTCATAATTTAATTTAAAAAGCCGTCTTTCGACGGTTTTTATTGAAGTAAAGCTTTAAATAATTTTAATTTCTTGCCCGTTCGATCAATTGTAGTAATTCACCATTAGGTCCATAAAATAAAATCATAAGACCGCCTTCAAGTGTTGATTTTGGTTGGTCCGATAAAAATTCAATTCCTTTTTTTTCATAATAGCTAATTGCTTGATTAATATCCTCTACTGCAAAAGCAAGGTGGTTAACGATCCCGCTTTTGTTATACTCACCTATAGGATCAATATCTCGAATCAGTTCAATTTCCATACTAGGCTGTTCTTCCAGATATAAAAATGCCATCTCTCTTGTTTTAGAAGATCCTCGAAGGCGAACCTTAAATCCAAACATATCTGAGTAGTATTGAATAGCATGATCCATATTAGCAACAATGATGGCTGTATGTTCCATTTTTTTAATCATTTAGATTCCTACTTTCATCATAAATAACAAATTTATATAGGAGTTTCCACACCCACACTATGTTTCTCTTATTCCTGGAAAATATGAAATATTAAGTATTCACCAACTTGGACACTGGCGAAATCCTAACAAATGTCTTTTCTATAACTGCTATATTACATAATTACACAGCT
>Ga0308173_10002303_pt1 | contig 10077 bp, 6 predicted proteins | sample PhyPR1_FD_203716 | JGI IMG/M metagenome (GOLD analysis project Ga0308173, IMG submission 203716) | Soil microbial communities from UC Gill Tract Community Farm, Albany, California, United States - DLSLS.P.R1 | ecosystem: Environmental > Terrestrial > Soil > Agricultural land | place: USA... | reverse complement strand
GCCCAGAAATCTACCAGTGTAACGCCGTCGGCTTTCAGCACGTCGGTGTCGAAACTGTCATCAGTCAGATGAACGATTTTATCGCTGCTCATGTTTTACTCCACAAGATTATGCCTGGCGAATTGGCGTAAAATATACCAATGTTGGTTGACTTTATTTCATCGGATACGCTTTCGTAAAGCGATAGTAAGCTGATATTCTACCACACTATGAGCAAAACACACTTAACTGAACAGAAGTTTTCCGACTTCGCCCTGCACCCAAAAGTGGTGGAAGCCCTTGATACTAAAGGCTTTCAATACTGCACGCCGATTCAGGCGTTAGCTCTGCCTTTTACGCTTTCAGGGCGTGATGTTGCAGGCCAGGCGCAAACCGGTACCGGCAAAACGATGGCGTTTCTGACGTCAACGTTTCATCATCTTCTCTCTCATCCTGCGGCGGAAGGTCGTCAGGTTAACCAGCCACGGGCATTAATTCTTGCGCCGACGCGTGAACTTGCTGTGCAGATTCATGCAGATGCAGAACCCCTTACCGCCTCAACCGGCCTGAAACTGGGTCTCGCCTATGGCGGAGACGGTTATGACAAACAGTTGAAAGTGCTGGAGCAGGGCGTTGATATTCTGGTGGCTACCACCGGTCGCCTGATCGACTACGCGAAACAGAATCACGTCAACCTCGGTGCTATTCAGGTCATGGTGCTGGACGAAGCCGATCGCATGTTTGATCTCGGCTTTATTAAAGATATTCGCTGGCTGTTCCGTCGCATGCCGCCGGCGACTCAGCGTCTGAGCATGCTGTTCTCGGCGACCCTCTCTTACCGCGTCCGTGAACTGGCGTTTGAGCACATGAACAGTGCTGAATATGTGGAAGTGGAACCGGAACAGAAAACCGGCCATCGCATTCAGGAAGAGCTTTTCTATCCGTCTAACGAAGAGAAAATGCGCCTGTTGCAGACCCTGCTGGAAGAAGAGTGGCCCGATCGCGCCATTATTTTCGCCAACACCAAGCACCGCTGTGAAGATATCTGGGGCCACCTGGCTGCCGATGGACATCGTGTCGGCCTGCTGACCGGCGACGTTGCTCAGAAGAAGCGCCTGCGCATTCTGGATGACTTCACCAAAGGTGATGTGGATATTCTGGTCGCCACTGACGTGGCTGCTCGCGGTCTGCACATCCCGGCTGTTACCCACGTCTTTAACTACGATCTGCCAGACGACTGTGAAGATTACGTTCACCGTATTGGCCGTACCGGTCGTGCAGGCGCCAGCGGTCATTCAATCAGCCTGGCCTGTGAAGAATACGCGCTGAATCTGCCTTCAATTGAAGAGTACATCGGCCACAGCATCCCGGTCAGCAAGTACAGCAGCGAGGCGTTGTTAACGGATTTACCGCCGCCTAAGCGTCTGCAACGCAGCCGTTCCGGCAATGGCCCACGTCGCGGAGGGAATAACGCCAATCGTCGCGGTGCTCCACGCAACAACAACCGTAAACGTTCAGGTTAAGGCCACCATGCTAAGCGCATCGTCACTTTATGCAGCGATTGATTTAGGGTCTAACAGCTTTCATATGTTGGTGGTGCGCGAGGTCTCTGGCAGTATCCAGACCGTTGCAAAAATTAAGCGCAAGGTTCGCCTTGCTGCCGGTCTGGATAAAAATAACCTGTTGTCAGCCGACGCGATGTCGCGAGGCTGGCAATGCCTCAGACTGTTCTCTGAACAACTGCAGGATATTCCCCCCGATCAGATCCGCGTGGTGGCGACCGCCACGCTGCGTCTGGCTGCCAATGCGCAGACCTTCCTCGACACCGCCCAACAGATCCTTGGCTGTACCATCAACGTCATCAGCGGTGAAGAAGAGGCGCGCCTGATTTATCAGGGCGTGGCCCACACCACCGGCGGTTCCGACCAGCGTTTAGTGGTCGATATCGGCGGCGGCAGCACCGAGCTGGCCACCGGCGACGGATCGCACGCGTCGGTGTTGTTCAGTCTGTCGATGGGCTGTGTGACGTGGCTGGAGCGCTTCTTCAGCGATCGTCATCTGGCAAAAGAGAACTTTGACCAGGCCGAGCTGGCGGCGCGTGAAATGATCCAGCCTATTGCAGCGCAACTGCGTGAGCAGGGCTGGCAGGCCTGTGTTGGTGCCTCTGGCACGGTTCAGGCGCTGCAGGAGATCATGGTGGCGCAGGGCATGGATGAGCGCATCACGCTGAATAAGCTGCAGCAGCTGAAGCAGCGCGCCATTCAGTGCGGCAAACTGGAAGAGCTGGAAATCGAAGGGCTGACGCTGGAGCGGGCGCTGGTGTTCCCCAGCGGCCTGTCGATTCTGATCGCCATCTTCCAGGAGCTCAGTATCGATAGCATGACGCTGGCGGGCGGCGCACTGCGTGAAGGACTGGTCTACGGCATGCTGCATCTGCCCATCGACCGGGATATCCGAACCCGTACGCTGCATAACGTCCAGCGCCGTTTCAGCATTGATGTCGAGCAGGCGGATCGCGTGCGTCAGCTGGCGGAGAGCTTTTTCCGTCAGGTTTCCACGTTGTGGAAGCTGGATCAGCGCTGTCGTGAGTTGCTGCTCAGCGCCTGCGCGATCCACGAAATCGGCCTGAGCGTTGACTTCCGTCATGCGCCGCAGCATGCGGCGTATCTGGTGCGTCACCTCGATCTTCCTGGTTTCACACCGGCACAGAAGAAGCTACTGGCCTGTTTACTGCAAAACCAGAGCGGCAGCATCGATCTGGCTTTGCTGACTCAGCAGAACGCCCTGCCGCCGCGGCTGGCGGAACGGATGTGCCGTCTGCTGCGGCTGGCGATTATTTTCTCCACCCGCCGTCGCGATGACACCCTGCCTGCGGTGCGGCTACAGGCAGACGATGATGCCCTGCATCTGACCCTGCCCGCGGGCTGGCTGGAGGCCCATCCGTTGCGCAGTGAGCTGCTGGAGCAGGAAAGCCATTATCAGTCTTACGTCCACTGGTTATTAACCCTGTCTTAATTGCCGTCGCGTGAGGCGAATCTCTTTCGCCTCCTGCACTGGTTTAACTCTTTTTCGCCTTATCCAGCATCGCTCTCAGACCGGCCACGCGGCTCTGACCAGTTTTCATCCGCTCCTCCGCACTGACCACTTTGCGCTCGGTCTCCCATTGCAGATCGTCCTGCGGCAGTTCCAGCAGAAAACGGCTCGGCTCCGGCCGGATTAATTCGCCATATTGCCGGCGTTCGCGACACAGGGTAAAGGTCAGCTCTTTCTGCGCCCGTGTGATCCCCACGTAGGCCAGGCGACGCTCCTCTTCGATATTATTCTCATCGATGCTGCTCTGATGCGGTAACAGCCCCTCCTCCATGCCCACCAGGAACACATAGGGGAACTCCAGCCCTTTGGAGGCGTGCAGCGTCATCAGCTGCACCTGATCCAGCTCTTCATCGCTTTCACCGCGCTCCATCATGTCGCGCAGTGTAAAGCGCGTCACCACCTGCGCCAGCGTCATCGGCTCATCAATATCGCTGCCCTCCAGCATTTCTGTCATCCACTGAAACAGCGTGTTGACGTTCTTCATCCGCATCTCTGCGGCTTTCGGGCTGCCGGAGGTTTCGAACAGCCAGCTTTCGTAGTCGATGCCGCGAATCAAATCACGCACCGCGTTCACCGGCTCACGTTCGGTCAGCTGGATAATCTCATTCAGCCAGTGGGTAAACCGCTGCAGATGCTCCAGACCGCGACCACTCAGCGTCTGCCCCAGACCGACATCAAAACTGGCGTTAAACAGGCTCTTGCTGCGCAGGTTGGCCCACTCACCGAGCTTCTGCAGCGTAGCCGGGCCAATCTCACGGCGCGGCGTATTGACGATGCGCAGAAACGCGCTGTCATCCTCAGGATTGGTCAGCACGCGCAGATAGGCGAGCAGATCTTTGATCTCGGGCCGTGAGAAGAACGAAGTACCGCCAGAGATGCGATAAGGGATGCGGTTCTGCATCAGAAACTTTTCAAAGGTCCGGGACTGATGGTTACCACGATAAAGAATCGCGTAATCTTTGTACTGCGTCCGGTTGATAAAGTGATGCGCGATGAGCTCGCCAGTGACCCGCTCCGCTTCATGCTCTTCGCTGTTGGCAGTAAGCACCTTCAGCTCGCTGCCCTGCCCGAGCTCCGAAAAGAGCCGCTTCTCAAAGACGTGCGGGTTATTGGCAATCAGGATATTTGCCGCTTTCAGTATGCGCTGCGAAGAGCGGTAGTTCTGCTCCAGCTTCACCACCTCCAGCGCCGGGAAATCCTGATTCAGCAGCACCAGATTCTGCGGGCGTGCGCCGCGCCAGGAGTAGATAGACTGATCATCATCGCCCACCACCGTGAAGCGCGCCCGAGCGCCCACCAGCAGCTTAACCAGTTCATACTGGCTGGTGTTGGTATCCTGATACTCATCCACCAGCAGATAGCGGATACGCTGCTGCCAGCGTTCACGCACCTCCTGATTACGCTGCAGCAGCAGCGTCGGCAGCAGAATCAAATCGTCGAAATCGAGCACGTTGCACGACTTAAGATGCTGGCTGTAGAGGGCGTAGCAGTGAGCAAAAATATTATCCTGCTGCGATCGCGCCAGCGCGGCGGCGCCCTGCGGATCGATCAGATCATTTTTCCAGTTCGAGATGGTGGAGATGAGCTGCTGTAGCAGCGTCTTATCCTCTTCCAGCCACTCTTTTGTCAGCTCTTTCAGCAGGGCGAGCTGATCCTGATCGTCGAACAGCGAGAAGTTTGACTTCATGCCCAGCGCCGCCGTTTCGCGTTTGATGATCTCCAGCCCCAGCGTATGGAAGGTGGAGATCAGCAGACCGCGCGCCTCTTTGCGGCCCAGCGTCTGCGCCACACGCTCTTTCATTTCGCGCGAAGCTTTATTGGTAAAGGTCACCGCGGCGATGTGGCGCGCCTGATAGCCGCATTCACGGATCAGATGGGCGATTTTATTGGTAATCACGCGGGTTTTGCCCGATCCCGCGCCCGCCAGCACCAGACAGGGACCGGTAACAAATTCGACGGCACGTTGTTGGCTGGGGTTTAAACGCATAGGAGAAATCGCCTGATTGAATCAAAAGAAAGGGGTTTATACTGGGCGGCAATTATACACAACCGAGATACCAACATGGCGAAAACCGCGGCGGCTTTACACATCCTCGTCAAAGAGGAAGCGCTGGCAAAAGAGATACTGGCAAAACTGGCGAAGGGTGGCAATTTCCAGCTGCTGGCAAAGAAGCACTCAACCTGTCCTTCCGGCCGGAATGGCGGCGATCTGGGCGAGTTCCGGCAGGGACAGATGGTGCCAGCCTTTGATAAAGCGGTCTTTACCTGCCCGCTGCTGACGCCTTACGGGCCGGTAAAGACCGGCTTTGGTTATCACATTATCAAAGTACTCTATCGCAACTAGTTACTTCTTCTGCTTCATCTGCTGAAGGACGGTGCTGCACTGGTTGTCTTCGTTATCACTAGGAGAGATCAGTGCCAGCAGCGCCGCCGCCGGGCCGACTACTGCGCCCAGTGCCACTGCAGCGGCACCACGTGCCAGCAGTGGCCCCGTTTTCACGCCCGCATCAGGATTTTTAAAGGTGCCGCGCACGTAGAGCGGGGAGCGCAGCGTTACGATGCGGACGCCCTTACTCTCCGGATTCACCGACAGATCCAGCCGCTCACTGGCGAAGTTCGCGTTGCCTGACACATTGATAATCGCGTTCTCGGTATCAAACACAAACAGGTTAGGCGTCGCCACACCGTTCTGCAGTTTGAGATCGGTGGCGGCGCAGTTGATGCGCACCTGGTCATCGCCAAACAGTTTGCCCACCACGTAGTTACCGACGTTGAGTCCGGCAATTTCCATCAGGCTGCGGCTGATCAGACCATCATTCATCAGCAGCTTAAGTTGCCCGTTGCTGGTCGCCAGCAGATCGGCTACGGAGTTACCGGTGCCAGTAAAGCTGGCATCGCCATTGAGCTGGCCACGGCTGTTCTTCATCGCCTCCACATTCGGGAAGAGCTGACGCAGCTGCAGCTTACGGACATGAAGATCAACCCGGCCACGCATCGGCGAGTGATCGCCCTCCAGCCGGATAGTGCTGTTGAGATTGCCGCCCGCCACACCAAAGCGCAGCGGGTCCAGCAGCAGATCACCGTTTTTCAGCTGTAAATGGGTATAGAGATCGCTTAACGGCAGTGAATTGCTGTGTTCGATCCGTTTGCCGCTGAACTTCACGTCGGCATCCATCACGTCCCAGTTTTTGGTTTCGAATTTATCGTGTGGCAGCACGCGGTCTGCGGGCTGATTCGATTTCTCCCCGCGCCGGGCTTTGGCCTGAGCCGTTTTTTCACTACCTTTGCCAGAGTCGACCCCAATCAGCGGCCCCAGATCGGCCATGCGCAGTTGCTCAGAGGTCAGCTCGCCGCTGAGTGTCGGGCGGGGTTTGACCTGACTGTAGATCAGCGAGCCATGAATATCGCTGTCGCCAATATGTCCGTTGAATTTCTCATAGCGGTAGACCGCGCCCTTTTCGCCGCTGAATTTAGCAATCAGATGGCCGTCAGTTTCATAAGGTGGCGTGTCAGGCAGCAGGACGCCGGTCAGGCCATAGAGATTGGCCAGCGTATCGCCCGAGAAGCGCAGTCGCACGTTAAGCCCGCCGAGGTTCATCGGATCCTGCAGACCGCCGGTCACCTGAACGCGGGTGGTGCCGTTGCGCAGATCGGCCTGAATCGGGAACGGGGTGTTCTGACTGCGCAGTGACAGCATGCCGCCAATCTTACCGTCGCCGCTGAGTGACTCATTGTTATAAGTGCCCTTCGCCTGCCAGCCAAAGACGAAGTCGCCTGCGCCCTTCTGCTGGTCATTGCCTCCGGCAATCTGCGTATACGGCACCGGCTTACCCAGCGGATTAACCTGCACCGTGACATCTGCGCGGTTAATGGCGTCGCGATAACGAATCTGGCCCTGATCGAACAGAATATTATCCAGACGGAATGACCAGGCCGATGGCGCAGCACTCTTCTCATCCTTGCCGCTATCGGCAAGGGTAAAGGTCCAGTTGTTCTTTTTATCCGCGGTCTGGATCAGACGCGCATCCGGCCGCTGCAATTTAATCCACGGGATGAACAGTTCTTTGTGCAGCAGCGACAGCGGTGACAATGTGGCATCGACCCGCTGCAGATGTACCATGGTAACGTCGGCAATGTCAGGCGGATTCCCCAGCATGATATCTTCCGCATGGATCTGCGGCCACGGCACCCAGCGCCGCCAGCCTGCTTCGTCGCGATTTCGTGCCCAGTCGATACCCAGATCCCCGCGTATCGCAAAGGGACGGTTTAACTCGGTTGAAACTTTTTGATTGATGGTGGGCTTCAGGCGATTCCAGTCAAAGGTCGCGATGACGACGATAATCACCACGATCAACAACACCAGAATTCCTGCTACCCAGCTGACTATTTTCCCGGTACGCGACATTACGCTTTCTCCTTGCACATTCACGGTCTGCGTTAAAGATAGTCGAGACCGCGGGCAACAGCATCAGGGAAGCGGGAGAGTAAGATGATTCAATTCAGAAAAAGGGGTTTCTCAGCCATTTCGTTAGCATAAGCGGTAAAAAAAGCCGACATTCCCGGCGTTTATCCCCGAGACCAGGGCTAATGGCCACCTTAAAAGGTAAATTAAAACGCCGTTTTAAAACCATTGACGTCTGCCATACCAGACGCGAGACTAAGGCGATATTTCACTACAGGTCTGAAACCATGACGCAGAAAAAAATCGCCATCATCGGCGAATGCATGATTGAGCTGTCCGAAAAGGGTGAGAACATTAAACGTGGCTTTGGCGGCGATACGCTCAATACGGCCGTTTATCTCGCCCGCCAGGTTGATGAGCAGCAGTTACGGGTCGATTATGTCACTGCGCTGGGTACGGATTCGTTCAGCGATCAAATGATCGCGGCCTGGCAGCAGGAGAAGGTCAATACCGACCTGATTCAGCGGCTCGATAATAAAATGCCGGGCCTGTATTTCATTGAAACCGATGCCGACGGTGAGCGCACCTTCTGGTACTGGCGCAGTGATGCCGCCGCGCGTTACTGGCTCGACAGCCCGCAATCCGCAGAGATAGCTGAACAGCTGTCGCACTACGATTATCTCTACCTCAGCGGCATCAGCCTGGCGATTCTGCCGCCTGCCAGTCGTGAAAAGCTGATGGTGCTGCTGGCGCGCTGCCGGGCTAATGGCGGCAAGGTGATTTTCGATAACAACTACCGCCCGCGTTTATGGGCCGATCGGGCCAGCACGCAGGCCGCTTATCGCGCCATGCTCAACTGCACCGATATCGCCTTCCTGACACTGGATGATGAACATCTGCTCTGGGGCGAAGAGCCGCTGGATGATGTTATCGCGCGTACCCGTCGGGCGGGTGCCAGCGAAATCGTGATTAAGCGCGGTGCAGACTCCTGCCTGGTGGTCACCGGCGATGCGCCGCTGATTGATGTGCCTGCGGTACGTCTGGCGAAAGAGAAAGTGATCGATACCACCGCAGCCGGTGATTCGTTCAGTGCCGGTTATCTGGCTCGCCGTCTGACCGGCGCTTCTTCAGAGCTCGCCGCGCAGCGCGGACATCTGACTGCCAGCACCGTGATTCAGCATCGCGGCGCGATTATTCCGGCAGAGGCGATGCCTGACTGACAGAGCGCTAGCCAGCGTCGTTGATACAGGCACTGATCGTGCCGATGCCAGAAAATGCGCCCGAGGGCGCATTTTTTTAGGCTGCTGGTAACGTCTGGCTGCGTGACTGTAACCGATGCTATCCGTTCCCAGATGAGACTGGCACGTTAGCCCCTGCAGCGTGGCGGTGTGATCCTGACGCTAAAATCATTATGTCGCCTTAAGAGCGCACAGCGTGATATCCGGTAAATTGCGGCTAATAAAGCGGGCCGTGCCAGCTATTTACCTTAAGCGGAAAAATTGTGGTTAATAACAGATCCCCTGCGGTCTCCCCCTTCAATCTCTCTTATAATTTATTGATTAAAATTAATAAGTTAAACAAACAGATCCACCACCAGGCATAGTCCGAATCTGGTCAGATCCCCCCTTTTCGGATGGACGACTGCCTGAAAAAAGACCATCTTTTAATCAAAAGACAGCAGGACGCTGTTCTCTCCGGCCGCGAACAAAACAATTAAAATATTCCCCGCATCAGGATCTATTTATGCACACAGAAATTATTAATATCTGGCCACACGGTGATGCGCCAGGCGCCAGCGATTCGCGCGCACAGCCGCAGATTGTCGACATGGCAAAAGAGTATGAGCCTTACGATCGGGCCGCTACCGGCGTGCGTTGCCCGGAGATGGCGATCTGGCATCCGGTCGAATCAAACGGGATTACCCTGCTGGTCGCACCGGGCGGTGGCTATCAGCGCGTGATGATCGATCGTGAAGGCAGCGCCCTGGCGACATTCTTTACCTCAATGGGTTACACCCTGGCGGTGATGACTTATCGCCTGCCCTATGATGGACATCACGAAGGCCCCGACGCGCCGCTGGCCGATGCTCAGCGCGCGGTACGCGTCCTGCGTGAACGGGCGCAGCGCGGCCTGAATGGTAAATATATCGTCATGATGGGCTTTTCGGCGGGTGGTCACGTGGCTGCCAGTCTGGGTACGCGTTTCGCAGAGAAACTCTATCCGGTGCAGGATGGCGCAGAAAACTTCTCGCCGCGTCCGGATGCGATGGTCCTGGTCTATCCGGTAATCAGCATGCGGGACGGCATCGCCCATGAAGGAGCCAGAACCCGCCTGCTGGGTGCGTGGCCCGATCAGAAAACCATTGACGCTTATTCAATGGAAACCCGGGTTCATCCGCTGGTGCCGCCAACGCTGTTGATCCACGCAGCCGACGATGATGATGTATCAGTGAATCACAGCATGGCGTTTTTTGGCGCGCTGCGTGAGCATAAGGTCCCGGCAGAGGTGCATTTCTATCAGAAAGGCGGACACGGATTTGGTATCCGCGGCGTGGCAGATTTGCCCCTCGCCAGCTGGCCGATGTTAGTGACCGAGTGGCTCAG
>Ga0308173_10002302_pt1 | contig 10082 bp, 10 predicted proteins | sample PhyPR1_FD_203716 | JGI IMG/M metagenome (GOLD analysis project Ga0308173, IMG submission 203716) | Soil microbial communities from UC Gill Tract Community Farm, Albany, California, United States - DLSLS.P.R1 | ecosystem: Environmental > Terrestrial > Soil > Agricultural land | place: USA... | reverse complement strand
GCGCGAACTCGTGCATGCCTTCCAGCTTGACGATGCCGCCGGCACCAAAAGCCAGCCCGCCCAACAAGTAGAGCGGGATGGGTGACATTCCAATCCGTCCGGCCAGCCTGGCCAGCAGGCCCAGGCAGAACACAACGGCCCCCAGTTCAATGAGGGTCAGGGCCAACGGGTCCATAGGGATTAGCCGTGGCGCAGGATATCGGCCGCTGAGTCCAGGCCTTCCTGGGTACCAACCGCCACCAGCAGGTCACCGGCGTGGAGGACGACGTCGGGCCCCGGAGACGGCAGCACCTCGCCCTCGCGCATGATCGCCACGATCGATACGCCGCACCGGGTGCGGATGCAGGCCTTGCCCATGGGCTGGTTCTGGAACGGGGAGTCCGCGGCGATGGAGAACTGCCGGGTGACGATGCCCGGAACGTCCTTGTGCTCCTCCGCTAGCTTCATGGCCAGGTGCGTGCCGCCCAGGAGGTTGCCGAGGGTGGCTGCTTCGTCGCTGGTCAGCGGAATGGATGCCTGGCAGGTATCGGGGTCGTCCCAGGTGGAAACGATGAGTTCCGTCTGGCCCTCCCGCCGCTCCACCACGCCGATGCGGCGTCCGGAGGCGGTCATGAAATCCTTCCGGCGGCCGAGCCCCGGGAGGTTCGTTTCGTCCACGTTCATGGTTCCAGCCTAGTCTGCCTGGCAACACTTCGCCGGGGCCTGGAACAGGACCTGGATGCTGTTTTCAGCTGGCCGGGACCACGGCGATGGGTGCCTTCTCCGGCGGCTTCACGGGAAGCAGCACCAGGAGCCCGGCCAGGAGGACCACCATGATGCCCAGGATGCCCCACCGCTGGGCCTCCCCGGCCGGCACCAGCGGGGTTGCCAGGGCGATGCAGAGCGTGAACAGGGCGGGCGCCAGGAAGCTGACGGCCCTGCCGGTGGTGGCGTAAAGGCCGAACAGTTCGCCGGACTCGCCGTGCGGCGCTAGCCGGGCCAGGTAGGCGCGGGACGAGGACTGGGCGGGCCCAACGAACAGGCAGAGGAAGAGCCCGAACACCCAGAACGTGGTGCTGCCCGCCCATTGCATGCCGAGGAAGGAATAATTGCCGTTGCCAAGGACCAGGATCGCGGTCCCGGCAACCAGGAGCCCCACGAGGGAGCTGGTGATGACGCCTTTTGGACCCACCTTGTCGTCGAGGAATCCGCCGATGACCGCACCGACGGCCGCCACCACGTTCCCGAAGATGGCGAAGAAGATGACCTGGGAGAGGGCAAAGCCGAAGGTGCCGGCAGCGATGATGCCGCCAAACGTGAAGACGGCGGCGAGCCCGTCCCGGAACACGGCACTGGCCAGCAGGAAGTAGATGGTGTGCGGGCTGGTGGCGTAGATTGCCTTGATCCGCCGGAGCAGCAGCCGGTAGCTGGCAAGGAATCCCAGGCGGGTGGCCTGGGCAGGCCGGGGCAGTTCGGGGACGGCAAACAGGACGGGGAGTGCGAAGACGAAGAACCACAGTGCGGAGAAGACAGCCACCAGCCGGATGTTCAGGCTGTCCTGGGTGGAGGCGCCAAACCACTCGAAGGCCGGTTGGACGAACAGTTGCAGGACGATCAGGAGTGCAACGATGCCGCCAAGATAGCCTGCGCCCCAGCCGAAGCCGCTGACTTTGCCAATGTTTTTCGGCGTGGAGACCTGGGCCAGCATGGCGTTGTAGTTAACGCCGGCGAATTCGAAGAACACATTGCCCAGCGCGATGAGCGATGCTCCGAGGAGCAGGAATTCCGGGCGCGGGAGCACAAAGAAGCACAGGGCGGTGAGGATGGCGACGGCGGCCGAGTTCACTCCCAGCCACAGCTTGCGCCGTCCCCCGGCGTCCGAGCGCTGCCCGGTGACCGGGGCCAGCAGCGCGATGGCGAAGCCTCCAACAGCCAGTGCGGCGCCCAGGACCGCCGAGGCGTTGTCCTCACCGCCGAAAGCCTTGGACGTCAGGTACACGGTGAACACGAAGGTGGTCATGACCGCATTGAAGGCCGCCGAGCCCCAGTCCCAGGAAGCCCAGGCCAGTACGCGGCCCTTGCTGGATGACCGGGATCCGGTTTCGAGTTCCGAGGCAGGCTGCATTGCTCCCGGAGCGCTGGCGCTGTTCATACGTTGCATCGTATCCGCCCGTGGCGAACACCCCGGGGAGCGCGGGCCCTTGGTGCCGGGGATCCGGCCTCCCAGCAGCGCCGGGGACGGGCAGGCTATCCGACGGGCCTTGGTAAACTGAACCCTCCCGGACCTAACTTTTTGCCGCCTGCTCCAACTTTTGACAATCGAATCCCTGACGTTGCGGAGAATACAGTGATCACAGTCCTTGCCGTGCACTTTTCGGTGGCTGTCCTCGCGCCCCTCCTCTTCAGGCTTTGGGGCCGCAACGCCTTTTACGCGCTGGCTGCCGTTCCGGCTGTTTCCTTCGGCTGGCTGATGTTCCAGCACGGTGCCATCTATTCAGGGTCCGGTGCCGTCACCGAGGTCTTCGACTGGATCCCCAGCCTCCATCTGGAATTTGCCTTCCGCATGGATGCGCTGGCATGGGTGATGTCCCTGCTGGTGCTCGGCGTCGGCGCCCTGGTGCTGGTTTACTGCGCGCGGTACTTCGAGCGGAAAGACCAGGACCTCGGTGCGTTCGGTGCCCAGCTGCTGGCCTTCGCCGGTGCCATGTTCGGCCTGGTGACCGCGGATGACCTGCTGCTGCTGTTCATCTTCTGGGAACTGACCACCATCCTGTCCTACCTGCTGATCGGCTTTGCCCGGACCAGGCTTGCCGCGCGCCGCTCCGCCCTCCAGGCGCTGATGGTCACCACGGCCGGCGGCCTGGCCATGCTGGTGGGCCTGATCATGCTCGGCTACACGGCCGGCACCTACCGCATCTCAAGCATCCTGGACCAGGCCTCCACACTGGTCGGCGGCCCATCCGGCCCCGTGGTGAGTGCCGCCGTCGTACTCATCCTGGTGGGTGCCATCACCAAGTCCGCGCTGGTGCCGTTCCATTTCTGGCTCCCTGGTGCGATGGCTGCGCCCACCCCCGTCAGCGCCTACCTGCATGCTGCGGCGATGGTGAAGGCGGGCATCTACCTGGTGGCGCGGCTCGCTCCGGGATTTGCGGAGACGGCGTATTGGCAGCCGGTGGTTTTGGGGCTGGGCCTGGCCACCATGCTGGTGGGCGGCTACCGGGCGCTGCGGCAGACCGACATCAAGCTGATCCTCGCCTACGGCACGGTCAGCCAGCTGGGCTTCCTCACCATGGTGGTGGGCCTGGGAACGCCCGACGCCGCACTGGCGGGCCTTGCCATGCTGCTGGCCCACGGCCTGTTCAAGGCCACGCTCTTCCTGGTGGTGGGCATCATCGATCACCAGTCGGGGACCCGGGACGTGCGCAAACTGTCCGGCGTCTTCCGCTCGTCCCGTGCGCTTGGCATCGTGGCGGGCATCGGCGCGGCCTCCATGGCCGGAGTTCCGTTGCTGGGCGGGTTCGTGGCCAAGGAATCCGTGCTGGAAGCGTTCGTCCACCACGCTGCGGAAGCGCACTCCGCCCCGTGGGGCCTGGTGGTCCTGATCGGGCTGGTGGTGGGGTCCATCCTCACTTTCGCCTACAGCGCCCGCTTCATGTGGGGTGCGTTCGCGGCCAAGCCCGGCATAGACACCACCCCGTTCAAAGCGATCACGCCCTCCTTCCTTGCAGCCCCCGCTGTCCTCAGCCTCCTGACCATCGCCTACGGGCTCTGGCCGGTGCCGGTGGACGCCTGGATCCAGCCGTACGCGGCGCTGTTCGCTTCCACAGCGGCCGACGCCGGCACTCCGGCTGGGCAGGCGGGCCACCTTGCGCTGTGGCACGGGTTGACGCCGGCACTTGGGTTGACGGCCGTCACCTTCGTGCTGGGCGCGGCCATGTACTTCGGCCGCAATGCGGTGGCCCGCGTCCAGTCGCTCGTCCCGGGATGGGTGGACGGTGACCGCGCTTACCAGCTGACCATCGGCGCCCTGGACGATGTGGCCGTCTGGATCACCGGCCGGACCCAGCGCGGTTCGCTGTATTTCTACCTTGCGGTAATCCTCAGCGTGGCATTCGTCCTGCCGCTCACGGCCATCTTTTTGGGCGGCAACGCCCTGCCGCAGGGCATCTACCTGGTGGATCCGAACTCCCCGCTGCAGCTGGTGGCGGGGGTGGGCATCGTGATCGGTGCCCTGGCCGCCGTCAAGGCGAACAAGCGCTTCCTTGCCGTGTTGATGGTGTCCGTCACCGGCTACGGCATCGCGCTGGTGTTCGCCCTGCAGGGCGCGCCGGACCTGGCCCTGACGCAGATGCTGGTGGAAACCATCATCCTGGTGGCGTTCGTCCTGGCCATGCGCAGCCTGCCGCCCGAACTGCGGGACCGGACCGGAGGCAAATACCGGGTGGTGCGCGTCATCATCGGGCTGGGGTTCGGCGTGACCATGGTCTTCGCCGCGATCTTCGCCATGGGAGCCCGGACTGCCCTCCCCGTATCGCTTCAGTTTCCGCAGCTTGCCTACGAGGGCGGCGGCGGCCTCAACGTGGTCAACGTGACCCTGGTGGACATCCGCGCCTGGGACACCTTCGGTGAGATCAGCGTCCTGGCGCTCGCCGCCACCGGCGTGGCGAGCCTGATCTTCGTGCGCGGCCGGGGCGACCGGCTGCGGAGGTCTGCGTCCGTTGCCGAAGGAACGGTGGGACGCTTCCACGGCGTGGAGCCCGGCACCCGGGAGGGCGCGGCACTGGCCATCCGCCGGAAGTTCGCAGCCGCAGCCCGCGACCCCTGGATCGTGGCGGGCCGGACGCTCGCCCCCGAACGCCGTTCCATCATCTTCGAGGTGGTCACCCGGCTGATCTTCCACTCGATGATCATCTTCTCGCTCTACCTGCTCCTGGCCGGCCACAACCTGCCGGGCGGCGGTTTCGCCGGTGGCCTCACCGCGGGCCTGGCGTTGACCATCCGCTACCTTGCCGGTGGGCGCTTCGAACTGCGGGAGGCCGCGCCGCTCAGCGCCGGCGCACTGCTGGGCACGGGCCTGGCGCTGGCTGCCGTGTCCGCCGTGGTGCCCCTGATGCTGGGCGGCCAGGTGTTCCAGTCCGCCATCATCCAGGTGTGGCTGCCCGTGTTCGGTGACATCAAGTTCGTCACCTCCACCATCTTCGACATTGGCGTGTACATCGTGGTGGTGGGCCTGGTGCTTGACGTGCTCCGCAGCCTCGGGGCGGAGATTGACGAGCACATGGAGGAGCGGTCGGCGGCCAGTGCCCAAGCGGACGAGCCGGACGAGGACCGTCCCCAGCAGCCGGAACCTGAAGCCGAACGCGACCTGGAACCGGTGTTGGAGCCGGGCACCGTCCCTGCCGAGACCACTGCAAAGGGCCACGCATGAGCGTCAACCTGACCCTGCTGATCGTCATGGGCGCACTGTATGCCTGCGGCATCTACCTGATCCTGGAACGCAGCCTGACCCGGGTGTTGCTGGGGCTGATGCTCCTGGCGAACGCCACCAACCTGTTGATCCTGGCCACCGGGGGATACGCGGGCCTGGCTCCGCTGTTTGCCAAGGACACCCCGGCCCAGGAATACAACGATCCGCTGCCGCAGGCCCTGATCCTGACCTCGATCGTGATTTCCTTCGCTGTCACGGCGTTCATGCTGGGCATCATCTACCGCACCTGGGTGCTGGCGCGCCAGGACGACATCCAGGACGACCTGGAAGACCGCCGCGTGGCAGCAACCCCCAGCTTCGACGCGGAGGACGACGCCGAAGTCCCCGCGGAAACATCCGAGTTTCCGCTCACCATGCTCGGTTCCGACGGCCGGGACGTCTCAAACCATCCAGCTTCCCGCAGGGGAACCGCCCAGGGCCTGGGACAGGACGCGGACCAGCCGGTGGCGACACTCGTCGCCGGCGGCCGCGAGATGCCCGCCGAACAGGCTGCCGCGGAGGAAAAGCCCGGCTCACTCAACGTTGACCCCGGCCCGGAAGGAGGCGGAAAGTGAACATCGCAAGCTTTGCCCCGCTCGCCGTCGTACTTCCCATCCTGGGCGCTGCCCTGACCTTCCTGCTGATCCGGCACTCCCGGGCCCAGCGTGCGGTGAGCATCAGCCTGCTGTCGCTGACCCTGGCGCTCGAATGCCTCCTGCTGGCATCGGCGTGGAGCAGCGGGGCGGCCGCGGTGACCATCGGCGGCTGGCTGCCGCCCTGGGGCATCGTCATGGTGGTGGACCAGTTCTCCTCACTGATGCTGGTGGTTTCCTCCGCTATCAGCCTGGCCGTGCTGGTCTACGCGACAGGGCAGGGCATGGCCGACGGCGATGAGGACGCACCTGTCTCGATCTTCCACCCCACCTACCTGATCCTGGTGGCCGGGGTGTCCAACGCGTTCCTCTCCGGGGACCTGTTCAACCTCTACGTCGGCTTCGAGATCCTGCTCACCGCAAGCTATGTGCTGATGACCCTGGGCGGCACCGGGCCCCGTATCCGCGCCGGCGTCACCTACGTGGTGGTGTCCGTGGTGTCCTCGGTGCTGTTCCTGATCGCCATCGCCATGGTGTACGGGGCCACCGGAACGGTCAACATGGCGGACCTGGCCATCAAGCTTGGCGAACTGGACCAGGGCACCAAAACCCTGCTGCACGTCATGCTGCTGGTGGCCTTCGGCATCAAGGCCGCAGTCTTCCCCTTGTCCTTCTGGCTCCCTGACTCCTACCCCACCGCGCCGGCGCCGGTCACCGCAGTGTTCGCGGGGCTGCTGACCAAGGTGGGCGTGTACGCGATGGTCCGGACGGAGACACTGCTGTTCCCCGGCGACACCCTCAACACGCCCCTGATGGTGGTGGCGCTGCTGACCATGGTGGTGGGCATCCTGGGTGCGCTGGCCCAAAGCGACATCAAGCGCCTGCTTTCGTTCACGCTGGTGAGCCACATCGGCTACATGGTCTTCGGACTGGCCATGTCCTCCGCTGCAGGGCTGGCGGCCGCGGTCTTCTACGTGGCGCACCACATCACCATCCAGACCAGCCTCTTCCTGGTGACCGGGCTCATCGAGCGCCGCGGCGGCAGCTCCTCCGTGGACCGGCTGGGCGGCCTTGCCAAGCTCTCACCCATGCTGGCCGTCCTGTTCTTCATCCCCGGCATGAACCTGGCGGGCATCCCGCCGTTCTCCGGGTTCCTCGGCAAGGTGGGGCTGCTGCAAGCCGGCGTTCAGCTGGGAACCCCGCTGGCGTACGCGCTGGTGATCGGCGGGGTGGCCACCAGCCTCCTGACGCTGCTGGCCATCGCCAGGGTATGGAACCGTGCGTTCTGGCGCAGGCCCACCGACGCCGAGCATCCGGATCCGGTGCTCCTTGCCACTCCTGGGGCCAGGAGCACAGGGCCGGGGGCCAAACTCAATACGGTCACGCTCCTCCCACGCACCATGGTGGGCTCCACCCTGGGCCTGGTGGCGCTCGGCGTTGCCCTCACAGTCTTCGCGGGCCCACTGTTCGGGCTTTCGGACCGGGCCGCGCGGGACATGCTGGACCGGACACCATACATCCAGTCGGTCCTGGGCAGCGACTACCCCGTTCCGGCCACACCTGCCGCGGGAGGAGGCCGATGAGCCGCAAACGCATTTCGCTGCGCCAGGAGCTCCCGCTCCTCGTTTGGCTGGTGATCATCTGGGGCGCCCTCTGGCAGGATTTCAGCCCCGGCAACCTCCTGTTCGGTGCCCTGCTGGCGGTGGGCGTGGCCCGGCTTTTTTACCTTCCGCCGGTGGAACTCAGCGGGCGATTCAACGTCCTTTACGCCGTACCCTTTGCCGTTGTCTTCCTGGGCAAAGTGATCGTCGCCAGCGCCCAGGTCCTCTACCTGGCCACGATCCGCGGGCCCAAGGTGACCAACGCCGTCGTCGCGGTAAAGCTGCGGAGCCACCAGGACCTGATCGTCACCGCCACCGGGCACGTGATCTCCCTGATCCCGGGGTCACTGGTGGTGGAAGTGGACCGCTCCACGTCCACCCTGTACCTGCACGCGCTCAACATCACCTCCAAGCAGGACGTGGAAGGCCTGCGGAACGAGGTACGGTCCATCGAGGCCGGGCTGATCCGCATCATGGGCAGCCCCGGGGAACTCGAAGCCGTCCGAATGGAGGCCACCACATGATGCACGTTGTCCTGGCTGTCACAGCCGTCATCTTCTCGCTGGCAGCCGCCGGCGCCATCATCAGGATTGCCCGCGGCCCTTCGCTGCTGGACCGGGTGCTCGCGGCCGACGTGCTGCTGGCCATCCTGGCCGGCGCCCTGTGCGTCGATATGGCCGTGAACCGCCACCTGAACAACCTGATGCTGGTGGTGGCCATCTCCATCATCGGTTTCATCGGGTCCGTCACGGTGGCCCGGTTCGTGGCGGACCGGAGGGCGAACCCCAATGAATCCTGACTTCTCCGGACCGGATGGATGGATCGACGCTGTCTCGGCGGTGTTCATGGTGGTGGGGGCACTCATGTCCCTGGGAGCGGCCATTGGCCTGCTCCGGTTCCCGGACCTGCTGAGCCGCATGCATGCGGCCACGAAGCCGCAGGTCCTGGGGCTGTTCCTCCTGCTGGCCGCCATCGGGCTCCAGATGCGCACCTGGTGGGTGTGGCCCGTATTGGTGGTGGCCTGGATTTTCCAGCTGCTCACAGTGCCTGTCTCCGCGCACATGGTGGGGCGGGCCGGTTACCGCACCAAGCACCTGCACCGGGAGCTGCTGACCGCGGACGAGCTTGAGGCCGTGGTGCAAAAAGCCGCCGCCGAGGTTGCCCTGAAGGACAACCCCGACGGCGGCCGGTAGCGCCGGCAGTTAGACGATGTCCTGCGTCTTCGCGAAGCGGGTGATGGCCCGCTGGGTGCCGCGGTTGGCCAGGACCTGGATGATGGCGCTGACTGACGCCGAGATCAGCGCGAAGGTCAAGGCCGAACGCAGGCTGGTGGGGACATCCTCGTGCTTGCCGGTGGGCGGCTTCTGCCCCGTGGACTTTTCCCAGATGGTGTTGACCAGCTTGGTGCCGACCAGGCCTGCGCCGAGGCTGACCCCGGTCCCGAGCAGCTTGATGAAAAGGTTCATTCCTAGTACTCCTTGCGGGCGGAAAACGGACTGCCCCCAGCCTAGCCGTAGACCTGCACTGGTCAGGGCAAGGGCGTGGCCGGCTGGAGGCGGGTTTGTTGGACTAACCGGCCGGAGGCCCGGTGCGGAACTTGATCATCTTGTGCGTACCGTCGCAATAGGGTTTGATGGCCGATGCCCCGCAGCGGCACAAGGCAACGGTCTTCCGCTCGCGGGGCACGGCGTCCCCGGACGGGGTGACGATCTCGAACTCGCCCCTGACGATCAGGGGCCCGTCGGGGCAGACCACAATGGAGCTTGCGGCGGATTCCTGCTCCACGTCAGCTCCTGTTCCATGCTGTTCGGGGTTCATGACTGCACCGCATTCATCGTTGTTTCTGGCTTGCTGGGGGCGTGGGAGAGCTTGCCGGAATGGCGCCGCCGGAGCTCTGCCTCGGAGTGCGCCGCAGTCCTGATCCTGCTGCCCGCGTAGGGAATGCCGCCCCCCATCCTGAAGGCCAGGGCCAGCCAGGCGCAGACGGCACGCTCAAGTGCCCAGAGTGGCGCGAACCATGCTGCCGAGGCGGGAAAGACGGCGGTGCCGTTGTGCCGGCGTCGTCCAATTTCCGCAACGGCGACCGCCGCTCCGGCAAGCCCCGGGAGAACCAGGCGCCGCACCTTAACAGGCAGGAATAGTGCGGCGGCGCAGGTCACGGGAAGCAGGGCGAGCTCCGCAGCCAGCCGCCGCGGCTGGGCGAGGTCGTCGTACGCCTGCCGCACGCGCTGGTGCAGGAAGTGCCGCGCCGTGGGCGGCCTGCGGGCCACAAACAGGTTCGGGACAGTCCGTTCGCTTCCGCCGGCGGCTTTGATGGTCCGGACGAGCTCCAAGTTTTCGAACAGGACGCCCGCATAGCCGCCAGTGGCCAGGAGGGCGCTCCGGCGGACGCCGAGCGTGCCCGGCCAGTCGGCGGACCAGGCGCGGTTCAGGAGCGTCCTG
>Ga0308173_10002301_pt1 | contig 10082 bp, 6 predicted proteins | sample PhyPR1_FD_203716 | JGI IMG/M metagenome (GOLD analysis project Ga0308173, IMG submission 203716) | Soil microbial communities from UC Gill Tract Community Farm, Albany, California, United States - DLSLS.P.R1 | ecosystem: Environmental > Terrestrial > Soil > Agricultural land | place: USA... | reverse complement strand
GGTTCGGGCACGTAGAAGCGCAGCTTCACATTGCCCGGCGGCAGCAGCGAGACGACGGGCGCGCCGGCGGCCACCCACTCGCCGGGCCGATAAAGCGTGTCCGTCACGAGCCCGGCAGCCGGTGCGGTCTGGGTCTTCTGGTCGAGCCGCCACTGTGCTTGCGCGAGCGCATCGGAAGCGGCTTTCACTTCGGCGGTGGCGGCCGCGATCTCGTCGGCGCGCGCAGGCAGCTGGGTGACGGCGACCTGGGCGCGCAGCTCGGCGACGCGACCCGCGTCGCGATCACGTGCCGCACGCGACTCGTCGAGCTTTTGCGGCGGCAGGAAGCGATCGGCCACGAGCTTTTGCGTGCGCACGAGATCGGCTTCGCTTTGCCCGAGCGCGGCCTGCGCCTGCGCGAGCTGCGCCCGCGCCGCGGCGACCTCCGGCGGCCGCCGGCCCTTTTCGAGGTTGGCCAACGTCGCGCGTGCCTGGGCCACGCGGGCTTCGGCTTCGGCGCGCGCGGCACGCTCGTTCTCGCTCTCCAGCGCGAAGAGCGGTGCGCCGGCGGCGACGCTGTCGCCGCGTTGCACTGCCAGGCGCGCGAGCGTGCCCGCGAGCGGTGAGCCGACGCGCACGTAGTCGGCTTCGACATAACCGGGAAAGCCGGGCGGCGGCGCGGCGTGGCAGGCGCCAAGCAGCGCGGCGGCGACGCAAACGCAGGCGTTGCGCACGCTCATCGCGTCGTCTTGCGCGCGGGTCGCGCGACGCATAAGCCCGCGAGCACCAGGTCGACCCGCTCCGCCAGTGCCTGGTCCGACACCACCGCGGTTTCGAACGTGCGCCGCAATGCCGCCGGCATGCCGTCGCGCTCGACGATGGCTCCCCCGATGATGATGGGACCGCCGACCGCGCCGGCAATGAACGCAACGGCCTGCGCCGGCGGGACGGGCTTGAGCGCACCGGCGCGCTGCCCCGCATGAACGAGTCCCAGGATCACGCCGAAATGCCGCGGCAGGTTCGCTGCCGCGAATTCCACCGCGAGCGTCTCACCGTTCATCGCATCCGCCATCAGCCGGCGCAGCAGCAGGCGATGGTCGCGCACGAAGCGCGCGATGACGATCGCGGCGGCGCGCAGCGCCTCGACCGGCCGTGCATCGTTGGCGGCGGCCAGCGCGAGCTCCGCGAACATGCCGTCGTAGAGCTGGGTGAGGAGCGTGCGGATGAACTGCTCCTTGGACCCGAAGTGGTAATGGAACATGCCGAGATTCACGCCCGCATGCTCGGCCACGCGCCGGACCGACAGCGCGCGCATGCCGACGGCCGGATACAGCGCGCGCCCCGCGGCGAGCAGCGCGGCGTCGACGTTGCGCGATGGTCGCGGCATGGAGTTACTGTACGACCGTTTAATTACTCGGTCAACCAGTAACCGGGAGAGGCTCCGGACCGCCCGTCACGGCAGCGCATGGCCGGAGCCCCTCCCGCAAGGAAGGGCCGGATTGTTAAAGAGCGGGGACGGCGCGCGGTGCGCCGCCCGGGTCAGTCGTCTGCTGCCACCGGCCGCGCGTGCGCGGCCCGGCGCGCCGCCCGGCGCGCCTTGAAGCGCTCCGACCAGCCATCGAGATAGGTGTAGATGACGGGCACGACGACGAGCGTCAGGAGCGTGGAGGTGACCACGCCGCCGATGATCGCGCGGCCCATCGGCGCCTGCGTCTCGCCGCCTTCGCCGATGCCGAGCGCCAGCGGCAGCATGCCGCCGATCATCGCCGCGGTGGTCATGACGATGGGCCGCAGACGCACCTGTCCCGCATCGAGCAATGCCTGGCGCAGCGGCGCGCCCGCACGGCGCGCCCGATTGGCGAAATCGACCAGCAGGATCGCGTTCTTGGTCACGAGCCCCATCAGCATGATGAAGCCGATCATCGAGAAGATGTTGAGCGTCGTGCCGGTGAGCAGCAGCGCGAGGAACACGCCGATGAGCGAGAACGGCAGCGAGGCCATGATCGCGATCGGCTGCGTGAAGCTCGCGAATTGCGACGCGAGGATGAGGTAGATGAAGATGATCGCGAGGCCGAGCGCTGCCATCGCGGCCTGGAAGGATTCCTGCATGTCCTTCGCCTGCCCGCCGACGTCGAACCGATAGCCCGGCGGCAGGTCGGTGGCCTTCATGATCTTGGCGACATCGTTGTTCACGTCGCCGGATGGACGCCCCTGCACGTTGGCGTAGAGCGCGACGCGCCGCTGCAATTCCTGCCGCTTGACGATCTGCGGGCTGGTGGATTCGACCAGCTCGGCCACCTGGCGCAGCGGCACCATGCGCAGCGCGCCATCGGGCCCGCGCTTGTTGGTGGACAGGTACAGGTTGCCGAGGTCCGATGCAAGCTGCCGGCGGTCCCTGGACAATTGCACGTTCACTTCGTAGTTCTGCCCGTCCGGCCCGAGCCAGTAGCTCACCGTGTCGCCGGCGAGCAGCGGCCGGATCGTCGAGCCGACCTGCTGCACGCTGATGCCCAGCTCGGATGCCTGGTCGTTGTTGAGGCGGATGGACAGCGCCGGGTTGCGCGCCTTTTCCGACACCTCGAGATCCGCGATGCCGGGCACTTTCGCGACCTTGGCGGCGAAGTCGTTGATGAGCTTGGTCATCGTCTCGGGATCAGGCCCGAGCAGGTTCACCCACACGGGCCGGTCGAAGCCGAGCGCGAGCTCGATCCCCGGAATGGGCCGCAGCAGCTCGCGGACCTGCCGTTCGATGTCCTTCTGCGAGCGCGTGCGCTCCGCAGCGTCGGTGAGCCGCAGATTCACGCGCGCGTAATTGCGCCCGTCCTCGGTGCCGACCGTGGTGATCATGAGCTGCGCTTCGGAGATCGGCTTGAGCGCCTGCTCCACCTCGAGCACCTTCGCATTGGTGTATTCGAGGCTCGAGCCGACCGGCGTGTTGAGGCGCAGCGAGATGAAGCTCTGGTCCGCCTCGGGCACGAACTCCGTGCCAACCAGCGGCACGATGAACAGGCTGCCGACGAAGGTCACGAGCGCGATCACGAGCACCGCCACGCGATGCGACAGCGCCCACTCGAGGATGACCGCATACAGGCGATGCATCCAGTCGATGGCGCGCTCGACGCGATCCATGAACCGGCCCAGCCACGGCACGCGCGCGAAGCGCGAGCCGGGCGGATCGTGCCAGATGGACGAGAGCATCGGGTCGAGCGTGAAGCTCACGAACAGCGACACGAGCACCGCCACGGCGACGGTCATGCCGAACTGGAAGAAGAAGCGGCCGATGATCCCGCTCATGAACGCGATCGGCACGAACACCGCGACGATGGCGAACGTCGTGGCCATGACGGCGAGCCCGATCTCGTCCGTGCCTTCGCGCGCCGCCGTGAGATGGTCCTTGCCCATGCCGAGATGGCGCACGATGTTCTCGCGCACCACGATCGCGTCGTCGATGAGGAGGCCGATGCACAGCGACAGCGCCATCAGCGTGAGGAAGTTGAGCGTGAAGCCGAACGCGTTCAGCGCGATGAACGTCGCCACCACGGCGAGCGGCAGCGTGAGGCCGGTGATGACCGTGCTGCGCCAGCTGTGCAGGAACAGGAAGACGATGAGGATCGTGAGGATGCCGCCCTCGACGATCGTGCTCTTGACGCGGTTCACGCTGCGCTCCACCGCGTCCGCCGTGGAGTAGGCGACGCGCACCTCCACGTCCGACGGGATGCGGCCCTTCAGGTCGGCGACCGCGGCGCGCACGTTGTTGGCGGTCTCGATGATGTTCGCGTCCTGCGCCTTCTGCACGTCGAGCGTGATGGCCGCACGGCCGTTGATGCGCGAGATCGAGTCCTGCTCCTTCTCGCCGTCGATCACGTCGGCGACCTGCGTGAGGTACACCGGCCCGCCGCCCTGCTGCGCCACCACGATGCGGCCGAACTGCACCGGATCCTTGATCTTGCCTTCGACGCGCACGATCGACTCGGTCACGCCGCGCGACAGGCGTCCTGCGGGCACGTCCTGGTTGGCTTCGCGGATCGCGTTGATCACCTGGTCGACGCCGATGCCGAGCGCGGTGAGCGCATCAGGCTTGATCTGCACGAGGATCTGGCGCGTGACGCGGCCGTTGACGTTGATGCGCGCGACCCCCGGCAGGTTCTCCAGCGCCTTGACGATCGTCTGGTCGGTGAGCGAGGTCAGCTCGCGCAGGCCGACCGTCTCGGACATCACCGCGAGCGAGACCACGGGCTGGTTGTTGTCCTGGTCCGCGCGTACGACCAGCGGGTCCTTCACGTCCTTCGGGAAGCCGGGACGCACGGTGGCGATCTTGTCGCGCACGTCCTGGATCGCCTGGTTGACGTTGGTGGAGAGGCGAAACTCCACGTAGACGCCGCTCTGGCCCTCGGTCGAATTCGAGCGGATCATCTTGACGCCCGCGACCTGGTTGACCGCGTATTCGACCGGCTTGGTGACGTCGACTTCCACCGCCTCGGGCGACGCGCCCGGATACTGGGTGAGGATGAACACGAAGGGCAGGCTCGTGTCGGGCATCTGCTCGACGCGGAGGCGCGCGTACGAGAACAGGCCGAGCACGGTGATGCCGATCATCACCATCGTCGCGAAGACGGGGTTGTTGATGCTGGTGCGCGTGATCCACATGGCGGTTGTCGTCCCGTAGGCGGTCGATGCCGTCGGCGGACGGCGCGAACCGCAGTCCGCGCTACACGGCGCCGGCCGGCTTGGCGGCCGTGGCGTTCTGCGAGGACGTCGGCGCCTTGACCAATGCGGGCGCGCCGTCCTTCAGGTTGTCGAATTTGGAGGCGAGCACCGGCACCGTCGCTGCCAGCGCCGTCTTGATCTCGACGCGCCCGGAAGTCTCGTCGCGGCGCCCGAGCAGCACGATGCGCCGCACGAGCTTGCCGTTGTCGATGGCCCAGACGTAGCTCTGCCCGGCCTCGGTGCGGATCGCAGTGGCGGGCAGCGTGGGCGCCGGCGCGCTCGCGGCAAGCGCGATGCGGCCCGTCGCGAACATGCCGGCGCGCAACGCCGCGTCGTTGTTCGGCAAGCTGACGTAAACCAGGATCGCGCGGGTGCCGGCCTCGGTGGAGGGATTGATCCGCTCCACGCGCCCGGTGAAGCGGCGCTCGCCGAAGCCGTCGACCGCGAAGTCGACCGGCATGCCGATGCGCAGCTCGGGCACGTCCACCGCCGGGACCAGCGCCTGCACCTCGAGGTCCTTCAGGTCGACCACCGTGACCAGCGGCGCCTCCATGGGCACTTTCTCGCCCGGCTGCACGTGCCGCTTGGCGACGATGCCCGACAACGGCGCGACGGCAAGCGCGTCCTTGAGCGCGTTCTGCGCCAGCTGCACCTGCGCCTCCATCGACTTCACGTTGCCCTTGGCGACGCTGAAGCTCGACTCGGCGCTGTCGAAGGCGTTCTGCGAGATGAACTTGTCGTTGAGCAGGCGCACGTTCATGCCGCGCGTCTTCTCGGCGAGGGCGAGTTGCGCCCGGGCGCTTTCGAGCGCGCCGACGCGATCCACCAGGCGCGATTGCAGGTCCGTGGTGTCGATGCGCGCCAGGACCTGGCCTGCCTGCACCGTGTCGCCTTCACGCACCGTGATCTGGAGCACGTCGCCCGCCACCTTGGCCTTGACGACCGCCTGGCGCATCGGCTGCAGCGTGCCGGACACGGGGAGCCAGCGCGCCAGCGGGCGCGACTCGACATACGTGAGGTCGCTGGGCATGAACTGCAGCGTGACGGCCGGCTTGTCGGCAGGCGCTGCCTGCTTCTTGAGCGCGCGCACGGTCGCCGCGGCCCCACCGCCGAGAACGGCGAGGACGACCAGGGCGGCCACGACCCGGCGCCGGGTGAACAGCTGTGCCATCCAATCTCCCTCGCGCCCGGTAGGACGCCCCTTCGACGCGCCGCCCTGCAGTCCGGCACGGCCGGACGTTGCGCGCACCCGGGTTGGATGCGGAGCGCGCGGCGATCGGATTCAGGATTCTTGTGAAGCGCGCAAGCTTAGGGATGCGACGCAGCGTGCGCAACCCTCGCGCGACGAAACGCGGCCCCGCGCGACCGGCCGCCGCCGCCGCACTCGAGCCGCGTCCGGAGGGTACCTTCGCATTGACACCACCTTGCCCCGATCCAATAATTGCCTGTTTCCCTCTGTCCGCCCACCCCAGGAGGCTTCACCCATGCGAATTCCCCGCACGCTCGGCCTGTCGCTCGTCGCGGCCGCGCTGGTCGCGACCTACGGCTGCAGTCAGAAGACCGACACCAGCTCCACGACGTCCACCACCGCCGCCCCGGCCGCTCCGGCCGAGGAAACGGTCACCGTGAAGATCGGCCATGCCGGGCCGCTCACCGGAAGCATCGCCCACCTCGGCAAGGACGACGAGAACGGCGTGCATCTCGCCGTCGACGAAGCCAACGACAAGAAGATCAAGATCGGCGGCAAGACCGTCAAGTTCGAGATGATGAGCGAGGACGACCAGGCCGATCCCAAGATGGGGCCGACCATCGCCCAGAAGTTCGTCGACGCGAAGGTCGCGGGCGTGGTCGGTCACCTCAATTCGGGCGTGTCGATTCCGGCCTCCGCGGTCTACAACCAGGCGGGCCTGCCCATGATCTCCGGCTCGGCCACCAATCCGAAGCTCACCGAGCAGGGCTTCAAGACCATCTTCCGCACGGTCGGCCGTGACGACCAGCAGGGCCCGGCCATCGCCACCTACATCGCCAACGAGCTCAAGCTCAAGAAGGTCGCCATCGCCGACGACGCCACCGCCTACGGCGAGGGACTTGCCAACGAGGTGGAGAAGACCCTCAAGGCCGCCGGCGTCCAGATCGTCACGCGCGAGAAGACCAACGACAAGGCCACGGACTTCAAGGCGATCCTGACCAAGATGAAGGGCCGCAACCCCGACGCCATCTTCTATGGCGGCATGGACGCCACGGGCGGTCCCATGCTGAAGCAGGCCCGCGAGCTCGGCATCAAGGCGCAGTTCGCATTCGGCGACGGCGCCTGCACGGCCGAGATGAACAAGCTCGCCGGCGACAAGGCCGCCGAGGGCATGATCTGCTCGCAGGCGGGCATTCCCACCCAGATGGCATCCAAGTCGTTCCAGGATGCCTTCAACAAGAAGTACGGCGAGGTCAAGCAATACGCGCCGTTCTTCTACGACGGGGCCAACATCCTGATCGCGGCCATGCAGAAGGCCGACTCGGCCGATCCCGCCAAGTACCTGCCGGAGCTGCAGAAGATCAGCTACGACGGCGCCACCGGTCACATCGAGTTCGACGCCAAGGGCGACCGCAAGGACGCCGAGATGACGATCTTCCAGATGAAGGCCGGCAAGGTCGATCCGGTGGCCATCATCAAGGCCGGCAAGACGACGAAGATCGACGCCACGACCGCGGGCGCAGCACCGCCCGCGCAAGCGCCGACGACGGCTTCGACGATGGCGCCCAGCGCGTCACCGACGTCCAGCGCGGGCGCCATGGCCCCCGCTGCGCCGGCGGGTGCGATGGCACCGGCTGCACCGAAGGCCGGCGAAGCACCCAAGAAGTAACGCTGCACGTTGCGGCACGCCTGGCGGCGCCTGCGGGCGCCGCTTGGCTTTTGGGCGTCTTGCGCACATGCGGCACCCGCGCGGTGCACACTTGTCGCGCCGGGGCGGGCCTTGCACAATGCCGGCGGCGCCTGCTTGCGAGGCGCCCGCGGTATCCCCTGGGCTTCCCTCCTCCGCCTCCCGCCCCTTGGACATCTTCGTCCAGCAGCTCGTCAACGGCCTGACGCTCGGCAGCGTCTACGCCATCGTCGCGCTGGGCTACACCATGGTGTACGGGATCATCCAGCTCATCAATTTCGCGCACGGCGAAGTGGTCATGATCGGGGCGATGGTCGCGTTCACGGTCATCACCCAGCTGACCGGTGCCCACACGGGGCTGCCGCCGCTGCTGATCCTGCTGATCGGCGTGCTGGTCGCGATCCCCGCCTGCATGGCGGTCGGCTACGCGCTCGAGCGGGTGGCGTACCGGCCGCTGCGCCGCGCCCCGCGGCTGGCGCCGCTCATCACGGCGATCGGGCTGTCGATCGTGCTGCAGCACCTGGCGATGATCGTCTGGAGCCGCAACCCCCTCGCGTTCCCGCAGGTCGTGCAGGTCGTCCCGCACAGCGTGCCGTTCGCCGAAGGCGCCACCATCACGAACGTGCAGATGGCCATCATCGGCATCTCGATCCTCATGATGGCCGGGCTGCTCACGCTCGTGTATCGCACCAAGCTCGGCATCGCGATGCGGGCCACGTCGCAGAATCAGCAGGTCGCAGGGCTCATGGGCATCGACATCGACCGCGTGATCGCGCTCACGTTCGTGATCGGCGCGGGTCTGGCCGCGGTCGCCGGCGTCATGGTCGGCACGTACTACGGCATCGCGCAATACCAGATGGGTTTCCTGCTCGGGCTGAAGGCGTTCTCGGCGGCGGTGCTGGGCGGCATCGGCAACATCGGCGGCGCCATGCTGGGCGGCCTGCTGCTCGGCATCATCGAAGCGCTCGGCGCAGGTTACGTCGGCGACCTGACCAACCTGTGCCAGCTGTCGGGCATCTCCACGGCGATCGCCGAGCGCTGCGTCAATGATCCGAACCTCACGCTCTTCGGCAGCAACTACCAGGACGTGTTCGCCTTCTTCGTGTTGATCGCCGTGCTGATCTTCCGGCCGTCGGGATTGCTCGGCGAACGCGTGAGCGACCGGGCTTAAGAGCATGTCGTCCATTGCAACGCTGCGCCAGCACCCGGCCGCGTCCCGCGTGGGCGTAGTGCTGATCGCCGTGGCGCTCGCCCTGTTGCCGTTCGTGCTCGCGAACATCGGCACCGCCTGGGTGCGCATCACCAACCTCGCGATCCTCTACGTCTTCCTGGCGCTCGGGCTCAACATCGTCGTGGGGTTCGCCGGCCTGCTCGACCTCGGCTACATCGCGTTCTATGCCGTCGGAGCGTACGTCTACGCGCTGCTCGCGAGCCCGCACTTCGACCTGCACCTGCCGTTCTGGGTGATCCTGCCGCTCGGCGCCCTGCTCGCGTGCTTCTTCGGCGTGCTGCTCGGCACGCCGACGCTCAAGCTGCGTGGGGACTACCTCGCGATCGTGACGCTCGGCTTCGGCGAGATCATCCGCATCTTCCTCAACAACCTGTCGCAGCCGGTGAACATCACCAACGGCCCGCAGGGCATCACGCTGATCGACCCCTTCCACATCGGCAGCTTCAGCTTCGCGCAGCCGCAGACGCTCGGCGGCCTCACCTTCAGCGGTCCCATCAAGTACTACTATTTCCTCATCGTCGTGCTCGTGCTCGTGATCGTCCTGAACCTGCGGCTGCAGGACTCGCGCATCGGGCGTGCCTGGGAGGCGATCCGCGAGGACGAGATCGCAGCCCGGGCGATGGGCATCAACACGCGCAACATGAAGCTGCTCGCATTCGCCATGGGGGCATCGTTCGGCGGCATCGCAGGCGGCATGTTCTCGGCGATGCAGGGGTTCATCAGCCCCGAGAGCTTCGTGCTGGTCGAATCGGTGAACGTGCTCGCCATGGTGGTGCTCGGGGGCATGGGCAACATCCCGGGCGTGATCCTCGGCGCGATCCTGCTGTCGTTCGCGCCGGAGGTGCTGCGCTATACGGTCGGCCCGGTTCAGCAGCAGCTGTTCGGCCGCACGCTCATCGATCCGGAAGTCATCCGCATGCTGCTGTTCGGCTTCACGCTGGTGATCATGATGCTGTTCCGTCCGGCGGGCATCCTGCCGTCGGCGACGCGCAAGCGCGAGCTGGAAGGCAAGCGCGCGCCATGAAGGCCGCGGCGCCGCTTGCCACGCGTGCCGCGCACGGCGAGGTGCTGCTCGCGGGGGAAGGCATCACCAAGCGCTTCGGCGGCGTGCAGGCGCTCTCCGAGGTGAGCTTCACCATTCGTCGCGGCGAGATCTACGGCCTGATCGGGCCCAACGGCGCGGGCAAGACGTCGCTGTTCAACGTGCTGACGGGCATCTATGAAGCGGACGGCGGGCGCTTCGTGTTCGACGGCGCGCCGCTTGGCGGACGCAAGCCGAACGAGGTGGC
>Ga0308173_10002299_pt1 | contig 10090 bp, 3 predicted proteins | sample PhyPR1_FD_203716 | JGI IMG/M metagenome (GOLD analysis project Ga0308173, IMG submission 203716) | Soil microbial communities from UC Gill Tract Community Farm, Albany, California, United States - DLSLS.P.R1 | ecosystem: Environmental > Terrestrial > Soil > Agricultural land | place: USA... | reverse complement strand
GCCGAGATTAGGGCTATTTGTCCGTCTCGACGAACCGCAAGCCGCAAACGGAGCAGCAGAAAACCCGTAAGCCTCCTACATATGGAAGGGCTACGGTCCCTTCTTCCATAATCAATACTAACTAAATTGTAGCTCCCGCCGTAACCAACTGAATTTACGTGGCTTGCTTCATTCTCGAACTTGGTTCTGAAATTGCCCTCACCCCACATGAATACGCGGGGCTAGTTCTACCTTTTTGTGCTAGCCGACGCTCACGGGGATATACATGAAATTTCTAAAACTTCAGATCGGCCTGGCTCTGACCGCATTGTTGTTTTTTAGCCTGCCGGCTTTTTCTCAGCTCACCAGCGGGAACATAACGGGGACGATTTACGATCAGACCGGCGCTACCGTGCCGGGCGCCACCGTAGTCGCGCATAATACCGCGACCGGAGTGGATTCAAACACGACCTCGACTTCATCGGGCGATTACCGGTTTGAGAACCTGCCGGTGGGAACCTATACGGTCACTGTCACCGCCCCCGGATTCAGTAAAGCCGAGGTTGGAAACGTAGCCGTCCGGCTCAACCAAACCGTAACCACGAACGTGAAGCTGGCTGTCGGACAGGCGACCACCAGCGTGCAGGTGACCGAATCCGCCGTGGCGATCGATACCACTACTGCGCAGATTCAGAATACGTTCGAAAGCAAGCAGATTACGGATTTGCCGATCACTGCCACTGGCGCCGGCATCCTGAACCTGTCGCTGCTCGCTCCAGGTGTGGCTACCAGCGGCGCGGTGGGAGCGGGTACCGGGCCTTCGGTGGGCGGCCAGCGTCCTCGCAATAATAACTTCACGGTGGAAGGCATCGACAACAATAGCGGCAGCGTTACGGGTCCGCTGGTTTATGTCCCGAACGATTCCGTTGCAGAATTCAGCGTCCTTCTGAACCAGTATTCGCCCGATTTCGGCCACTCGTCCGGCGGGCAGTTCAATACCATCGTGAAGAGCGGCACGAACGAATTTCACGGTTCGTTGTACGAGTATTTTCAGAATCGAAATTTAGATGCGGGCGATAATCTGTCGGTCGTCAACGACACGCCACTGCATCCGCGCTACGACAACAACCGCTTCGGCGGAACATTCGGCGGCCCGATTAAGCGCAATAAGCTGTTCTTCTTTGTGGATTACGAGTACAATCCGGTCGGTCAGGCCGGGTCGGCGGGCTTAGTGTTTGCGCCGACGAGCGCCGGCTACGCGACCATCAACTCCATCCCGGGAATCAACCAGACCAACCTCGGCATTTTTCAGAAGTACGTGGGTACTGCCGCGAGTTCCTGTGCAGGACAATCCAGTTGCCCCAGTCTCGACATGAGCACGCTGGCGGCGGGTCCGCTGTGGAACCAGGCAAATCCGCAGAATTTGACTCCGATTGAGATTGGCCAGATCTCGATTCCAACGCCAAATTACCTGAACAATGAGGCGGGAGTGGCATCGGTCGATTACAACCTTTCCGACCGGGATGCCCTGCGAGGGCGATTCATTCTGAACCGGCAAGGTTCAATTGACACGGCCGCCCAAATTCCGGTCTTCTTTACCACCGTTCCGACCAACAATTATCTGGTGACGTTATCCGAGTACCACAACTTCTCGCCAACTCTGATTAACGAGTTGCGTATCGGCTATAACCGCAACGCGCAAGTATTCCCGGTTGGGCCGCAAACGTTTCCGGGCGTCGATCAATTCCCTTCAATGAATTTCTCCGACCTGGGCGACTTTAACCTTGGGCCTGACCCCAATGCTCCCCAGTTTGGATACCAGAATACGTATCAGGTGACAGACAACGTGACCTGGACGAAGGGCGCCCACAGCTTCAAATTTGGTTTTGATGGCGTGCGGCTCATTACTCCACAGAGCTTCACCCAACGCTCGCGCGGCGACTACGAATATACTTTCTTTAACGATTACCTGTTCGACTTTGCTCCGGATTTCATTGCCCAGCGCTCGGCCGGAAACCCGATCTACTGGGGCAACCGAAATCTGTTCGGCTTTTATGGTAACGATAGCTGGAAGATCAGACCCAATCTGACGATTAATCTGGGACTCCGCTACGAGTACCAGACCGTCCCCGCATCCGAGAACGAGCAGGCTCTGAATGCCGTCGCGAGCGTGCCCGGCCTGATCACGTTCGGCAAACCGAAACCACAGGGCGACAACTTTATGCCTCGAATCGGCATCGCGTATTCACCGGGGACGAGCGGCAAGACCTCATTCCGTGCCGGTTTCGGAATTAACTACGATGTCCTATTCGACAATCTCGGTCTGCTAACCCTGCCTCCGCAGCTTTCCACGACACAGGACGTAACGGGTGATTTGACAATTCGAAATTTCCTCGCCAATGGCGGGCTACCGCCGACCGGTCCCAGCTCTAACTTCAGCCCCGCCGATGCCAGGTCTAACACGGCGGGGTTCGTACCCGACGTGAAGCGGCCCAAATCGTATCAATGGAACTTTGGTATCCAGCATGAATTCGGCAAAGATTATCTGTTTGAGACCCGCTATGTCGGAACGCGCGGCACCGATTTGGATATTCAGGCGCAGTTGAACCGGCAGCCGGTTGTCACTGCTTCGAATAATCTGCCGGTTTTCTGGTCCATGCCGAGCCAGGCGACCCTGAATTCCTTGACGACGACCCTGGACGGGCTAAATGCCGAATTCAAGGCCGGAGGGAACACTGTTCCGGCATATCGGGCCGCCGGCTTTGATTCCATCATCACCTCATACCAGCCGTGGGGTAATTCGGTATATCACGGGTGGGCGAATCAGTTGACGCGCCGCTTCGATAACGGCCTGCAGTTCATCGGTTCCTATACCTGGAGTCACGCAATAGACGATTCGACGGCCGACGTATTCAGTACCTACACAACACCACGCCGTCCGCAAAACACCCAGGATCTGCGTGCCGACAGGTCCAGTTCCGCTCTCGATCACCGCAACCGGTTCACGCTGGCGCTAGTGTATGACATGCCCTACTTCAAGCATTCGAACTGGTTCATGAAGAACCTGGTTGGGAATTGGGAGATTGCGCCTATTTACACGTACCAAACCGGGACCCTTTGGACGGTGCAGAGCGGGACGGATTCGAATCTGAACGGCGATTCCGGCCCCGACCGCGGCATCGTGAATCCGAATGGCGGCACGCCCGGCATCGGTTCGGGTACTACCGGTTTGACGAACAGCGCGGGCGATACGGTGGCTTTCCTGGTCGACAATCCCAACGCGAAATACGTAATGACGCCGAAGGGTGCGCTGCCAACCGTCGGCCGCAACACAGAGCACCTCCGGCCGATCAACGACATCGATGTAACCGCCGCCAAACGCTTCAACTTCACCGAACGCGTTGCGCTCGAATTTTCCGCTCGCGCCTTTAACGTGTTCAACCACCCGCAGTATACCGGCGGCTATCTGAACGATGTGACGCCGAACGGCGCCACCAGTGGAAATCAACATAACTTCCTGATTCCGAACAAGCCGATTTTCGCGGATCCGACGCAGGCATTCTCGAGCAATCCGAGAAATCTGGTGCTGGCTTTGAAGCTGGTGTTCTAGACAACTCGCCTGGAAGTGGGAGGAAAAAAGGGGAGCCCGGAGGCTCCCCTTTTTGCGTGCTTCCACGCAAAATTTACAGCGGTTCGGTGGGTTCCCAGGTGGGGCCGCTCCACTTCTCCAAAGGACCGGATCAGCGACGGGCGCTATTTCAAAAACCGTACTACAAAGCTCGGGAGGTCTTAATCTTTCCTAAAATTTAGCTCACATATTGCTAACCCCAGGCTTGGCTCTTCGATTGCTGTCACCACCCTACGGGTGTGCTTACCCAGCCACCCGACGGATAGAGAGGTTAGGCAAATGACAGGCAGGCGAAGTTCACTGTTCGCGGCGCTGGCGTTGTTCGGCGCTGTTGCTCTCTTCGGCCAAACCATCACAACCGGCGACATTACCGGCAGCGTGAAAGATCCAACCGGCGCAGTCATCCCGACCGCCACGATCACTTTGAAGAACACAGACAATGGCGAAACGCGCACCGCCACGCCAAATTCGTCTGGAGAGTACCGCTTCAGCACTCTGCCGGCCGGCAATTATGAAATTTCGGCCGCAACTCCTGGTCTGAAATCGGGGGTGGGCAAGGTCCGCATCTCCATCGGCCAGGTGGCTACGCTTGATCTCGTTCTGCAGCCTGAGAGTTCAAAGACTGTTGTGCAGGTGACCGAGACGGTTCCGCTGGTGCAAAGCGACAATGCCAACCTGGCGACCACGTTCAACGCGAATCAGCTTGAAAACTTGCCCGCGCCTGGCAACGACATGACTGCCTACGCGTTCACCGCTCCGGGCGTGACCATCAGCACCGGCGCCGGTTACGGCAGTTTCTCCGCTTTCGGCCTGCCGGGCGTGTCGAACCTGTTCACCATCAACGGGAACGACAACATGGACCCGTATCTGAACCTCAATAATTCCGGGGCGAGCAATCTGACGCTCGGTTCGAATGAGATTTCGGAAGCGGCGGTTGTGCTGAACGGCTATACCGGCCAGTATGGGCGGCAAGCGGGCGCAAACGTCAATTACGTCACCAAATCGGGAACAAACCAATGGCACGGAAACGCAGCCTGGTATTACAACGGCCGGGTGATGAACGCCAATGATTTTTTCAACAATGCCACCGGTACGGCGCGGCCATTTTCTATTTCGAACGAATGGGCGGATTCCATCGGCGGCCCGATTCTGAAGAATAAGCTGTTTTTCTTCGTCGATAATGAAGGCCTTCGCTACGTTCTGGCGGCCGGCGGACCTGTTTACATACCCACCAGTGATTTCGCCAGCTTCGTCTCGAAGAATATCGCCATGACGAATCCGGCCGCTACTCCGTTTTACACGACCGCGCTGGGTCTATATGCGGGGTCTTCGGGAACCGCGCGGGCGACGCCGGTCACCTCCGCCCTTGATCCGTATCTCGGCTGCGGCGATATCGCTAGTAACGGTCCTCCTACTGATTCCGGCGCTCTTGCCGCTTACACGGCCGGCTTCGGCACAACCCGGGCCTGTGCTTCGACCTTCCGGAGCACCGTGAATAACCTGAACACCGAGTGGCTGATGGCGGCGCGCGTGGATTACAACATCAGCAACAATGACCGCGTTTACTTCCGCTACAACACCGATCACGGCATTCAGGCTACCGGCACCGATCCGATTAACAGCGCGTTCAACGCGAACAGCGTGCAGCCGTCCTACGGCGGCCAATTTGGCTATACCCGAGTGGTGAGCGCCAGCATGGTGAACCAGTTGCTGCTTTCCGCGTCGTACTACACCGCGATCTTCGGGCCCCCGGACCTGGCCGCGGCACTGAAGATCTTCCCTACAACTTTTGCATTCAACGATGGTCTCTACTCTAACCTCGGCGGCTCCGATAACGCCTACCCGCAGGGCCGCAAAGTGCGGCAATGGCAGCTTGTCGACGACTACTCCTGGAACCTCGGCCGCCATACCGTCAAGTTCGGAACCAATATCCGCCGGAACTTCATCAGCACGTACGCCTATGGCAGCAATACCAGCGGTCTGTTCACGTTTAATTCAATGACCGATTTTCTCGACGGCTCGCTGGGCAATGGTTCAACCTATGCACAGGCGTTTTCGAGTATTGGAGCGGAAGGCTTGAGCCTTTACAGCGCGGGCTTTTATGGCCAGGACGAGTGGAAGGTTCGCCCCAATCTTACTTTGACTCTGGCTTTGCGCATGGATCGCAACAGTAATATCAAGTGTTCGGCCGGATGCTTTAACGAACTGATGGGGCAGCCGTTTAGGCAGGTGAACCACTCGGCAACGACGCCCTACAATGCGGTCATTCAGACGGGCCTCAAAGAGGCGTTTCCCAGCGTGGAGCCGGTTGTTATCGCGCCGCGCCTTGGCTTTGCTTACAATGCGGCCGGTTCCACGGTCATTCGCGGCGGCTTCGGGATCTTTTCCGATCTGTACCAAGGCTTGATTGCCGATCGTCTGATCACGAACGCGCCTGCCGTAGCCAGCTTTACGACGAGTTCGGGTCTTGTTGCACTCAACGATCCGAACAGTGCTTTCGCGGCAGTAGCGGATTCCAACGCCGCTTTTCGGAATGGCTTTGCGAATGGCGCAACCGCCGCGCAAATGAAGGCAGCCGCACCCTTGTTCAAGAACCCGAATTTTAATACCGTTGCCAACAAACTCTATAACCCGAAGTACTACGAATGGAACTTCGAACTGCAGCAGGCTCTCGGCCCTAAGTACATGTTCTCGATGAACTATGTCGGCAACAAGGGCTATCAGGAAATCAATCAGAACCTATTCAATAACGCCTATTCCGCAACCGGCTTCCAGGCTCTGCCCACTTCCGCTCCCGATCCGCGTTTTGGTGAAATTCGCGAACTGAACAGCCAAGGCTGGTCCAATTACAACGGACTGGTGACGGCGTTCAAGTTCAGGGTGAGCTCGAATTTTACCGGCAGCTTCTCTTATACCTGGAGCCACGCGCTCGATACCTGCTCGAACAGTTGCCTGGAGCCGTTCAACGCCGATACGGCGGTCAGCCTGCGCTATCAGATCAGCCCCGTAAGCTTGCGGGCTCTGAATTACGGCAATGCCGATTACGACATCCGCCATTCGATAAATGCGAATTACGTGTACACGGTTCCGGTTTCGTACTTCCATAACTGGCTTACCAGGAGCGTCCTGGGCGGCTGGACCATTGCGGGGACGCTCTTCTATCACAGTGGATATCCGTTTAGCATTGTGAATAGCGGCGTTCGCAGCGGGCAGGTCAGCAATGCCAGCGGCATCGCAACCCAAATCTTCCTGGCCGATCTCGCCTCCCCCGCTTCCGCGTTTGGGAGCTGCACAACACCGAACGTTCCGTGCTATTCGGCATCGCAGTTTCTGGCTGCGGCGGATCAGCACGATTTCGGCAACATTACCCGGAATGCGTTCCGGGGCTCCGGTTATTTCGACACGGACGTGAACGTGAACAAGACCTTCGCGATCCATGAGCGCTACCGCCTGATGATTGGCGCATATCTCTTCAATGTGCTGAATCATCCGAATTTCGATCTGCCGGACAACAACGTTGCGTCCGGTTCCTTTGGAACCATTCTGAATACGGTTTCCGCGCCGACCAGCGCGTACGGCTCATTCCAGGGATCTGCCGTGTCGGGCCGGGTGATCCAGACCCAGGTGAAGTTCACGTTTTAAGCTCGGGCCCGTTCGCGTCCAAGCTTCAAGAGCTAAACTGAACGAATCACAAGCACAGCAGCTATACTCGCAAAGCTTCGATTCGTTCTTCCGCTCATCAGCGCCGTTCTTTGCTTCGCTGCTCCCACGATTACCAAGGTGGAGCCGCCGAACTGGTGGACCGGCCATTCCCTGAATCCCGTTCGCCTGCTGATTCACGGCAGCGCGTTACGGGGCGCAACCGTGATTGCGCCTGCCGGCCTAACTGCCAGCCGCGTCTCTGTGAACAGTGCCGGCACGTACCTGTTCGTAGACATCGGCATCGCACGAAACGCAAAGCCGGGCGCTTATCCATTACAGATCCGCACGGGCGAGGGCATCGCCAGCGCGCCATTTCGAATTGACGCGCCGCTGCCGTCCCAGGGCAGGTTTCAGGGCTTCTCTCCGGATGACGTGATTTATTTGATCATGATCGACCGGTTTGCCGACGGCGATCCGTCGAACGATGACCCGGCGATTTCGCGCGGGCTCTTCGATCGCAGCAAGCCCCGTTATTATCACGGCGGCGATCTGCAGGGCATCATCGACCACCTGCCCTATCTCAAGTCGCTCGGCGTAACGGCCATCTGGATGACGCCGGTTTACGACAACACGAACAAGCCCAATGTGCGTCAGGCGGTGAATGGGGAACCTATTGCCGATTATCACGGCTATGGCGCCACCGATTACTACGGCGTCGAAGAGCATTTCGGCACGCTCCGCTTGCTGCGCACCTTGGTGGATGATGCGCACCGGTTGGGGATCAAGGTGATTCAAGATCAGGTGGCGAATCATGTTGGGCCGGATCATCCGTGGGTGGCAGATCCGCCGAAGCCAACCTGGTTTCACGGTACGGCCGCGCAGCACATCAATGAGACCTGGCAGATCTGGACACTTCCCGATCCGCATGCATCCGTGACTCTGAAGCGGGATGTCGTGGACGGCTGGTTCGTCGACAAGCTTCCCGATCTGAACCAGGAAGATCCGGACGTGGCGCAGTACGAAATCCAGGATGCGTTGTGGTGGATCGGCGCGGCCGGGTTCGATGCAATCCGCCAGGACACGCTGCCGTATGTGCCCCGGACATTCTGGCACGATTGGTCTGCCGCGCTGAAACGGCAGTATCCAAAACTCCGTGCAGTGGGCGAGGTATTCGACCCCGATCCCGCGGTTCCGTCGTTCTTTCAGCGCGGCGTCAAACGCTCGGACGGAATTGATAGCGGTATCGACTCGGTATTCGACTTTCCCACTTTCTTCAACATTCGCGACGTATTTGCGAACGGCGGCGCTCTCGATACTGTTTCGAAAACCCTGGCGAAAGATCGTTTCTATCCGAATGCATCCGTCCTGATCACGTTCCTTGGGAATCACGATGTTCCGCGCTTTATGCACGAGCAAGGCGCAACGGTCGATCGCCTCAAGCTCGCGTTCACCTTCCTCATGACGGTCCGCGGAACTCCTTGCATTTACTACGGCGATGAGATTGCGATGCAAGGTGGAAACGATCCGGATAACCGGCACGATTTTCCGGGCGGGTGGAAAGGTGATCCGCGCAGCGCGTTTGAAGCCTTGGGGCGCACGGCGCAAGAGAGCTCCGTATTCGATTATGTCCAGAAGCTGGCGCAATTGCGCGCGAAACTTGAGCCATTACGACGCGGAAAGCTTGTGGACCTTGCAGTGACTGAAAAGACTTGGACCTTCGCGCGGGAGAGTCCAGCCGGAACGGTAATTGTCGCGATGAATAACGGCGCAGATCCCGCGGATATCGCCATTTCCTATTCCTCCGACGCCTTCTTCATGAGCCAATTAGGAGTCGCGGCCGATTTCACCATTCACGCCGGAACGGGCGCTGTTCGCCTGCCGCCGCATTCAGCGGAAATCTACGTGAAGCGCTGAGATCAAACCATCTAAAAAAACGGGGTATTGCGCCCAAAGTTTCTATTTTTAATACATACGGTTCAACTGCTATTCCTGGAATCGTGGGCAAGAAGATTGCAGCTTATTTTTGTCTGGCGGTGGGTCTGGCGGGTTTGGCCTTGCCACTTCTTCCGGGCATTCCCCTGCTCATTGTTGGCTTGGCGCTGCTAGGACCGGAACACCAGATCCGGCGAATGCTGAGCCGCTGGAAGCTATGGAGAACTGGAAAACGTTCATGATCACGCCATTGTTTCCGTTTGCCGAGCACTGGTGGCTCTACGCCGGCTTCACGGTCGTGGTGCTGGCGCTGCTCGCGCTCGATCTGGGCGTTTTTCATCGTAAGGCACACGCGCCAGGGTTCCGCGAAGCTAGTCTCTGGATGTGCGTATGGGTCGCCCTAGCTCTGCTGTTCTGTTTCGGTCTTTATCAGTACACAGGCTGGCACTTTGGAGACGGGCGCGCCAAACGAACTGCGCTGGAGTTTCTCACCGGGTATCTCGTCGAGGAGTCCCTTTCCCTCGACAACATGTTTGTCTTTGTACTTGTATTCGCCTATTTTCGAATCCCCGCCCAATTTCATCATCGCGTCCTGTTTTACGGAATCCTTGGCGCCTTGATCTTTCGCGGAATTTTCATCGCGTTGGGATCGGCCCTGCTTCGGTTCGATTGGGTGATCATCCTGTTCGGCATATTTCTCGTGTTCACCGGACTGAAGATGATGCTAACGCGAGAGCAGGAAATCCAGCCAGAGAAGAACTGGTCGATGCGCTTGATTCGTGAGGCCGTGCCCGTCACTTCGGACTTGGCTGGGCAGAAACTTGTGACCCGCATCGGTGGCAAATTGCATGCTACGCCGTTATTGCTGGCGCTTGCCGTGATCGAAACCGCTGATATTATCTTTGCCGT
>Ga0308173_10002298_pt1 | contig 10092 bp, 5 predicted proteins | sample PhyPR1_FD_203716 | JGI IMG/M metagenome (GOLD analysis project Ga0308173, IMG submission 203716) | Soil microbial communities from UC Gill Tract Community Farm, Albany, California, United States - DLSLS.P.R1 | ecosystem: Environmental > Terrestrial > Soil > Agricultural land | place: USA... | reverse complement strand
CTAGGGCTCATTATCCATCGCGTATATCCGCTTCTCGTTGTGTCCGTCCTGGCGGCGGAGATGGCCGCCGGCGGGCGGAATTCACCGGCGAAATTGAATCCTCCACAGAACTATTATTTGGCGCTGGGAGATTCAATCACTTATGGCTATCAGGCACTTAAGGCGCAAGCCAACCTGCCGCCCTCTGCATACAACACAGGATACGTAGACGCCTTCGCCACACGACTGCGCCAGATTCGGCCAAACATCACAGTTGTTAACTACGGCTGCCCGGGCGAATCTACCGACTCCTTTGTCAACGGCCCGTGTCCATGGACGGCCACCGGTCATCAACTTCACAGCGCCTTTTCGGGAACTCAACTACAGGCCGCAATTGAATTTCTGCGCGCTTATCGTGGGCACGTGAGCCCCATCACGCTCACGCTGTCCGGCAACGATCTGCCCATCTTGCTAAACCCTTGTACAGCAGGTGGACAAATCGATCTGAGTTGCGTTCAAGCTAATGCGCCGACCTTCATCGCAGGCCTGGCCGAGAGAATCTCCGGTATTCTCCGCCAACTCCGGTTAGCCGCACCGGACGCAGACATCATCGTGACAGGAGCCTGGGATAGCTACGTCACCATGGTGACCTTCGCTGACCCCTATGCAGGCTTAGTCTGCTATGTACTCAGAACGACAGCCATCCATCCGACGCCGGTTATCAGGCGTTGGCCGACATAGTATTCAATGTCTTCGCCGCCGTTCGTGAATGCAACGACCGCTTTGGCGACGACCGATAAAGGCCGGAGATGATCACACCGAGAACGCTGTCGCCGCTTGGAGGCTCCAATGAACAGACCCGGAGTGTTGCTCTCGCTTAGCCTGGCGTGCATTGTCTGCATGGCTTTTTCCCCTCGTCTGCACGCCCAACAAGCGAATTCCCTATTCCGGCCGGTGATTCCTCGCACCTGGGACGATGCCCCAATCCAGACACTGGAAGTGCCGCTGGCGCATGCACAAGCTTCCCCGGTGCATGTGAGATTGGCGGCAGCTACCTTGGTTTTCCTGGTTGCCGGCATCGGCCGGCCTCAAGACAGCGGCGTAACCTTCCATCCCTCGATCCCGAAAACCTGGGTCGATGCAGAGATAGCTTCTCTCGAAGTCCCCCTGGCTGATCCCGCAGGCTCGCCGAAGCATGTTTCCGCCGAATACTATTATCGAATCCCGGTTCGGCCGATTTACAAGAGCTATCCGATCTATGCGCCGGGGCACGAACCTGCCGGATACATGGATTGGCTGAAGCAACAGGAACCAGTGATGGTCTGGGGAGACGCCGATAGGCCTGCGCTACAGAGCGAGGCGGACTGGATCAAAGCTGGTGAGATTGTCTTCGACGCACCACTCGGATACTCCCCGTTACCGTCCAGCAGTGAGCTGCAGACATGGTTCCAATACGTTCGACCGCTTGAAACGAATAGCGGGACAGTACCCTTTTTTCGCTTCGTAGTCAGAAAGAAGGGACAGGTCGAAGTCGGGACCGATGCCTGTGCCGTGTGCCACACGCGGGTGATGCCCGATCGAAGCATCGTAAAGGGAGCACAGGGTAATTTTCCTTTCGATCTCAGCTTTGCTTTGCTACGAATTCGCGCCGCAGCGCTTGCGGCCAAAAACACGGAAGGATTGCGCGCATTCCTGCGTATGCTATTCGCGGTTCCCTGGTTGCATCCGGACCCTCAGGATCGGCTGCAGCAAATGTCGATAGATGAGCTCGTCACTTTGTACGAGGGCATACCGCCAGGTGTAAACGACCGGCACCGGACGAGCCCGCTCTACCCTGTGCAGGTGCCCGACCTCATCGGCGTGAAGGACCGCCGCTACCTCGACCGCACCGGCCTGCAGCAGCACCGCTCCGTTGCGGACTTAATGAGGTACGCGGCGCTCAATCAGGGAGCGGATAACCTGGCCAGTTACGCGGGATTCGTGCCGGCCGGTTTTCCAAATTTTCAGAAGCTGCCCAACCCTAATAACGTTGGAGGCCGTTACAGCGATGAGCAACTCTATGCGCTCGCGCTATACCTCTACTCCCTGCAGCCTCCGCGCAACCTGAACAAATTCGACCTGGTGGCTGCCCGCGGCCAGAAGGTCTTCGAACGAGAGGGCTGCCCGAGCTGCCACACGCCCCCGCTGTACACAAACAATAAACTCACCCCGGCGAACGGGTTCACAATTCCGGCAGACCACCTGAAGAAATACGACGTCCTGCCAATATCGGTCGGCACTGACCCGAACCTGACGCTTAAGACCCGGCGCGGCACAGGCTATTACAAGGTTCCATCGCTCAAAGGTGTTTGGTACCGGAGCATGTTCGAACATAACGGCTCGGTTGCAACTCTGGAGGATTGGTTCGACCCGCGCCGCCTGCGCGATGATTACATTCCAACTGGGTTCAAAGGATATGGCCTCAAGACACGAGCTGTAAAAGGGCACGAATTCGGCTTCCAACTCTCGGCAAATGATAAAGCGGCCCTGATCGCATTTCTAAAGACGTTGTAGAAGAAGTTCGCGAAATTTGATTCACAAAGGAGACGGTTATGCGCGTTGCTGCGTTGCTTGCTATGACTGCCATTTCGATGTTTGCTCAAAAGCCTGATACAGGACAAAGCGTTCGCGGAGCCGACGATAACGCGACGAAACCAGAGCGGCCGGGAGGCAGTGCGCCCCCGATCAAAGTTACGGCCAGACTCGTGGTTCTGAACGTGTTGGTGCAGGACCACAGCGGACATCCGGTTAGCGGCTTGTCCAAAGACGATTTTGATGTCACGGATGCTGGCCGGCAACAAACGGTAAAACTATTCAGCGCGAATCATCTGGCAACGAAAGCGCCTGGCCCAGCCCCGAATGCGCTGCCACGAAACATCGCGACAAACAGACCCCTAACTCAGGAGGGCATTCCCGTCGGCATCACCGTCGTTCTGATTGATCAGTACAACACGAACTTGATGGATCAAGCATACGCCAAAGGACAAATACTCAAATTCCTTGGATCTCTGGAGTCGAACCAGCAAGTCGCGCTTTACACCCTGACCTCAAAGGGATTGGCGATTGCGCACGATTTCACAAACAATGCTGCCAGCCTACGGGCAGCCATGACAAAAATGCCATCTCATCTTGGCCGCGACCTACAAGCTTCCAGCGTCGACCCGGCGAACACCGGAGACGAGCGCCTGGATCAGATAATAGATAAATCGAATGCCCTAGTGGCAGAGTCCTTCACGAAAAGCCGGATCGTAAATACGAGCGCGGCGTTGAAGTCTTTAGCCGGCCATCTGAGCGGGATTCCGGGGCGCAAGAGCCTGGTCTGGATCACGGACGGTGTTCCAATGCAGTTATTCGGCGATTTAGAAGGACTACAAAGCCGCCCAGGAGGCAACCCCAGCGCAATGCCGGCACAGTCGCTAGGAAGAAGTGGACTGGACAAACAGGATCTGATGCTGGCCCGCGACCGTAGCCAATTATCTTTTACATCGTATATCGACGATGTTTGCCGAACTCTCAACAATGCGAACGTAGCAGTCTATCCGGTGGACGCTCGCGGGTTGCAGACAGCCCCGTTTACTGATGCGAGTAAGAATTTTAAGATGGACCCGACGACGCACGGCTTGCCGAACTCTGCATTTCAGGTGGACAACCGAAACACGGCGACGATGAATTACTTGGCCGATATGACGGGAGGCAAAGCGTTTTACAACACGAACGATATCGCGGAAGCGGCGCGCAAAGTGATCAATGACTGTTCGGCGAGTTACACGCTCGGTTATTACGTGAGCGCATCCGAGTGGGACAACCAGTATCACAAATTGAAAGTGTCGGTGAGACGACCTGGTGTGAATGTCAGGACGAAACGAGGGTACCTGGCGGAGGACAACCCAACGCCTACCGGCGCGCAATTGGAAGATACGCTGAAAAATGCAGTGTGGAGTCCCTTGGATTCCACAAAGCTGTCTGTTGGAGCAAGGGTCGATCCGAGTGCGACCCTTCCGAATGCAAGCCATTTTTCGTTTATGATTATCCCGTCTGAATTCAATTTGCGGCAGGAAAATGGAAGGTACACGGGCGCATTAGACCTTCTGGTAATCCAGCTTCGCAAGGGAGGCGAACGGTCTGCCGAGCCCAAAAAGACCATCAACCTGACGTTAACTCCTCAGCGGTACCAACTTATGTTGCAAAACGGGATGTTGTTGACAGAGGATCTCACCATGTACCCGGACACGGTTGCCGTTCGGATCATCTTTCTAGACCGAGCTTCGGGAGCAACCGGTTCCCTTATGATGAAGATCGATCCTGAAGACAAGAGTGGACCGAAGCAACCGTAGAGATGAGCCAGGAGACTGAAATCAGACACTTACCGCGCATTCTTCTTTTTGAACTACTTATTTTTGCCGTTGCGGCCCTTGATGAGGTACGCGGCGCTCAACCAACACGACTACGTCCCGACCGGCTTTAAAGGCTACGAAGTTAAGACGCGAGCAGTCAGAGGGCATGAGTTCAGACTCAAGCTCTCCGCGGACGACAAAGCAGCCCTTATCGCCTTTCTCAAAACTCTGTAAGCCCGGCCAGATTCGCCATTTCTTCGTGCTAGCCGCTTTTCCACATCTGGAAAGCCTTTTCCTATCTGCTATCGTGGCGGTTTCACGCCGAAATGCAATTCTCAGAGCTTGATATTCCGTTTGAAGAGTTCGTTCTCGACAATGGCCTGAAGGTTATCGTCCATGAGGATCATAAGACGCCTATCGTGGCGCTAAACATCTGGTATCACGTCGGGTCGAAAAACGAGAAGCCGCGCAAAACCGGATTCGCTCACCTGTTTGAGCATCTGATGTTCGGGGGCAGTGAGCATCTCCAGGGCAGTTACATCGAAGCCATGGAGAAGATCGGCGCAACCGACCTGAACGGCACCACCAGCGAAGATCGAACCAACTATTTCGAGAACGTGCCGACATCGGCCCTCGATTACGCGCTGTTCGCCGAATCGGATCGGATGGGATTCTTTTCGAACACCATCAGCCAGGAGGTGCTCGACCTGCAGCGCGGAGTAGTTAAAAACGAAAAGCGCCAGGGCGAAAACCAGCCGTACGCCATTGTCGAAGACCTGGTGGTTCGATCCACCTACCCGGCAGGGCATCCCTATGACCATACGGTGATCGGAGAGATGGAGGATCTCGATTCGGCAACCCTCGACGATGTACGCGAGTGGTTTAAGACCTATTACACTCCATCGAATGCGGTTCTGGTCATTGCGGGCGACATCACGCCGGGGCAAGCGAAGGAAAAAGCGAAGCGATATTTCAACGAGATTCCCTCCGGGCCGCCGGTAGCGCACCAGCGTTCCTGGATCGCCAAAATGACTGGCGAACATCGCGAAACCGTTCAGGATCGCGTGCCGCAAGCGCGCTTATACAAAATCTGGAACGTTCCCGGGTACGGCACGCCGGCCGCGGGTCATCTGCGGCTGGCTGGATCCATCCTTTCGAGCGGCAAGAACTCACGCCTGTACAAGCGCTTGGTATATGACGACCGGATTGCAACCCACGTGGCAGCGTACCTTGACGAGCGCGAGATCAGCAGCCAGTTTGCCGTGGTAGCGACCGCGAAACAGGGCGAAGATTTGCGGAAGGTCGAGAAAGCCTTGGATGAGGAACTCGCGCGATTTGTGGACGAAGGCCCCACCGTACGCGAACTGGAGCGCACGAAAGCCCAATCCTATGCCGCCTTCGTACGGGGCGTTGAGCGGATTGGCGGGTTCGGCGGCAAATCGGACATACTTGCCACCAGCCAAACTTATTCAGGTTCTCCGCAGGCGTATAAGGAGCGTCTTGCCGCGTTGGAGCAAGCCACTTCCGCAGGCGTCCGCGATGTCTGCCAATCCTGGCTTTCGGACGGCGTGTATGCCCTGGAAGTGCTGCCTTTCGAAGCCGCGGCCCCAGTAACGAACGGATACGTGCGCACCAGCCTGCCCGCGCTTGGCGCCGCTCACGACCTGAAGCTTCCGCGGCTCCACGAGGACAGGCTTTCGAACGGCCTCCGTATTCTAGTTGCCGAGCGCCACGAAGTTCCAGTCGTGAACTTCTGGCTGGATGTGAATGCCGGCTATGCCGCCGACCAGTTCTCCGCGCCTGGCACGGCACGCCTCACGTCCTCTCTTCTGACCGGTGGAACGGCTCGCCGAACGGCGCTGGAGATCAGTGATGAGCTTCAGATGTTGGGAGCGCAGTTAAATAGCGGATGCAATCTGGACATGTCCACGGTCTATCTCTCGGCCCTGAAAACAACCCTGGACGATGCACTTGATCTTTACTCCGATATCATTCTGCACCCGGCCTTTCCGGAAGCGGATTTCCAACGCCAGCAGCAACTGCAGCTCGCAGCCATCGCAAACGAAAAAGTGACGCCGTTACAGATGGCACTGCGCGCCCTGCCGCCAATTCTGTTTGGCCCGAAGCACGCCTATGGCGTTCCGCTGACCGGTTCAGGTACCGAGGAAAGCGTCGAGGGGATGACGCGCGCCGGCATTGCTGCTTTCTATCAAACCTGGTTCGAGCCGGCGAACGCCACGCTGATCGTCGTCGGCGATACCGCGCTCGCCGAGATCAAGCCGAAGCTGGAAAAATTCTTCGGATTGTGGCGGACCGGTGAAGTTCCTTTGAAGAATCTCGGATTTGTGCAGCGGCCGGATAAGCCGGCCATCTATCTTGTCGATAAACCCGGCGCATTGCATTCCGTGGTAATCGCCGGAACAATTGCTCCGGCTCCCGCCGCGAACAGCGAAATTGTGCTCGAGACCATGAACAACATCTTCGGCGGCACGTTCGGTGCGCGTCTAAACATGAATATCCGCGAAGACAAGCACTGGTCGTACGGCGCCGGATCCATCCTGTACGGCGCTCGAGCCCAGCGTCCATTCCTGGCGTATGCCTCGGTCCAGGGTGATAAAACGGCTGATTCCATTTCAGAAATGCTGAAGGAACTAACCGGCATGACAGGCCAAAAGCCGGTACGGCCGGAGGAACTCGAAAAGGTGAAGCAGCAGCAAACCCTCGAATTGCCGGGATCCCACGAGACTATGAATGCGGTTGGCAATCTTTTCGGGGATCTCCTGCAGCTTGGCCTCCCGCTTAACTTCTACGACACCTACGTGAGCCGTGTTTCCGCGCTGACGATTCCAGAGATCGAAGCCTGCGCAAAATCTCTGCTCGATCCGCGGCACATGGTGTGGATGGTGGTGGGGGACCGATCGGCCATTGAGCCTTCGCTCCGAGCTCTCAATCTGGGTGAAATTATTCCGGTGGAAGCATAGCTGGTCGATCACGGAAGCGCATTTGTCCTGCGGCGCTCTGTAGAATCGGTACGATAGCTCGCTGCCAGTACACCACCAGCAAGCGCAGCAGGCGCAGCGGAATATACAGCGCAGCGAGCGAATCGGGCAGATGAATTAAGGCGCGCTCCCGCGGGCCTGGTCTCAGTTTGGGCGTAAGAAACATCGTCAGGATTCGCAACCGGTCGCGCAGCCGTTCGCGGCTTCGGACGAAAGTCAGCGTTCTTTCGAGATCCACCGGCGGCTGGCCTGAGGTGAGCAGCCCTGACGGTATCTGCCGGGACATAAGGCCGGCTGGCTTGTATAAAGCGCGGGCGCGTTCAACCGGTCCGGGGAGATCGATCGAGCACACGTCATTCGCAATCGTCATCCCGGTGAGCAGCATGCGGCGGCAGCCGAGCCTGCCGGCGCGGGCCACCAGGTGATCCCAATCGAGATCCGGAAACGCTCTGATTGCCTCAGCGATATCGCAGATCCATTTCAGGCTGCCCCAGCAATGATTCGTGCCGTGCGCGGAGAGGATCAGCAGCAGGTCTTCGGGCCCAACGGTAGCGACTGGCGCACCCAGAATAGCCACGTCGCGGCGCGCGGCCCAGAGCTGGTCAAAGCTAAGGCCGAAGGCGAAAGAGCGTTCTGAAATGGCCCAATGGAGCTCGATGCGAAAGCCAAGGCTCTGGTGGGCCAGCAGTACATGCTTCTGTAGCTTGCTTGAAAGCGAGAACCGGCCTCCACTACCGGGTACCGGAGAATACCCGCATCGCTGGAGGACTTTCAGAGCTGAATCCATCTGTTGTTGGCCGACAAGAATGTCGAGATCCCGAATCGTGCGAAGCGAAAGCTTCCCGTAAAGTTGGGCTGTCAGGGTGGGGCCTTTGAACGCCAGCGCAGCTATCGGTTCCCGCCGCAGGCAATCCGTCACCCGGACCAGTTCGGACGCGTACAGAAAACTGTTAGCGGCATTCTGCTGGAAATTTCGCCGCAGCCCGTTCCTCACGTCCGCGGGGAGGCGCGAAAGATTTGAAGAAAGGGCTTCGTACAGAAGCGGCACGATTCCGTGGCGCTGCGCCGTCGACAGAATTTCATGCCAATTAAGTCCATGGCGAAGGCGGTCCTGCATATCGGCATGGCAGCCCGAGCCATAACGAACTCGGAGACAAGCAAGAATCAGTTCGCTCTCGCTAAAGCTCACTTGAGAGTCCAGCTGCATTTCAGGCTGCTCTACCCGGGATGAATCGGATGTGGCGGGTGCGGCGAATGAGTCGGATGTGAGTCGCCGGACTGAGCCATTGCCGGCGTTGGCGCGACGATGGAAACGATTGCGGGTAAGAGCGCCGCTGAGCCGGCGGCTACACCGAGCTTCCGCATCAGTTTCCGGCGCGATGGCAGGGGCGACACAAGTTGCAGTGGTTCGCCCGCCAACAGATGAGCGCGCTCTAGCGCCTTCAAGCCTCGCCGCACGATATCCGGATCCGGAGGCAAGCCGCCTTCCGGTAGACGGGCTGCCATACGCTCTATCGTCGTCTGGCCATCGCAGCAGCCCCAGATGAATGCAGTGCTTTGGTTAAGGCAGTGCACTCGATGCCGTTTGTGATCGTAAACAACCACCTCCGAAGGAAGTTGCTCTATTGTCAAATCAGCCTTGCGGGCAATGGGACCAATAGTTGAATTTTCCATTTCCATCCTCTCTCAAACCGAATCCACAAGGTCAGCCGCGGTCCGCAGCACAGCGGGCGCGTCCGTTTCGACATCTCCCCCGAAGGAGCGCATCGCGCCGGCCTGGGAGGCAAGCATACTCATACGGCGAATCGCTTTGGCGGGCTCGGAGCGGATCGCGACCGTATTTCTCAAGAGTGCAAGCGCCGCTTCTCCGGGAGAAAGGCGCGAAGGACGCCATATTCCATCGGCTCGGAACTGGGTCACGATAACTGCGCCTATAGGGCAGGGCTTTGAGGCGATCCCGGCGCCTTCTTCTTAGGGGCGAACCACGACCGTACCCTCTGGTGAACGAAGAGACAGTGGCCGTGGGAACGGATGAACCAGCCCGTGCGCATCGATACGCGCGAATTCGTCTGAGAAATAGACCGCTCCGGCTCGGATTAATGCCCGAATGAGGGTTGATTTTCCGCTACGCGTGCGCCCCGGAAAGAGCACTGCTTTTCCACTCCATCCGATTACTCCAGCATGTAGAAACAGGTGCTGGCGGGAATGCTCCGCAACCGTGTCCTGGACGCTTGAGGTAATAGAGGCAAGCGCATCCCCAAGGCTCGTTCGGCGGATTAGTGCGCGGGATCCGCAATACGCGGCATAATGCTTCCGTTCGGCTTCCGCTTTTATGGAATAAACGAAATCCAAGTCTTCGAATTCTGTGGGAACCGAACCGGGAACCAAAACGGACGGGAGCTTTGATAACAATTCCGGCCGATTTGCCCGAAAACCCAGGCGGAGACCCTCAGAAAGGATCGCTCTTGTTGCCGGCACCCTTACAGCATATGCAATTTGTGAACCTGGATCACAAACTAACTATTTGATATTAGATGAGTTGGGGCTTATCTTCGGTTTACTGAGGTTTACCGCTTCCCAATTCGCCTCTCTCGAAATTTTTGGGACTCTTTCCCACTCTTTCTGCTTCAGATCTTTTGTGGCCAAGTCAATTGCCCGCCGCGGCGCAGCGCCAAATTTCCGATGTGACCGGCCAACGCGCAACTCACGCCCGCCTGCACGGGCGCATTCGGTTCCTTGCG
>Ga0308173_10002297_pt1 | contig 10097 bp, 7 predicted proteins | sample PhyPR1_FD_203716 | JGI IMG/M metagenome (GOLD analysis project Ga0308173, IMG submission 203716) | Soil microbial communities from UC Gill Tract Community Farm, Albany, California, United States - DLSLS.P.R1 | ecosystem: Environmental > Terrestrial > Soil > Agricultural land | place: USA... | reverse complement strand
TCCTTGAAAATATTTCAATCTACAAATCCTAAATTTGAAAGGATAAAATGAATATAATTAAATAAATATAAATTATTCATTAATAAATAACCCTCCCCCCCCCCTAAAAACAATATACTTGTAAGTATACGCATTAAAACTATACTTCCACACTCAGCTAAGAAGAAGAATACAAAGACTACTGCAGCATGTTAATAACCTAAAGTTAAGAGTATACAAGTTCTGATTCTGCTTATAAGAAGAAGTGTAAGTTAATTTTATTTACCTTTCTTTACCTTTACCTTTATATTCTTGAATATTTTCCTCCTCAAGAAGTAATTTTTCTAGGGCTAGCACACATAAAGTCTCTTTTTTAGAGACTATTTCAATTTGTTCTTTGGCACTAGGCACTTGACTTTCCTCATAACATTTTTTAGCGCGGTCTAATTCATTTAAAGCTTCAACTAATTCCTCTTTACTTGCTCTAGTTACCCTTTCCTGAAATTGATTACTATTTATAAATTTACTAACTTCAGATTCATTCGGGTCAGAATCTGAATCAGATATAAACCCACTTTCATATTCTCCTTCAGAGAACCATTCATTATCTGATTCCGGTATAATTCCACGGCCTGATCCCGATCCCGGGTTTTGACCTAAGGAATTAGAAGGTTCAGCTGAATTTGAACCTGAAGCCGAATTTGAACCTGAAGCCGAATTTGAACCTGAAGCCGAATTTGAACCTGAAGCCGAATTTGAGCCTTTATTACTTTGTAATGAATTGCTTTTGTCTCCATAATTTTGTTCGGACATCATTACGTCAGTATGGGGTATTTTTTGAGTAGGCGACGATTTTATAAATATATCTTCTATAAACCCTTTTAAACCTAATCTTATTCATACCGAAAAAAACCCCGCAGATAACTCTTTAGGTATAGAAATTTGAAAAATAAAATCGGCTAATGTTATATTTAGTGTAAAAAAATCAGGTAATATGTAATATCTAAATATATAAAAAACTACAAACATAATTATACTTAAGGCTATATTTTCTTTAGTTAAATATTTAGAAAAACTATTTAAACCTATTTTACTTTCTAAAGGTAAATTTACAAATGCATGAGGTTTAGGCGGAGTACTTATTGAAAATTTTATAAAGATAATTACGGGTAGCTTTAGCTCGCTTAGCTTGCTACGCAAGCTAAGCACGCAAGATATGCTTACGCAAAAAAAGAATATTATATTTGCTTGTATAGGTGCTACATATTCTTTTAATGATAATTTTAATGCATCGGCAAATACTTGTAACAAACCATAATATCCTACAACATTAGGACCTAATCTTCTTTGCATATTTGCCATAGTTTTTCTTTCGGTAATTGTTACATAAGCAGCAATACCTAATAGGGCGGATACTAAAACCAATACAACTTCAATTAATGATATAACGGTGGGAGAATAATACATGATAAATTTTTAATAATAATAAATATAAGCTACTAGAAAACAGTATTGGTAATAATACTGTTAAACAAAAAGCCGATCAAAACGTTTTCTAGGGAAAGAAGCTCTTACTCATATAAAAATGAATATTAAAATAGAACTTTTTATTCCTATACTTAATCCAGACAATAGCCCTTCTACAATAGAGTTATTTAACAGATATTCTGTATAAAAAGAATAATATTCCTTGAAAATATCTCAATCTACAAATCCTAAATTTGAAAAGATAAAATGAATATAATTAAATAAATATAAATTATTCATTAATAAATAACCCTCCCCCCCCCCCCCTAAAAACAATATACTTGTAAGTATACACATTAAAACTATACTTCCATATTCAGCTAAGAATAAGAATACAGACTAATATGCAGACAGCATGTATAATAGTAACATAATAATAGATGGTACATACCATATTCTTTAATAATTTTAATGCATCGGCAGATGCTGCTTGTAACAAACCAAAATATCCTCCAACAAACCAAAATATCCCCCAACATTAGGACGGACCTAATTATCTTTGCATACTTGCCATAGATTTTATTTCGGCAATTGTTACATAAGCAGCAATACCTAATAGGGCGGGTACAAAAACCAATACAACTTCAGTTAATGATATAACGATGAGAGAATAATACATGATAAATTTTTTTTAATAATAAATATAAGCCACTAGAAAACAAGAGAATCCCGCCCACCTAGGAGGCCTCCTATAAAACAAAATTCCTATAAACCATTCTACCATAAAAGCTCATAAAAAATACTTACTAGTATGTATACACATTAAAACTAGTATAAAACCTTCATATAACATATATATATAAGCCTAAGAATAAAGCCCCTTACCCGCTTTATTAGTAGTATCCGACCATCCTGTCCAACCGGACCGGTATAAGATACTTCCTGCTGAGAAACCAGCCATTAAACATGTTTTAATATATATGGAGCTTGATAGATAGCTAACCTTCGGTTAGCACAGCCTTTAAATTATATTAACCTACTTACCTCAGAACCAAAATTCAACGAGCTTATATAGAAAAGCAAGCGGATAAAAAACATAACCCGATTCCTCGTTGCAGAGTATGCGGAAATGTAGTCCTAAAATATAAACGCACATCATCGGGGGGGGAAAATGTGGAGAACTATTCCCAGAAGAACCTCCGGAAGAATAATACTATAATCAATATGCTGATTGTAGAGGAAGACTTACGAACGCATGAGGTTTAGGAGGGCTACTTAAGGCTCATTCTAAACTAGGATAACTTCTATTCAATAGAGCTTGTAGAGTATCAGTGTAGAATTGAGGATTTAATCATGGGAATCTTCCAGCATATTCCCCTTCAACTAATTGTAAATATACAATATACAAGAATAATCATGCAGCTACTACACTTATGATTGACCCAAAACTACTTATTAAATTTCAACCTGCAAAAGCATCAGGGTAATCACTAATTCTTCTAGGCATCCCCTGTAGACCTAAGAAATGTTGAGGGAAAAATGTAACGTTAACCCCAATGAATAATAATCAGAATTGTACTTTTGATAGAGTCATATTATAATTTAAACCTAACATTTTAGGTATTCAGAAATATCATCCGCTAAACATTGCAAATACAGCTCCCATACTTAAAACATAATGAAAATGCGCTACAACGTAATAAGTATCGTGGAATGCTATATCTAAAGATGCATTAGCTAAAACTACACCACTTACGAACCAAAAGTTTCTTGATCATTTAATCTTTCGTATCTAAATATATAACCTTTATAAATACCATTCACTTTAGCATAATTTTTGACTGTACTATGACTTATACCTAAAGCTCTTTGGGCTTCCATTACTCCATCATACTTAGCAACAAAATTCTTATTCATATCATATACAAATACTGCTTTCCTAATATGACTGTTATTATTTATATTTAAAATTAATTCCTCAGATTCTTTAGAATTTCAGTCAGTTATTAAAGGTGCATCTTTTATATTGTAAGGTATATTAGTAAAATATCACTCCCCTCTAAATAGAATTCCTTCTTTTATCGCATTAACTATTGTAGGATGATTAGATTTAATCAATTTAGCTAAAGTTCCTACAGAAGGGAAGATAATTAATAACTCTTTAAAAGAATTGTATATATAAACAGGATAAGCAGACTTTGCTTCAATGATTCTTACTTTATTTTCCATAGAATGACTTTTATTGTAAAATGGGTTATTTTCACCTGTCAAAGCTCTAGCTATTAAAGCTTTAGTTTCGTCAGTATGAACTCTATTTTTAGCCAATTGGGATAATAGTGCTTTAGTTTCCTTTGTATGTATATAACCTAATGAAGAATAACCTTGTTTTAACACATTATAGTACGGCAATACATATGTTATATAATAAGTTTCTCTAAGGGTTAAAGTTTTTAAGTCTACATACTCTAATATTAATAGTTTAAAGTTAGACGGATTATATTTTAATAAAGCTTTAACAATAGGCATATTAATATTTTGTTTACTTTTTAAAAAAGCAGTATTAAGATAATTTCTCATTCTAGAAGCTAAATTAATAGAACTTCCTACATAAGAATGACCATTATTTTTATTAATTAAACAATAAACACCTGATTTGTCTTTTTGTTCTTTTAAAATATTAACTCTATTTTCTTTAAAGTTATCATATGCAATTAAAGGAACTAAATTATCAGTATTATCCTGTTTCTCCTGATCCCCCATAGGGGGATACGGAGTCGACAAATTAGAAGTAGAATAAGTACGAATATTGAATTTAAGATCAAAATTCAATAAAGGATTATTATTATTAGAAGCAACCAAGCTATTAAATGATCATTTTTGGTTTCACGGACTATATCTTCCCTTAATATTATTAAGGGGACTACGTTTAGTCTCTGAGGTACCTACTAAGATAAATGGTTTTATCTGTTGGTTACCTGCTGATTGTTCAAAATTATACATTTTTACTGAGATCATATAAAACTCTAGTAGTATAATTGTCAGAAGTTCCCAGCATATAGTAGTCTTTAAAGGGAGGACTAAGTGGTTTTTTGTTAATCCTCCAATTGTAAACATGAATACAAAACCTAATGCAAATAACATAGAAGGAGTTAATTTAATAGAACCTCCGTAACATGTAGCTCAGGGTAAGGCCTTTAGTCATTTCAGACTTAGCTGGCTTTGTGTTTCGTATAAACAGGGATAGCCTCTATGTATTTATACTTAAATGCTTGTTTAAGGCACTGTCTATTTCTAGTAACCCGGACCATTCCTTCTAATATCATATAATACGTATAATAACTTATTACTTAGATATTATTGTGGCGTCTGGCCTCTACGCTTTTAGATAAAGTACAATTATACATAAGAATTAACATAGTAATAATTGCATTTACTAAATATACTTTCGTATATTTAATTACCCTTTCGGGTAACCACTTAGTTCGACGATAGTCTAATATTAGTTTATTAAGAGACAATTACTTGTCAGATTCCTAATACTAGATGTCCCTCGAGTTTGCCACATCAACAATATTTAATTAATCCCCCCGCGGGGGGCACGCGTGCTACGCACGCGCGCCCCCCCGCGGGGAGGCCGTAGAATATTTAGATTTTAATTTATACTTAGGCCCTTTAAATTTATAAAGCATAGATGGGTGAATATAAGGAAGCATATTGTGTAAATTTTTTTTTACAGATTTACTATTAATATATAAAACATAATACTTACCTTGTTTATGGATATTACATTCTAACCTGAATTTAATTATTAAAACATTAACCAATAAAACTATATCTTGTATAGTAAAAGATTGAGTTTGTATAGTTATACCTGAACTGTATGTACCATCTCCTTCTATTCAATGTACTAAAGCTTCTCATGTTAAAAGTTCATAAATATTTTCAGGTATTAGTTTTATACCATTAGGATAAAATAAATCATATAATTTAGTTATACAAGGTAAACTTCTTGTAGTAAAGCTTAGAGCATAGAAAGTTTTATTTTGTAAATTTACTTTATTTAAAGCAGGAAAATTAGAACAATAATGACTTAATGCGAAAAAAACAGAATAAAAATATTCAAATTGACTATACTTTTGCTTAAATTGTAATCTAACTTCCCCTTGCTTATTTACTCTTTGTAAACAGGCATCTGAAAGTAGAATACCTACAAAAATAGATCTCATTTTAATAGGTATTTGTAGAAAACTTCGCTCAACACTAGTAAATTTATATTTAACTGTAGATCCTAGATTAGTACCGTAAGGTACTAGACTTAATTTATTGTTAGATAAATTGAAATCCATTAACAAAAGTTTAAGAGTTTTAATCTTATTTAATACATCTATGGTAATATGATATGTATTATTCATTAATATAGCAGCTTCTTTTCAAACTTTAAATTTATTACTATTAAAATTACAATTTAGTAAAAAAGGAATAACTATACTGTTAATACTTTTCGTATCAAGTATAATATAACTAAAATAGTTTTTTCTTTTAACTATTTTTCCACATTTATTGAACATATTATACAATTTATCCAATTCTTTTATATCTTTATGGTTTACTGTAAAACTTAAGCTAATTCCTTCACCTAATTTATGTTTATTACTTTTAAATATTAAAATGTTAAAAATGCTTTCCTTTATCAACATCATCAAAGCAGGGTCCTTAGTACCAAGTGCTCGACCTGTTGAATAATACCTTAACCCTATAGATTTATAAATTTTCGGTCGGGCGCTCCGCGCCAGCCCAGCGCGCTGCGCGCGCGAAGGGCTGTATAAATTATTAATTCTATAATTATTACTAATAATGATATTGTTTTTGGTCAAATGTCTCTGACTAAAGGAGACCGACAACCATGAGAATATTTTAATTCCTGTAGGTACAGCAATTATTAAAGTAGCTGCCGTGAAATAAGCTCTTGTCGAGTAGAGTAAATTGGACAGTATCTTAATTTAACATATAATGTTAAACTTCTTGCGTGCTTGTCTCTGAGGATCCTTTTGATCTAATACTTTTAATTTTGAAAATTCCTTTTTCTTCTAAATGTTTACCTTGTGTTATCATAATATAAACTTTTCTAAATTTTATATAATCTACATACTTACCAGCAAATAAATTAAATTTATCGAAGTAATTAATTAAATGAGCTGCAGTTTTATATCCTGTACTTTTATAACATCATACTTTTGTCTGATATTGAGAAAGATTACCCATCTCTAATTGATTATATAACAGTCTTAAAGGTAATACATCATTTTGTTTTAAAGAAAATTCTAATCTTACACTATATCCAGTTTTGTGTGTTTTACTTTTTACAACACTTATATGGAAACAACCGTCAGCTTGAGTAAAACCTGCTAATCAATAATTATCTAAGGATAAAGAATTTAAAGGGGGTAAAAGATTAATACTAAAATCTTCACTATAATTATGTTTAATTAATTGTTCATATTTATAATTACTTACAAGTTTTCCATTAATTAAAGACAAAATAATATATAAACCTTGTTTATTTTTACAAATATATCTTACAGCTTTTTTATCTTTAATTTTATAAACATTACCATGACCTATACGTTTTTTAATAAGGTAAGCCAATGATGCATCATTTTCAGAAAAGATTATATGTAATTCTTTCTTACCAAATCAACCATCACCTTCTATTAACCCTGCTAAAAACCAACCAAACTCTTCATCATTAAATTTACTATTATGAATAGGAAGATGCTCAGATATTTTAGGTAATTCAAAATATTTATTATAAGTATTTTTAGTAGCGGCCTTAACCATTGTACTAATAAAAAAGTTTCCTGCTGATTGTCCTGTAAAAATTAAGTAGAAGTAGGTTATTCCTAACGTTATAAAAACGAGTGGACTACCTCATCAGGAGTTTCCAGCATATAGCAAGATTTTTACCGTGAACACAAGTAATTTTTCCGCCTTTACATTTAGGAAAAAAAATATTTTATTCTTATTATTATTATAACTTTCCCCGCGCGCGGGGGGAAACTAATAATAAAGCAAAAAAGGTATAATCATAATAATAAGAATAAAGAGAATAATATTTTCACTATAATTAAAATAGTAGTTAATATATCCACGTCTAAACCGACTGTATACATGTGCAAACTTAGATAGGTGTTTTCTGATTTTTTTTAAGGATCAGTTATAAAATTTCCTGCTGGGCTGGCACGCAGCAGCAGAAATATGCTAGCTGCCTGCAGGCTTTAAAAATTTTAATACACCTAGGTGTTTTTTTAATGTCTTGATCATTTAGATATAAGTCGTAATTAATTATATCAATCCCCTTTCACCAATCCATTCTTAATTAACGGACTACTAAGTCCCGACTGTACATTCGCGAGCATTTCAGCTCTACGTAGGTGAACCAGTCTGTAGCGATGATCCTAGTCACCGACGGTCTTCAACTAAGGGCATTGTTAACCGTTTTCACCATGTCCGGTTATTATTTTAAACATATTTATTAATATGAATGCATCGTGTTCCTCTGGGAAGTTGCCACGAATAATAATAACTAGGTGGGATTTTTAAACCCACTGCACCAAATCAAGATATTAATGACTTCAAACGATAAATCCTAAAATTCCAATAGACATCATAGCGTATACCATACCTATGTAACCGAATACTGATTTATTAGAATAAGCTGATATAGTTGTACTAATTATACCAAAACCAGGTATAATTAAGATATAAACCTCGGGATGCAACATTTAAAAAATGTGTGGACCATATCTTTAAACACATAATTTATTCATAATTTTTTCATTTATTAATAAGGATATTTCAGCTTTTAGCTAATAAAGATTCTGAAGGAGCAATATGAGCTTTCATACCTTTGAACTCATATATTTTCGGTATTAAATGTAATCTATTATTTTTAGCAGATCTTGAAGGGTACTTTTTAAAGTACTCGATTAGGTTTAGTATATCTTCTTTCTTGGTAACATATCATTTAAAAGATCCCTGCCCACCTCGATCAATATAGACATAACCTCCGAACAATTCAACTAAAGGTGTTAGTAACTCAGAAGTCTTTTGACTAGCTGAAATAGATAGTTGTCAATCAGTACTCTTTATAGTAACTGTTCCATCTGCGTCAAAAAATCCTGAGAATCAACCATTGTCTAATGTTAATTTTTCAGGGTATTTTAAAGCTATGTCATAATTAACACAAATATAATTTAATTGTATTAATCTGACAGGATTTCTTATAAGACCATTTACATCATTAATAAGATCCAGTAAACTTTTTTTACTATGTAATCTATATCTCAATGCACTAACACCTGATCTTAATTTAATTGAACCCCCGTAAACATTCTTTACAGCCTGCAAAGCTCGTTCATCTCTAATATCCATTGTAATTTCTAAGCTTGCATAACCTTTTTTAGATAATAAAAAACAACCGTCACCATCTATTAATCCGGCTAATCATTGCTTAAATTTTAAATCCTTATCATTGTTACTTAAATTATGAACTGATCTTTTGTTTAACAAACGTATGGCCTCTGAAGTTCCTACTTGCATGCTAAGTGCGTTGGTTACTTGCGAATTATCGTAAATTTTAAGGATTTTTACTATAGCGGTATACAATAAAGTACAACTTATGCTAATAGTACCTAAGAAATATAAAACGAACTCCTCGCTTATAGTTTGTTGCGATAAATTTTCATTTAAGGGCCATTCTCGACCGAAGAATCCAATTCCGTATTATACAATTATTTATACATCCCTTTAATTATATAACTTAGTATAATATACTAACCTAGGGTAGAATACCTAGAGGAATCCGACTGTACATTAAGCAACATTTCAGTCACCTACCGGTGAACCAGTCTGTAGCGATTTATTAGAAAACCGACGGTCTTAATTTAATTGGGCAAATTTTTGACCGTTAGACTAAGGCCGGAGGCCTTAGTCACACCAGTATTGCTCAAGCATTTTATTGTTTCTTTCTAAAAATTGCACAATAAATAATATAGCAAGAACTAGAGTTAAGATATACTTAATAGTATTCATCATATAAGGTCTTATTTTTATTTTACATCTGCCTTATACAATTCTAATAGCTTTTAATTGCTAAATCTTACCCTTTTTTCCTAATTTATATAAGTTATATCGTTTTATTAATTTGTTTAGCTAAATTAATTAATTCTAATCTAGTATCATTATTTAAATGATCTTTATTGACTAATCTATTATAAAGTGATTTTCACTTAAGATAACTATCTTTCTTTTTAGATATAAGATTATAATTATCAAAATAAATAAATAAACCTTTACAATTTTTTAGTCCATTTATCCTAAGTTCTCATACATTATCTGCATGATGAGCCACTACAGAACCTTCAATTGAATGTTTATTTAATAATCTCAAAATATGTTCAAAAACATATTTATTGGCTTCCCACTTTTGAGTTAATATAAATCTAAATCTAAAAGCAGAACTATTAGAAAGTAATGAACAAGTAAAAGAACCTTCTCCATCACTTATACCAGATAGTCAACCATCTTCTAAAGTAGGTATTACACAATTATCTAAAGGAATTATAGTATTAAGATTCTTTCTTATTAATCTC
>Ga0308173_10002295_pt1 | contig 10101 bp, 9 predicted proteins | sample PhyPR1_FD_203716 | JGI IMG/M metagenome (GOLD analysis project Ga0308173, IMG submission 203716) | Soil microbial communities from UC Gill Tract Community Farm, Albany, California, United States - DLSLS.P.R1 | ecosystem: Environmental > Terrestrial > Soil > Agricultural land | place: USA... | reverse complement strand
CGGCATCCAGGGGCCTCACCTTCCTCATGGCCGGGACGGGGCGCTACCGCGACGCCTCGCACGACGATGCGATCGGCCCGGGCACCCTCGTGCTCGTCCACCCGGGCCATCCGCACTGGTACGGCGCCGACCCCGGCGGCTGGGACGAGCTCTTCGCGGTCTTCGACGGGGTGATGTTCGAGCTGGCCCAGCGGCGCGGGGCGCTCTCCCCCGACCGGCCCCTCGTCCACGGGCTCGCGGTCGCGCGCTGGAGGATCCGCTTCGCGGTCTTCGCCGGGCGCACCCGGCCGACGAGCACCCGGGGTCGCGACGCGGAGGCCGTCGACCTGCTCGCGGCGCTGCTCGAGGCTACGGCGGCTGCGAGGGAGCCTGCAGCGCAGCGCAGCCCGCGAGGAACCGGCGGCCGCGGCTGGCTCGAGCGCTCGCTCGAGCGGCTCGGCGCCGACCTCGGCGAGGCCCTCGACCTGCACGCCGTGGCGGTGGAGGCGGGCATGCCGTACGAGACGTGGCGCCGCCGCTTCCGGGCCGAGACCGGGACGAGCCCCTATGCCCACCGCGCGGCACGGCGGCTCGAGGCCGCGACCGACCTGCTCGAGCACACCGGGCTCGGTGTGCGTGACATCGCTGCCGCCACCGGCTTCAGCGACGAGCGCCACCTGATCCGCCGGTTCCGCGAGCGGACGGGCCTGACGCCCCGCGCCTTCCGCGACGCCGACGAGGCCGCATCCGCGGACCGGCGGACCGCCACCAACCCTCCCGCGCCGTAGCGCGCGCGCTCACCGGTGGCAGGAGACGGAGGTCGTGGCGGTCCGTCGGTTCGCTGCGGCGCTCGGACACACGGCATACGAGAGCGTGCGTGTTCGAGGTGATGTCGGCACCCGGGCGGGTGCCGACATCACCTCGAAGGCATTGGCGTGCCGGGCGGCTCAGCCGCAGACGGCGCCGCCGCTCGCGCTGCCGACGAGCTTGCGGTACTTGGCGAGGACGCCCCGGGTGTACTTCGGCTCGGGGTGCGTGACGCCCTCGGCGCGGCGGCGCGCCATCTCGTCGTCGTCGACGAGCACGTCGAGCGTGCCGCCGGCGACGTCGAGGCGGATGACGTCGCCGTCGCGGACGAAGGCGATCGGGCCCTCGTCGACGGCCTCGGGGGCGACGTGGCCGACGCACAGGCCGGTGGTGCCGCCGGAGAACCGGCCGTCGGTCAGCAGCAGGACGTCCTTGCCGAGCCCGGCGCCCTTGATGGCGCCGGTGACGGCGAGCATCTCGCGCATGCCCGGACCGCCCTTCGGGCCCTCGTAGCGGATGACGACGACGTCGTTCTTCTTCAGGGAGCCGTCCTCGACGGCGTCCATCGCGGCGCGCTCGCCGTCGAAGACGCGGGCCGTGCCCTCGAAGACCGACTCGTCGAAGCCGGCGGACTTCACGACCGCCCCCTCCGGGGCGAGCGAGCCCTTGAGGATGGTCAGGCCGCCCGTCTTGTGGATCGGCCGGGCCATCTCGCGGATGACGCGGCCGTCGATGTGCGGCGGGTTGATCTCGTCGAGGTTCTCGGCCATGGTCTTCCCGGTCACGGTGAGGCAGTCGCCGTCGAGCAGGCCGGCCTCGAGCAGCGTCTTCATGACGACCGGGATGCCGCCGATGTGGTCGATGTCCTTCATGACGAAGCTGCCGAAGGGCTTGACGTCGGCCAGGTGCGGCACCTTGGCGCCGACGCGGCGGAAGTCGTCGATGGTCAGGTCGACGTCCGCCTCGTGCGCGATGGCGAGCAGGTGCAGCACGGCGTTGGTCGAGCCGCCGAAGGCCATGACGACGGCGATGGCGTTCTCGAAGGCCGGCTTGGTCATGATGTCGCGCGCGGTGATGCCCCGGCGGAGCAGCTCGACGACGGCCTCGCCCGACTTGCGGGCGTACATGTCGCGGCGGCGGTCCGTCGCGGGTGGCGCGGCCGAGCCCGGGATCGACATGCCGATCGCCTCGGCGACCGCGGCCATCGTGTTGGCGGTGTAGAAGCCGCCACAGGCGCCCTCGCCCGGGCAGATGGCCCGCTCGATGGCATCGACGTCCTCGCGGGACATCAGCCCCGCGTTGCACGCCCCGACGGCCTCGAAGGCGTCGATGATCGTGACCTCCTTCTCGGTGCCGTCGGAGAGCTTGGCGACACCCGGGAGGATCGTCCCGGCATACAGGAAGACGGAGGCCAGGTCGAGGCGCGCGGCGGCCATGAGCATGCCCGGCAGGGACTTGTCGCACCCGGCGAGCAGCACCGAGCCGTCGAGGCGCTCGGCGTTCATGACGGTCTCGACGGAGTCGGCGATGATCTCGCGGCTCACCAGCGAGAAGTGCATCCCCTCGTGGCCCATCGAGATGCCGTCGGACACCGAGATGGTGCCGAACTCGAGGGGGTAGCCGCCGCCGGCGTGCACGCCGTCCTTGACGGCCTTGGCGAGCCGGTCGAGGGAGAGGTTGCAGGGCGTGATCTCGTTCCACGAGCTCGCGACGCCGATCTGCGGCTTGGCGAAGTCGTCGTCGCCGAGGCCCACGGCCCGGAGCATCCCCCGCGCGGCGGTCTTCTCCAGACCGTCGGTGACGTCGCGGCTGCGGGGCTTGATGTCAGGCGTCTGCGTCATGTCTGCAGCATAGGACCGGGTGTCCGCTGGCTGGACACGGCATCTCACCTCCTGGTCCGAGGCCCGGCTCCGCCCCCGTGCACGGGCGGGTCAGTCCCCGTGTCCGCGGCTCACGTGGAAGCGGGCCAGCTCACAGGTGCCGAGGTCGATGTCGGCCCACTCCCCCGCGTAGCGCAGGACGGCCAGCCCGCTCGTGACGAAGCCCTCGCTCAGGGCCTCGTGCGCCTCGCGGGATCCCTCCCCGTCGGCGAGCAGGCTGGTCAGCTGCGCCATCGTCGGGTTGTGGCCGACGACGAGCACCGTGGTGGTGTCGCCGGCGTCCTCTCGCAGCGTCTCGAGGGTCTGCTCGGAGCCACCGACGTAGACGCTGCGACGGAACTCGACGAACTCGGTCTGGGCGCCGCCGTGGCAGGCCTCCTCCCACGTCTGCCGGGTGCGCTCGGCCGTGGAGCAGATGACGAGGTCGGGCACCAGCCCCTCCTGGTGCAGCCACTTGCCGGCCGCCTTGGCGTCCCGGCGCCCACGCGGAGCGAGCTCGCGGTCGTGGTCCGGCTTGCCGTGACCCTCCTCCGCCTTGGCGTGCCGCATGAGGATGAGGGTCTTCTCCTTGGACGCGCTGCTCATGGTCCGAGCATGCTCCGCCGGCGCCGGCTTGTCAGCCGGGGGTCCCGGGCGGCGCGGCGCCGAGGGCGTGAAGGGTTCAGACGCTGAGCTCGGGCTTGATGCGCTTCGCCGTCCACGTCCGCGACCGCCGGGCGGCGACCGTCGAGAGCGCGAGGGCACCGAGGAGGTATGCCGTGAGCACCCCAAGCGAGCCCGTGACCGGTCCGAGGTCGGCCCCGTAGAGCAGCCGGCGCAGCCCGTCGACGGCGTAGCTCATCGGCACCACGTGGTGCACGGCCTGCAGCGGCCCGGGGAGCGTCTGCCACGGGAAGGTGCCTCCGGCGCTGACGAGCTGGACGACCATGAAGACGAGGCCGAGGAACTTGCCCACTGCCCCGAAGCGTGAGGCGAGCGCGTGCAGGATCGCCACGAATGTCATCGAGGTGAAGCACAGGAAGAGGAACGCGAGGACCGGGTGGGCGATGCGGATGTCGACGCCGCGGCCGACGACGAGCACGAGGGCGGCCACCTGGACCAGGCCGACGAGGGCAGGGGCGAGCCAGCCGCCGAGGGCGGTCCGGAGCGAGCGCTGGCTCGTCGCGAGCGCCCGGGTCGACAGCGGCCGGACGAAGAGGAAGAGCACGTAGGCGCCGATCCAGAGGGCGAGGCTCAGGAAGAGCGGCGCCAGTCCTGCGCCGTAGGAGCCGGCCGACGAGAGCGAGCCGGTGGACACGCCGACCGGGTTGCCGATGGTCTGGGCCATCGCCTTGCGCTGGGCGTCGCTGGGGTCGGGCACCGAGTTCCGGCCCTTGACCAGGCCGGTGTGCAGGTCGCCGGCACCCTTGGTGAGGGTGTCGAGCCCCGTGGCGAGGGAGCCGGCGCCCTTCGCCAGCGAGTCACCGCCGGCGGCGGCCTTGTCGGCGCCGCTCGAGAGCTGCGCCGCCCCGCCCTGCAGCGTGTGGAGACCGCCGGCGAGGGTGCCGGCGCCGTCGCGGAGCCGGACTGCACCCGTGTGGGCCGAGGCGATCCCCTGCGTCAGCGCGGGGGTCGCTTTCGCGAGGGTCCGCGCTCCGGTGGCCACCTGGTCGGCGCCCCGCGACAGTCGCGTGAGGTCCCCGGAGGCCGACTGGATCGTCGTGTCGGCCTGCGAGACGTAGCCGTCGATGGTGTCGAGGCGGGACTGCACGGTGGCGATCTGCGCGTCGGTGAGGCCTTGCGCCTGCAGGGCGGTGACGAGGGCGCTGCGCTCGGTGGCGATGCGCTTCTTGAGGTCCGTGGAGGCCGAGGCGGCCTTCGCCCCGTAGCCGGCGATGGTGCGGTTGCCCGCGGCGACCTGCTCGGCGCCGGCGGCCAGCTCCGCGGTCTGGGCGGGCAGACCGGCCGTGCGCCACTGGAGGGTGCCGAGCCCGCTCGCGAGCTGTCCGGCACCGGCCTGCAGGTCGTCGGCCCCGGCAGCCGCCCGGCCGATCCCGGTGTCGAGCCGCTTCGCGCCCGAGGCGAGGTCGTGCAGGCCGCCGGCGAGGCTCGAGGCCCCGCTCGCCAGCTGGTGGGCTCCATCGGCCGCCTCGGCGGCCCCGGCCCGGAGCTTCTCGGACCCGTCGACGGCCTTGACCAGCTGGTCGTGCACCTGGCTGAAGCCGAGCAGCAGCCTGCTGGCCGCCGTCTCGCTCACCTGGCTCGCGACCGAGGCCGAGACCTGCTTGATCACCTGGTTGCCGATCATGGAGGTCATGTAGTTGTTGGCGTCGTTGGTCTCGAGCTCGATGGTGGCCTGACGGGGCTTGAACTCTGCGGTCGAGGCCAGGTCGGCGGAGAAGCTGCGCGGGACGATGACGGCGAACGAGTAGGTCCCGTCGTCGACGCCACGCATCGCCTCGGCGTGCGACACGCGGTGCCAGTCGAACGACTTCGACTTCACGAGGTGGTCGGCGACCCCGTCCCCGACCTGCAGCTTCTCCCCGGTGCTGAGCGTCGTGCCGGTGTCGTCACTGACGACCGCGGCGGGCACCTGCGGAAAGGCTCCGTAGGGGTCGTGGTTGGCGTAGAGGTAGAGCCCGCCGTAGAGCGTCGGGATGAGGACGAGGGCAGCGAGGGCGAGGCGGGCGAGCCGCGAGCTGGTGAGGCGGCGCAGCTCGGCCACGGCGAGACGGAGGGGGTTCATGCCAGGGGCTCCTTCGAGGCCGCCGGGGCGGCCGTAAGGGTCGAGAGGGCCGCGACGGTCGCAGCAGTGGTGAGGACGATGACGGCCAGGCCCGTCGCGGCGAGGCGGTGACACGTCTCGAGCCAGGGCGCCGGGTCGCCGCCGTGGCGTTCCGGACCGGCGAGGACGAGGACGCGCACGTGCGGGTGCAGGGCGCCGAGCTCGAGCAGCAGGCTGGTGCGGACCGCGGCCGGGAGCCGACCCCACGATCGCGCGCCGGCGTCGGCGACGTCGTGGTCGTCGAGGAACGCCGCCACCGCCGCACGCGAGGCGGGCCGCTCTGCCAGGGCGAGCTCCTCCTGCACGACGGCTCGGACGGCGATCGCCTCCTCTGGTGACGTGACGTCGGCGACGTCGACCAGCCGGGTGCACCGCTGCAGCGGCGCGGCAGCGCTCGCAGCGCCGGCCGTGACACGGCCGCCCAGCAGCGGGACGCGACCGCCGAGGGCCAGGGCGAGGGCGACCTGCGGGATGCCCGGGTCGGTCGCGACGAGGCTGACCTCGCCGGCCGGCGCCGTGAGGCTGACGTGCTCGACGAACGGCTCGTGCTCGCCGGCAGTCCCGGCCACGCTGACGTCGTCGACGACGACCTTCCACGTGTCGGGCGAGTCGCAGGGTGCCATCTCGGAAACAATCACGATACGAGTATGCATCCGATACGGGATCGTATTCAATTCGAGGGCGTATCCTTGGCGTATGCCGTCCAGCAGAGTCGCGACCTCAGCGCCACCTCGTGTCACCCCTCGCCGCCAGGCCACACGCGACCGCGTGCTCGAGGCCGCCAGCGAGGTCTTCGCCGAGCGTGGCTTCCACGGGGCGACGGTCGAGGAGATCTGCGAGCGGGCCGGTTTCACCCGAGGCGCGTTCTACTCGAACTTCAGCTCCAAGGACGACCTCGTCGTCGAGCTCTCCCGTCGCCACTCCGAGGTCCTGGTGGACCGGATCCGTCGCGCCAGCAAGGGCGCGCACACCAGCGCCGACGACCTGCTCCGAGAAGTCTTCGCCGCCCTCGCCGACGACAGCCGCAGCCAGGAGCGCTGGCTGGTGCTCACCACCGAGTTCACGCTGCACGCCATCCGCGACGCGGGGGCCCGCCGCGCCTGGGCCGCCCAGCAGCGCCGGGTCCGTGACGAGCTCGTCGCCGTCGTCGACGAGGCGGTCACCCGCCAGGGGCTCTTGCTGCCGATGCCGACCGAGCTGTTCGTCCGCGCCGCCATCGCCCTCGCACAGGGTTCGATGGCCCAGCGGCTCATCGAGCCGCGGTCCCTCAGCGTCGGCGAGCTCGAGCGGACCGTGCTGCCGATCCTGCTCGGCCTCGGCGGCTGAGCAGGCGGCCTCGCCCGGGCCGTGACCTGTCAGCCGCCGGAGACGGCGTTGATGATGTGGACGCGCGCACCGGCGGGCACCGGCGCACCCACGCCGGCGCCGCGCGTGGCGTCCTCGCCGTTGACGAAGACCTTGACGTGGCGACGGATCTGGCCCCGCTCGTCACGGACCTTGCCGTCGAGGATGCGATGCCCCGAGAAGGCCCGGTCGAGCAGCTCGGCCACGGTCTGCGACTCGGCGGGAGACTCGACCTCGATCTCCGCCAACCCGCCGACGAGGTCGCGCAGCATGCCCGGCAGGATGACGCGGACGGGAGCGGACGGCATACGAAATCCTCTGTCTCTCAGCCGAGCTGGGCGGCGCGGACGACGAGCACGTCGGGCAGCTGGGTGGCGATGCGGGTGAAGGTCTCCCCCTCGTCGGCCGACGCGAAGACGTCGCCGTTGCGGGTCCCGAGGTAGACGCCGACGGGCTCGGCGTCGTCGAGGGAGGCCGCGTCGCGCAGGACGCACGTGAAGCTCTCGCCCGGCAGGCCCTGCGCCTGCATGCGCCAGTGGGCGCCGCCGTCGTCGGAGCGCTGCACCTGCAGCTGGGCGCCCGGCGGGATGCGCTCACCGTCGTCCTGCACCGGGATGTTCCACACCACGCCGGGGCGACGCGGGTGGGCGAGGATCGCGAAGCCGAAGTCGGTGGGCAGGCCGTCGGCGATCGACTCCCACGTACTGCCCTTGTCGTCGGAGCGGTAGACGCCCTTGTGGTTCTGGGCGTAGAGCGCCCCGTCGGCCTGGCTGCGGGCCACCTTGTGCACGCACTGTCCGAACTCGGGGTACTCGTCGTCCGGCATGAAGTAGGCCCGGATGCCGGGGTTGCTCGGCGTCCAGCTCTGCCCACCGTCGCCCGAGCGGTAGACGCCGCCGGCGCTCATGGCGACGAGGAGGTTCTCGGCGTGGCCCGGCTCGGGGACGATGGTGTGCACCGCACCCCCGCCGAACCCCGGCTCCCACTTCGGCCGGTGCGGGTGCTCCCACAGGCCTCGCACGAGCTCGTAGCTGTCACCACGGTCGGTGCTGCGGAAGAGCGCGTGCGGCTCGACGCCGGCCCAGACGACGTCGACGTCGTTGGGATCGGGCGTCAGCTGCCACACCCGCTCGAGGGCGGTGTCGGTGTCGGTGGGGAAGGACAGGGCGCGCTCGGCGCTCTCGGTCCAGCTGCGGCCCCCGTCGGTGGAGACCTGGACGGTCGGGCCCCAGTGCCAGGACTTGACACCGGCGAGGACGGTCGAGCGGCCCTCGCGGGTGTCGACCGCCACCGAGGCGACCTCGCTCATGAGGAAGTGCGGCCCCTCCAGGGCCCACTCCTCTCGGTCGGCGCTGCGAGCGATCCAGAGCCCCTTCCGGGTGCCGATCGCGACGATGGTCTCGGTCATGTTGACAGTGTCCACTATCGCGCTGGGTGCGACAAGGGTCCCGCGACGACGTTGTCGACCGGCTCGCCGACGAGGAGCGCCTCGACCTGCCGCCGCACCAGCGACATGGCCCGGGGGCGCATGGCGTCGGTCGCTCCCCCGACGTGCGGGGTGATGATCACGCCCGGCGTCGACCACAGCGGGTGCTCCGGCGGCAGCGGCTCGGGGTCGGTGACGTCGAGCGCGGCCCGCAGCCGGCCCGACGCGCACTCGGCGACGAGGGCGTCGGTGTCGACCACGGGACCGCGGGCCACGTTGACGAGGAGGGCACCGTCCGGCATACGACCCAGCATCTCGGCGTCCATGAGCCCCCGCGTCGCGTCGGTGAGCGGCACGATGACCACGACGACGTCGTGGTGCGGCAGGAGCTCTCCCAGCTCGCCGATGCCGTGGACGTGCGGCACCAGCTCGTCGCCCGCGCGCGCCTTCGAGGCCACCGCCGTGAGGGTAACCTCGAAGGGCGCGAACCGCCTGGCGATCGCCCGGCCGATCTGGCCGTACCCCACGACGAGCACCCTCCGGTCCGCGAGCGCCGTGCGTAGGCGCAGCGGCTCCCAGTGCGAGCGCTGCTGCGCCGCAAGGAACTCCGGGATGTCGCGAATGGAGGCCAAGGTCAGGGTCAGTGCGAGCTCGGCCGTCGAGGCGTCGTGGACACCGGCCGCGTTGCAGAGCGTGACGCCGTCCGGCAGCTCGTGCACGAACTGCTCGTAGCCCGCGCTCTGGAGCTGGACGACCTCGAGCGAGTCGAGCCCCTGCACGACCTCGGTGAGGCGCAGCTTCGTCATGTACGGCATCACCGCCAGGCGGATCTGGCGGCCGCGGGGGTGCGGCTGCTCCATGTCCCACACGACGACGTCCAGGCCGTCGAGGTCGGCGAGCGCCTGCGCGTACTCGGCTTCGGGGACGGAGACGACGAGAGGAGTGGCGCTCATGGCCCCCACGCTAACGACGCCGCGGGGAAAGGCAGGCGCGGCTCGCACGAGTCGCAGCTAGGCTCGCCGCCGTGACCAGCCACCCCCAGATCCTGTCGCTCGCCTCCGGGCGGCGCACCGCCACGGCCGGAGGCGGCCGCTCGACGGCGATCGACAAGCAGCCCGTCGACTCCTTCGAGGTGCGCGAGCCGGGACCGAAGCACGGCGGCCTCGGGAGCGGCGTCGTCGGCGACGAGATCGGCAACCCCAAGCACCACGGCGGCTCGCTGCAGGCGGTGTACGCCTACCCGCGTGAGGACCAGGAGTTCTGGGCGGAGCGCATCGGTCGGCCGATCCACCCGGGCGGCTTCGGCGAGAACATCACCACCGTGGGCGTCGAGATGACCCACGCGCTCGTGGGCGAGCTGTGGCGCATCGGTGAGGTCGTGCTGCGCGTCGAGGGTCCCCGGATCCCGTGCCGGACGTTCGCTGCCCACATGGGCGAGCCGCGCTGGGTGCGGCGTTTCACCGAGGAGGGCCGCACCGGCGCCTACCTCTCGGTCGTGACACCGGGGGTCGTGCGGGTCGGCTCGGAGGTCGTCGTGGAGCGACCCGACCACGACGTCGACGTGCTGCTCGTCTTCCGCGCGTTCTGCGGTGACCTCGCCGCGGCCCGGCGCGTCGTCGAGGCCGACGCCGTCCATCCGGAGACCCGGGCCGAGCTCGCGGAGACGCTGCAGCGACGCGGCGCCTGACGCACCAGCGCCACCAGGCCCCGCTTGGGCCACAATGAGGTATGCCGCACACCTCCCGATCGACGAGCCGTGCCCTCGCGGGCGCGGCCGTCGTCGCCGCGCTCGCGTCGGCGTGCTCGTCCGGCACGCCCACGGGGCCGTCGACGACCGGGAGCACGGCGATCGCCTCCAGTGCGGCCACCTCCGCCCCCACCGCGAGCGACACGAGCATGCC
>Ga0308173_10002294_pt1 | contig 10103 bp, 10 predicted proteins | sample PhyPR1_FD_203716 | JGI IMG/M metagenome (GOLD analysis project Ga0308173, IMG submission 203716) | Soil microbial communities from UC Gill Tract Community Farm, Albany, California, United States - DLSLS.P.R1 | ecosystem: Environmental > Terrestrial > Soil > Agricultural land | place: USA... | reverse complement strand
CGGGGTCTCGAGGCTGCCAGCGGCGTCGGGCCAGTTTCCCCAGGTGTCGGGCATGACCTTTCACGTGGTCCTCGCAGCTCCGGCGGACAACCGCGTGCGCGACCTGAAGGTGAACGGTGCGCCGGTCGATCCTGCGAAGACCTACACGCTGGCGCTCCCCGACTTCGTGCTGCACGGCGGAGACGGCTACGAGATGTTCGCGAACGCGAAGGTGCTGATCTCTCCCGAGGATGGTGTGCTGATCGTAACGGCCGTTGAGGATGCCGTCCGCGGGCGGGACGTCGAGCCGAAAGTCGAGGGACGGATCGTCATCGAGCGATAACTTAAGAGCGCGACACTGCGGACCTGAAGGTCCGCGGCTACGTCAGGCTCGTTACCAGTCAGGCTCGTTACCCGACCTCGGGCCTTCGGGTCCTGATCCCGGCAGGCTGCCGAACGCGGGCCGCCGACATGGCCTTGACGCGCGACCAGTAGACGCGAAATCCCAGCAGCAAGGCGACAATCACGCCGTAGGTAATCGGTCGCGACACGTCGGCCTTCACCAGCCAGTAGTAGTGAATGACCGCCGTGATCGCCGCGACGTACACGAGACGATGGAGGGTGTTCCATCGCTTCCCGCCCAGCCTCCTGATCCAGCCTGCCGTCGACGTGACGGCAAGCGGCAGCAGCAGCATCAGCGTCGTGAACCCGATCGTGATGAACGGCCGCTTGTAGATGTCCTCGCCCACCGACGCCGCAAGCTTCCGGACCGTCGTCCACGACACGATACCGTCCGGAAAATCGAGACCGGCGAAGCGATCGACGATCGTGTAGACCAGGAAATGGAGCGTTCCGTAGAAGAACGCATACAGACCCAGCATCCGACGAAACCTGATGACCCAGTTCCAGCCGGTCAGCCGCCGCAGCGGCGTGATGGCGATGCTGATGCACAGGAAGCGGAGCGCCCAGACACCGGTCTCATTAGTGAGATCGCTGAGCGGATTGACACTGAGATTGCCGGTGAGGCCGGCCCATGTGAGCCAGGCCACCGGCCCGAGGCACGCAACGAAGACCAGCGGCTTGACGATGACGCGCAGCGCCTGCTGTGTCGTCACGGCTCGTTCGCGCAGGACGGGCCAGCCGGCAGGGGCATCAGTAGTTCTTCTTCAGGTCCATGCCGGCATAGAGGCCCTGGACCTGTTCGGCGTAGCCGTTGAACATCAAGGTCTTGCGCTTGAAGAACTCGCCGATGCGACGCTCGCTGGCCTGGCTCCAGCGGGGATGATCGACGTTCGGGTTCACGTTGGAATAGAACCCGTACTCCTGTGGCGCCGACAACTGCCAGCTGTTCATCGGCTGGCGCTCGGTGAAGCGGATCCGCACGATCGACTTGGCGCCCTTGAAGCCGTACTTCCACGGCACCACCAGCCGCAGCGGGGCGCCGTTCTGCTTCGGCAGCACTTCGCCGTACAGGCCCACCACGAGGATGGTCAGCGGGTGCATCGCCTCGTCCAGGCGCAGGCCTTCGACGTAGGGCCACTGCAGCACCGGCTGCCTGATGCCCGGCATCTGTCCGAAGTCGGCAAGCGTCGTGAACTCCACGAACTTCGCCTTGCCGGTCGGCTCGGCCTTCTTCAGCAGATCGGACAGCGGGAACCCCACCCAGGGGATGACCATCGACCACGCCTCGACGCAACGATGGCGGTAGACCCGCTCTTCGAGGGCTTGCCCTTTCAGGATGTCGCCGAAGGCATAGCTCCCCTTCTTGTTACATTCACCTTCGATCTGAACGGTCCAGGGTTCGACTTTGAGCTTGCCCGCCGTCAACGAGGGCGAGTCCTTGTCGGTCCCGAACTCGTAGTAGTTGTTGTAGGAGGTGATCTGTTCCCAGGTGTTCGGCTTCTCCTGCTCCGCGGTGAGGCTCAGGGGACTCTTGCCGACCGCTTCGAGCTTGCGGCCGTGCGGCGCCGGCAGGCCGGCCGCGAACAGGGTTTCCGAGATCGAGACCGCGCCCGCACCGGCGGCCGCCACGCCGGCCGCCGTTCTGAGGAAATCGCGGCGGTTGACATAGTGCTGCCGCGGAGTGATCTCCGAACTGCGGATGTCTGACGGCTTTTTGATAAGCATAAGGTCCCGCTCTCTGAGACGCCGCGGAGGCGGCGCCGGTTACACGGGTCCATTATACGAAGGCCCGGGCGCGAGAGGACCCGGAGTTGGGGGCGGCTGGAGTTGGGGGCGGCTACTGCCTGCGGTGTGCCGGGCTACGGTGGCTGGCCGTCTATCAGGCGTCGCGTTTGGCCGACCGGCGCATCGCAGCGGCCAGCCCGAACAACGCCGTGCCGATCACCAGAAGCTTGGCTCCTTCCGGCAGCTCCGGGAGAGCGGTGACCGCGGCCGTTGTGGTCGCGACGATCGGAGAGTGAGTGCGAAGCTGCGCGACAGGGACGACCTCGTGAGTCGCCGACACAGCCGCCCGTGTTCCTGATTCGAGCGACAGCGCAAAGCCGACGGGGACGATGATCGCGGCGACGAGCGCCGCGAAGAGAAGGCTCCGAATCCGTTTGCGCATTGCGTCGAAGGCACTTCAATCGATGTGCCACGCGCTCGATCCGCATGCGCCACGAAAGACTTACACGCCACGCAGGTGAACTCGCGCGAAATGCGACTGTACCGCTCAGCACTGGGCTCGTCTGTTCCTGACGCAACAGTGAAGCGCGGAAGATGTTTTCCCAAACTGGGAGTCCGCATTCGTCAGCGGCCATGTGCTAGTCTGCCGAACCATGTCGAATGCTCGTGACACCGAGCCCGCTTCATCGATCATCGACGGGTACGCGCACCTGCTCTCCCTGGCGGCACACGAGTTCAGAACACCGGCATCGGTCGTCGGCGGGTACCTGCGCATGCTTCAGAAGGACACCGACGCGCCGCTGAGCGAACGTCAGCAGAAGATGGTGGACGAAGCGTTCAACGCCTGTTCGAGGATCGTCGCCATCGTCGCCGAGTTGAGCGACATCGGGAAGCTCGACAGCAATGTGGCGCCTGTGAAGACTGAACCATTCGACCTCTTCGCCGACTTGGCTGATGTGGCGAGGATCGTGCAGGAGCAGGCTAATCGCGACGTGCATCTACAGCTCAGCGGGTGTGCCGCTGGAGCCCAGATGACAGCCGATCGATCGAGGCTGGTTGCGGCGTTCGATGCGTTTTTCCGAGCCCTTTTGCGTGAACAGCCCACTGCGGTGACCATGGTCGCCGATCGGCGCCTCGTGAACTCGGAGAACACGACGACGGCGTTAGTTATCATTGCCAGAGAAACCGACATACAGCGGGCGTACGAAGCCGAGGCACGGCCGTTCGATGAGTATCGGGGCGGTGTCGGGCTGAGCCTTCCCATCGCGCGCCGCGTCGTTGAACGCGCGGGTGGCCGTGTGTGGGCACCGACGCCGGAGAACGACGACGACCGCGGTCTGCGCAGCGCGCTGATCGTCTCCATTCCTCTACCGGAGTAGCAGTTGAAGAAACCCTTCATCTCGATAGTCGATGACGACTCGGGATTCGCCAATTACCTGCGAACATTTCTCTCGCTGCGTGGCTACGAGACGCGGTCGTACTCCCGTGGCGACGAGATCGTGGCGTCGATCAAGCAGGGCGATCCCCCCGACGTCGTGCTGCTCGACGTGATGATGCCCGGCATGAACGGACTCGAGACGCTGCGCGCATTGAAGACCGCCAAGCCCGACCTGCAGGTCATCATGCTCTCGGGGCGCGAACAGGCCTCGACCATTGTCGAGGCCGTCAGGCTCGGCGCCGCCGACTACGTCGTCAAACCGGACGACCCGGAAGGTCTGGGCGAGATTGCGCTGGATGCCGCGATCAAGAGCGCCATCGAGAAGACGCGGCTCGTGTCGGAAATCACCGAACTGCGCCGCCAGTTGAGCGACGACCAGGACCGTGCGTTCCTGTTCTGGGGCGACAGCCCCGATATGCAGACGATCGCCTCGGTCATCGAACAGGTGTCGGACAGCGACGTCACCGTGCTCATTCGCGGCGAAAGCGGAGTGGGCAAGGAACTCGTCGCGCGGGCGATTCACCAGCGCTCGTCACGGAAGGACCGGCCGTTCGTAAAGGTGAACTGTGCCGCGCTGCCGGCCGAACTGCTGGAAAGCGAGCTGTTCGGGCACGAAAAGGGCGCATTCACCGGCGCGACGTCCACGCGCATCGGCAAGTTCGAGCAGGCCGACACCGGGACCATCTTCCTCGACGAAATCGGCGAGATGAAGGCGGCCCTGCAGGCCAAGATGCTCCACGTCCTCCAGGACGCGCAGTTCACGAAGCTCGGGAGCAACCGGCCGATCAACGTCGACGTCCGCGTGGTTGCCGCGACCAACCGGGATCTCGAAGCGATGATGCTGCACGGCGAGTTCCGCGAAGACCTCTACTACCGCCTGAAGGTCATCGAGGTGACGGTGCCGCCGCTTCGCGAGCGACGCGGAGAGATCAGCCACCTGACGCAGTTCTTCATCGACCGCTATGCACGCCGCTACAACCGTCCCGTGCGTCAGCTGAGCGAGGAACTTCAGCAGCAATTCCTGAACTACGAGTGGCCCGGCAATATCCGGGAGCTCGAGAACATGATCAAACGCATCGTGATCCTGCAGGACGAGTCGCTCGTCATTCGCGAGATGCAGCGAAACCCGCGTGCCGCCCTCGTAGGAGCCGGTGTCGGCGCTGCTGGAAACGGGCGACCGGCTCCTGCCCCGGTCTCGGACTATGTGGACGACCTCGAGGTTGCGGACCCAGGCGAGGAGCCGGTGCAGGCCGACGTGCCCGCCGCTGCAGCTCCAGCGAGCTCGAAGCTTGCAGACATCGCCAAGTCGGCAGCCATGAAGGCCGAGCGGACGATCATCGAGGACACGCTGCACCAGGTGCACTGGAACCGCAGGCGCGCGGCCGAGCAGCTGGGTGTGAGCTACAAGACGTTGCTCAACAAGATCAAGGAGTGCGGCATCAGCAGGGCATGACCTGGAGCGTTCGTGCGTTCGCCGGCGTACTGCTGTCGATCGTCGCGATCGTCTCCGCTCAAGTGCACGCCGATACCGTTCAGCTCTCGGTACGCGACGGTCGGCTTTCGCTGGTCGCCGTCAACGCCACTCCCGCGCAAATCCTCCAGGCCTGGAGCCGCGCCGGGGACGTACTGATCGTCAACGCCGATCAGATGCCCTCGGCTCCGGTGTCGATCACGCTCGACAACGTTCCCGAAGAGCAGGCGCTCGACACGCTGCTCCGGCCGGTCAGCGGCTATCTCGCGCGACGCCGGAGCGATCCGGTCGAGTCCGGTTCGATCTTCGATCGCATCGTGATCCTCGCGTCGTCGCAGGCTGCCCGTCAGCCCGCTGCTGCTTCCCCGTCCAATGCCTTCCCGACTTCGGCGTCATCGCCCCGCCCGGGCTCGCAGCCTGCACCGACAAATCCCCAGGTTCAGCCGCAGGGCATTCCGCAGGGCCCTGGCGTGAGCAGGCTCGTTGGCCCCGACGGCCAGCCCGTTGAAGACGACCAGGCCGGAGCTCCGCCGCAGCCGTTCAACCCTGGCGATGCGCCTGATACACGGCCGCGTCCGGTGCCCGCTCCAGTTCCCGTTCCGGTGCAGCCGCAACCACAGACGCCGCAAACGCAGCAGCCCGGTTCGACCTCTGCGCCGGCGGGCGCTCCTCGTCCCGGAATGGTTGTGCCCGGACCGCAGACGCAACAGCAGCCGCAGCCGCAGCAGCAGCAGCGGTAGTAACGGCAGCACGATCGCCCGTCGGTTTTTGCTGCAATCGCAGTGAGCGAATGTTTTTCCTCATTGTGAGCATTCGATTTCCTCCTGCCATCGTCTTTCCACTGTTCTGAAGCTCGCCGGCTCTTTCTGGCACTTCACCTTCTCTCCATCGACACGCAAAGGTTTTCAGCCTCTGGCACCTGCATTGCTCAACTACGCCACCGTGCCAGTTGAGATGCCCCCGCCTCAACGCGAACCGTCGGTCCTCGGACACTCGGCGAGCGACGAACGCGCCCGGATCCTTGTCGTCGACGACGATGCCGACATGCGTGCGTACTTGCGGGGCTTCCTCGAAGACCGCGGGTACGACGCGATTACCGTGTCGTGCGCCGAGGAGGCGGTCGTCCGCTACAACCAGCAGCGGCCTGCTGCGGTCATCCTCGACGTCGTGATGCCGGGAGGCATGGACGGCCTGGCGGCGCTGGCCGCCTTCAAGAAGATCGATCGTGACGTGCCGGTCATCCTTCTGTCCGGCCAGGGCCGTACCAGTACTGTCGTGCAGGCGATGAAGCTCGGGGCGTCCGACTTCGTCGCCAAGCCTTTCGACGAAGCCGACCTGGCGGTCCCACTCGAGAACGCGCTCCAGCATCACCGCCATGCGCGCGAGGTCGCCTCTCTGCGCGAACAGCTCCAGTCGCAGCCGCGTTACTGCATGCTCTTCGGCTCGGGCGAGCGGATGGCCGAGGTGAGGGAGCTCATCGAACGGGTGGCAGATACGGACGTGACGGTCCTCATCCGCGGTGAGAGCGGCACGGGCAAGGAACTGGTCGCGCGGGCGCTCTGTGCCGCGTCACTCCGGCGGGACAAGCCATTCGTGAAGGTGAACTGCGCGGCCCTGCCGACCGAACTGCTGGAGTCGGAGCTCTTCGGCTTCGAGCGCGGCGCCTTCACGGGCGCCATGCAGCAGAAGCCGGGAAAGTTCGAGTTCGCCAATCACGGAACGATGTTCCTCGACGAGATCGGCGACATGACCTTCCAGCTCCAGGCGAAGCTGTTGCAGGTCCTGCAGGACGGCGAGTTCTCGCGGCTCGGCGGCAAGCACGACGTCCGCGTGGACGTCAGGGTCATCGCGGCAACCAACCGCAATCTCGAACACGCCGTGGCCGACGGCGTCTTCCGCGAGGATCTCTTCTTCCGCCTGAACGTGGTCGCGATCACGCTGCCGCCGCTCCGCGAACGGCGCGAGGACATCCCGGTGCTCGCGGACTACTTCCTGAAGAAGTACTCGGTGCAATACAACAAGCCCTACAACGAGCTCGGGCACGACGTCTTCGAACTGCTCGCCGAGCATGACTGGCCGGGCAACATCCGCGAGCTCGAAAACCTGATCAAGCGTGCGGTCGTGCTCGGCGCCAACAGCGCCATCCGCAAGGAGCTGTGCCAGGCCATTGCGCGGTCGTCCAGCCGCAACACGCCAGCCGCCGCCTCACAGGCTCGCCCTGAACCAGCGCTGCAGAACCCGACTGCCACTCGAGCGGGGGGCAGCGCGCCCGACGTCGTGCAGCGGCCGACGCCAACCGAACTCGCCGTCGCCGCCGCCGAGGCCGGCAACTATTCACTGAAGGATGTGTCGCGCGAGGCCGCACGGCAGGCCGAGCGGGAGCTCATTGCCAGGATGCTGCAGCAGACCCGTTGGAATCGCAAGGAAACGGCTGAAATCCTCGGCATCAGCTACAAGGCCCTTCTCTACAAGATCAAAGAGAACGGTCTCGACAAGGCGTCATAGCTCATGACGGAGAGCTCGTTCTACGAGGAGGGTTCCCGGCTCCTGACGCCTGGCGCCTTCCAGTTCGTTCTCGACAGCGAGTTGAAGCGCGCCGTGCGGTCGCAGAACTTCCTGACGCTCGTTGTCCTGGAGGCGAGCCGCGAATGGGAGGGAATGATGGTGACCGCCGACGACGGGACGCTTCAGGAAGTGGCGCAGGTCATCGGCCGCGAGGTGCGCGACACCGACCTGCTGGGCCACTCGGACAAGGGCACGCTGGCGCTCGTCCTCCTGGACTCGGACTTCGAGCACTCCACGCGCGTCATCGACCGGCTCGTGTCCCGCATCGACAATTACGAATTTCCCACGGCGTTGCGAATCGCGGTCGGCGCGGCGTGCTACCCCACCCACGCAGTCGACGCCGAGTCGCTCAAACGTCAGGCCATGACCCGTCCCATCGTGAACTGGCGCGGCGGCAACGCCCGCCCCGGTGACCCGTCGCGGTCCGCTGACCAGAACTGAGGAGAACACGACGATGCCGCTTACCCTTTCTCACCGTGCCTTCGTCATCGCCGCCTGCGGCATCGCGTTGGCCGCCGGCACGAGCAGCGCCCAGACGCCGCGCGGCGCCGCTCCGCCGCCGCAGCCGCCGCCGGTCACCCGTCAGCCTTCGCCGGAGGGTTCGGCGCCGACAACGGCCGAGCGCACGCACACCCCGCACGCCACGTTGCCTGACGACTACAAGCTGCAGAGCGGCGACAAGCTTCGAATCGAGGTCTACAAGGACACGCAGCTCTCGCAATCGGTGCAGATCAGGCCCGACGGAAAGATCACGCTTCCCCTCGTCGGCGACATTGCGGCGAGCGGCCTCACGCCCCTCGCGCTGCGCGATCGGATCGCGACCTCGCTGACGGACTACGTGAACAACCCGGTGGTCACCGTCATCGTCGTCGAAGGCACGTCACCGACGGCCTACATCGTGGGAGAAGTGAACCATCCCGGGCCGGTGGTTCTGCAGGCCAACATGACCGTGCTGCAGGCCCTCGCGGTTGCCGGCGGGCTGAAGGACTTCGCGGATTCGAAGAACATCCGCATCCTGCGCAAGGGGATCACCGGGCAGCAGTCGATCCCGTTCAACTACAAGGACGCAATAAAGGGCATGAATGCCGCGGGCGTCACCCTGCAGTCGGGCGACACCGTCGTGGTGCCCGACTAGGTGCGCGTGATGCGAGCACCTGCCATCGTCATGTTCATACAGGCGTCGCTGCTGATTCTCGCGACATCGGCGGCCGCCCAGCAGGCCGACCCGCGCCTGTCGGAAGGGCGTCAGCCTGCCGGATGGAGCGTGACCCCGCGCGTCACGACCGGCTCGGCGTATGACGACAACGTGCTGATCCAGGGCAAGGGCGACGACCTGCAGTCGGACATGAACACGTCGGTGAGCCCTGGAGGCAGCATCGACTTCGTCGGCAAGCGGGGATCCTTCGATGCGTCCTACACAGGCTCGGTGCAGATGTATCGGGACTTCAGCTCGCTGAACAGCTACGACCAGTCGGAGAACGTGTCGGCCCGCCGCCAGCTGCGTCCGCACCTGCTGATCTTCGGGCAGCAGACGTTCTCGAAGACGCCCACGACGGAACTGCCGGCCTTGAGCGGCATTCCGTTCGCGCGCGTGGGCGCGCGGATCGCCGACATGCGGGGCGGCATCGAGGCGACGCCGAAGAAGCACCTCTCGATTGCTGCCTCCTACAACTTCCAGTGGATCGATTTCGACCAGAAGCCGCAACTGGGTGACGTACTGCTCGGTGGTCATTCGAACGGCGGAGCGTTCGGCGCGAAGTACCAGATCAGCCAGCACACCATGTTGACGGCTGACTACGACCTCCAGCTGGCGCATCTCCTCGATGGCAACCAGTTCACCATCCAGAACTGGTGGGCCGGCGGCGAATACCAGCTCTCGGAGAACTCGCACGTGTACGGCGCGCTCGGCCTGTCGCGGATGTACGCCGTGGACATCAGCCCGGCGCAGACCTCGCCGGCGTGGCGCCTGGGATACGCGAAGCACATCGAGTCGGCCGCCTTCGACGTCAATTACGCGCGGTCCTTCGTCCCTTCGTACGGCGGCTTCGGCACCTTGTCCAACGAGGAAGTGAGCTCGAACCTGCATGTGCCGGTCGGCGGCAGGGGCTACGTCGAAGGCAACGCATCCTGGCGCAGCAACGAAGCGCTGGTGTCTGGCGACCTGCCACTCCGGTCCCTGTGGATCGGAGGCGTCGTCGGCTACGCGGCACAGCCCTGGCTCCGAATCGAAGGTTTCTATGGGCGCACGCAGCAGCGGATCGACCGTCCTGGCGGCGATCTCCAGCGCAACCGGATCGGCGTCCAGGTGGTCACCGCACAACCCGTGAGGATTCACTGATGGAAGACACAGCCCGCTCGGTCCATGCACTCGACTACGTGAACCTCTTCCGCCGGCGGAAGTGGTGGCTGATCACTCCGATCGCCGCATCCATCGTCGTCGGCTTCGTTCTGCTCGGCGTGCTGCCGAAGGAGTACCGCTCCACGGCGACGCTCGCCGTCGCGGCTCCGGTGATCTCGCCCAGC
>Ga0308173_10002293_pt1 | contig 10103 bp, 5 predicted proteins | sample PhyPR1_FD_203716 | JGI IMG/M metagenome (GOLD analysis project Ga0308173, IMG submission 203716) | Soil microbial communities from UC Gill Tract Community Farm, Albany, California, United States - DLSLS.P.R1 | ecosystem: Environmental > Terrestrial > Soil > Agricultural land | place: USA... | reverse complement strand
CGATCGCGTTCGAAAACCTGCGGCTCAACGACGACCTGTTCGATTCCCAGCTCGAGATGGTCTACCTGCTCGCCGGTGCCGCGGAGACGCGCTCGCAGGAAACCGCGAACCATGTGCGCCGTGTCGGCCAGCTGGCCGAGTTGCTCGGGCGCGCCGTCGGACTCGATCCGGTGGAGTGCGAGCAGCTCAGATATGCCGCGCCGCTGCATGACATCGGCAAGATCGGCATCCCGGACGCGGTCCTGGCCAAGCGCGGGGCGCACACGCCCGAAGAATCCGCGATCATGCGCACGCACGCCGAACTCGGTGCGCGCCTGCTCGGCGATTCGCGCCGGCCGGTGCTCAAGCTGGCAGCCGAAATCGCGCGCAACCACCACGAGAACTGGGACGGCAGCGGTTATCCGGCCGGGCTCGCCGGCAGCGACATTCCGCTATCGGGCCGCATCACGATGGTTGCCGATGTGTTCGATGCGCTCGGCAGCCGGCGTTGCTACAAGGAATCGTGGCCGACCGAGCAGATCCGCGCCTATATGCTCGACCAGCGCGGCATCAAGTTCGATCCGGAGCTGATCGATCGCCTTATGGCCCACTGGGACGAAGCACTGGCTCTGCGCGAGATGTTGCCGGATCGGTGATCCGCCTGGATTCGACCGCCGGGCCGGGCATGACGATCCGGAACAGCACACCTTTGCCGGGCGCGCTGACGCATTCGATGCCGCCACGAAGACTCTGGGTCACGAGATTGTAGACGATGTGCATGCCAAGGCCCGAGCCGCCCTGACCGCGAGCTGTGGTAAAGAACGGCTCGAAGATGCGCACGCGCACCGATTCCTCCATGCCGCGCCCGTTGTCGCGATAGTCGATCCGGATCGCCGCCGCGTCGCGGCGCACCTCGATGCGTATGTGCCCTTCCACGCTGCTGCTGAAGCCATGCGTCAGCGAGTTCATGACCAGATTGGTGACGATCTGGTAGAGCGCGCCGGGCGCGGTTTCCACAATGATAAGTTGTGGACAATCGAGCGTCATCTGGCAGCCCGATTTCTTCAGGCTCGGCCCCAAGGTCGTGACGATTTCCTCGAGCGACGCCCCGAGGTCGACCACGCGTCGTTCCTCGCTCGATTGATCGACCGCCACCTGCTTGAAGCTCTTGACCAGGCGGTCGGCGCGGCGCAGGTTGCGCAACACGAGATCAGCCCCTTCACGCGCGGCCTGCGCAAAGCGCTGCAACCCGCTGCGCGTGAGCTGGTTGCTTTCGACCATGCGCGCCATGCGCCGCGTCTCGTCGTGCAGGTGCGATGCCGCCGTGACGCTTATCCCCAGCGGCGTGTTGATCTCGTGCGCGATGCCGGCCACCATGCCGCCCAGGGAGGCGAGTTTCTCCGCCTCGAGCAGCTGCCGTTGCGTAAGCGTCAGGCGTTCGAGCGCATTGCGAAGTTCGCTGTTTGCGGTGCGCAGGTCCGCCGTGCGCTGCTCGACGCGCGACTCGAGTTGCTCGTTCAACGCACGTAGTGCTTCCTCGGCCGCCTTCAGGTCGGCGATGTCATGGGTCGTTCCGCTCATGCGCAGCGCGCGCCCGTTGGCATTGCGCTGGGCGCGGCCGCGGGTGAGGATCCATACCCACTCGTGGTTCCGATCGAGCGTGCGATAGCTGCACTCGAAAGTGGCGGTCATGCCGCTGAGATGTTCGCGCAAGGCCGCGTTGAACACCGGGACGTCATCGCGGTGCACGAACGGCAGGTAGGCCGCGATCGTCTGATCGACCGCTTCGGCGTTGGCGGCCAGGTGTGGCAAGTGGTTTTCACGCACCATGCGGCCGCTCGCGAGGTCCACATCCCACAATTCGCTGCCGCTGCCCCACAGCGCAAGCTTCAGGCGCTCGGAACTGTGCCGCATCGCTTCCTGCACCGCATGCCGCCGGCGCAATGTCGTGCGCGCGATCAGGAAGGCCAGCAGCAGCGCTAGCGCGCTGGCAGCCAGGTAGACGACATATGCCGTCGGCGAGGCCCAGGGCGGCGGCAATACGCGCAGTTCCACCGGGGAATCGCTTTCGGCCCACGGTTCGCCCGAATGGCGCGCGCGGATGCGCAGCCGGTAGTCGCCGGCAGGCAGATCGGTGTACGTCGCCAGACGGCGCGATGCCGAGGTCTCGATCCAGTGATCGTCGTGGCCGTCGAGCCGATAGGCGTACTGCACCGAGTCCGGGTCGGAATACTCAAGCGCGCTGAACTCGAACGTGATGTTTTGCTGGTGGTGATCGAGCACGACGTTTCCGCCTTGCGACAGGCTGACGGCCATCGGCGAGTTATCGTCGCGCCAGCGCAGTGCTGCTGGAACGTTGCTCAACAACAACCCGGTTATTCGCGGCGGCGGCGTCGGGGCCAGCGTCATCGCGGCCGGATCGAGCAGACTGATGCCGTCGAGTCCACCGAATACCAGGCGGCCGTCCGGAAGGCGCGAGCCGGCATTGATCCAGTAGCCGCGTGGTTGCGCGCCGTTGCCGGAACGATAGTTCACGATCCGAGGCGCGCTTCCGGCCGCGTGCTCGATGCGGCTGATGCCCGCCGTCGTGCTCACCCAGAACGTGCCGGGCGCGGTTTCGATGATCTTGCCGATCGCGTCGCTGGCCAGGCCGTCGACCGAATCGATTGTCTCGAACAGCCAATTGCCGCGCCCGTCGGCCATGCGGTGATCGATGCCGCCGCCCTGCGTGCCGACCCACAGGTCGCCGTTCGAATCCTCGGCGAGCACGGATGCCGCATCGCTGCTCAGCGATGCCGGGTCGGTCGCGCGCGATCGAAAATGCTCGAAGCGGCCGCTGCTACGATCCAGGCGGTCGAGCCCTTCGGTGCGGTAGGCAATCCAGAATTCGCCGTTGCGCAATTCCTGGATCGCACTGACGGCATCTCCGGCGGCGCTGGAAGGATCGGTGACATCGTGCTGGTGATGGCGAAAACCCGCACAGGCCGCGCACCGCTCGTCCAGCCCTGCATCCAGCGTTCCGACCCACAGCGTGCCGCCGCGATCCTGCATCACGAACAGGACACGGTCACTGGCGAGGCTCGCCTTGTCGGCCGGAACGTGCCGCAAATGCTCGAAACCGCTGCCGTCTGGCTTGAGTCGATCCAGGCCGCCGCCGATCGTCGCTACCCACAGGCTGCCATCGGGCGTGCGCGTGACGTACTGGACGAAGTCATGCGCCAACGAGTCGGGCCGTTTGGGATCATGGGTGAAGCGCCTCAACACTTGACCGGCGAGATCCAGATGCAGCAAGCCGCCGTTGGACGCGGTGCTGCTCCACAGCGTGTTGTCGCTGTCGCCATACAGCGCCAGTGCCGATTGGACCGAGCCGGTCGAGCCGCCCTCGACGATGCGATCGATCAGCGCCAGCGCGCGCGTGCGTGGGTCGTGCACGCTGATGCCGTTGGTGTAGGTTCCAGCCACCAGCAAGCCGTTGCGCTCGCGCAGCAGGCTCGAAAGGCGATTGCCACCGATCGAGTCAGCATGCGTCGCATCGTGCATGAAGAGATCGAAATGCTGCGTGTGGGTGTCCAGCCGCGCAAGGCCGCGGCTGTTGCCCGCGATAAACAGGCCGCCTTCACTGTCGGCCAGCAGCGCCCGGATCTCGTCATCGGGCAGATCATAGGCCACATCGGCATTGCTGCCATGGTGGAATTGGGCGAGCGGCTCGCCGCGCGACGTGAGGTGATACAGCCCCGAGGATGTCGTTCCTACCCACAGCGATCCATCTTCCGCCTGCGCCAAGGCAAAAACATCGAGCGGCTTGCCCGGCTCGGCGCGTACCTCGAGCATCGCGCGGGCTTTTGCATCGGTGCGGAACAAGCCCTGGTACGTGCCGATCCAGATCGTCCCATCTTGGGACTGCAGCATGCTGCGTACCATGCGCAGCGCAGGTGACTCGCCCAGCGGCGTGTCGACCAGCCGCTGGCGCTCGCGATCGACCCATTGCAGGCGGCCGCCGCCATTGGCGACCCAGACACGGCCCCCGCTGTCGAGCAGGAGTGCCGTGACCAGGCGTGATGCCGTGCTGTCGGATTCGGTTTCGTAGGCAACAAAACGGTCGAGCGCTGGATCGTAGCGATTCAGGCCGCCGGCCTGGGTCCCCACCCACAAGCTGCCGTCCGGATCGGCGGCCAGCGCCCAGACATGGTTCTGGGTCAGCGAATAAGGATCGCCGCGCGTGTGCTTATAGGTTTTGAAGGCGTAGCCATCGAACCGGTTCAGGCCATCCTGGGTGCCGACCCAGATGAACCCGTTTCGATCCTGGGCGATCGCGTGCGAGGTTGCTTGCGACAGGCCTTCGGCCGTGCCGTAAGTGTGAAAGCGCACGGTATCCGCGTGCGATTCGGGTTGCGCGTGCAACTCGGGCTGCACGTGCAGCAGCGCGGCACACGCGAGAAACGCGGCGCGGCATGCGCCGCGCGCGCCGGCGCCGATCGTTGGTCCCCTGAGACCCATGCTTCCGAGGTTAGCGCGCTGCGCCCGCGCGAACAAGGAACCAGGCCGGCATTTACGCCATACATCTGCGAAGGCCTGCGCGCTCCTTCAGGAAGCGCACAGACCGCCGGGCGCGGGTCTAGGGCCGACGCGCGAGTTCCGGATTTTCGCGCGTGACCGGCATCAGGTCCTTCTTCGACACGCCGAGCCAGAGCAGGATCGGGTTGGCGAAGAAGATCGAAGACAGCGTGCCGATCACGATGCCTATGATCATCGTCAGCGCGAAGCCATGCACCACCGGTCCGCCGAACACGTACAAGGCGATCATCGTCACGGCGGTGAAGGCGGCGGTAATGATGGTACGCGACAGGGTCGAGTTGATCGCGCGGTTCAGGATATCGACCGGCTCGCCTTTGCGCGCCGAGCGGAAGATTTCACGCACGCGGTCGAACACCACGACCTTGTCGTTGATCGAGTAGCCGACCACCGCGAGCACCGAGGCCAGCACGGTGATGTCGAATTCGCGCTGGGTCAACGCGTAGAAGCCGACGGTCAGGATGGTATCGTGGAATTCGCTCGCGATCGCCGCGATCGCGAAGCGCCACTCGAAGCGGATGCCGATGTAGATCATGATGCCGACGATCACGAAGAGCACGGCGATGATGCCGTCGCTCTTGAGCTCTTCGCCGACCTGCGGGCCGACGAAATCGGGCGGCTTGGTGGTCACGTCCTGGCGCTTGGCCTTGAGCGCCTTGAGCACCTCGGCTGCGAGCAGGTCGACTTTCGATTTCGATTCCGCGGCACCAGCGGCCGTCTTGTCATTGCCGGCAGCCAGCGCATCGGCATTCTGCAGCCGGATCGCCACCGCGTGTGAACCGCCGACGCTCTGCACCAGCGCCTCGTTGAACCCGCCGGCCTGCAGCGCGGCGCGCACTTCGGAAGTCTCGACCGGCTCTTTGTATTCGGCCTCGATCATCACGCCGCCGGTGAAATCCAGCCCGTAGTTCAGCCCGCGCGCGAAGATCGCACCGAGCGCGATGATCACGAGCACGGCGGAGATCGTCAGGCTGACCTTGCGCCAGCCGAGGAAGTCGATGTTGCTGTTGGGATTGAAAACTTCCATTGCGTTTTAACCTTTGAAAACCTGATCCGCAAAAAAGCCAAGGCGTGGGAGCCAAAGCAGCGACACGAAGAACACGAAGTAAAGCCACGAAGAACACGAAGAACACGAAGAAGAACTCTGGGGATTTTTGCTTTTGATTTCCTTCGTGTTCTTCGTGTTCTTCGTGGTTCAATCTGTTCTTGAAAGAGTCTTATGCGTGCGCCGTGCGCGCGTAACCGCCGCCCACCGCAAGGCCCTTGAGCTTCTTGCGGCCGCTGTAGACGAGATTCACCAGCGCGTGCGTCACCGTGACCGACGTAAACATCGAGGTCAGGATGCCGATCGCGAGCGTCACGGCGAAGCCCTTGATCGGGCCGGATCCGAAGGCGAACAGGCCGAATGCCGCCAGCAAGTGGGTTACGTTCGCATCAAGAATCGTCGCCCAGGCTTTTTCGTAGCCCGCCTTGATCGATGCGAGCGGCGTCGATCCGTTGCGCAGTTCCTCGCGGATGCGTTCGCAGATCAGCACGTTGGCGTCGATCGCCATGCCCAAGGTCAGCACGATGCCGGCGATACCGGGCATCGTCAGCGTGGCCTGGAACACCGACAGCACCGCGACCAGCAGGATCAGGTTCAGGATCAGGCCGATGTCCGCGATCAGCCCGAACACGTGGTAGTAGATCGCCGCGCACGCGAGCACCGCGAGCAGGCCGATGATCACCGCCTTGACGCCCTTGTTGATGTTGTCCTGGCCCAGGCTCGGTCCGATCACGTGCTGTTCGACAATATCGGCCGGCGCGGCGAGTGAACCGGCGCGCAGCAGCAGCGCAAGTTCGGTGGCCGCCTTCATGCTCTCCAGGCCCGTGGTCTGGAAACGGTTCGAAAACACGCCCTGGATAGTCGCGGCCGAAATCACTTCCTCGTTGATTTTCGGCGGCGCCGGGACTTCCTTGCCGTCGACGATCTTGGTCTGCGAAATGCGTTCGGTATACACCACGCCCATGCGCTTGCCGACGCTCTGGCTGGTGAAATCGAGCATCTTCTTGCCGCCGGTCGCGTTCAGGCGCACGGATACGGCCGGGGTGCCATTCTGCGGATCGGGCGTTGCCGATGCGTCCACCAGTTCGTCGCCGCGCGCAATCACTTTTTTACTCAGCACGATCGGAACGGGCTTGCCGTCGGGGCCGAGTTCCTTGCGGTGATACAGACGCGATTCCGGCGGCACGTTGCCGCTCTTCTCCACGTCGTACGGATTGGTCACGCTCTCGTCGACCGCGCGGTATTCCAAGGTGGCCACCGCGCCGAGAATTTTCTTGGCTTCTGCCGTGTCCTGCACGCCTGGCAATTCGACGACGATGCGGTTTGCGCCTTGCTGGGTGATCACCGGCTCGGACACGCCGAGTTGGTTGACTCGATTTCGCAGCGTGGTCAAGTTGCTGGTCATGATGCCGCGCGACTGTTCCTGCAGCGCGGTGTCGCGCAGCTTGGCGACCAGGGCGAAGCTGTCGGCGGAGGTGGTGCCATCGATCAGTTCCAGCGGCGGCTGGGCGCCGAGTTTTTCGGGCTGGTTGACGTCCTTGGCAATGACTTCCCCGGCCGCCTTGCGATCGGCCTCGGAACGAAGGGTCACGACAATGCCCTGTGCGCCCGAGTTCACGGTGCCGCGGATGTTCGCCTTGCGCAGCGCCGCGCGGATGTCGTCCACGTAGCGCTCCTGCATTTTATCCAGCGCGGCGCGCGGGTCGATTTCCATCAGGAAGTGCACGCCGCCCTGCAGGTCCAGGCCCTTGGGCATCGCGTTCGCGCCGATTGCGCGCAGCCATTTCGGCACCGAGGAGGCCAGGTTCGGGGCGACGATGTAGTCGTCACCGAGCGCGGTCTTTAGCTGGTCCTGGGCGGCGAACTGGGTGTCGGTGTCGCTGAAGCGCGCGAGCAGTCGATCGTCGTTCAATTCAACGTCGCGGAATTCGAGCTTCTTGGTCTGCAGGATGCCGAGAACTTTCTCCTTCAGAGCCGCATCGACCTTGCCGCCGCGGTTGGCCGAGATCTGCACCGCGGGCTGCGGCGGGAACAGGTTCGGCAGCGCGTAGACGATGCCGAACAGGATCACGATCGCAATCAGTGCATATTTCCACTTTGGAAAATCGTTCATGAACAGTACTCATGGGCCGTGCAACAGCACGGCAATCTATATGAAAAAATAACCACCCGGGATTGCAGCCAGAATGGCTGCTGATCATGCAGATCGCGACCTAGCTCGATTTCAAACTGCCCTTCGGCAACACCAGTGTGATCGCGTTCTTCTGCAGCTTGATCTTCACGTTCGGCGCAATCTCGAGCGTGACGAACGAGTCGCCGAGGTCGTCGATGCGCCCGGCGATTCCGCCGTTGGTGACGACTTCGTCGCCCTTGGCCAAGGCCGAGATCATCGTGCGCTGCTCCTTGGCCCGCTTCATCTGCGGGCGGATCAGCATGAAATAGAACACGCCGAACAGCACCAGCAGCGGCAGGAACGAAATCAGCGGGTTCGGTTGCGCCGCGGCGTCAGCCGCCTGCGCATAGGCGGAGGAAATCAGGAAATCCATCAAACGTTCTCGTATAGGGGGCACCGCGCCGGCGCCCGGCGGGTGAAAAGGCCGGGAATTATGGCATGGCGCCTGGTTTTGTGCATCCGAAAGCAGGCAATCAGGCCCGATAAGAGGTCTTCGGCGCGGATGCTATAGACCGCGTTTTCGGCCCGCGGTTGCATGGGTTTGCGCCAATTTCCCGACCGTGGAGGCGCTCTATCCGGTGCGGCAAGGCACCTGTTGAATGCCTGGCCCCGGTCAGTCGGCGGAGCCGGCCAATTGCCCATAGAACTCCGCCACGTAGGCTTCCAGCTGCTGGGCGGCAATCGCCCCCCGCAACCCGTTCATGAGGTCAAGGTAGTAATGCAGGTTGTGGATAGTCGCCAGCATCGGCCCGAGCATTTCGCCGCACTTGTCCAGATGGCGCAGGTAGGCGCGGCTGAACCCCGACCGGCACGTGTAGCAGGCGCACTCCGGATCGATCGGGCGGGTGTCGCGCTCGTATTGCGCGTTGCGGATGCGCAGCACGCCGCTGCGCGTGAAAATATGCGCATTGCGTGCGTTGCGCGTAGGCATTACGCAGTCGAACATGTCGATCCCGCGGCGCACCGCTTCGACGATGTCCTGCGGCCGGCCCACCCCCATCAGGTAACGCGGCCGCTGGAGCGGCAACATCGGCACGGTCTCGTCGAGCGTGCGGTTGCGTTCGTCCTCGGGCTCACCGACGGCGAGGCCGCCGACCGCGTAGCCGTCGAAACCAATCTCGATCAGGCGCTGCGCCGACCGCGCGCGCAATGCCGGATAGGTGCCGCCCTGGACAATCCCGAACAGTGCATTGGGATTGCGCAAATCATCGAAGGCGCGCCGGCTGCGCTCGGCCCAGCGCAGCGACAACTCCATGGACTCGCGCGCCTGCGCCTCGCTCGCGGGATAGGGCGTGCACTCGTCGAAGATCATCGCGATATCCGAATCGAGCACACGCTGGATGCGCATCGACTCCTCCGGCGACAGAAACACGCGGGAGCCATCGACCGGCGACGCGAAACTCACCCCCTCTTCGCTGATCTTGCGGCGCTCGGCCAGCGAGAACACCTGGAACCCACCCGAATCGGTAAGGATCGGCTTGTCCCAGCCGATGAAGCGGTGCAGCCCGCCGAACTCGCCGATCACGTCGAGTCCGGGCCGCAGGAACAGATGGAAGGTGTTGCCGAGGATGATTTCCGCACCGATGTCGCATAGCGACTGTGGCGTCATCGCCTTGACCGAACCATAGGTGCCTACCGGCATGAATGCCGGCGTCTCGATCGTCCCGCGGGCGAACGCAATTCGCCCACGGCGCGCGGCTCCGTCGCTCGCTAGGAGGTTGAACTGCATGCTGCTCATCGAGACCCGGTGCGTTCGAATGTTGATTTCGCCTTCTCCCGTCGAGAGAAGGTGGCGCGAAGCGCCGGCCTCTCTCGGCAATCCATGGCCTCCGAGGCACTAGGGCTCCTGCCCGTCGGATGAGGGTGCGAATACGTCAGGCGTAGAAAGGCACCACCACTCTTTCCGCTCATGCGTGTGTGCACTGTCTGAGAAGGTGTCGCGAAGAGATGGCCTGTCTCCGCCATCCGTACCTCCAATGCGCTAAAGGCACCTGCAGGGTGGATCAGAGTGCGGCTAAGGCGTGCGCCGACACGATCCCGGCCCCTCACCCCTGCCCCCTTCCCGGAGCGAGAGGAGTTCAAGATCTGCTCCCTTCGGACGCGCGCGGCAAAATCAACATCGCATCTCCATACGAGAAGAACCGGTAGCGCTGCGCGACCGCATGCCGGTATGCGTCGAGGATCAACTCGCGTCCGGCAAAACTCGCGACCAGCATCAGCAGCGTCGATTCAGGCAAATGAAAATTCGTGACGATCGCATCGACGCTGGCAATGTGGAAACCGGGAAAAATAAAGATCTGCGTCTCGCCCGCAAACGGGCGCACCTCGCCGTCG